>Ga0172380_10000117_pt1 | contig 167833 bp, 137 predicted proteins | sample Leawe162metaG_FD_119747 | JGI IMG/M metagenome (GOLD analysis project Ga0172380, IMG submission 119747) | Leachate microbial communities from a municipal landfill in Southern Ontario, Canada - Leachate well 162 metaG | ecosystem: Engineered > Solid waste > Landfill > Unclassified | place...
AATATGTCGATATCACGCATGATGTTGGATCTAGTAGGTTTTTGGCGAAATTGATTAGATCAAACAGCATCATGCGTGTCTACTTATTTGAATCCCATCGAATTTATGTGGGGATTCGCTAGAGCGCGGCGTTAGCCATCTTAATGAGAATCAAGCATGTCTGAAAAATCACCATTATTTATAAGTTCCATGGAACTGCTGGGGCATGCAGTCGAACTTCTGGAACTCGACGATGAAAAGAAGAATAAATTTATTGTTCTGCATATAAGTAATGCTGTGGAGCTATTACTGAAAGATATGGTCATTGACATAGGCCAATCTATATATGAAAGCAACAACAAGAATACGATAGTCGTCTGGAAGGCCTTTTCTATCCTTGAGTCCCATGGCATAAAGATCAAGCACAGGCCAAATATTGAAATGCTGATAGATGATAGAAATGTAATTCAGCATAAATTTGGCTACCCGAGTCGTGAGTCAGTTCTGTACTACATCGAATTTGTAATTGATTTATTTCGTGCGTGTATGCACGATCATTACTCAATTGAGTTTGATGAGATCGCCGAAGAATATTTTTCAGACAATGGAATGCAGCTAATTGGATTAGGTGATGAAGATGTATTCTCAAAAGTTGATGCCATTGCTAAATATGACATGCTTTCTGCAATTTCCACAGCATACTCATTGCTTGAGGCAAAATCTCATGAATTGTTAGGGCATGATGAATTATCAAGGCCGGTGATGATTTGGCATGACAAACGATTTTATTCACTTCTTAAGCTTATCGATCCCTCTGTCATGGAAAATAAGCGGCCTAGAGAGTTTTTTGACTCGATACGTCAGCTAAGGAATATATCTGTTCACCGGCAGCATCATAATCCGGAAGAGCACGATCAGGTGTTGGATGCTGGGCTAAAGAAGATAAAAACCTTATACAATGCCATAAGCGATATACCCGAGGAAAAAATCGCTAAAGTAGTTAAAAATGGCTAACAAAACATTGCAGCGGACAAGCCGCTGAATGCGGCGTTACCCATAGAGATTTTAATCCGAAATTCACGAATTAGAGTTAGGAATCTAACACGCTTTTGTCCCAAAGCGTGCTGCGTAACGCTTTTAAATCTACAGATTACGCGAATGCACGAAAGGTGAGCCATGGTGATTTGCGAGACGACCGTCCGCCCCATGGACGGGGCGGTCGAGCATCCAAGGATGGACTTGCTGCGAGTCGACGAGCGAATGCCATGGCAAGCCTGTGCGAGTGGATACCCGTAAACGCTAAACTTCTAACAACTGAAATTACTGCTCCCCAAACATTTCTGTCCAAAAGCGTGCGGCGTATCGCTTTAAATATACAAGTTATGCTAGTGCGCAAAAAGGCGTGCCATGGTGACTCGCGTGACGACTATCCGCCCTACGGAAGGGCATTCTAGGATGGACTGGAACAACATCCATGCTTAACTGCCAGTTCGCCCTCCATGGCTCTCGTTCATAAACTTAGAATCCCTAGGCTTCTATTCACCCTGTCGACGAGCAAATACGATGGCAAGCTTATATGAGTAGGTCAAACCAATAAGCGCTCCACGGTTTAAAATGGATGGCCTAATTTATTGCCCATCATTTTATCTGTCATTTTAATTAGTTTTTATTGGCAATATATATCTATTAAAGCTATATCATTTAGTTTTTCACTTAGTCGCTTGAGACACTAAAAAATGAATTCTGAAGTTTTGAAGTATGTAAACGAGCATCAGCTTTCGTCTGTAATGAATAAAACAAAGTGGTGCGAGCTTGAAAAGGCTTTGAATGAGTCTGAAGACTTTATTCCCTATGTGCGATACAAATTGATTTATGATGAAAACCCTAATGCAGGTTTTACTGCCGTGTGGTGGCACGAGTTACTTGAAATAGCAGAAACCATTGAGTGGTTAGAAGTTGATCCATTCAAAAGAGAATGGCTAGGCAGATTAGTGGCGGATCGAGTGACGGACTTTTCTGATGTTGTAAGCGCACAATTAGCCCAATATTCAATTCCTTATTCGATAGAAAATGGCATGTTTCGAATTTGGGGTTATCTGAGGAGGGATGAATCTCCAGAATTTATCTAACTGAAGAGTTTTATCTCTGTAAGTTACTTATTTTAAAGCTAAAACCACTCAAAACTGAGACGTCAATACTGATTGTTGGGATTGAGCATAGAGACAAAAGACATTAAAAAAGTGCTTTATTTTTCAATAAAGCACTCATTTTAAAGCGACTCAAGCACTCGTTAACCTACTGAGCACAGTACTGATTAAAGGACCGATCAAAGTACTATGTAGAGTGGCCAGCCGAGGAGGCCGACGAGACCTTCTTTATGTTCGAATCTTTCTAAGCGCTCGGGTGAAGCGTCGCTGAGTAAGAGTTCGCGATAGCTTTTCGCAAAGTGCAGGGTACGCAGTAGGGCGGGGACAAAGTTTTTACCGAGATCTTTACTGATGGTTTCAGCGAGTTCTGCGGGTAATTCTGCTAACGCTTTCTGAGTTTCCAATTCAATATGCTCACGGGTAAACCACTCCTCTTTTAAGGTGATTTTGCCGATACGCTTTTTCAAATCTTGTCTGACTTTGGCGCCATCAAACAACAATCGATACAGTACCGCTTCGGCTAATACACTCTCTAGATTGAGAAAATCTAGCGGATCATAGCTCGATTGCGCGTAAAACTGTGCCAATAAGGCCGCAATTGACTGTTGGCGTTGGTGTTCAAGCAGGGCATCTTGATAGGCTTCATAGCCTAACCACTCTTCCGCATCTGGCGGGCTAGACACTTGTTCTAGCAAGAACTTGTCGACATCGCCGTACAGTGACTTGCCGTTGACGAGTTTATGCTTGCTGACAGTGCTGAGCATGCTCCAGCCTTTTTGGAAGCATTTGACTACGCCATCGGCGGTGATCAACAGGCGTATCGCCTGCTGCAGGTTTTGGTTTGATAATTCCATCAAACCAAGGCTGACCACACCAATGACATCGTGCGCTGCTTGTTCGAGCAGGTGCATTTTGTACTTGTTGTAAAACTTATCGGCCAGTTTGAGGCTCATCAAAATGGCTTTGGATTTGATTTGTGACAGCTGTTCACCGCTCAGCGTTTCGTCTGCTTGGCCTTGGATCAATACCTTGCTCAGGTAGGGTCCTTGATCTACATCACGCAGTACCAGTTGCATCAAATAATTCCTTAATCCAAAAAGCTAAACATATCATCGACTTCAGCGTATTCATCCGTCACTTGGTTTTTCTCTTTGGCTTGAATAACCAGCTCGTTGACAAACTTGCTGATGATCATTTCCCAACCTGAGCTTTCGTTTCGTAGCAGACTCTTAATGGCTTTTTCAACATCGGGCGCGAGCTCGTGGATCAAGGCCATTAGGCTGCGTGGGTCGTCTATGCTAAGGCTGTGTGCATCTTCACTGGCGACGCGGCTGTCGTAGCCGATGGTTTCAGTGTCTTCTTCATCATCGTAGAGATCTGTGTAGCCGTCTTCATCTTCATGTTTTTCGCCTAACATCATTTCGATGAAAGGGATCGACAGGTAGAAGAGGCCCGCAGGATCTTCGGCGATACATTCTAAAATCGCAGTTTGCTTTTCTTCGCTATCTTGAATGCGAATTAAATAGGTCAAAAAATCAAAGGTATGCTGAATAAGTTCTTCGGCATTGTTTTTGATTTTTTCTTCCCAGTACAAAGGTTGCTGACAGACGATGTCGCGAATTTGTTCCGGGGTCATGAGTTCAGACATGATCGAAGGGCAAGAGATATCATGGTGACTGTTGATTTGGGTCAGCGTGACGATATCCATGTGTTCGATGACTTCGACTAATTGCTCGTCGCTCATGGTATTTGCAATGATTTCAAAGCGTTTGCTCGCTTGTTTTGGCTCTACGTCCGCCAACTCTTTAATTTCGGCGACGGTAATCTCAATGAGACTAGTGTTCATTAGCGGTCCTCATCATCGTAGTGATCGTAGTAGCCATCTTCCTCTTCGCCTTCATCATCATCGTCGTTATCTGAGGTGCCAACATAATCGTTGTCATCATCTTCATCGTCGTGATGTTTTGCTGCTGGCGTTGCTTTACCTTGAGTTTCAAGTAAATACAGCACGGCGCAGCTTTCAATCAGTAAGGTTTCCGAGTAACCACGCACGGCTAACACTAAAGGTAAATCAGCATTGTTAAAGCCAATCGTGACTTTAAACTCATCCCACTCGGGTTGAGTTGCCGTGTTTATCCAATGTGCCCACTTGAGTTTGGCTTCGGCGGGAAACTTAATTCGACCGTAAAGCGCGACAGGCAGGTACTCAGGCACAGTATCGAGCATCTTAGGATCGGCTTCTAACACCTTTTTGATTTGGCTAGTAAATTGCTCTAGCGCTTTAGGTGTATCGGGATCGTCGTAGGACTCGATATTGTCGTAGGCATTATTTTTTAGCTCATTAATGCGTGAGATATTCAGTTTTTTGACCATTTGGCACTTACTCTAGAAAACGCTCAAGGATAAAATTGATCCCACAGCTCGCGCATGGCACTAGCGGGATCGGTCACTATGACGTTATTGAAATCTTTGATAAACGCATTTCGTCGCTTAGGATCGGACAACACATCATAAGCATTTTTAACGCGTTCAAGTTGTACGGCGGCTTGCTGCTTTTCCTCTTCCGAGGCGCCTAACAACTTGTCGGGATGATATTTGTTTGACAGCCGTCGATAGGCTTTTTTAATGTCGTCTTCTTTGGCACTGGGTTTTATACCAAGCACACTAAAGTGGTTAATCATACTTGTACCTGCAGGCGATGGGGCTGATATCGCGAGATAAAAAGGGTTTGACTCTGATTATCTTTAAATTCGTGGAATTATGATTAGTCAGCCGTGGATGATAGCAGAAATTCCCACTCAGCGGCAAACGCGCGAGCAGGAATTTGTGCTTTAGTGAAGGGTTAAAAATCCTTTAAACTTTAATCTGTTGTGGCGCATAGATTAAGTCTACCGCTATGCTGTTGAAATCCGGTTACCTAGCCAGATTGACAGCTAACTTAACCTTGTTTTAGGCGAGATAATGGCCCTCGATTAAGGGCAATATTTTAGCGCCGAACAGTGCCGAATCCTCGCTAAACGCATTCACACAGAGCTAACCCACACTCGCCTCGGCCACGTTAGGCTGAGCTAACGCCGTAACCGCTAAGTCAGACTAGACACTAAACGCAGGTTCATTCCAAGGGTGAGCATTTGTTTTTGTTCTCGCTGTAAATCTTTCATAAACAAGCTGATTTTCCGCTTATGGCTCGGTAGTACTAGCATGAGTCCATCGGGGATCACTTTAATATGATCTAAGGTCAGCGTCTTAGCGATACGGCCAAGATTGAGCAAGACAGCGAGCCTAAGCAAGCAGAGCAGGCGATTGAGTGTGAGCTTATGGTTGGGATCGAGCTCAGCCAGCATTAATTCGTTAGGCTTTTTTCTGTGATTGGTGATAAGCCGCGCTAAATCCAGCTGTAATGCTTCGCTAAACCCAGGTAAGTCACTGTTACTGATAATGTAACCGCCGTGTTTGTGCAGGGATTTTGAATTAATGTGTAATCCGATCTCATGTAAAGTCGCGCTATAGGCGAGCAAGCGCGCATGGGGCCTTAATTGCCATTCGTCGGCGACCTGTTCAAACAAGGCCATGGCAGTGTCGCGTACCTTAGCGGCGTGGGCCATATCGATATGATAAAGCTGGGCAATACTGTCGACGGTGCGGTGGCGAATATCCTGATATTGACCAATCTTTGCCAGTTCATAGAGTACGCCTTCACGCAGTGCGCCTGGGCTAAACTCAAGTTTTTGAATCGGTAAGCGCCTAAAAAAGCTGATTAAAATGGCAAGTCCGGCGGGCACTAAGGGAATGCGTTTATCATCGACGTTGGCAAATTGGATTTGGCTAATATGGCCACATTTGATCAACTTGATTTTGAGCTGTTTGAGTCGTGGTAGCGTGATGGTTTCATCGCCGTGCTCTTCTTGAATTGCTTCGCAGATGGCTTTCACTGTGCCTGAGCTACCCAAGGTGAGTTCCCAGCCGCCCGCGAAATATTCCTTTGAGAGCGACGCGAACTGCTTATCGGCCGCACTTTGGGCATCGCGAAATGAGGCCGGGGTGATGAGCCCATCAATAAAGAAACGCTCATTAAAACTCACACAACCGCAGCGCAGGCTAGATAACTGAGTTGGGGTATTTTTCTGGCCGATCACCACTTCGGTAGAACCGCCACCGATGTCGATGACTAAATTACTTTTTCCTAGCACTTGGCTTTGGGCAATACCGTTATAAATCAAACGCGCTTCTTCATGGCCCGAAATGACCTCCACCGGATAGGGCATGATGGCGAGCGCAGCCTCGATAAACTGATCGCGGTTTTTGGCAATTCTCAGAGTGTGGGTGGCCACTAATCGCACTTGCGCTTGGTCGAGATTGGAAAATCTTTGGTTAAAATCCCGCAAACAATTGAGGCCACGTTCTATGGCGTCATTGTCGAGAATATTTTGCGCATTGAGCCCAGTGGCGAGCTGAACCTGTTGTTTTTCTTTATGTAAAATCTGCAAACTGCCATCTTGCTCGCGGGCAATGACCAGATGAAAACTGTTCGACCCCATATCGATGGCGACAAAGTGGCGCGATTTAGAGTTTGCGAGTACATTGCTGGGCGTAGCGTGTGACTGTGTGTGCGAATATGTGGTTACCAATCGGATTATCCTTAGGCAATCAAAGCGATATAAAGCCAGTGATTAGCTGGCTTTGGCCCGTAACTCAGGTGTTATGTCAGGCTGAGTTTTCACTTCTCGCTCAGCGTCACCCTCATGGGTGGACATACGTAAGGCATTAAATTCTTGCAGTTGGCGCTTCTCATAATTAATCAGATATTGATAAATGGCAATTTGAGAACGCACTTTTCGTTTGTTACCGCGATTCCGATAAGGATTACTTTGTTCCTTGTTAATGACACGTGCTTTAGTGTTGTCATTGAACTGTAAGGATAAAATATCCATTATCATCTGTTTTAGGCGCAGATCATAAATCGGCACACTCACTTCAACGCGATTATCTATGTTGCGGCTCATCCAGTCGGCGGAGCAGATAAAGAGTTTGTTCTCTCCACCCGCGTGGAACAGCATCACCCGTGAGTGTTCGAGGAATCGGTCGACGATACTATAGACTTCGATGTTGTCGCTGATCCCCGGAATTTGCGGGATAAGCGAACACATGCCGCGAATAAGTAACTTGATTTTGACCCCAGCGGCTGAAGCCTCATAGAGTTTTTGGACCAAGGATTCATCGAGTAAGTTATTTAATTTTAAGGTAATCGCCGCCTTCATATGGCTCTGGGCATTAACGATTTCATTATCAATTAAATGGCTCAGTTTTTGTCTGGCATCGTAGGGCGACACAATTAAATGCTGGAAATTATCGCGGCGATACGGATGTTCAATCAAGTCAAATACTTGCTCTACTTCACGGGCAATTTCTTGATTAGCGGTGAATAGCGACAAGTCGGTGTAGACCCGCGCCGTGCCTTCGTTAAAGTTGCCTGAGCCGACGTGACAATAGAGTTTGATTTCCCCTTGTTCCTCACGGCCAATTAAACACAACTTGGAATGCACTTTTAAGCTGGTGATACCGTGGTGAACTTTGACGCCCGCTTCGGCCAAGATGCGGGTCCATTCGATGTTGGATTGCTCATCGAATCTGGCCCTGAGTTCAATTACGGCGGTGACTTGTTTGCCGTTTTTCACTGCATCGATAAGTGATTGCATCACATGGGATTTTTTCGCCACTCGATATAAATTAATTCGAATAAAGCGCACCGCCGGATCGTAGGCCGCTTGGCGCACCATTTCGGTAAAGTGGGAAAACTTATGGTACGGATAATTGAGCATTATATCGCCCATCCGAATCGCATCGAAACTGTTGGCACTGCGGCCAAAACCTGCACTATTGAGCGCCGGTAGTTTTTCGTTTTCGAGGTAGTCGCGGCTCGGGTTGGGAAAGGCGATAAAGTCTTTAAAGCTGTGGTAACGCCCGCCTGGGATCAAACATTCAGTCGAGCTGATGTTCAGGTTTTCTTTGAGCATCACCAACATGTGTTCAGGCATTTCTTTGTCATACACTAAGCGCACAGGCTCGGCGGTAAGACGTTTTTTCAATCCCTTGGTCATTTTCTCAAGCTGGGTTTGTTCAAGCTCGTCAGTGATATCAAAATCGGCATCGCGGGTTAACTTCATCGAATACACTTCGATAGCATCGTACTCGAAGAAGGGACCAAAGAGTTCATCTACGCAGTGGCGAATAATGTTATCTAATAAAATCAGATATTTTTTCGCTTTACTCTTTTCGGCTGGGAGTTCGATAAACCGCGGCACATTTTTAGTCGGTACTTCGACTAAGGCGTATTGGCGGCGAGCTTTAGTGAACAAACACACACACAAATAGGTGGCATCGTCGTTGATTTGCTTGATCAGATCGCGATTATTATTGACCATAAGCGGCGCGATATGGCGTTTGAAATGATCTCTAAAATGCTTTTTCAGCCAGTCGCTGTGGAACTCGCTTAATTGTTTCTCATTGATTAACAAAATATTACGACGTACAAGTTCGCGCATTAAATCCGTGTATATGCCATCGAACCTTTCTTGCAATGCCATCACTTTCGATTGGATCTTGGCCATTAAATGGCGGCTATTACTGCGACCTTCCTGCAGGGATGACAGCAAAATGGAGCGTCTGACCGCAGCCACACGCACCCTAAAAAACTCATCCATGTTATTGGAAAATATCCCTAAAAAGCGCACTCGCTCCACTAAGGGAACATTGTGATCGCAGGCTTCTTGCAATACCCGCTCATTAAAAGACAACCAAGAGAGTTCTTTATCAATCGAAAGTTTATCGGTATTCGGGGACACTGCACAGCTCCTTTAAGCAAGCGTCATGGCGCAATATACAATAGCATTCATCCGCCGTTGTGCAATCAGATTTACTGCCGACAAGTGAAGGAATTTCAATGATAAATATTGCGTACACGCCAAAATCAGTCTGGGATTTATCTGGGATAAAGATACGAGGGAAATATGTCAACTTGATGACGAGTGTGACAGAAATATGACCTTATGATGATCATCTTGGATTGAGCTTAAACTCAGTTCGCGTCACTGCGATTTAAGCCTTGAGAAACTGTGCAAGCGCGGTTTCCTTGAGAATAAATCCGTCAGTGTTAACTCCTTGGGCATTATCGCAAACTATGTTATCTTGCTCGGCTTTTTTATCGCGGGAGTAAAAGGTATGTTTGTTGGATTTGATTATGGTAGTGCTAACTGCGCCGTAGGGATCATGCTGGATGATGGTGTGCAGTTATTGGCGTTATCAGAGCAATCAGCTTATTTGCCTTCGACCTTATACGCGATGGACAGGGAACTGATCGCCGAGGCGGTTTATCGTGGTCTTCCCACTGAATTGAAAGCCGATTACGCCAAAAAGCGCGCCGCGCAATTGAGTCGTGCCCGTATGGTGCGTCATGAGTTAGATCTCGATGCCGATGTTCAGGCTGTATTTGTTGGCGAGCAGGCGGTAAGCGCGTATTTAGAGATGCCGGAGGAGGGATTCTATGTCCGTTCGCCAAAATCCTTTTTAGGCGCGACAGGACTTAGACCCGAACAAGTGGCCCTGTTTGAAGATATTGTTACCTTGATGATGCAGCACATTAAAGTGCGCGCCGAATCTGTGTTAGTTGAAAAGGACCTTATTAAACAGGGTAGCACTGCGATGATCACCCATGCGATTATTGGTCGTCCGGTGAACTTTCAAGGCATAGGCGGAGAAGAGAGTAACCGTCAGGCCGAAGCCATTTTGACCTTAGCGGCAAAACGCGCGGGTTTCATCGACGTTGATTTTCTGTTCGAGCCGTTAGCGGCGGGGATGGATTATGAAGCGACCTTGACCGACAACAAAACGGTATTGGTCGTCGACGTAGGCGGCGGTACAACGGACTGCTCTGTGGTAAAAATGGGCCCCGCCCATAAACAAAAAGCGGATCGCAGTGAAGATTTCCTCGGTCACAGCGGCCAGCGGATCGGCGGTAACGATCTTGATATCGCCCTTGCAATGAATGCCTTTATGCCGCACTTTGGTTTAGGTTCCTTGATGATCAATGGCAAACCTATGCCCAGTAAAACATTTTGGAATGCGGTCGCAGTGAATGATATTAGCGCCCAGCGAGAATTCAGTACCTTAAGTAGCCGTAAATTGATTGATGAATTGGTTAAAGAAGCCGAGCAGCCACAGTTACTGAAGCGATTGTTAAAGGTGCAACAGCAGCAGTTAAGCTATCAACTGGTTCGCCAAGCCGAGCGTGCGAAAATTGCACTGTCAGATACCGATAATACTGATGTTAATCTGGATTTTATCGAAGCGGCGCTGCACGCGGGTGTGAGTCGTGAATTGTTTGAAAATGCCATTGAGCCGTCGCTGACGAAAGTGGAAGCCCTGATGCACCAAGCGCTCATGCAAGCTGCAAAAACTTTGGCTGCAACAAATGTCGCGGTAAACCGCTCAGCAACAGAGGATTTATCCGCGGAAGCAGAGTGCAAACCCGATGTGATTTACGTGACGGGGGGTACGGCACGAAGCCCAGCGATTTATGCGAAAATCGCTGGTATCTATCCCGATATTCCGGTCGTGGTCGGCGATCACTTTGGCTCAGTGACAGCCGGATTAACCCGCTGGGCACAAAAGCTATTTGCTACGCATTAATATATAAGCGCTAACATATAAGCACTAATGTAAAAGGATGTATGAATGAAAACTCTGTTGAAGTGTGCGTTTGCGGCCTCTGTAGGTTTATTGCTTGCGGGTTGTGGTGACGATGTGGGTAAGGTGAGCTTAGGGCTTTTTACCACTAAAGATGTGATTATTGATGCTAAAAACGATCCTAAAATACCTGGGGTGACTTGCCATATCAGTCGTATCGAAGCCAATTTAGATTTTGCTGATCCGTCCGATATGGGGATCAGTTGCCGTCAAACTGGGCCAATTACTGCGGCCGATCTGGCGAAGATAGACATGGGGAAACACGGCGAAGTGATTTTCACTGAATCCCTGAGTATTTTATTTAAGTCATTAAAAGTGCGTAGAATTTACGATGCGCAAAATCAGACTCTGTTGTATTTGTCCTATTCGACGAAAGAGACCAATGGCAGCCATAAACATGCGCTCTCAACAGTGCCGCTTTATGGCTCTGCGGCTTGGGTCGATCCTGCTTAAGTATTGGAACGAAAGCGAATTAATCACCGTAGAGTTTATGATTTAGCGGTTTATTTGCTATAAGCATAATGATATTGCAGTAAACATTCGTATTTGTGTCAGTATCGATAAGAGAAGGGGCGGAATATTTATTCAGCCCCTTTTTTATATTCTGCTAGCACTTAGCACATTAAATATCGTTACTTAGCTTTGGCCGCCAATACTGCGTTAAAGCGTTCAAACCCAGCACTGAGATCGGCGATTAAATCAGCGGGATCTTCTAAACCAATATGTAAACGGATCAAAGGTTTGCTCGCATCCCATTGAGTTGCAGAGCGGATTTTTTCAATACCGAAAATGCCGAGGATTAAACTCTCGTAGCCGCCCCAAGAAAAGCCCATCTTAAAGTGACTCATATTTTCAACCAGTGCGGTGACCGCATCGCCATCGCCCTGTTTTAAGATAAAGGAGAACAAGCCGTTGGAGGCACTAAAGTCGCGTTTAAAGAATTCGTGCCCAGGGCATGTATCAAACGCTGGATGACGTAGATGATCGACTTCTGGCCGGGTTTTCAACCAGTTGGCCACTTGCAGGGCATTTTTTTCATGTTGCGCCATACGCACGCCTAAGGTACGTAGGCCGCGGGCAGCAAGGTACACATCGTCTGGCGATGTGGTTTGTCCCATCAAATAACTGTGTTCACGTAATTGTGGCCAGTATTTTTCGTTGGCCGTGGCCGTGCCTATCATCACATCCGAGTGACCGACGATATATTTGGTCGCCGCTTGAATTGAGATATCTACACCCATTTCAAAGGGTTTGCTATTGATGGGCGAGGCCCAAGTATTGTCCAGTATAGTGATCAGCCCATGTTCGTGGGCGATGCGGCACAAGGTCGGTACATCTTGCACTTCCATGGTGATGGAGCCCGGAGACTCTAAAAACAGTACCTTAGTATTGGGGCGAATGAGGTCGCGAATGCCTGCGCCAATTAGCGGATCGTAGTAAGTGGTTTCGATACCAAAACCGCCGAGAATATGGGTGCACAGATCCCGCGTTGGCTCATACACGCTATCAACCATTAACAGATGATCGCCCGTTTTTAAAAATGACAGTAGCGCCGCACTGATCGCCGCAGCGCCAGAAGGATACAGCGCCGTACCGACGCCGCCTTCTAGTTCGGCAATCGCAGCCTGAAAGGCAAAATGGGTTGGGGTGCCACGGCGGCCATAAAACATCTCGCCATTGGTTTTATTTTTCGCGGCGTGGCGCATTTCATCCATGGTTTCGAATACGATAGTCGAAGCGCGAAAGACGGGCGGATTGATCACGCCTTTGGTCCATTTTTTGTCTCGACCTAAGCTGACGATTTGGGTGGCTTGATGATGTTTATCTGTCATTGGATCATTACCTTGGCATTTAGGTTGAACGAATAGGTTGAACAATTTGGGAGAATAATTGGCGTTTCTTATCGATTGTTATGGCGGTCATCTTAGCATCTGCCCGCATAAATGACAGGAGGCGCGTGATGAGTTTGGCTCATGTTATTGGCCTCCTGTATTTTAGCTGTTGAGATTATGACGCAGGGCTTAAAAGCTGTAACACGCTTAACTTAAAGGCCGTATGTTCTTAATTTAAAGGTAAGGTGACAAGGATATCCACACCATTATGTTCGCTGCGATTACGGGCAAGGATTTGTCCTTGGTGGAACTCGGCGACCAATCGCGCGATATACAGACCTAAGCCTAGGTGGGGTTTATCTTGGGCTTGATTAATCCGCACCGACACCATGGAATCGAAAATCTGCTCCGACATATCAATGGGCAGTTCAGGCCCTAAGTTACTGATAAGCAGAGTTGCTTGTTTACCCACTTGGGTGAGCGTGACTTCGATAGCACTATCTTTATGGCAAAACTCAATGGCGTTGGCGATAAGTTTGTCCATTAACTGGGCGATATATTCTGGCACACCTTGCATCATCAGTGGTTGCTCGGGCACTTTCACACTAAAGCCTTGTTCTGGATAGGTCATTTGATAACCTTGCATACAACCGCTGACCACTTGAGAGAGTGGGAACTTAGTGATATCGGCCTGCGTTAAACTCTGCTCTAAGCGTGTTGCCTCGCTCATGTTGTTTAAAATCATGCTTAAGCGGCTGACACCTTCTTGGGCGCGGTCGACATATTTTTGCGTGTCTTTATCTAAGGTCTGCAGGTTTAAATGCTCAAGGGATGAACGCACCACAGCCACGGGCGTACGTAACTCATGGGACAGGCGCGACGACATGTTTTCTAGATAGTGAGTGTACTGACCCAGTCGCCCCACAATGCTAGAGAAGCTACGGGACAGATCGCCAATTTCATCCCGAGCCTTCGACGGTTTGAGGTGATTACGCACACGGCCTTGGCTGTCGATGGCATTTTCGGCTTCATCGCGCAATTTACGGATGCGGTTAGAAATACTCGAGGCGAAGAAGAACAGCGCCAAGGTGCCCATACTCATTATGGTCAAAATCACGTTAAAGAGCTTTTCTAGCGCTCGGTTGCGTAGGGTTCGAATTCCGTGGGTGGTTTCTTCGGCGACGACGGCCCCCATCACATTGTTATCAATCCAAATGGGGCTCGCAGCGGCGAGTACCACAGCTTTGTTGTCTGGGGTTAACCGCCAAGTCGAACTTTGCTGACCCGCGAGGGCTTTTTGGATATGACTGCCGTCAAGCTCGGTGGAATCTTGTAAGGAATCAATAAAGTCTTTGGGCGGTTTTGTGAGAATTTTATAGTACAGCGGATGCAGATAATCACGCTTGAAGGTATCCCACAGCGCGGTGCTCTTTTCATCTTCTAAGGTGCGGGTCCATACACTGTCATTAGCGCGAATGTCGCCGGATTTTGCCAGTACGCGACCGTGTTTATCGACCACCCAAATACGTGAGCTATAGTGGCTCATGCCTTTGATAATACTTTCAATTTCCGGTGATGGTACCAGCACAGTGCCGAGATTGTCGACCGTGTCTAACGCCGAGGTGCCGACAACTGCAGCCACATCACGGTATTTGCTGTCGTTGACATCGGCAATGGCAAATCCGAGTTTGCTACCGACCATGTCTAAGGGAATACGCAGCTCGACATTGTAGCCCACATCTGTCGTCGCCCATTGTCCTTGTATACGCACCTCAGGTGTGACGGGCACAGTTTGCTTAGGATTAGCGGGTAATTCGAAGGCGCTGATCCAGCCGGGTTGAGTCGTGGCAACGATATAGCGTTTGAATTTATTGTCGGGCGCGAGTGTCGCAATCGAGAGATGATCGTTTCTATCGACACTTAGGGCATTTTTACCCCGCAGTACCACTGTTGGATCAATGACTTGAAAAAAAGCATACAGATAACCATCGTATTGTCCGACCATGTGGGTAAAGCTTAAGGTCAGGGGAGCGTTCGGATCGGCACGCATAATTTGGTGCGCCTCACCGTATTGGATAAATCTGTGCTGATATTCCTGCCATTCGTTGAGTTTGCCGTCGAGTAGAATCGCCCCCGCCAGTGGATAGGCGTATAGATCGCGGCTTTTTTCCACTTGCTTTAAAAAACTCGCTTGCCCATCGAACAATTTTGGCCGCTCGTGCAGCGCGGTGGCCAGTGCTTGAGTGGTGCCTTCTAAGGTGCGTTCTTGGCCGTGGCGAAGATACTTTTCCATTTCCCACACATATTGGTACCCCAACCAAGGTAGGCAGAGCAAGAATAGGCTAAGGCCGATGACTTTAGTGCGTAGACCAAAGGGGAAACGTGTCATAAGTTAGGGATCAGCATTAATGGGTTTAAAAGTTCATTCATCCAAGATTATCTGGTTCAACACCGCGCGCTTAAAGGTTGGTTAAGCCATAGATCAGGCCAAGCTGTCCCAGCGATAACCCATACCATAGACAGTATCAATACAATCAAACTCTGGCGCGGTAGCGATAAACTTTTTTCGAATGCGTTTCACATGGGAGGTGATAGTGCTGTCATCGACAAAGATTTTAGCCTCTTGCATTAATTCATGGCGACTGCGCACATGGCCTGGATGTTTGGCTAACGCATGCACCATCCAAAATTCGGTCACGGTAAGCTCGATTGGTAACTGGTTCCAATAGACTTGCATGCGGTTGGCATCAATGGTCAGTGGGCCACGTTCGAGCAGATTTTCCTGCGCCGTTTGGCTGGCCGCAAGTTCAGATCGTCGAAACAATGCGGCTAAGCGTGCGGTTAAATGGGGAAAACTCACTTCTTTACTCAAGTAATCATCGGCGCCTAAACGCAGGCCACACACAGTATCAAAGTCACTGTCACGGGCGGTTAAAAAGATGATCGGCAGCGTGCTCGACATGGCGCGCAATGACTGACATAGCATAAAGCCGCCGTCAATTTCATTACCTAAGCCGATGTCGATAATGGCTAAATCCGGTAAACGGGTATTAAAGGCTAGCATGGCCGATGGTCTGTCGGCGTAGGTTTGCACGCTGTAACCGTGTTGTTGCAGCACGTCCTTGTAATTCTCGCGAATGGCCGCTTCATCTTCCACTATGGCTATACGCTTCATAGAGCCGTATTCCTATTGACTTTGGGGAGTAAGTTTTCGTGACTATACAGGATTTTACCCGAGAAAAAAGGCCACAAATGCAATTGCCATTTTGTTGCCACAATTGATAGTTGTATTGCCATTTTCCATCCCTGCTCATGCCATTCCACTTGTGTTTAATAGCCCCATTCAGTTTTGTACCCGTTTGACCTGATGTGGTGTTGAGTGGATTGCTTCAGGTACGAGTCCAAGCTCAGCTAATAATCAAAAAGGAATGAGATGATGAAAAAGACACTAATTAATCTATTGGTTTTGAGTTTATTAAGCACACCTGTAGCCAGTGTGTCCGCGCGGGTTTCACTGCAAAACCAAGTGATAGGACAAGACTTCACCCTAGAAAATGATGCCTATGCAAGCGGTATCGCGATGGATGACGAATACGCAAGCGAGGACGAACAACCGGAAGCCTTAATTGGCCTCGGTGGTGGAGCCTTAGTAGGGGCGTTAGTCGGTGGTCCAGTGGGGGCGATTATTGGTGCGTTCACTGGCACCTTAATTGGCAAATCAGTCAGCGATACAGACACACTGCACGTTCAGCAAAGACAGATCCATTTGCAAGAGTCCCAGTTATCCGAGTGGAGTGTAAAACAGCAAGCCGCAGAAAAACGGGCGAGCGAATATACCAAGGCGCAGCAAGAGCTTGATGAGTTGCTATCCGCGCAACGTCAATTGCTCAGTGAACTTGCTTTGGGGCTTAGCGTACAGTTTCGTACCGGTTCTTCTGAGGTTGAATCGCATTTTTTGCCTCAATTAGATGATGTGGCTGAGGTGATGAATTTGTCACCAGAACTCAATCTTGAGCTGAAGGGCTATGCCGACCGCCGTGGTGATGAGAGTTACAACCAAGCCCTTTCTGAGCAGCGTCTACTGGAGGTGCGTGGCTACCTGATTAAGCAAGGCGTCACTGCCGAGCGCATGACCACTCAAGCCTTTGGCGCTTTATCGCCTTTGCAAGCCGACCAAGACAGAGAATCGGATGTGTTCGACCGCCGCGTGACATTAACACTACAGCCTCATTTGGCCTTGACTGCAAGTCATGCTAGCTGACTAGCGGTCAATTTAAGCAGTCCATTTTACGTCGTTCATATTAACGACAACCAACATCAGTTCATATTTGTTAATAGAGGAAGCCTTTGTGATGATCACAGGGAAAAGGGTAAAAGAAGTGAGTGAAGCGGTAGCGGTATTGCTGATCAGTGCCGCCGTGTGTTGGGGGTTGCCCTTTGTGGCATTGGCTTCGCCTAATAGTACTGGCACATTGTCTGCGCCACAGAATATGGCTTCGGCATTGGTCGGGCAACATAGTGCTCACAGAACGGCAGAGTCACACATCATTAATTACGATGATATCACGCAGGGGCTGTTGCTTTATCGCCAGCCGAGCGGTGCTTGGGTGCCATCTTTGCCGCTCGATACACAAGTGTCGATGCAAGTCTCTGGCTTAAGTAATCGCGTGAGCGTGAAACAGGTTTTTCGCAACAATACTGAATTTGTGTTGAATGGGCAATATTTGTTCCCGCTGCCCAATGAGGCTGCGGTGGATTCGTTGCGATTACATATAGGCCAGAGAGTGATCGAAGGGCAAATTCATCCTAAGGCTGATGCCAAGCAGATTTTTGAGCAAGCGAAAGCTGAAGGCAAACGTGCCAGCTTAGTGAGCCAAGAGCGGCCTAATATGTTCACGACCGAAGTCGCAAACCTAGCACCTCAAGAGGAGCTGATTGTAGAAATCAGCTATCAGGAGACCATTAAATATGAAGATGGTTTGTTTAGTTTACGTTTTCCGCTGGTGGTCGCGCCCCGTTATATTCCGGGATTAACATCGGATTCAAGTGCTAGCGATTCACATGATCCTATGGCACAGGTGCGCCAATCAAGCCGAGTGACAAGTTCGCAGGTGTTTGATGCTGACCGGATTGTGGCACCAGTGCGGCATACGGCCAGTGGACGCGATCCTGTGCTGAAGGCAGACATTCAAGTATTACTCGCAAAGGGGGTTGATAAAGCGTCCATTGAGAGTCCTTACCATGACATCAAACTCAAGCAAGGCAACAGCGGCGCGGTCGATGTATCGCTGGCGCAACGTGTGCCCGCTAATCGGGATTTTGTGCTGCAATGGCGAGTACAGCAGGGCACTAGCCCAATGGCTTGGGTGTTTAATCAGCAAGGTAAAACCCATAAGCTCGATGGCGAAAATCTGTCTCAGGATACACTTGATACAAGTAAAGCCAGCGGCGTAAATGATGATAATTACAGTCTCGTCATGGTGTTGCCTCCTAAGGTTGAAAAGAGTACTCAGCCGAGTTTGCCCCGTGAATTAATTTTAGTGATTGATACTTCGGGCTCTATGGCGGGGGATTCTATCGTTCAAGCTAAAAATGCACTGTTATACGCGTTAAAAGGACTGAAGCCGGAGGACAGTTTTAACATTATCGAATTTAACTCCAGTTTGTCTCAGTTCTCAACAGTGTCATTACCGGCGACCTCGTCGAATTTGTCACGGGCCCGTCAATTTGTGAGCCGTTTACAGGCCGATGGTGGCACTGAAATGGCGTTAGCACTGGACGCTGCCTTGCCAAAATCTTTGGGCAGTGTATCGCTTGATGCAACGCAGCCTTTGCGCCAAGTGATCTTTATGACCGACGGCTCTGTGGGCAATGAACAAGCGTTATTTGATTTGATCCGTTATCAAATAGGTGAGAGTCGCCTATTTACTGTCGGCATAGGTTCGGCGCCTAATTCTCACTTTATGCAAAGGGCGGCTGAACTCGGTCGTGGCACTTTTACCTATATTGGCAAAGTGGATGAGGTCGATGAGAAGATCAGCGCCTTACTCAGCAAAATTCAATATCCAGTGTTAACCGATATTCAAGTGCGTTTTGATGATGGCAGTGTGCCCGATTACTGGCCATCACCGATTGCTGATTTGTACCGCGGTGAGCCAGTGCTCGTGAGTTTAAAGCGCAGCGCCCGTGAGCCACAGGAGTTAGTGATTTCAGGACGGCAAGGGCATCAAAACTGGCAACAGTCGCTCTCGCTGCAGGACAACTCCGCAGGATTGATGACCCATCAAGGTGCGGGTTTAGATTTGCTGTGGGCGCGTAAACAGATTGGTGCATTGGAGTTGAGTAAAAATGGTGCGAATGATGACAAGGTCAAGCAGCAAGTGACGGCCTTATCGATGAATTATCACTTGGTCAGCGCCTATACCAGCTTAGTGGCGGTGGACTTAACCCTAATTGATTCAACTGCAATGAGCCGTGATGCCGTGGTTCGTCAGCACTTGCCCTTAGGTTGGCAACCTTTTGGTGCCTTGCCGCAAACCGCGACGTCAAGCCGTTTGGATATGTTATTAGGTGCGCTGACCTTGCTACTCGCCTTGATTCTTACGGGATCGATTGTTCGACAAAGACGGGAAGAGAAGGCGGCCTTGGTGGCACTTACCAGTGATCGATGAGTTAAACGCGATGAGCAAAAGCAGAACACAGCGATTTTTAGTGGCGGGATTATTTTTAATTGGCGCAACATTGTTAGGAAAGGGACTCTATATGCAAGCTAAAGCACACTTTGCCCAGTATTTGATTGAACAGGCGTGGACTAAAACCTTGGCTGATGGTCAATCCCATAAGCCTTGGTCATGGGCGGATACTTATCCCGTGGCAAAGCTGTCTATTCATCGTGAGCAAGTGGCGGCGAACAACAATATTGAAGCAGAGCTTAATGACAGTTTATACGTTCTTGCGGGGGCTTCTGGGCGAAATTTGGCCTTTGGTCCGAGTCTGGTGTTGTCCAGTGCGCCAGCGGGGCAAAAAGGCAATACTGTGATTGCCGGCCACAGGGACACGCATTTTGCGATACTTAATGGCATGGCGGTGGGGCGTCGATTATCGTTACAAACGCTTAAAGGCAATCACATTATTTATGAAGTGGTGGCGACTCAGGTCGTACATGAAACCGAAACTCAATTTATGGCGCCATCCGATGATAATCGCTTAACGTTAATTACGTGTTATCCCTTCGATTCACTTCAAGGTGGTGCTGAACTGCGGTTTGTGGTGCAGGCGATACCCGTCGAAAATGAGTCGATGGAAACACACGGTACGAATGTATCCGTTTCAATAGGGAGTGGCGTGCAAGGGAATATTGGAACTGTTTCTCGCAGTTTCAAACATTAATCTGAAATCTCATTTAAATCCTTCATGTAGCTTTCAAAAAATGTTCCTTTGTTAATCATCTTAGCCTGAAGCTGAATTATCGGCTTCAGGCTAAGTTATAACTATCAGTTACTGATAGGCAGCACACGATTTCGTCCTAAGCGTTTGGCTTCATAAAGTAATTTGTCTGCCGCTTCAATCAATTGCATACCCGTTTGTTTTTCTTGCCATTGGGCGACGCCAAAGGAAGCACTGATATTATTGATGCGTTCGTCTTTGCGTCTGTCTTTTAAACTGAGTTTTTCGAGTCCACGGCGCATAGCTTCGGCCAGTTGCCTTGCGATACGTAGCTGACTTTTAGGAACAATAATCGCAAATTCTTCACCGCCAAAACGATACAGTTTCGTGCCATCGCGGCAGGATTCCTGTAGCCGTTTCGCCACGGCGCGTAACACTTGGTCGCCGAGCTGGTGGCCATAGGTGTCGTTAAACACTTTAAAATGGTCGATATCGGCCAAGATCACACAAGTGCCTAAGGGGGCTTGGGCTATCATTCCTGCAAAATCAGTGTCAAAGGCGCGGCGATTAAAGCAGCCCGTCAGTGCATCGTAGAGAACGTCTTTTTCTGTTTGTTCAAGTTTTTTCTTTAGTGCGTCTATTTCGGTTTGAGCCTTCTGCAGCTGACCGGTAAAGAACTCTGTGCTCGAGCGAATATTGTCCGACTCTTTCACTAAGCTGCGGACCAGATCGAGTACTTGTTCGACGCTAAAGCCTTCGTCTTCGATGCGGTTGAGCTTTTCAAAATTACTTTCGATACGCGACTGGAAGTCATTGGCATCTAGATTGGTATCTTTGAGTGATTGGGAAAGCTCAGTCACCATAGCATCCAGATTTTGGCGCATTTCTCTGACATCGAGTTCAACTGGGTCGGCAACATATTGGCGATACAAGATTTCGCTACTGACAGGAGGGCAAGTATTGTATTGGGCAATAACAGTATCGAGTTGTTGATTTAACTCCGGATTTTGTTCACCAACATAAGTGTACCAAAGCGCATAGTTAACGGGGGTGGTCGGAATTTTATGTTTGAGCATCAGAGGCACTGCTTTTTTGAGGTTCAGTGCAGCGGCTTGTAATAACTCTAGCGACATATTGTTACCTTACTCAATGAAAATACACGGATATTTTAAAATTTTCGCTATTTTTTATTCTGTTGCAGTCAGGTTTAGGTCAACGACAAGAATATTGGTCAGATAGAGACATGATTACCGTTTACTCTTGGATGCAACGACTCCGTTTGCGCTAAGACTTCCATCATAAATTAAAGATGATATGGTAAAGTCTATCCTTAAAACCAAATAATGATAATAACTTGGGAGAAAGTTGTGAAAAATTTAATCATAACCACAAGTCTGTTGGCCACTATCTCATTACCTGTCTTTGCTGAAACGGCATTTGTGAAAAGTCTCGATCTCGTGCAATACCGAACCGATGTGAAAACTTTAGCGAGCGATGCTTTTGGGGGACGCGCGCCCTTATCTGAAGGTGAAAGGTTAACTTTAGACTATTTAGTGACAGCATTTAAAGATATGGGTCTCAAACCCGGATTTGGCGATAGCTATTTACAGGCGGTTCCTTTGGCGCAAATTAGTGCCGATCAAAACATGCAGCTTGATATTGGCGGACTTAAATTTGCCAATGGCAGTGAATTTACCGCGAGAACCCAAAGAATCGCCGAAAAAGTCAGCTTGAATAAAAGTGATGTGGTATTTGTTGGCTATGGTATCAATGCACCCGAATATGGCTGGAATGATTATCAAGGGTTAGATGTAAAAGGCAAAACGGTCATCGTACTCGTGAATGACCCCGGCTTTGCGACCCAAGATCCAACAATATTTAAAGGCAATGCTATGACCTATTATGGTCGCTGGACTTATAAATATGAGGAAGCGGCGCGTCAAGGCGCTGAGGCCGTGTTTATTGTTCACGAAACAGCGCCTGCCGCCTATGGCTGGGGTGTGGTGCAAAATTCCAACACAGGGACTAAGTTTACTCTGGTCGATGCCAATAATAACCAAGGTCAAGTGGGCGTGATGGGCTGGGTTCAGCACGAAACCGCACAAAAAATCTTTGCCAAAGCGGGATTGGATTTCGATACCTTAAAACGGCAAGCAGCCAAGCCAGACTTTAAACCAATCCCCCTTAAGTTGACGGCACAACTCACGTTAAACAATAAAATTGAACGCGCCGAGTCCCATAACGTTGCGGCTTTACTACCCGGTAAAACGCGCCCAAATGAAGTGGTGATGATGCATGCCCATTGGGATCACCTCGGTACTGTGATTGAAGACGGTAAGTCAGAGATTTTAAACGGTGCGGTCGATAATGCCAGCGGTGTGGCGGGGGTTTTAGCGTTAGCGCGTTACTTCAAACAGCAAGCTAGCACGGCGCCACTGGATCGCTCGGTGCTCTTCAGTGCCTTTACTGCAGAAGAAACGGGTCTGATTGGTGCACAGCATTTTGCTCAGCATCCCAGTGTGCCAACCAAAAATATCGTCGCCTTTTTAAATATCGATGGCATGAATGTAAATAAAGGCGTGGATTACATTTTGCGCTATGGGGAAGGGGTATCTGAGTTGGAGCAATACTTAGATAAAGCTGCCAAAGCCCAAGACCGTTCGGTAAAAGCGGATCCAAGTCCACAGAATGGATTGATGTTTAGATCAGACCATTTTGCGCTGGCCCAGCAAGGTGTACCAGGATTGTTATTTATGAGTCTTGGGGATACAGATCCTGACTATATTGCGCATAAATATCACCAAGGAGCCGATGATTATGATCCAAATTGGACGTTGGAGGGCGTGAGTCAAGACCTAGACTTGATCGCCAGTATGATAACCACCTTAGCGAATGGTTCTGATTGGCCCCATTGGCTTGAATCATCAGACTTTAAAGCCAAACGTGAGCAGGATGGCCGTAAATAGGGTTAATGGGTTGGATCATGAGGGCGTCCAGTAGGCGCCCTTATTTTTTAGCACTAATTTGGGCTAGGGTTCGGGCAACTGTTTGAGCGAGAAGGGGTGTTTAATACAATATGGGAAGAGATTTTTATAGAATTAAAAGGAATAGCTGATAGAAAGCATAGGGCCAATAAAATTGTAATAGATGTTGTAATCGGCGATTTGAGTATCTTTATTCGGCGAATTTTGGGCGATATCAACGTCAACTTTATAGTAGTTATAGGCCACGCTCATACGCCAGTTTGGGGTGATTTGTGCATTAACCCCCACTTTAATATCAACCAGTTCGCCTTTGACATCATTGAGTTTGATGTAAAAATACTGTGCATGGCTGGTGATTTGCCAACCAGGAACAAATTCATACTGACCATATATGCCAATGTCGGGCAGTGGCGCAGTGACATTTTCGTCAACAATGCGCGGAATTGCTTGGCTACCGCAGACATTATTGAGTAATTCCGATGAAGCGCAAACACCAATCACCCCTTCAAAACCTGTCTTGATAAACATAGTATGTAAACCAAGTGATAGACCGACATCATAGTTACTGCCTTGAAATACATCATAGCCATAGCCGAAGCGCAGTACATCAATGTTTAAGGTTGAATTTAGATTACCGCCTGCTTTGATATCGTAAATGGTGTCGTTAATCTCGAGCTGGAAGGGTTTCGTTAAGGCTTGGGTTTCGGCGTTACGATGAAGCTGTTTCCAGTCTAGGTAGATATTGTGCCGTTCGTTAAAGTGATAATTTAACTCGATAAAGGGTAAAAATTCGTTTTCTGCAAGTTGTAGATCGGACTCATAATCTAAGGTGAAATTATTACCCGAAATAGGGTTAGTGACTTCCATATTGGTGTCTGATTGCGAATAAAAGCCGCCTAACTGAATAGTAAAATCATCGGCTTGCACTTGAGTGCTGAGCAGTGACGCTATGATTAGGGGTAATAGGCGGATCGACATGTTAAGGAGTGACTCCTGCATTATTCTTATTATGTTTAGCGATAAGGTCAGAATTTAGTGCCATAAAAAAACAACATTTGGAGTTTAACAGCAAATTTTTTAATGTGAACAAAATGTTTTAAAAAATTCAAAAAATTGTGATTCAAAACAAAAGTAGGGCTGGTTCTCGTGAGGTTGAATGAAATTTGGGCGAGCGATCACATCAATTGTGGATTGAAAGACTCAGGGCAAGTGTTTCCTTCCTGAACGGCTTTAGGATTGTTGCGTTGTTGATGGGGCTAGATACAAATGGATATAGACACAAACATGGAGGAGAATCATCGATATTGAGAATATCTAGCGGTACGATCCCGCTAGATATTGATATGTCCTAGTGCTTCTATTTCGTCTCGATAGAGGACGCAGACGATAGAAGTGACGGGGTAGAAGTCTCAGCCTCTACGCTATCAGCTACGATTTTTGGGCTACTTGGTTCATCTTTATTAAACATGCCTAAACGGATGCGAATAAAATGCAAAATTTGCGCGGCAATATCCACATTCAAACAGGACTCTAAGCCCTCAAACCCTGGAGATGAGTTAGCCTCACAAATTTTGTAATGGCCGTTATCAAACAATAAATCGATACCTGCAACATCAAGATCGAGAATATTGGCTGTTTGGGTGGCAAGCCATTCAATTTCAGGAGTGATCTGAAATGGACGCGCTGAACCACCGGCACTGACATTGGCTTTGAAGCTGTCTTCTTGACCACGTCTTTCATAGCAACCCGCCACACGACCACCAATAGTGAATACGCGTAGATCGCGCCCATGACTGTTAGCGATAAACTCTTGCAGAATGATGTTAGCGTTTTTATTGGTCGCTTCAATCAACTGCATTAAATCGTCAAATTCACGCGCCTTATGGGATAAAAACACACCACTGCCCTGTGAGCCTGAAAGTGTTTTTATCACCACAGGAAAACCGAGATGGCGTTCTACGAGGGCGATATCGACGGGGAATTTAACCAACATGGTTTTAGGCGTAGGCAGATTTTTCTCGGCCAACAATTGTTGGGAGAATAACTTGTCTTTAACGATTTCAATGGCTTTAGATGGATTGAGGCAATATACCCCTAATCTTTCTAAGTGACGAATAATGGCTAAAGCAAAGTAGGTCGTGCCTGAGCCCATTCGCGGAATGATAAAATCGGGCAGCTCGACGGCTTGCCCATTCAATAAAATACTCTTGTTATCTTCTCTGGTGACAGTCAGATCAAATTCATCAGGTGCGTAAACTTCCAACTCTATGTTATCGGCTTTTGCTGCCGCCAGTAGACGCTCAATTTCATACCATTCAGGTTTTAGCTGAGTCGCGGTTTCTTTATATAAAATCCAACCACGCATTTAGTAGCAAACCTTAATCTTCATTCTTTATCCTCGGGTTCAGGTTCATCCTGAACATCATCTTCAATATCAAATACAGCCTCAGCCTCTATTTCTATCTCGGGCTTGGTTGCAGGCAAATGCACTGTACCAACCACGGCATAAAAGGGTTTCCCCATGGCGAGCCTGCGATACTTTACCCAGATCTGCTCTAACAAGCTACTGGGGGCGATATTTCCTTTGGCGACTTCCACAAATTGGGCTTCATCAGAGGTGCAAGGCAGCGTTTTCCCTTCCGCTAAATTCTTCATCGCATGACCATGCAATTCAAGGAGTTCAGCTTCTTTATTGGTAAAATCGCCGCTTCGTTTAAAGCCTTTGGGGAAATTAGCGTCGTCGTAGAAACGTTTTTGAGAGACAAAACTGGCAGCAACTGAGCCGTTAAACGTCTCAGAACCCTTGTTAGCGTTAAAAAAAGACTGTTCAGACATGGCAGATACCCTCTAGTTTTTGATATACAAAGATTTGCAACTGGAGTATTGGCTAGTATTATTGATTTATAAATCAAAAAAATTTGCCTATGTTGGTCAAGAATTTTTATGGATACCGATTTACTAAAAACCTTTCTCGAAGTCTCCCGTACTCGCCATTTTGGTAAAGCGGCTGAGAATCTTTATCTCACCCGAAGCGCTGTGAGCTTTAGGGTGAAACAGCTTGAGAGCATTTTGGGTGTCGCCTTATTTGAACGGCAACGTAATAATATTCAGCCCACGCCAGCAGGTGAACGTATGCTTGGTCATGCCGAGGCGGTGTTAACAGCATGGGAGCGGGCTAAGCAAGATGTTTCCCTCAGTCAGTTACAGACAACGCAGCTTGCCATTGGTGCAGGGCCGAATATTTGGGACGCTTACTTGCAAGGTTATTTACAGGGATTGCATGTCGGTTTACCAGGCGTGGCGTTGCGCACCGAAGTGCTACCCGCGAATGCAATGACGCGTCAGCTAATGGACCGTACCTTAGATATTGCGATTTCATTCGATCCGCCAAAGCTTGATCAATTTGAGATAGTACAACTGGGGCAAATTAATTTGTTGTTGGTGTCGAGCTTAAAAGGTCAAACGGTAAAAGCGGTTGTGCCGGGGCAATATGTAAAAGTCGATTGGGGTACGGCGTTCAATATTGTTCACGCACAGGAATATGCCTCGCTGCCAGTGCCAACGCTGCACACGAGTTCAGCACGTATTGCGTTAGATTTCATCTTGAATAATGGCGGCTGCGCATTTTTACCTGAGCATCTAGTGCAACATGCATTGCGCGGCGGCGAATTGCATCTCGTCAGCGGCGCGAATGCCATTTCACGAAATGTGTATCTTGCGTATTGGGCTGAGAATGACCGCTTAGCCCAGATCAAACAAGCCATCGACTTTTTAAGGGACGATGGCTCAATGGTTGTTCATGCGACGGTTTAGAAACTAAGAATTAAAGCACTAGCGGCGTTAATACAACCAGCCAAGTTAATCCACAAAGCGCAAGACTCATAAAGACGGCAGCCGAGGCAATGTCCTTGGCTTGGCCACTTAACGGGTGTATTTCACTGCCGACACGGTCAACCACAGCTTCAATCGCCGAGTTTAATAGCTCAACAATCAACACGATAAACAACGTGAAAATCAGCATAAGGCGTTCAATAGTGCTGATATCAACCCATAAGGCTACGGGTAACATGACTATCGTTAAGATTAATTCCTGTCTGAAGGCGGCTTCGTGGATCCAAGCGGCCTTTAGGCCCTTCATCGAAAATCCCGTCGCTCTGAATATGCGCTTAATACCGTGATTATTGGCTGGTTTCATAGTGTTTCCAATTGACGTTAGCGACAAAGCGCTGAGGTTCTGCTCATTCAAAACAGGGGGGAATAAACCCTACTGTTGTCTTTGTTAACATTTGACTGAGTCATAAATTTGGCCGCAGTATAGCCTGAGATGAAAAGTGCATAAACAATTAACTGAGCAAATTTGATCATCAACATTCGTTGTTAACTTAGGGAGTTAGTGACTTTTGCGGTTATTTTAGTGCAACTTTAGCCGTGCGGCCTAAGCTTGATGAAGGATATATTGCAGCGTGGGCAAGGGAATGACTCATACAAACCCGTTACGAAATTTAACATTTAATCATTTCATCCGTTTTAGTATTTTTAAGCTCAGCTTGCTTATAATTTGCGGTTTAACTCTTTCGGTTAACGCACACACCTCACCTCCTGCCATACAACTTGCTACCGAGTTTGATGCGACTCGAACTTCGCAAGATATTAATATTCAAAATTTTTTGATTAGTGAGAAACTCGACGGGGTTCGAGGTTACTGGAATGGCAAGGAATTATTCACTCGGCATGGAAATGCCATCGCCGCACCCATTTGGTTTACTGCGAATTTTCCGAATTATCCTCTCGATGGTGAATTATGGCTTGGGCGGGGCCAGTTTGAAGCGATGTCGAGTTTAGTTCGACAAACTTCGGCTAAGGATGATGATTGGCGTAAAGTGCGATTTATGGTGTTCGATGTCCCCAAGGCGAGTGGCGACTTTCAGCATCGCTATCAATTTGCGCTGACTGAACTGAGTGGCAAATCGAATTATCTTGAAGTCATAGTGCAGTTCCAAGTAGAAAGCCTTGAAGCCCTGTATCAAAAACTCGATGCCTTAGTTGCAAAAGGCGCCGAAGGCTTGATGCTGCATCGCAGTTCCGCGACTTATATTAGTGGCCGCAATCCTCATCTGATGAAGTTAAAACCTTATTATGATGCTGAAGCTACTGTTATCGCTTATATCCCTGGTAAAGGTCAATTTGCAGGGCAGATGGGCGCATTAAAAGTGCAAACGCCAGACGGCCGAATTTTTAGTATTGGCACAGGTTTTAGTCTCGCAGAGCGCCAACATCCCCCCGCAGTGGGCACTATCATCACCTATAAATACCTTGGGCTTACCGTTAACGGTTTACCGCGGTTTGCCAGTTTTTTACGGGTAAGAACCGATGTTGAAACTGAGTAGCCGTTCCTAGTAAATCAAATTGCGCATAAGTCTTTACGCTGAGTAATGCGCAATTGATATTTTGATAGTATTATTCGTAATAGGCGACTGTCGATAATAGTTGTTCACTGAAATTAAAAATATCATCTACAGAGTTAATAGGATGACGAGTTTCATTTTTATTTTCATCCACTAATCCTAGATACTTTTTTTTAGCATTGAAGTGTAAGCGGCATAAGGGTTTTCGGTTATTATCATCCAATAGTATGCCAAAGTAACTTTGGGTATCCCTTGCGATGATTCGATTAACTTCTATTTTTTGCCTCAATATAGCTTTTATCACATTGAAACCGTCAATTTCTTCTTCAGTAGTAACTACTTTAATTTTTTCATCATTGGATGGGATTGGGGTATCGATTAAATTTTTGTTTTCATCAGTTGGTTTATCATTGCCAATAGCGGATTTTAAACGTTCATTAATGCTGTCGTTGAGAAATTGTCTTAGTGCTTTATGAGTAATTTCAGCAAATTGATGTTTTACTTTAGGTGTAAGAACCCCATCATAAGCCCTTGAGGCAAAAAAGCGAATAAACTCTTCTTCAGGTTCTTTAAATTGCTCACTAATAATACGTTTTATCTGACTCAAGTATTTTAGTTCTCCTGCCGCGCTGACTATTGAGTTAACGTCGAACGAGTTTTTAGTCAGCTTTTTAACTTCAGGAATTAAGTGTTCATCAATATTTTCAAGATCTAAGATTAGAAATGGTTTTTCATCCATTTTGTTAGGAGCATCAAGATCGGTATAAAATTGATATTCAGTACCGTTTGTAAGAATAGCTAAGCGTGCATTTGTGACAGAAAAATAACGAAATAGTTGTGACGCATGCTTTATGGACAGCTTTTCATTGTACTTTTTGCATTCAATAAGGATTTGCACTTCACCTTCCTTAATTAATGCGTAGTCAACTTTCTCACCTTTTTTACCTATAGTATCTGCCGTAAATTCTGGGACAACTTCGCTAGGATTAAAAACATCATATCCTAGAACTGTATGCAAAAATGGCATGACTAAGGCGTTCTTAGTCGCTTCCTCAGTTTGAAGGCTATTAGCAATTTGAGGGATACGTTTTGATAGAACATCGATTCGTTCAATAAAATCCATTTTACTTTTCCTCTTCTTGTACTTTGTGGTGTATTTTTTATTTGAGCGAGTATGCGGTGAACAGTCAGTTTTATTTTAAACCGTACTCTGACATATAAACCTAGTCGATAAAAAATCCTTAGCAAGGAGGCTAATTTGTTTCTGTGCTGTTTATCGTATATTTTACGGGTTAGGTTAAATTTTGAGCGTGCTTGGTATGTATATGGCTCAAGGGGAATATTTTAGCTGAGGTGACCCCCTTAACTTTCGGATCGTAGCGCGCATTTTATTTTTGATAATGGTTTGGCGTAAGAATATTTTGTATTTCTAGGTTTAACATGTTGTATTTATAGGTAAATAATTAATGTTTTAAGCTGCTTATCATATTAAGTTTACATCTAGGTTTAAGCACATTAGATAACTTATTGATAATACTAAGCTATGAGGTATTCATGTTAAAAGATCAAAGTGTACGGCGAATATTGATGGTTTGTATGGGTAATATTTGTCGCTCACCGACGGCAGAGGCGGTTTGTCGTTTTAAGATTGCTGAGCGCAGGCTTAATATTGAGGTGGATTCGGCGGGTACTATTGGTTATCACCAAGGGGATAAGCCCGATAGCCGCGCTATTGAGGCTGGTAAAAAGCGGGGTTTTAGTTTCGAGGGCATGCGGGCGCGGCAGGTAGTGAATGCTGATTTTGAGCATTTTGATTTAATTCTAGCTGCGGATAATGCCAATTTGGCGGATCTGCTTAGCCGTTGTCCGGTTGAGTATCAACACAAGTTACAGTTAATGTTGTCCTATGCTGATACGCAAATAACGGAAGTACCAGATCCTTACTATGGCGGCGCACAGGGTTTTGAACTAGTGCTCGATCTCCTCGAGCAGAGTATGGAAGCTTTATTAGATCAATTGACCGAAAAGTTCCGTTGAGATGCGTATTTCCATTTACGGTTTGGGTTTTATGATAAGTTCGGGTAAATCCCCTTATGCGAGATGACGATGAAAGTAATGGATTCTGAAAACCGAGTATGGTTCCTTTTGGAGCATGAAGGTCGCTTGTACTTGAATGCAAATTGCAACATGAGTGCATTTGGCTATAGCTATATGATCCAGCTCAATGGTCAGGAACTGCAAAATTATGAAGGTGGTGGCCGCGAGTATCTAAATAATCTTGCTCACGATATTCACTATTCTGTTCCAATCGCAAAAGACACATCGTCAATTTACAGAGGTCGTGAAGTCTCAAAACAGCTAGCTGGTTTAGCAACAGAAGCGATTAAAGCGTGGCGTGCTTAAAATCGGTTAACTCTAAAATGCCCCAAAGCTTGTTTCAAAGTTTAAAATGCAAGTGGGCGAATAAAGTTGTGGCTATAAAAAAGCTAATGTGATGAGGTTACTTTCAACCTAGAAGTCATGCCCGTCCGAACTTTCAATAAAGCTACAGCAAAGTAAACATCATCATAAAGTCATTAATAGATATCAGTATAGTTTGACTACAAACATCAATGGTTGTGGGCTGCTTGCCTTGTCAGGTTTAGTTGGTAAGATGTTGTTCATAAAGAAAATCAAATCGTTGTACATTTAAGGACATATATGGAAATTTCATTACTTGCCGATAATCCCTCTGCGATAGACACGGTAGCTAGATGGTATTTCAATGAATGGTGCCAAGACAATGGTAGTTATACCGAGGAGGAAGTCGTTGAAAAAGTATCTGCATCAATAAATCGAGATACTGCGCCTATTCTGATCGTCGGAAAAGTAAGTGGTGTTCTTGCTGGTTCAGCAGAGCTAAAAATTCGAGAAATGGACATATACCCAGAATTTGAGTTTTGGCTTGGTGGTGTTTACGTCACTCCGCAGGCCAGAGGGCAGGGTGTCGCCTCAAAACTTGTGAAAGAGATAATATCGCTAGCACATAAAATAGGCGTGAAAAAATTATATCTTCAAACAGAAGATTTAACCGGAGGTTTGTACCTACATCATGGATTTAAGCCTATAGAACAGGTGAATTATAAAGGCATAAATGTATTGGTTATGGGCACAAACATCGGTGAATAACAAGTGTGTGAAGGTACATTGTGGCTCAATTGTGGGAAGCAAGTGGAACGATATGATCATATTTCACAGGGCTACCTAAGTAGGTCAAAGCATCCCCAAATGGCATCATTTTTAATCTTAGAGTTTTCGTCAGTACAAGAAAATAGATTTCCTGTTTCAACAGTAAGAACAAGTTGTGTTCTGTTTCAGTCAAAGTGTTTATAAAGTCATTAGCAAGGCCATATAATCAGATGCTGAGTGACTCTTTACAGAATCTAATGATGAAAATGAGTCGAAATCTTCCAAACTTTGACAGTTATTGTTGAATCAATGGCTACCAAATAAGAATTAGGCCACGCGTAGTTGCGACCGATTTTACGATCGCTTAGTTAGTTCCTGTCCACGCTTGGTCCTCGCAGACTTCAGATCAATGTTGAACTCTTGATATCACATTATGCTTTTTACCGCTGTTATCGTCGTGTCGTGCGGCGGGCTTTTTTGCAAAAAAAATAAACCTCCTGCCTCACGCTTGACAATAAGTGAAACGTAAACAATCTTTTAACATGGAATATTTTCAGAAGGTTACTTTTCTTTCTGCAGCATAGAATTGTTTTCATTACGGGAACACAGGAGTGTTTAACCCTTCCACTGAGATAACTAGGTTTCATTTGAGGTGATCCTCAATGGATTATCTAGGCTCAAGGTATCGTGATAAAACGCAATCATGAAAAGGAATTTCAATGAAAGACGTTAATATTTATCCGTATCAATCATTCTGTTCAGACCTGCTCAGTGAGCCAGAGACTACGATCAAAACAGCAAACTTCAATTTTAATATCGAAACCCATTTATTGGGATTTGGTTGAGGTCAAGTTTTGTTCGCTATTTGTATTGTGACATCACGCCTGCAGTGGCGAGTGTTGTGAAAGCCCTGATTTTAAGTCGTTAAAGAAAGTGGAGTTGTAAACGTTTTAAGCATTGAATAAGTCCCAATAACAAGGAGAGTTAATTTCATGTCTATCAAATCTTTTAGCTACAGTACGCTTTTTTTGTGTATGAGTGCTGCTGTACATGCAGAAGCACCAGTAGAGACAAAAACAGCTATAACGCTACCCACGTTAAGCCCTGTTATGCCACTGGAAATCACAGCAAACCCCCCGTTCTCACTCGAAAGCCTGCAACATGATTTTGATGATTTTTCTTGGCAATCGTTTATTGCACTTAACTGGCCAGCAAATGCCGATGGCACACCTAATACCACGTCCACCATTGGGCAAAAAACTAACCAGCCAGTCGTGTGGCTGCATTGGAAGGAAAGCCGGGAGATTTTTTTACCCGATGGCGTAAAACCACCTGGGTGGGATCAGTCCAATAATGTGCCGGATGTTTGCAAAAGTATTGATCCCAAGTCCATTCCTGAAGGGACTATTTATTTAACGCAAGTAGGGAAGACCCCGAATGTGTTGGATGAAAGTGGTGAGCCTTTTACAACGGGTCCATTGATTGATCAAAACGGGCTTTATACCCGTTATGAAATATTAACCAATGAAACCATGTTCAATTTTATTTTGGACAATAACCTCTACAGTAAAAAAGGCCAGAAACAGTTTAATGCCGATGTCGATTTTACCGCGAGCGACAGTAAAACCGGGCAGGTAGGTTCTATCATGCTTAAGGCCTCATGGATAAAAATGGGCGGCAAGTTTGATGCGACGAATTACTATACGACTTATGCGCTAGTTTATAACAATCCCGAAGAGCAACACGGGGTCAAGCCAGCTTGTGCGCTTGAGCAAGTCGGTCTAGTGGGGTTTCACATTGCTCACAAAACCACGGGTGAACCACAATGGATTTGGTCTACCTTTGAGCATGTCGCTAACGCGCCAACCCAAGGTGAGTCAGCATCATTGTCGGCATATAATTTTTACGATGCTAAATGTACTGACTGCAAAGTGAATGAACCCCCAGCACGCCCGTGGGATCCGGCAAACCCGCACACTAAACCAACTCAAGTTGAACGCGTTATTCCTATCACTGCCGATGCTAAAGCCTTAAATGCCAGTTATCACGCTGCACTCGACGCTGTCGTGCCGGGATCGGTATGGAAGAACTACGAATTGATCAGCACGCAATGGCCTACCGATGCCAAAAATCCCACCGATCCAACGGGCGTGCCTGCTCCCTCATTTTTAGCGAACACCACGCTCGAAACTTATATCCAAGGTTCGGTAAAGCAAACATCAAGCAGCTGTATGGCTTGTCACAATAATGCGGCAACCACTAACGGTAATTTTGCAGATTTCACTTACTTGCTGCAACGCGCGCAATAATTTACGAAAGGAACTCATCATGACTGATATTACAGGCGCGACTGCCGACACTATGAATAACTTTATTGGTTTGAGCGCGGTATTCACCGGCTTTGCGACCAGTATTATTGCCCCGACGTTGGATCCCGTGGATATTAAATCCGAATACTTAGCCGTGTTTACGCAAAAAATAACCGAAGAATCGAAGGACCCAACTTTAGTTACAACTATTCTGCAAAAATTTGCGGCGTTAAAAGCGCAGCAATTATCAGATCAACAAATTGGCATGCAAATGCTGGCGCCAGATAACGGGGCTAATTTTGTGTTGGCCTGTCGTAAATTAATTTTTATGTGGTACTCAGGTGCATGGCCAACCATTATTCCCGCGACGGATACAGAGCCGGAAACCACGGTTAGCGATATGATTTCGGCTAAAAGTTATACCACAGGTTTAGTCTGGCAAGTTATGCAGGCGCATCCGATGGGGGATTCAAATTATCGCTATGGCTATTGGGCGAAACCACCCGCTGCACTGTCGGCATATACGGGTCATCAAGGAGGTGCTGTATGAGCACTCAAACCAATTACGATGTCATTATAGTGGGATCAGGTATTGCCGGCTCTATCATGGCTTATCAACTGGGGATGGCGGGGAAAAAAGTATTAATCCTCGAAGCAGGGCAGGAAGTGCCGGTTGACCGCAGTGGTTACATGGAAACCTTTTTTAAAGCCAATGCTAAAACACCTGAGTCACCTTATCCTCCAACCACGCAAAATCCAGCGGCATCGACGGCGGATAATCCACTCGGATTGCCTGATCCCGCGAAGGAGAATGTGCCGCGTTATACCGTGTTGCAAATTGGCGCATGGCGCAATCCAAAGCAATGTTATTTCGATTACACGCCGCAGCCTGAACATTTGAAACCTGACAGCCCTGAAGCAAAGTTTGCTTTTGCTAGTTCCTATGAGCGTATTGGCGGCGGCACAACTTGGCATTGGCTAGGAACCAGTTTGCATTTATTGCCCAATGATTTTGAGTTGCAAACCCAGTATAAGCAGGGCGTGGATTGGCCCGGTGGAAAACAATTTTACCAAGCGCTGGTTCCTTACTATGAACAGGCGACCAATGAGATTGGCGTCGCCGGTGACAAAGAGGCGATGGATCAGCTCTATCGCGGATTTAATGTTTCACCGGATGGCGTTTATGGCGCGAATTACGATTATCCCATGCCTGGCATTGTTTCATCTTTAGTCGATCTACAATATGAACAAGCTGTGAGCGATATGGTGTACGACAATATTCAATTGTCAGTCACGCCAACCCCTCAGGGGCGCAATTCATTACCGGGTGAACGCCGTCAATGTGCGGGGAATACAAATTGTATTCCTATTTGCCCTATCCAAGCCAAATACGATGCCACTGTGACGCTCGGGCGAGCATTGCAAACCGGCAATGTAGATGTGTTTTATCGTCACGTTGCGACAAATGTTCAAGTGGATGAAAATACAAAGGATGTTGTTGGTATTGATTATGTGACCTATCAAACTCACGGGGGGATAGCGACGGGCGGCGGTACCGTTACGGGTAAAAAATATGTGATTGCAGCTCACGCGATTGAGACGCCTAAATTATTGCTCATGTCTAAACGTAATAAAGCCTGTCCGAACGGCGTCGCCAACCATAGCGATCAAGTGGGGCGTAATTTGATGGATCACATTATGTATTTGGCCTGGGGTCTGGCGAAAGATCCTGTCTATGGTTTTCGGGGGCCTTTATCTACTGCGGGTATAGAAAGTTTACGTGATGGCGCCTTTCGTAAAGACCGTGCCGCCTATCGTATTGAAATCGGCAATGAAGGTTGGCAGTGGGCAGCAAATGATCCATTCACGACCTTAGCTGATTTTGTATTTGGGCAAAATAATTCGCAATTAAATGGGGATTCTGTCAATCAGCAGGGGATTCCATTACGGTTTGATCCCGCCATGTCTGCGAATAGCGCCTTATTTGGTGCCTCACTGGTGAATACCTTGAATGGTATTTACACACGGCAAATTCGTATGGGCTATTTAATTGAACAATTACCTGATCCGGAAAACCGTGTCGAGTTGTCGGAGACGCTGAAAGATAACTTAGGTTTGCCGCGCCCCAAATTAACCTATCGTGTACGCGAGGATTATGTGCGCAATGCGTTCGTGTCGGCTAAAGATATTTCGACCAAACTCTTTGACGCCCTTGATGCTCGGGAATATACCAAGGCTCCGCCTGCGCCGGTATTTTATGGTGATAAGAGTCAAGTAACGTCGAATAATTTTGAATATCAGGGCCATAATTTTACGTTTTACGGTGCTGGACACATTGTGGGGACGTATCGAATGGGGGACTGCAGAGATAGGTCGGTGGTGAATCCTCGTCAGCAATCTTGGGACCATAGCAATCTGTTTTTAGTCGGTAGCGGAGTGTTTCCAACAGTTGCAACGGGTAATCCAACCCTCACTTTGGCAGCGTTGGCATTCCAGGCTGCAGATCATGTTTTGGAAGACCTTAAAATAAGTTAAAAAAGTTGTAATTATTCATTAGCTTGCTGTTAATTTCCATTGAAAACCGCGTGCAAATTGGCGCGGTTTTTGGCTAACTGAATATACCTTCATATTACGCTAACTGGTATTTTCCTACTCATAATGCAGTTTATTGTCATCGTATTTAAAATCAAAATATTACAGTTTTTTTATGCTGATAATTAGTTTGAAAACTGTGCATGCGTGTGTTGTCGGATAGTATGTCTGATAGAAAACTGATAAGTTTCACTCAAACCGAGCGTTAATTGGGCGTGCTTTAATAAGCGAACAAAGTTAATTTTTACGAATATTTATCAAAAGGTTAGCTGAATACATGACTACTAAGAAATATATCGTTGTCAATCCACATGAAAGTGAGTTTCCTAACCCCATTACGTTCAAAAAAGGTGATCCTCTTATCGTTGGAGAAAAATATGCAGGTCCTGAAGGCTGGGATCTCTGGTTCCTTTGCACTACGCCAGGGCAAGATGCTGGTTGGGTTCCTGGTCAAGTGATTCAGCGCCTAAAAAATGCCAACGGGCTGGCGCTTGAGGACTATACGGCAAGAGAACTTAATGTGCATGAAGGGGAACAACTCATTGGCACACGAATGTTGAATGGCTGGGTATGGTGTATAAAAACTGTCAGCGAAGAATCAGGGTGGGTACCATTAGAAAACTTGAAAGAAGTGGTAGATCTATCCCGCGACTAAAGCACCTTTGCCGTGCAGTCAAACCCAAGATGGTTCCTTGGTGTATTGTGCTAAGAGGATGATGAATGGCGGATATTAAGAGCTTATATCAGGCACGCAGAAGTCATTGGCGTAAAGTGTTTTTTAACGCGAAAGTTTCGTTTCTGATAATAAAAAAACCAGTATATTCAATATACTGGCTTTAACTTTAAACATTGATGAATGAGCGCCATAAGCTGGAATATAAAAGTCATTAGCGTCTTGTCTTTAATGTCTTTAACAAACTCTGCGCCTTAATATTCCAAATGCAGAGTGTCGGGCTGACTAGTCGTTATGACGTTTGCCTGAACGTTTAAGTCTCTCTGCTGCCAGTTTGGCTTCTTTCTCGGCTTCTTTTTCGGCCATGATACGGGCGACTTCAATCTTTTCAAGCTCTGCCATCGCAGGCGTTTCTAGCGAGAGTAAGCCTATTTTCCCCGAGCGATATTCATGCAGTAATAACTCTGATGCCTTGTGCATATCGATGCGACCACCGGGACGCAGCGCACCACGTTTGCGGCCGATTTCCTCGAGAAGTGCAACATCATCCTTTGGTAATTCACTTAAGTTATAGCGCTCACAAATCTCTTTTGGATAAGCGGTTAAGAAATACTTGGCGGCGAACAGGGCCACATCTTCATATTCCATCGCCGTATCTTTAATCGCGCCAGTGACGGCAAGGCGATAGCTGCTCGCTTCGTTATCCACTTTGGGCCATAAAATACCTGGGGTATCCGACAGCACGATACCGTTACGTAAATTGATCCGTTGCTGGGTTTTGGTTACCGCAGGTTCGTTACCGGTTTTGGCGATAACACGGCCAGCTAAGGTATTGATGATGGTAGATTTCCCAACGTTGGGTATTCCCATGATCATAGTGCGAATGTCTTTTTCGGTTTTATCACGACTTGGCACTAGTTTACGGCAGAGATCAGGGATTTTTTTCACCATTGCCGCTTGCAGTGTCGTGATCGCCGTGGCTTTGACGCCTTGCTCACGCTCTAAGTATTCAATCCATTGTGCGGTGATCTCTGGATCGGCCAGATCAGATTTATTGAGCAGTTTGATACAAGGTTTGTCGCCTCGAAGCTGAGCCACCATGGGGTTTTCGCTACTGTAGGGAATACGCGCGTCCAGCACTTCGATAACAAGATCGACCTGAGGCATTGCCTCTTCAATCTCCTTGCGTGCCTTGTGCATATGCCCCGGATACCACTGAATTGCCATGATAACGCCTTGTCCTAAATAACTTAAAGAACGGCTATTCTACCTTGAAGGTGGCGAATGTCATAAAAAAAGCGCCCTAAGGCGCTTTAATCGCTTAATCCTTGACTGTCTCTTGCGATTGTCACTGAGATTAATAGGCTGAATTAAGGTTTAGATCACCCCAAGTTCGCGCAATCTTTCCATCAGATAACTGTCGGCGGTATAGCGATCCGATAGCACTACAGTAGGGTTTGGATGTAAAAATAACGGCAAAGAGATCCGTGACTTGGTTTTATCCGTACCTTCAGGATTGATGACGCGGTGTGACGTCGATGGGAAATAGCCGCCAGAGGCTTCCTGTAACATGTCACCGATATTGATGATAATGTTGCCAAAATCGCTTGGGACATCTAACCAAGTGCCATCTTTGGCTTTCACTTGCAATCCAGGCTCATTGGCTGCAGGTAACACTGTGATCAGGTTGATATCTTCATGTGCCGCGGCGCGAATGGCGCCCATTTCTTCACTGCCCGTCATCGGCGGGTAATGCAGAATGCGCAGCAAGGTTTTTTGGCTGTTGGCGATCATTTCTGGCAATGGCATCGAAAACTTGGCTTTTACGTCTTCTGGTGAGTATGTTTCGATCCACTCTAATAGTTCTGCAGCCAGTGCGTTGGCTTTATCGTAATAGGCGAGAATATTGGCACGCAGTGAATCGGGAATACGGCCCCAAGGGTACACGTGGTAGTACTCTTTAATGTCTTTGACTGTGTTGCCTTTGGCGGTTTCAGAAATCGATGCAGGGAAGAAACCGTCGTGGGTTTCTTTTTTAAACATATAGTCGTTTTTGGCTTCTGAATTAAAAAAGGCTTGCCACTCGGTGTAGATGTCTTCAACTAAGCGCTTATCAATCGGATGATTAGATAAAACACCAAAGCCAGTTTCCCGAAGTGATTCAACGAATTGCTGGGCACTGTCTTCAGCGCGGTAATCAATGGTTTCTAATTTCATTTTGGTTTCTACTTGTTATATTTAGTTGTAATTTGACCCGCTGCAAGTGTAGCCGTGCGCTGATGTGGGTGCAAATACTCAGCGACTGTGATCTGGATCAACTGCCGTATTTTCCGTCATTTATGCAGTCGCTTATATGAGCACTTAATATGAGCACTTATATTAGTACTTACTTGAGTGGTAAGATTTTAGTCACCAGCCGCATTTTGAAGCCGAGTGCAAGAAATCTTGCTTGGAGTGGGTCTTATGTTGGCTTCCTTATAAATCAGCTTCTTAATCAAAGAATATCGAAATACACAACGACGTGAGTCGAAAGGGCATTAATATGAATAAACTGACCGATTTTGAACGCTATGTTATCGAAGAGAAAGGCACTGAACGCCCCTTTAGTGGTGAGTATTATGAACACGATGCTAAGGGTTTGTATTTATGCAAAAAATGCCATGCCCCCTTGTATCGCTCTGAGCATAAATTTAATGCCCATTGTGGCTGGCCAGCCTTCGATGATGAAATTGCCGGCGCTGTAACCCGCCACATAGACGCCGACGGCCGCAGAACTGAAATTGTTTGTAGCCAGTGCGGCGGTCACTTGGGGCATGTCTTTGAAGGTGAAATGTTAACACCTAACAATATCCGTCACTGTGTTAACTCAGTTTCTATGGTTTTCAAAGGGATGGATGATGCTGTTGAACCAGCACCGAATCACTTTGCGACTTTTGGTGCAGGGTGTTTTTGGTGCGTCGAAGCGATTTTTAAAAGCCTAAAGGGCGTGGTGAATGTCACTTCAGGTTATGTCGGCGGCGAAGCCCATGATGCCGATTATAAATCTGTTTGCTCGGGCCAAACCGGCCATGCTGAGGTTGTGCATATCGAGTTCAACCCAGAGGAAATTGATTTTACGACGCTATTACAGGTCTTTTTTGAGAGCCATGATCCGACCACGCTTAATCGCCAAGGTAATGATAAGGGGCCACAATATCGCTCCGTGGTGTTTACCCATAATGCTGAGCAGATAGAGCAAACTACCGCTATGCTTGCTCAGTTAGCAGTAGCCAAGGTTTTTGATGCGCCGATAGTGACCCAAGTTTCAGCGTTTGATACTTTTTATCCCGCTGAAAATTATCACAACGACTACTTCGCTTTACACGGTGAGCAGCCCTATTGTCAGATGGTCGTGCGTCCTAAAGTGGAAAAAGTGAAAGCCTTGTTTGCAAGATTGCAGAAGGCTTAAGTGAATAGGGTGTTAAATACAAAGACGCCACCGATAAAGGTGGCGTTTTTTATGGGGTTTCTAAAGTGCAAAACCTAGTTGTTCTCTTAACAAGCCGCTTAGCTATCGGTTTAACGATTAGCGTAACTTTTGATTAGCTACCGACGCACTATCGGCTTTCAGTTAACCATTGGGCGTATTGTTTGGTGTAATAGCTGACAATCAAATCTGCACCCGCCCGCTTTAAGCCGATAAACGTTTCAGTCACCACAGCACGCTCATCCAACGCGCCCGCAAGGGCGGCAAATTTAATGCCCGCATATTCACCGCCGACTTGATAGGCGGCGAGTGGCAAGTGGGTTTCTTGTCTTAAACGGCTGAGCACATCTAAGTAGGGGGTGCCGGGTTTAACCATCAGGATATCGGCGCCTTCGGCTTCATCTAATGAGGCTTCTAACAGGGCTTGACGACCATTAGCATAATCCAGTTGATATCCCTTGCGATTTCCACTGAGTTCACAATCGACCGCGGCTCTAAAAGGACCGTAGAAGGAAGAGGCGAATTTTGCCGAGTGGGCCAGAATCGCCACATGTTCAAAACCTGCGGCATCGAGCCCTTGGCGAATGGCTTTCACTTGACCGTCCATCATGGCCGATGGTGCTAACATATCAGCGCCCGCTTTGGCGGCTGTTATCGATTGCTTAACTAAATTTTCGACTGTGAGATCGTTGCAGACTTCATTATTGTGCACCACGCCGCAATGGCCGTGATCTGTGTATTCACAAAAACAAATGTCGGGGATCACCATCATCTCAGGCACGGTAGCTTTAATGGTGCGCACCATACGGGCGAGTAAACCATTGTCGTCCCATGTATCGCTGCCCTTATCATCTTTAGTGTGGGAAATCCCAAAGGGCATCACATAGCGGATCCCGAGGGCGTAAAGCTCGCGAACTTCATCCGCCAGTGCGCTCTCAGGTAAGCGGCTGATGCCTGGTAGCGTGGAGATGGGCACGGCATGGGTGATATGCTCTTCAATGAACAGGGGATGGATAAGATCGCTCAGCGAAATATGGGTTTCGCGCAGCAGATCGCGCATTGCTTCTGAATTACGTAAGCGTCTTAAGCGACGCAATGGAGGCGTGTTTAACATGAAATGTCCTTATCTAAGGCGGGTTAAAGCAATCGTACAATACTAAGGGAATGGCAAGGGATAAATTCGCCCCTTACTTTTCTGCTCTGACAATCAAAGTTGAAAAAGTTTCCCCAAGCGAGCGATATTCATTAATGAGTTTATTGATCATTGACTTAGATCACATAAATTCATCTCGTCCAGATTTGCGACTGAATATCATGCGAGCGCTATTTTAGCTGAGTTGCTTGCTTAGCCCTTTGTTTTCGGGCATTTGATGTTATTATTTGCGCCAGTTTTCTCATGGCATATTCGCGCAATACAGATTATGTAAATTTGATGCGAAATCTTGCCCGCTAATCCGGTTTTGAAATGACAATAACACATGAACACTCTGCTTGTATTCTTGCCTTAGACACTTGTACCGAATCCTGCTCAGCTGCGCTGCAATATCAAGGTCAGATTTATGCTGAACTTGCCGATGCGCCGCGTGAACACAGTCAACGTCTGCTGCCTATGGTCGATTCAGTGCTCAAGCAAGCGGGCATTCGCTTAGATAAAGTGACTGCGATTGCTTACGGACGAGGCCCTGGCAGTTTTACGGGGATCCGTATCTGCACTAGCATGACGCAAGGTCTGGCACTGGGATTAGATTTGCCTGTGATTGGTATTTCAACCTTAGCGGCAATGGCACAAATGGCGATTAGCCAGCATCAAGCCGAGCAAGTTTTGTGCGCCATTGATGCGCGCATGGGCGAAGTGTATTGGGGCCAGTTTGTGGCCGTTGATGGTATTGCAACGCTTGTCGGTAAAGAAGTGGTCAGTTCACCTGCGGACGTACAACTTCAGCTCGATACTCAAGCGCCAATTGTGGGCTGCGGCACAGGTTTTGATGCTTATCCCGATTTGCTGGCACTCGGCAAGGGGATTTTAGCTCTCGAGGCTGTGAAATATCCCGATGCAAAGGCTATGCTGATATTGGCTGAAGCAGGCATAAAAGCTGGACTGATAACCTCGGTCGATCAGCTTGAACCTGTGTACTTACGTGATACAGTCACATGGAAAAAGTTACCCGGTCGTGAATAAGCTGTTCTTTGCCTGAGTATCTGCGATAGAATCTCAGGCAATTAATGCTAAGCATTCTTTACGATGAATGGCTTAACGATGAATAGTGCAAACTTAAGGCTTCTTGATGCAAGTTAATGTGAATCAAATGAGTTTGACGAATGCTGTAGCGAGTAATAGACCCGCTATCGCTCAGGGGCTGACTGCGCCTGAATCGTCACGCCCAGTGATTGAGCAAGATGCCGTCGAAGCCCTTAGTTTAGAAACTCAGCCTAAAAGTAAAAGCGCAGCAGGAAATTTACAGTCAAGGCTTGGTGCGCACCTCGAGTATGAGCAAGATACTCGCGGCCATCAGGGAGCGATTGCCCAATATTTACAAACCCAACATGCCGCCAAACGCGATGAAATTCAGCAAATGGTGGGTGTGGACTTGTATGCTTGAGCATCAAAAAACGTCTTCTAGTTCAACCTCGCGATTTTCCTCTTCTAAACTGACAGGCTTAGCCACAAGCGGTGTGCCAAGCCGTGGTTTGTTTATTATCGAGCTAGTTTTAGCTTTATTGATAACTCGAATTCCCTATTTGAGCGTGCCGTTTAAATGGCTTGAAAGCTATTTTCATGAACTGTCCCATGGCATTGCAACGATTTTAAGCTCGGGCGTGGTCAGCCATATTCAGTTGTTTCCAAACGGCGCAGGATTTTGTTTTAGCCAAGGCGGCTCGCCGATGTTTATTGGCTTTGCTGGGTATTTTGGTGCAGCCTGCTGGGGATATTTAATCTATTTATTAGCGACTTGGCCAAAGGGGATCCGCGTGAGTTTTGCCTTGCTAGGTGCCTTAGTTGTGCTAAGCGGCTTGCTTTGGGGCAGGGATATTCTCACGTTAGCGATTTTAGCTGTGCTGACTATTATTTTGTTGTTACCGCTTAAACTCAGTCAAAACAAAATGTTGACTCAGTTTTTGCGTATTATTGGCTTGATGATCATGCTTAATGCACTTGCGAGTCCGACTGTGTTGCTCGGGCTTGATGGTCAAGGTGATGCAGTTATGTTGGCCGAGCGTTCTTGGATCCCCGCGTGGATTTGGGTGGGATTATGGTTATTAACCAGTGCCTGCGCTTTGTATTTTGCGTGGCGCCGCGTAGATAATGCCGCAAGTCGTTAGTTCTCAAGCTTGTTTAATGTCTCAGTCGTCTAGTGTTTCCCCCATCTTTTTTCTGCTTTGAACTTTGTTGATTTAGGTAAAGGTGATTTTGCTCATCACTTTGAGCTATAACCACTTATGTCGCTTAAAGCTTAGTTTTCCGACTTCTATTCCTTGGATTTTTGGCCATTGGCTGCTAGGTTAAGCCTTCGGTATCCATGGAGAATTACAATGAAAAAAGTCACCTTAGTTGCCAGTCTGCTGCTTGCTGGTTTATGTTCGAGTGTTACCTATGCCGATGAAAGCTTAGATAAAGTCTTAAAAAGCGATTTTCGTCAGGCTAAAAATGCCAGTCGTGACGTTTATCGTCATCCCGCTGAAACCTTAACTTTTTTTGGCATTACCCCAAAACAGACTGTGGTTGAACTCTGGCCGGGTAATGGCTGGTACAGTGAAATATTAGGGCCTTATCTTGCTAAAGAGGGCCGATATATCGCAGCCAGTTTCGAAACAGCTCCTGCAACAGATACTCCCGGAAATCGTTATCGCGCGAACGCGGGAACTAAGTATGCTGCGTGGATGACGGCCAATAAAGACGTCATGGGCAATGCTAAGATTGTTACCTTCGATCCTCCACATAAGATGGATTTAGGTGCTGACGGTAGTGCTGATCTGGTATTAACCTTCCGAAATCTACATAACTGGGCATCGACAGATCAGTTGGAAAACGTGTTTGCCGCGTCTTATAAAGTGTTGAAGGACGGCGGTATCTTTGGCGTGGTAGAGCATAGAGCCAACGAAGGAATGAACTTCAGCACTGGCTATATGGATCAAGCGGCTATGGTTGCTTTAGCCAAAAAAGCAGGTTTTACCTTAGTTGAAAGTGCAGAAATCAATGCGAACCCCAAAGATACGAAAGATTACGCCAAAGGTGTTTGGACGCTACCGCCCTCTTTTGCCTTGGGTGATACCGATAAAGAAAAATACCAAGCGATCGGTGAAAGTGACCGTATGACACTTAAATTTGTCAAAAAATCATCTTAATTACCTGACATCAGAGGCATTATGTGGCAATCTTTCGCCCCCAAAAATCAAATCGAATTTGTATTACCTCATATTACGGTCGCGGGCCGATTATGGGGGACGAAGGATAAACCTTTATTGCTTGCCTTACATGGTTGGTTAGATAACGCCAACAGTTTTGAACCTTTAACAGTGCATTTACTCGATTATCAAGTGCTCGCCATTGATTGGCCGGGACACGGCTTTTCTGCACATAGGCCGGGACACTATCCACTGCATTGGATTGATTATTTGTATGATTTAGACGCGTTGTTAACGGCATTACCGCAAAAGCCAGCCGCAATGATTGGGCATTCGCTCGGCGGTATTATTGCCTCAGCTTATACGGCGACGTTTCCCGAAAAGGTTAACAAGCTGGTATTGATTGAAGCGTTAAGCCCCTTGTCTGAGTTGCCAACGCAAGCTAAGGCGCGATTGAAAAAAAGCTTCTATCAGCATGAGAAGTATTTAACTCAGAAGCATGGGCAGGCAAAGATTTACGACAGTATAGATACTGCGGTGCGGGCGAGGGCACATTTAACAGGACTTGCCGAACCTTGGTGTCGTTTGTTGCTCGATCGTAATATGCAGCCCGAAGGTGATGGCATAGGTTGGCGTAGTGATCCTCGATTAAGATTAGATTCACCCCAACGATTAACCTTCGCCCAAGTTGATGCCTTGATGCAGGACATCAATGTTGAAACCTTATTAATTTGTGGCAAACAGGGATTTAGCCAGTTGCAGAGCGCGATACCTAAGGCCAGAACGTGGTTCAAGCATTTGTCTGAGCACATAATTGAGGGCGATCATCATGTGCATATGGACAATGCCGAAGGCGTTGCACGTTTGATCCGCAAATTCGTTTAATAGGTTGCTTATATGGGTATAAAAAAGACGCTAGGTTTTTTGTTTTTTTTATGTGATGATGATCAAAATTAAAACGCTCGTATGATTTATGACGAGTAAATCAATAACTATAAAATGTAAGCCGGTATTTTAACTCGGTATTTATCGAGTCTTGACGCTTGTATGGATATTGTTTCCGCAGTTGTGGGGATTTAGGAGAGAGTAGTGGATCAGCCTTGGATTAATCATTTGCCAGAAGATGTGCCTGCTGAAATTAATGTGGAACAATACTCATCGCTTGTCGACATGTTCGAGACAGCGGTGGCTAAGTATGAAGATCAACCTGCATTTATCAACATGGGTGCCACGCTAACCTATCGTAAATTGGAAGAACGCAGCCGAGCATTCGCTGCGTATTTACAAAATGAATTAAAGCTTGAAAAGGGCGACCGTGTCGCCTTGATGATGCCAAACCTGTTGCAGTATCCCATTGCACTGTTTGGTGTTTTGCGTGCAGGTATGGTGGTTGTTAACGTTAACCCACTTTATACACCGCGCGAGCTTAAACATCAGTTGATTGACTCTGGCGCTAAAGCCATTGTGGTGGTGTCAAACTTCGCCCGCACTTTAGAAGAAGTGGTCGATCAAACTCCCGTTGAAAGCGTGATTATCACCAGTTTAGGTGATCAATTAAGTGCACCAAAACGTACCTTAGTGAACTTTGTGGTGAAGTACATCAAGAAGTTAGTGCCAAAATACGATTTACCCCATGCCTTATCAATGCGCGATACCTTATCAACGGGTCGTCGCATGCAATACATCAAACCTGAAGTTACTAACGATGACTTAGCATTTTTACAATACACTGGTGGTACCACAGGGGTCTCTAAAGGCGCTATGTTGACCCATGGTAATATTGTCGCAAACGTATTGCAGGCCGATGGTGCATATTCTCCCGCTTTAAACGATGGCAGTGAGTTTGTCGTAACGGCTTTGCCGCTGTATCACATCTTCGCCTTGACCGTGAATTGCCTGCTGTTTTTGCACAAAGGTAGTCAGAATTTACTCATCACCAATCCTCGCGATATCCCAGGATTTGTGGCTGAGTTGAAAAAGTATCCTTTCACCGCATTAACTGGGGTAAATACCTTATTTAACGCTTTAGTGAACAGTGATGATTTTTCCCTGTTGGATTTCTCACGCTTAAAACTCTCTATCGGTGGCGGCATGGCGGTACAAAAAGCCGTGGCGGATAAATGGCAAACCATTACTAAAACCCGTTTACTTGAAGGTTATGGTCTGACGGAAGCCTCACCCTTATTAACCTGTTGTCCATATAACTTAGACGGTTATAACGGTTCAATTGGTTTTCCTGCACCTTCGACACTGATCCAAATCCGTAATGATGACGGCAAGGTATTAGCCCAAGGCGAAACCGGTGAACTGTTCGGTAAAGGTCCTCAGGTGATGAAAGGCTATTGGCAACGTCCTGAAGAAACCGCCAAAGTGATCGACACTGACGGTTGGTTAGCTACGGGCGATATTGGTTATATGGATGAGAAAGGTTTCTTCTATATTGTCGACCGTAAGAAAGACATGATCTTAGTATCAGGCTTTAACGTATTCCCTAACGAAGTCGAAGAAGTGGTCGCACTTCATCCCAAAGTGATTGAAGTGGCTGCCGTTGGTGTGCCAAACGACGCCAGTGGCGAGTTAGTGAAGGTATTTGTGGTGGCAAAAGATAAATCTTTAACCGCTGAAGACATCATTAAGCACTGCCGTATTCATTTAACGGGATATAAAGTGCCGAAGCTGGTAGAATTTAGGGACGAGTTACCTAAAACCAACGTGGGTAAAATCTTGCGACGAGAGCTTAGAGACGAAGCTAAGCGCGCGTAAGATTGAAGCCGGCATTTGCCGGCTTTTGTTTTTATGGACTGTGATTGACCCACAGGATCTGGAGAAGAATTTGTCAGCGTTTCAATATGTGAGTGATGAAGTAAGCCTTAATGCCCTCGTTGCCCAATATAAACAGAGTAAGATACTCGTGTTAGATACCGAGTTTGTTCGTACTCGTACTTATTATGCCAAGTTAGGTTTGATCCAAGCCTATGATGGTAAAACCTTAGCTTTGATTGATCCGGTCGCTTTACCTGATTTAGCCCAATTTTGGGCGCTGTTATCGGACCCGAATATCGTTAAGCTAGTGCATTCCTGCAGTGAAGACTTAGAAGTTTTTGCCCACTACGGCAAATGTCAGCCTACGCCTTTGTTTGATAGCCAAATTGCCGCCTCTTTGTGTGGTATGGGCCACGGGGTGGGTTATGCCAAGTTAGTTGAAACTTGCCTTGGTGAAGTGATCGATAAAGGTGAGTCGCGTACAGATTGGATCCGTCGTCCTTTAACGGAAGCCCAGTTAAGCTACGCCGCCAATGACGTCCTGTATTTGTATCAGCTCTATCCTCAACTGGAAGCGAAACTCAGCGCCCAAGGGCGTTTAGCTTGGTTATACGAGGAAGGGGAAAGGATGACTCAGGGCAGGCTTGCCGATCCTGATCTCGATACAGCCTATTTGAAAGTGAAAAATGCTTTTCAACTCACTGAAATTCAATTGGCTTACCTTAAAGTGCTCGCCAAATGGCGCCTTGAAAAAGCCTTAGTCCGTGATTTAGCCTTAGGTTTTGTGATCAAAGATCATGGTCTTATTGCATTAGCGAAGAAGCAACCTAAAACTTCGGCTGACTTGTTTAAGCTCAATGACTTGACCGAACAGGAAAAACGCATCCACGGCAAAGATTTATTACGTGTGCTACAAACTGCGGATTTGGTTAATTTACCCGAGTTAGTGGATGTATTGGCGTTAAAATCAGGCTACAAATCGGCCTTTAAAGCGATTAAAAGCTGTTTGGTCGAATTATGCGAAAAGCATGATGTGCCGCAGGAAATGCTCGGTTCTAAACGTCATATCCATGAGTTTTTGCAATGGCGTTGGGATAAGCAACAAGGGGATTTACCGGCAGTGTTATGCGGTTGGCGAGGGGAATTGGCAACTGAGGCTTTAGCAAAGCTTGAGGTCTAGTGCTTAATATTTCGTACTTGAAGCTATCGCTGAAAAACATCCACATCAAAATGTCATCTTCAATTGAAGATGACATTTTTTGTGTCATCGACTTATCTGTCAGGCAAAGTGACGTTAAGCTCGAGTACCGACAGGTTGGCGTCGTTTTGATCTAACTGCACAGAAACTTGATCATCAGAAATCGGCACATATTTGCGAATAACGGCAATGATCTCTTGTTTCATCTGTGGGAAATAATCGGGAGTGTCCCTTTGTCCACGTTGATGAGCCACGATGATCTGTAGGCGCTCTTTTGCCATTACCGCAGTGCTAGGCTTTTTCTTGCTTTTGAAATAGTCGAGTAAAGACATAATTAGCTACCAAATATCCGTTGTAAGAAACCTTTCTTTTCTTCCGTAATAAAGCGTACTGGTACATCTTCACCCAGTAAGCGTGCGACTGTATCACTGTAGGCTAAACCTGCATCACTTTCTTGGTCGATAATCACTGGTACGCCTGAGTTAGAGGCTTTCAGTACAGATTGTGACTCAGGAATAACGCCGAGTAACTCAATGGCCAGAATTTCTTGAACATCGTCGACACTTAACATTTCGCCCGATTTTACACGGCTCGGTGAATAACGAGTCAAGAGTAAATATTCTTTTATCGGCTCTAGATTCAGTTCTGCGCGGCGTGATTTGCTTTGCAGCATCCCTAAAATACGGTCTGAATCGCGCACAGAACTGACTTCTGGGTTAGTGGTCACAATGGCGATATCGGCAAAATACAATGCCATCATAGCGCCTTGCTCAATCCCAGCGGGAGAGTCACACAGAATAAACTCAAAGTCTTTGGCCAAATCGTCTAGAACACGGCCGACGCCTTCTTTGGTCAGTGCATCTTTATCACGGGTCTGTGAAGCGGGTAAAACGAATAACTTATCGCAGCGTTTATCTTTGATCAGCGCTTGATTTAAATTGGCTTCACCATTGATCACATTAACGAAGTCATAAACAACACGACGCTCGCAACCCATGATCAAGTCTAAGTTTCGTAAACCTATATCGAAATCAATAACGACTGTCTTGTGTCCTTGCATGGCAAGACCGGTCGCAATTGCAGCACTCGATGTGGTTTTACCTACGCCGCCTTTACCTGAAGTGACAACAATAATTTGTGCCATGTTTCTCTCTATCCTTTGTTCTGCCATTTAGAGGGGCAATGATTCAACCATAAGCGACTCACCGTTTAGGCGAATGCAGCCGCTTTTATCTGAGCTATGTTGTTGTAGATTTTCAGCGAGCCAATATTGCCCTGCTATTGAAACGAGTTCGGCCTCCAGAGAGTGGGCAATGATAACGGCGCTGGTATCGCCCGCGGCGCCTGCCATGGCTTTCCCTCGTAATGCGCCATAGATATGAATGCTACCATCTGCGATGACTTCTGCGCCATTGCCTACCGCACCAAATATGATTAAATCACCATTTTTTGCGTAGACTTGTTGGCCTGAACGAATATTTTGCTTCACTATTTTAGTTTGGCGCGGGGCCGGCGGCGGGGTACTGCTCTGTTTTCCCGCTTTGACTATGGCAAGGCCTAAGTCTTTAGCCTGTTTACTGAGTACGGTTGTCGCGCCCGTTATACCAACAATCACTAATTGACGTGAGATCAGCAGATCCTTTAACGCACTTAAATTCAAGCTGTCGTGCTGAATGGCACTCAGATTGACGACTAAAGGAGCACCCAGAAAAAACTGAGGAGCCTGTGCCAATTTATGGTCTAATTCAGTCATGACAGCTTGTAAATCGCTGCTATTAATATGAAGCACTGAAAGAGTAAAAGAAGCGCCTTTTAACTCTAAGCTAGGTTTTGACATCCCGGCACTATTCTCCAGAAATCATCAGTCGGTTCGCTGATTTTACAATTAAATTACTAGGCGACCATGTTATAGTGTGCCCCATTGACTGGCAAGTTTGAACTATTGGATATTTGATTCTTATGCTATGTGCCGTTTATAAAAGTAGCCGAAAGGCTGATACTTATTTATTTGTGAAGAAAAGAGATTGTTTTGACGATGTTCCAGTGCCTTTGATGGAAATGTTTGGCGTGCCAAAGTTGGTGATGGTGTTTCCTATCGCTAAACGCGACGCGTTAGGAATGGCAGATATACATAAAGTCAGAGCAGCCATGGCAGAAAATGGCTTTTATTTACAAATTCCGCCACCTCAGGTGAATTTATTGGCTGAGCATAAGCTAAGTCTTGGGATCAAAGATTAACTTGGCAGCATCAAGACGCTACTAATGAGCTCAGGCGCGTCAAACCACACTCGTTAATCTCAGTGGCATTGCGTATCTGACGATAAATTAGTGTAAAATAGCCCGCATTGAGCGGGTTTTTTATTAAGAAGATACAGTTAATCATGGCATTTTGGCAGAGTAAAACATTAGCGCAGATGAGCACAACCGAGTGGGAATCCCTGTGTGACGGTTGTGGTAAATGTTGTTTAAACAAGTTGATAGATGATGAAACCGAAGACTTGTATTACACCAATGCAGCTTGCCTTTTGCTCGATCATCAAACGGCAGGCTGTCAGCATTACAGTGACCGTTTCACCCATGTCCCCCAATGTACAGTGATCACGATTGATAATATCCATGAGTTAACTTGGTTGCCCGACAGTTGTGCCTATCGCCGCCTAGCGGCAGGGCGTGAGCTACCGAGCTGGCACCCGCTGCTCACAGGCTCCAAAGAAGCGATGCATTTAGCGGGTATGTCGATCCAAGGCAAGGTGGTGGATGAAAGACGCGTAAAGGATATTGAAGATCATATCGTGCTATGGCCACTTAAAGACGTGGATTAACAGACGTGAATTCATTTTGCCGTAGCGTTATCGATTGAAAATTAACTTATTAATTGAAACGACACTTGTTGATTGGAACGTGACCGTCAGAATGAAAACAACAAGGGAGCGATTCGCTCCCTTATGCATTTTGGGTGTTAAGTGAATTTAAATTCCATCAAATAATGCGCAACTAGATTTTTAATCCCACCATCAACTGATCCAGTTGCCCCGCAGTCGCTTGCAGCTCATCGCAACCTGAAACTGACTGGTTGGCCGATTGCTCCACATCGTGTGATTGGTTGCGAATTTCCATTAAGTTAGTCGCAATCTCATTGGCCACTGCCGATTGCTCTTCGGCCGAGGTCGCAATTAGCACACTCATTTCAAACACTTTGTTGCTGTGGTGGGCGATAAACTCTAAGTCTTTGCCCGTTTGCAGTACGTGTTGTTTGCCCTCATTGGCTTGGCTCACAGTACGCGACATCACTTGGGTCAGGTTACGGGTGCCTGATTGCAGTGATTCGATCATGGTTTTGATTTCAACCGTTGCGGCCTGAGTTCTCCCCGCTAAAGTACGTACCTCATCTGCCACCACGGCAAAGCCACGACCTTGTTCACCGGCGCGCGCCGCTTCAATCGCCGCGTTGAGGGCCAGTAGGTTGGTTTGCTGGGAAATCGCATTAATGGTTGACACCACTTCATCAATTTTACTGGCGTTGTCATTGAGTACACCCACCGCATTTGAGGCCGCGGAGATCTCATCCGATAACACGTCAATAGCTTTGACTGTGGTTTCAATATCTTTCCCGCCCGCGCTAACCTGTTGATTGGCTTCTTGGGTTTCGGCTGAGGATTGTTCGGCATTGCGGGCAACTTCTTTCACTGCGGCGGTCATTTCTTCCATTGCCGTCGCTAAGGAGTCCAGATGTTGTCTCTGGTTTACCGCCAAGGATTGACCTTGCTGCGCAGTGCTACGAAACGATGATACAACTTCGCGTATTTTAGCGGTTGATTCTGCGATTTGCTTTACTAAGGTATGTTGACGTTCTACTAAGGTATCTATGCTGATGGCTAAGATACTGAACTCGTCTTTTACTTCGAAGAAGTTTAACCGCCCCGTTAAATCACCCGATGCGGCCCGTTTTAATGCCATCACTGTCGTATAAAGTGCGCCGCCTACGAAGGTTGAAATGTAATAGCTGAACAAAAATAGCACAAACAAGAGTGCCGCCATTAGGCCATAAACCAGCAGGTTATCGTTGGCGAGCAAGGCATCAATTTCTTTGCTGTCTAGGGGAATAATCGTGATCAGATTTTGATCGTTAACCCGACTCACAGCTCTAGGTTGCTTACCGCTGTCATCGATACCACCGCCACTGCGAGCGATGGATTGCGCTTTGCTATCGGCTTCATTTACCGAAACAATGCTGACATTACCTTCAATTTCGCGACTAAGTTGATTAAGGATAGTTTGGCGTTCTTGCTCTGGTAGTTTGTTATATAAGCTGCCAGTGACTTGGTTAATTTGTTGTGAAGCATTTTGCAGACTGTTGAGCTGTCCTTGAATTAAGGTTTGCTGGGATTGGTTATCTAGGAAAAGCGCCAGTCCAACAATCATCAACATAGGAACGATAGAGAGAATAGCGAATTTAGTTTTTAAGGTCATATGGATAAGATATTGATCTATCCAGCGAAATTTTACTTCTTTCATGAGTGCCTCGATAAAATGGGCCATAAACCGAATTTATATCGGTCAGTTTGCCATAGACTTTATAGTTTTCTGTTTTGTAACGATTTATATGGTTAATGTAGTCTAATTGCAGTCATTATTGTGTTGTTTGCTGCAATTTTGGCAAGGTACAGGTGTGAGTTTACAGTTTAGTTACAAATGCTGCTAGTGGCTGAAAGCGGAAGTTGTTTACGTCAGAATCGAGGTTTGGGTTTCCCCTTGAGTAAAACTCAGGCTCCAAACTGGGGTAACACATGAATTTGCATGATAAAAACCCCCAATAAGCCCTAGTAATATGCCGCTCGCTCGCGTAAAATTTCTATCCTTTTATTTCGTTATAGCTAGCAAAGCGTCTGGCATTAACGCCCGATAACCTGAGCACCCAAATAGCCTGAAAGTTTGGCGCCCATAGCACTTGTTTATCAAGCGCGACTATGCAGTGGAAGAGAAAATGCAGCAGTTAACTGAGATCGTAGAACAAGCCTTAGTCATTATTGACCAGGCCAGTGATCTAAAAGCACTGGATGATATCCGTGTCGATTACCTTGGTAAGAAAGGTAAGATCACCGACATGATGAAAATGATGGGTAGCTTAAGCCCTGAAGAAAAGCCCGCCTTTGGCCAAGCGGTCAATGATGCTAAACAGGCGATTCAACAAAAATTAACTGAGCGCATCGATGGTCTGAAGAGTTCGGAATTGGAAGCCAAATTAATCGCTGAAAAGATTGATGTGACTTTGCCAGGCCGCACCCAAGAGATCGGTGGCTTACATCCTGTGACTCGAACCATTGAGCGCATCGAAACCTTTTTCGGGGAATTAGGGTTCTCGGTAAAGCAGGGCCCTGAAATTGAAGATGATTTCCACAATTTCGACGCACTGAATATCTCTGAGCACCATCCAGCGCGTGCTGATCATGATACCTTTTATTTCAATCCTAAACTGATGCTGCGTACCCAAACTTCGGGCGTGCAAATCCGTACTATGGAAACTGAAAAACCACCATTACGCATTATTTCTCCTGGTCGTGTTTATCGTAACGATTACGACCAAACTCACACGCCTATGTTCCACCAAGTGGAAGGGCTTTTGGTTGATGAGCATGTGAACTTTGCCGAATTGAAAGGCATTTTGCATGACTTCCTGCGTAATTTCTTCGAAGAAGATCTGCAAGTGCGTTTCCGTCCATCTTACTTCCCATTCACTGAACCTTCAGCGGAAGTGGACGTGATGGGCAAAAATGGTAAATGGCTAGAAGTGCTTGGCTGCGGTATGGTACATCCGAATGTGCTGCGCAGCGTTGGCATAGATCCAGAAAAATACTCTGGTTTTGCTTTTGGTATGGGTGTCGAGCGCTTAACTATGTTGCGTTACGGCGTAAACGATTTACGTGCGTTTTTTGAAAACGACCTACGTTTCCTGAAGCAATTTAAATAACGGAGCTGTAATAGCATGAAATTTAGCGAATCTTGGCTTCGTGAATGGGTAAACCCTTCAGTCAGCCGTGAAGCATTATCCCACCAGATCACTATGGCCGGTCTCGAAGTCGATGACGTTGAAGCCGTAGCTGCCGATTTTAGCGGTGTCGTGATTGGTGAAGTGGTTGAGTGTGGTCAGCATCCCGATGCCGATAAACTGCGCGTGACCAAAATCAACGTTGGTGGTAGCGAACTTATCGATATCGTCTGCGGTGCACCAAACTGCCGTCAGGGTCTTAAAGTGGCCGTGGCTATGGTTGGCGCCGTATTACCTGGCGATTTCAAAATCAAGAAAGCCAAGCTGCGTGGCATGCCATCAGAAGGTATGTTGTGTTCATACAGCGAGCTTGGCATCAACGTCGAAAGTGATGGCATCATCGAATTGCCATTGGACGCGCCGCTTGGCACTGATATCCGTGATTATCTGCAACTTAATGATGCCGTTATCGATGTGGATTTAACGGCTAACCGTGCCGATTGCTTAGGTATGGCAGGTCTTGCCCGTGAAGTGGGCGTGTTAAACCGCCAAACAGTGGTTGAGCCACAGTGGCAAGCCGTCACGCCAACGACAGATGCACAGGTCACGATTAACGTTAACGCGCCTGCAGCGTGTCCACGTTACTTAGGCCGTGTGGTTAAAAACGTTAATGTGAAAGCGCCTACGCCATTATGGATGCAGGAAAAACTGCGCCGTAGCGGTATTCGCTCTATCGATCCTATCGTAGACATCACTAACTTTGTGTTGATTGAATTCGGTCAACCTATGCACGCTTTCGATCTGGCCAAATTAACAGGCGATATCCAAGTGCGTTTAGGCACTGGCGAAGAGAAAATCACTCTGCTTGATGGCAGCGAAGTCACAATTCCATGCGATACCTTAGTGATCGCCGATGATGTGCGTCCATTAGCCCTTGCAGGCGTGTTTGGCGGCGAATATTCAGGCGTGAGCGACACGACCCAAGACATACTGCTTGAATGTGCGTTCTTCGCGCCGCTTGCCATTATGGGTAAGTCACGTCGTTTAGGTTTGCACACAGACTCATCACACCGCTTTGAGCGTGGCGTTGACCCTGAGATGCAGCACAAGGTTATCGACCGTGCTACGCGTTTAGTACTGGATATCTGTGGCGGTGAAGCTGGCCCTGTAGTTGAGGCTAAATCAGAGGCTGATTTACCCAAACCTGCACAAATCGTTTTACGTCGTAGCAAGTTAGATCGAATTTTAGGTCACCATGTACCTGATAGCGATGTCGTTGAAATCCTACAACGTTTAGGTTTTAGCGTCGTTGTTGGCCAAGATAGTTGGCAGGTCACTACCGCGACTTATCGTTTTGATATGGCGATTGAAGAAGATTTGATCGAAGAAGTGGCCCGTATTTACGGTTATAACAATATCCCGAATACGGCGCCTGTTGCTGCGCTGCGTATGTCAGATCATAAAGAATCTGACTTAAGCCTAAAACGCGTGCGTGCCTTATTGGTCGCTCGTGGTTTCCAAGAAGCGGTAACCTACAGCTTTGTCGATCCAAAACTGCAAAATCTGGTTCATCCTGGTTTAGACGCTATGGTGTTACCAAACCCAATTTCCAGTGAAATGTCGGCTATGCGCCTGTCAATGTTCACTGGTTTATTGGCCGCCGTTGGCTACAACCAAAGTCGTCAACAGAGTCGCGTGAGACTTTTTGAAACTGGCCTGCGCTTTGTTCCTGATATCAATGCAGAATCCGGTGTAAGACAGCAAGCAATGCTCGCTTGTGTCATTACTGGGCTCCAAAATGATGAACATTGGGCTATGGAATCGAAAACTGTTGATTTTTTCGACCTTAAAGGTGATTTAGAAGCAATTATCGGCTTGACAGTTTCCGCATCAGAATTTAGCTTTAGAGGAGCGACGCATTCTGCTCTCCATCCGGGGCAATGTGCTGAAATATTGAGAAATGATCGAGTGATCGGTCATATAGGTGCAATCCATCCTAGTTTGGAGAAGCCTTTTGGACTCAATGGTAAAACCATCGTTTTTGAGTTGGAATTGGATGCTTTATTGCATACCAGTTTGCCGCTAGCCCAAGCTGTATCTAAGTTTCCAGCTAATCGTCGTGACATCGCAGTCGTAGTAGATGAGAGTGTATCTGCAGGTGATGTAATGAAATTGATAAGAAAAGTTGGCGAAAATCAGTTGGTTGGCATAAACTTGTTCGATGTATACTTAGGTAAAGGTGTTGAACCTGGCAAGAAGAGCCTGGCGATAGCACTTACATTACAAGACACTACTCGTACGCTTGAGGAAAAAGAGATTGCTGAGACCGTTGGTTCAGTCGTTTCTGCCCTTAAGTCCGAGTTCAACGCATCGTTGAGGGATTAAAGTATGGCACTTACCAAAGCCGAAATGGCAGAACATCTTTTTGAAACACTCGGAATGAACAAACGTGTCGCCAAAGAGATGGTTGAGTCGTTCTTTGAAGAGATTCGGGGCGCACTTGAAAGTGGTGAGCAGGTCAAGTTATCTGGCTTTGGCAACTTTGACCTTAGGGACAAGAATCAAAGACCGGGAAGGAACCCAAAAACAGGCGAAGATATCCCAATTTCTGCTCGTCGTGTCGTGACTTTCCGTCCCGGCCAAAAGCTGAAAACTCGTGTAGAAGCAGCAAACACGGGTAAGTAATTTCGTTTGTTTGATGGGAAAGCCACTCCTTAGAGAGTGGCTTTCCTGTTTATTTTTTCGTGCAATATCTCCATTGTTTTTATCCACTGTCTGAGGTGAATTCTTTGTCAAGACAGCCCAAACATTTTGACCGTCGTTTTAAACTCGCCTTATTACACCCTAGATACTGGGCCACTTGGTTAGTGATTGGTCTATTAGTGATTTTCGGACTCATGCCCGCATGGCTGCGTGATCCTATTGCAAGATTATTGGCAAAAATAGTGATGCCAATTGCCAAAAAGCCCATTAGCGTTGCCAGAGCCAACTTAAGGGCGTGCTTTCCAGAACAATCCACCGCCGAGATTGAAGTGTTAATCCGTGAGAACGTGCAAAACTTCGTTTTGGTGTTGTTAGCACAGGGCGAATTGCTGGTGCGCTCAAAAGCGCATTTGCGTCGTCGAGTGAATTTAATCGGCTTTGAGCATGTGACTAAAGCGCAGGCTGCTGGGCAACCGATCATTTTTATCATGCCCCATGTGTGGCCAATCGATTATGCTGGTTTACGCCTTAACCTTGAGTTGCCTATGGTGACTATGGCCAAAGCCCATAAAAACGGGTTATTCAATTGGTTTAGTAATCGTGTACGCAGCAGTTGTGGTGGCCATGTGTATATGCGCGAGGCGGGCATTCGGGCGTTATTGGCTGAGCTTAAGCGCGGTAACAGTTTCTTTTATCTTCCCGATGAAGACTTAGGTCCTGAACAAAGCGTGTTTGCGCCTTTTTTAGGCACAGTGAAGGCAACGCTACCTGTTGTTGGGCGTTTAGCGCAGGCGGGTAATGCCCAAGTGCTGCCAGTAAAGATTGGCTACAACCAAGCGACACGCCAATTTGATCTCACCGTGATGGCGGCCGTTGCGCCTGAAGAAATGGTGGGCAAAGAAAATGAGGCGTTGGCACTGAACAAAGTGGTCGAGCAAGTTATCTTAGCTTATCCAGAGCAGTATATGTGGTTCCTGCGGGTGCTCAAGACGCGCCCAGAGGGTGAAGCTTCTATCTACAGCTGATGTAGCGTGACTGAAATAGTGTGGTTTAAAATGGCTTTGAGCGCTGATTGCTCAAAGCCATTTTTGTGTTGAAGAGCGTTCTTTATTGAGCATTCTTTATTTATAGAGCGTTTTATCAATAGCGCTGTCGTTAGCCATGCGTATCGTGGATGATTAATCCTCGTTCTGTTCCATCTCAAGTTGCATCAGTAACATATCTTCGCCATCGAGTACGCGAGTACGAAAGCTTTGACACGCAGGGCAGACGACCGTGCGCTCACTCAGTACGGATTCAGTCTGGCAGTCTTGGCAAAGTATCACTAGCGGCTGAATTTGCATATTGAGTAGGGCTTCTTTGCAAATCCCATCGAGCTTAAACGTATCGAAGGCCGTTTGTAGCAGGCTAGGTTCAACCCCGCTCATGACTCCCAGTTTTATATCCACTCGGGTGATTTTATCGGCATGATTGGCCTGAGCGTGCTGTTCGCATTGCTCAATCAGGGCACTCACAATCGAATATTCGTGCATCAGCAAATCCTTGGCAGCAGTTCACCTTGGGGAAGATCGAGATAACGCTTAGTATTCCAAGGCGTTCTTAGTACGACTTTCCCCACTAAATCTTCACTCACAGTGCCGATTATCGCTGCATGCTCACAGCGCCCAAAGCGTTGCATGATCTCGAGCGCACCTAAGGCGATGTCGTTGGGAACGGCGAGAATGAAAGTGCCTTCGTTGGCAAGATCCATGGCTTCGAAACCATAGAGCTCGCACAGACCTTTGACTTCATCGCTAACGGGAATACTGGCTTCATTCACTGTGATGCCAACATTGGAGGCAATGGCCCATTCGTTAAGTACAGCCGATAAGCCACCGCGAGTCGCATCGCGCATCGCATGAATGGGAATATTGGCGGCGATCAATTGCTCGACTATGGGCCAGAGCGTCGCGCAGTCACTTTGCAATGCTGATTCGAGCGTGAGTCCTTCACGTGCCATTAAAATCGCTGCACCGTGGCAACCAATATCACGGGAGACAATAATGGCATCGCCCACGGTGACATTTGCCGCGGAAATATTGGGACGCAAGATACGACCAATGCCTGAGGTATTAATAAATAAACCATCGGCGCACCCCTTGGGTACGACTTTAGTGTCGCCGCAGACAATCCGTGCACCACTGTGTTTTAATTCTTTCGCCATACTGCGGACAATCGTCGTTAAATCCTTGATAGAAAAGCCTTCTTCGATGATCACACTACAACTCAAATACTGAGGTTCTGCGCCCATCATAGCGAGATCGTTGACTGTGCCTGCGATGGCGAGCTTGCCGATATCACCGCCGGCAAAAAATAAAGGGGATACGGTGAAAGAGTCTGTGGTAAAGGCGTTGGCACCGTGCAAATCGAGTTTAGCAGCGTCTTCTTCGCTGCGAAGGATTGGGTTATCAAACTCGGCAAAAAACAGATCACGGATCAGTTTATTCATTTCTTTGCCGCCACCGCCGTGGCTGAGTTGAATGGATTTATCTTTAAGCGTATCAGCCATGATGTGGCTCCTTGATATCGATACCTTGATAGCGGTAATAGGCATTGCAGGCACCTTCGGAGCTGACCATGCAACTGCCTAAGGGCGTTTCGGGATTGCAGCCGCGGCCAAAAACTTTACAGTCCTTTGGTTTAGCAAGCCCACGAAGTATATCGCCGCACTGGCAGGCTTTATGATCGTCAATTTCCTTCACAGGTAGGCGGTCTTTAAAGCGCAGTTCGGCGTCTCTGTGGGCATATTCGGGTTTAAGCTGCAGCGCTGAATTGGGGATTGGGCCTAGTCCACGCCAGCGAAATTGCGGTCTGACATTGAAGAATTGATTTACTTTGGCCTGCGCCGTGAGGTTGCCGTCCTCCGATACTGCGCGGCTGTATTGGATATCGAGCTCCGCTTTACCCGCGGCTTTTTGGCGCACAATCCGTAAAATCGACTCCATCACATCGACGGGCTCAAATCCTGCGACAACCACGGGCGTGCCATAGTTTTCGACTGTGCTGCGATAGATTTTTGCGCCGCTGATCACGCTCACATGGGCTGGGCCGATAAAGGCGTTCACTCTGGCTTTTGGGTCGTGCATTACGGCATCAATTGCGGGTGGCACTAATACATGATTGATATGAAACAGTAGATTTTCGAGTTTTTCTTGTTCGGCCAGTTGTAACAAAATTGCTGTCATTGGAGTTGACGTTTCAAAGCCAATGGCGAAGAACACTACGGTTTTATCGGGATTGTCGCGGGCAATTTTGAGCGTATCTAAGGGATCGTAAATTGGGCGAATATCGCATCCCTTGGCCCTAAAACTGGCTAAAGAGCCTTGAGAACCGGGCACGCGGATCATATCGCCCAGCGTCACAAGAATAACATTTTCTTGGGAGGCAAGCGCCGCGGCTTGGTCGATGCGCTCTTTAGGCATAATGCACACTGGGCAGCCAGGACCATGGATAAATTCAATATTATCTGGCAGTAAATCTAGCAAGCCGTATTTCATAATCGTATGAGTATGGCCACCACAGACTTCCATGATATTGATTTGTTGCTTAACCAATTTAGCGGTTAACTGAATATCCCGTGCTAAATTGGCAATCGTTTGGGGATCGCGAAAGCCTTGATAGAGGTGTTTTAGTTCAAGCATGCTTTTTCCTTGGTGCACTCGATAGGGGTGCGCCTTGCGACTTAATCCTACACTGCTGATGGTCAGTGTATGGCTTCATTTTCAAGCTTAGTGACGATTTCTTTGTATAGTTCAATGCTTTGCTGCGCATCTTCCTTATCAATTTTGTTCATCACAAAACCAATATGGATCAACACATAGTCACCAATCTCCAGTGGTTCATTCATTAAATGACTGCTGACATCGCGGCGCACGCCTAAGGTATCGACGGTGACACTCTGGCGCTCAATATCGACCGCCACCACTTGGGAAGGTATGGACAAGCACATTATTGTGCACCTCGAATATTGTCTTTAAGCCAAGCGGCTACAGCCTGCATGGAGTCGCCATCTTTAATTGAGACTTCAATAATTTGAGTTGCTGGATTGAGTTTTTTAAGCTGCGCTCTGGCTTCGTCCATCTTGAAATCAAAATAGGGCAGTAGATCGCACTTTGTGATAAAAACTACATCGGCGCGGCGGAACATCACAGGATATTTCTCAATCTTATCATCGCCTTCTGGCACTGATAGCAGCACGATATTTTTGTGAGTGCCCACATCATAACTGGCTGGGCAGACGAGATTACCGACGTTTTCGACAAAGCAAATATCGAGTCCTTCAAGCGGCAGATGATGTAGGGCACCGTGCACCATAAAGGCGTCGAGGTGACAGGCGCTGCCCGTTTGAATTTGATAGGCCTTAATGCCTTTAGCGATTAAGCGGTCGGCATCGCGGGAGGTTTCTAAGTCGCCCTCGATCACCGCATAGTTGAGCTTAGTGTATTCTTTGAGATTTTCTAATAGGGTGGTTTTGCCACTGCCCGGGCTACTCATGATGTTGAAGGCAGTAATGTTATGTGCCTCAAAGTGGGCGCGGTTATGTCCAGCTTCGACATCATTTTTATCTAAAATTTTGTGGATGACTGACAAGGTTTTTTTATCGTTTAACTGAGGATTTGTGTGTAACTCTTGATGGCTATGCTCATGAGTATGTGAATGGTCATGATTATGCTCATGGCTATGGGCATGCGCGCCTAGATGATCATGGTCGTGGCGGGTAAGGGAGCAGCCGCAGTCTTTACACATTTTACCTCTCCTTGTATCGGCAGAGTACGAGGACTTTGCCTGACAAATAATGATTGATGTACGAATCGTTAATTTGGTTACGCTAATGTTGAGTGTGATACAAATTGCGCTACGGATCTTTGATGTTCGTCAGGTTTATGGGGATAAAAATGGCGAGCGAACATCAGGGGTTATCAAATAAGTAAGGTTATTGACTCTGATGAATGCCATACCAAAGTTGGCCTAGGGCGATGCCGCCATCATTGATGGGTATCTGTTTACTGGATAACACTTTATTTCCTTGGGCGCTGAGCTTGCTCAGGCAGTATTCCAATAGATATTTATTTTGAAATACGCCACCGCAGAGCACGGTTGGGAGGTGTTGATACTGGGCAGCATAATCACAGATAGCATCACCTAATGTGTGTAAAAAGGCGCGGGCGATGGCATAGCATCTATTGTCTGTTAGCGGTTGTGCTGTAATCAATTCAACAATTTGCTTGAACATCTCACTGCTTCGCCACTGGTCGATGTCAAGAGGTAAGTTAAGCGAAATGACTTCAAGGGCTAATGCATCGGCGCGATTGGCCGCGGCTTCTATTGCCATGCCCGCTTGGCCTTCAAACAGTGTTGTTTCGATTAAGCCTAAGGCGCAGGCGAGGGCATCGAACAGTCGCCCGACAGAGGAGGTTTTTATCGCGCTGCCGTTCTGCCAGATCTTATGTAAGTTAGTCAGAGTGTTTGGGCGCATGTTGTTTAATATAGGTAATTGCAATGCGAGCACAGCATCGAGGCTCATTTGCTCGAACAATAATGCCAGTAACAACCTCACGGGTTGCTTAATGGCTTGCTCGCTGCCTAGCAGGGCTATAGGCTCAAAGTGCACCAGTCGCTGCGCTTTATCGAGCGTAGTTAATAGCACTTCACCGCCCCATAAACTGCCATCGTCGCCAAGCCCAGTACCGTCAAAACTAAAGCCCAATACGGGATCTCGATATTGGTTAACTGCCATTACGCTGAGCACATGGGCATGGTGGTGTTGCACCGATAAACATTGATTTTGACGGGTATCGCTGAGTTTTACACTCGAGTTTGAGTGCATTTCAGCCCAGCGTGAAGGGGCATAATCTGGGTGTTTATCGCAAATAATAAGATTTGGCGTAAAGTGATACAACCGAGCAAAAGTGGCTAAGGTGCGCTCAAAATACTGCTCGGCGCTGACACTGAACAGGTCGCCAATATGGGGACTTAAAAACACATTATTGCCAAAGCCTAAGGCAATGGCATTTTTTTGTTGTGCGCCCACGGCCAAAATTGATTGGGTCAGCGGTATCTCTAAGGGGAAACTTAACGGTGCATAGCCGCGGGCGAGGCGCAATACTTGCACCTCTGCGGAGGAATCCAGTTGCGGCTGGATCACTTGCACCACACTGTCATCACAGCCATTAATTATCGGCCGATTATGATCGACTATCGCATCCACCACATGGCTTAAGTGACTAATAAGCTCATCACAATCAGTGATGATAGGTTCACCGGAAACATTGGCGCTGGTTGCAACTAATGGCCCTTTGAAGAGACCTAATAGCAAATGATGTAGCGGTGTATAGGGTAAAAATACCCCGAGTTTATTCAGATTGGGGGCGACAGCTAAGCTGAGATCATGTTCGGCTCGGCTGCTCATCAGCACTATGGGCCTTTCCTGCGAACTCAGTACTCGCCACTCGGCATCCGTCCCTGTGACATAGTGCTGCGCCATGGTGATATCCGCCATCATCACCGCTAGCGGCTTGGCTTGGCGCTGTTTTCGCAGCCGGAGTGCGTTGACGGCATTGTCACTTCGGGCATCACAGATTAAGTGAAATCCACCCAATCCTTTAATTGCCAGAATCTGCCCTTGGCGTAATCTGTCAGCCGCAGCTGTCAGTACCGCAAGGTCCGTACTCAATTCAGGTGCGCTGATATTTGAGGCACTGGGAAGGATGTATTCCCCTTGCGGTGTTTTTAAACTGAGTCTAGGGCCACAGGCGGGGCAACTCACGGGCTGGGCATGGTAGCGGCGGTCGAGTGGGTTTTGATATTCTTTGGCGCACTCGGGACACATGTCAAAATCGGCCATGGCGGTGTTGTGTCTATCATAGGGTAAAGCATTGATAATCGTGTATCGAGGGCCACAGTTAGTGCAGTTGGTAAAGGCATAGCCAAAGTGGCGATCATCAGGATTATGCATATCGTTCAAGCAATCTTGGCAGGTGCTTTTATCTGCCGATACCGCCACCTGCGCACCTATCGGTGAACTTGGGTCATCGTCCTCATGGCTGTCGCTTTTTATAATCTCAAACGTGGTTTCGCTTAATAAAATCGGCAGTGGTATTTGGCTGATATTGTCGATACGGGCGAGTGGCGGTGGAGTGGTATTGAGTACAGTGATAAAGCGAGTGAGGTTTTCATCATTACCTTGCAGCTCAATGGTCACGCCCTTGGCATTGTTGAGCACAGTGCCCGTCAGTTGAAACTCAAGGGCATAACGATAGACAAAGGGGCGAAATCCCACCCCTTGTACTATGCCAGTGACGTGCAACTGACAACGCTTTAACGTGGCTCCCTTGTGGACAAGGTATTCCAACGCGAGCCTTCGTTTTATCTGCAGGTCACTGTGCTTTTTGTGGCGACTATTGTGCCTATGTGGCTTCATACGTTGTGACTTAACTTTTGGCCTCCTAATCATGGGCATTTAGTTGTCGCTGCTTAACGTAAAGTGCCCCAACGGCTAAGTTATCGCCGTCTAAATCCAGGCTGCGATTGATCACTAAGGGGAAGTTCTTTCCTAAGCGTAAGCTAATGCGTTTGCACAGGGTTTCATTGATTAATTCATTGCCCGCTAAGGCTATATTGTGCACGCCGATATTTAAATCGATATGCTCGATCCAGTTAGATAAATAATCCGCCAGCGAGTCTTGCATCGCAAAGGCAAGCTGACTCGGATCGTCATTCCCCGCAATACGAAAACTTAAGACAGTGCCTAAGGTTTTACACCAATTTAGGCTGCGGTGGGCTTCACCTTTGGTCAGCGGATAATCGATACGCGGTGCATTGGCACCGTGGTAGCGCATGGCGGCGGCCATGAGTGCATCGCTGAGCCTTGCTTGGCTTTGAGTCTCTTCTTGTGTATTAAGGCCAATTAATATGGCAGCAATCGCCCACAGGCTTTGTAAGTTGTCCCGTCTGCCGTGAAGCTTTAGGCTTAAAAGTTTTAGGTAATCTTCGGGGAACAGGCTCTTAAATTTTTGCGCTACGGCTTTTTGCGGACTGCTGTCCAGTTGATGGAAGATTTCGTAACCGTTATCGGGCAGCTCGGGCAGGGCGAAGAAAAGTTCAGTGTCGCCCTTATTATCGCAGGTGACAATTTGACTGGCGTGGGTATGGCTTAAGTAAATGACCGCGGCATTTTTTGCCTGTTTATGACTGGTAAATTTACCGTTGAGCAGCGCACTAAATAGCGCAGCGTCTGCAAGGGTGTGATTTTCTGTGTTGACTGTATTTTGATTATTATCGCTTAGCATACTGGTGCAATGAATATCACTGTCTTCACTTGACGGTACTTGAGTCAATACTGCCACACTCAGTTCGCCTTGGTGCGATCGTGAACGTTTCGCCGCTTGCCATTGGGCTTGATAGCCGTGAAAACTGACTTTTTCCCTTAAGGGTTCTGGAGCGATAAAATGCTTGGTTTGAACCTGTGTTGAGCTTAAATCGTGACTGGCAATTTGCGCCCAAGCGCCATCGACCCACGTCAGTTTCGGCCTATTATGCTTACCTTGGATATAAACCCAATCGATCCCTTTTTGCCGCAATACTTCGGCGAGTACTAAAATCACCCGGCTGTAGGCAAAGCAAATGTCGTACAGCGGCGCACTGAGTTTGTCGTGTTCTTGCGTGGGTCTCGCGCAGATAAGCGGCTTTTCAATACTCGAAAGCGCGAGCACCTGCGCATCGTTCAGACAGAAATGGGCGTTCAGCGTATTGGGATTACAAATTAACAGTTGTGGCCGCTCGCTTAAGGGCTGAGCAAACGGTGTCAGACTAAGTTGCAGATTATCGGCGGCCGCTAATGTCAGTGGGCCTTGTGTCAGCAGTCCCTGTGCCATGGCTTTAATATCTGACAAGGTTAACGCTTTTTGTGCGGACGTTAATTGTGTTTCGCCCTTGCAGCAAGGGCAAATTAAATCGAGTGTGCCAAACTTAGCCGACTGATTATCGCCAATCAACGGATAACAATGCTGGCAAAAAGGCACTATGGCAGGGCTTGATCCAGACTGTGGAAAGGGCAGTAAGGTTTTACTGCCTTGGGGCTCGTCGATGACTTTAATACTAGAGTCAATCAACCAAGCGGAAATCAAAAAGTCCGCGGCAATGGCATCGGCCAATTGTTCTAGTTGGTTTTGCTCGCCCTGAGCTTCAATAAAATAGCTTTGAGGGCCAAAGTCATGTTGGCCAGCACTATATTGACCTGAGCTATGTTGACCATCACAGCCTATGCTGATATTTAGCTCATCATAATTTAGATATTGATTACATAAATACGCATACAAAGGCACCTGACGTGAGCAGGTAAAATCAAATCTGATGTTTTTCATCTTCTATATACTTTCACCAGTAGTAACGCCACGTTTATAAGAGTCAGGGATCAGTGAGTCGATACTATGCTCGGCAACACGCGTCGCAGTGAACCCAAGGGAGGCTAAGTGGGATAACAAGCTTGATTCCATTAAAGGTACCGCGGCGGCGACTTTAGGGGTCAAGCCTAGCACCATAGGTTCGAGCACGGTTGGGGTGACGCCAAGCACGAAGGTTTTAGGCCTGTCGCCAACCATTTCCATCATATTGAGGGTTTGCAGCATTTCGACTTCATGGGCGCTGCCTTGCCAGTCGATTTCCTTGGGTGCCTTATCAAAATCGAAGAAATAGACTTCGCCCGCTTCAACGCCATTGGCATTAACTGTATCGACCACGATTAAATAATCGTATTGGCAAATAATAGGGATAAGTCCCTGAGCCAAGGTGCCGCCATCGAGCAGCGTTAGCTGATGGGACTCATGGGTAAACTGATAATTATCAGCTATATAATTGACAAAATGTACGCCGATGCCTTCATCGGCGTACAGGACATTGCCAATACCGAGTAGCAATATCTTCATTGGACTCCTAGTGGTGTGAGTCTGGCTTTGGGTAGTCATAGCCAGAGACAATCGAGTCAACTGAGTTATGTTTGAAGCGTATCCCTGACCAAACCGCCATATAGACGTGGATAACCACAAAGATAACAAATGCCCAAGTGAGGTAGTGATGCCAAATCCTAACTTGTGCTAGCCCACCCATTTGTGCCGTGATCCAAGCGGCGCTGCCCCAAAGCATGCCACCTAAACCTTGGTGATACACATTGGCATACAACACCAGACCCGTTATACATATCACAAGAGCGACCAGTGAGATTGCTACATAAGTCACAAATTGCAGCGGTCCATAGACACCGGCTTTATGTAAGTGCCCCATCCACAAGTAAGATTTCAGCTGAGTGATCCAGCTTTTTACGCTCATGACGTCGCGAAATGAGCGCCGCTCAATGTCGCTTCGGCTGAAAAAATACAGGTAGAAGCGCACTAAAGTGATTGCGGTTAGTACAAAACCGCAAATCAGATGAGCGAAGCGGATCCAGCCTTGTACGAGTACGTCTGTACTTTCAGGCGCCACAAGAAACGGCCAAGCAATATAGAATCCGGTGATCACTAGCACCAGAATTGACAGTGCCCTGAGCCAGTGAAAAATCCGTATTGCCGGACTAAAAATCAGTGTCCGAATGCGGGTTGCAGAATGGTTCATTTTGCGTTCCCTCCCTCGATTATTGACCATTGGGACTGACACGGAACTCGCTCAATGCTTGGCCTTTGAAATCCATTACGTGTACAGAACACGCCATGCAAGGGTCAAATGAGTGAATAATACGTATCACCTCAAGGGGCTTAGTAGGATCTTCCAGTTTCAAGCCAATTAAAGAGGCTTCATAGGGACCCATTTTACCGTTGGCATCCACAGGACCTGCGTTCCAGGTCGTTGGTACGACGGCTTGATAGTTCTCAATCACTCCATTTTTAATGCGGATCCAGTGGCTTAACATGCCGCGTGGCGCCTCGATCATGGCGTGACCTACATACTCTTTATTTGGATCAATATTGGGTTTCACATAGGTAGATTCATCGGACTGGATATTCGTCAGCAGCGCATCAAAGGTTTTTAACCCTTCTTGGGCGACGATGACTGTCTGCAACATACGGGCTGCAGTGCGACCTAAAGTGGTAAATAGAGCCGCTACGGGTAGACCTGTGCGAGCGAGCAGGCCATTGACCGAATCCACGACCACCTTGTTACCGCGGGCATAACTCACCAATAGGCAGGCGAGTGGACCCACTTCGACAGGCTCACCTTGATAGCGGGGAGATTTCACCCATGAGTATTTGCCATCACCATCCAGTGTTGGCAATTTGCCGTAGACAGTGTCGCGTTCAACAAAACCCGTGTAATTAGGAATCGTTGTACCGTCATAGGGATGTTGCGGTGCATCGGCGCTATACCAAGCGTGGCTGACGTCTTCGGCAATCAGATCTGGATTCACATCACTGACGCCAGCAAGGTCGCCATTCATGATCACGCCTTGATTAAACATGTATTCGCCATTGGCTAACACAAAGTCATCGGTCGCCATGAAGTTTTTCACGTTTACGCCGCCCAACACGCTAGGCTCAGTACCAAAGGCTTCGGCTGCCATCACGATATCTGCTTGATAGGCACGCAGAATAAAGTCAGTTACTGTCGCATGTTTTTGCTTCCATTCCTGTAGGCGAGCAGGGCTGAGCATGTCGCGCACCGAAGTTACACCACCGACAACAACGGATTGTGGATGTGGTGATTTACCACCAAATATGGCTAGCATTTCTGCCGCAACACGTTGTACTTCAAGCGCTTTAAGGTAGTGAGATAGCGCGATAAGGTTTTGCTCTGGGGTAAATTTATAGGTGCCGTTGCCCCAATAAGCGTTGGCAAATGGACCTAATTTTCCCGTTTCGACAAAGCCTTTAACTCTTTCTTGTACCGCTTTTAAATCACCTTCACCCGCCGCTATGGGATGGTCTGTGTATTTCAGGGCAACTTGTGCCGCTTTAGCAGGATCGGCGCTCAGTGCAGAAACCACATCAACCCAATCTAAGCCGTGTAGATGGTAAAAATGGACAATATGGTCGTGCATGTATAAAGAGGTTTGCATTAATGAACGTAAGTATCTTGCGTTCAATGGAATTTGAATTCCTAACGCATTTTCAACCGCTTCAGTACCGCAGCGGTAGTGGGAATAGGTACATACGCCACAGATACGTTGCACAATAAGGCCAACATCCATAGGCGTGCGGCCTTTGAGAATGACTTCAATACCGCGCCAAAGTGTGGAGGATGACCAAGCCTTGTTGATGACGTTATTTTCATCAACTTCGACTTCGATACGTAAGTGACCCTCGATACGTGTGATAGGGTCGATAACAACGCGCTTGCTCATGGGTTATTCCTCCAGCGGTTTGGCAAAAATACTGGCAACGGCATGGGCTCCAATGCCCACCACAGTCGCGCCTAAAATCACCGCACCAATAGTATCTGCGGTCGCATCCAATCCATGGAGGAGTTGACGGCCAAGGGGTTTTTCAAAGTCAGCCATATCGTCCCAGAAGTTAGGTTCTGAGCAACCCATACAACCGTGTCCAGCGAGTACTGGCCAGCTAGTGTGATGGTTAAAGCGCTCGGTTGGGCAGTTGTTGTAGGTGTAAGGACCTTTACAACCGACTTTATAAAGGCAGTAGCCTTCTTTCGCACCGTGATCGCCAAATTCTTCAACGAATTCACCAGCATCGAAGCGGCCGCGGCGTTCACAGTTATCGTGTACCCGTGCGCCGTAAGCCCATTTAGGTCTATTAAACATATCCAGCGCAGGTAATTTTCCGAACATGATGAAGTACATCAAAGTGCCGACTATGTTCTTTTCACTCGGTGGGCAACCGCCTAAGTTAATCACGGGTTTACTGACCACTTCATGCACGCCTTTAGCCCCCGTTGGGTTTGGATAAGCGGCTTGCACCCCACCAAACGCCGCACAAGTGCCGACAGAGATAATCGCGGCGGCGCCTTCAGCAGCATGCTTGATGATTTCTAACCCTGTGTGGCCTTTACAACCCACAGTTAAGAAACTGCCGTTATTTGCAGTCGGAATCGCCCCTTCAACGGCCAGTAAATAGCGGCCCTTGTAAGTTTCGAGTGCATGTTCGAGGTTCTCTTCAGCTTGCCAACCCGCTGCAGCCATTAAGGTTTCGTGATATTCCAAGGAAATATGATCGAAAATCAGTGAGTCTAGATTGGGGGTATCGGTACGAATTAAAGATTCGGAGCAGCCAGTACATTCGGCCATATGTAACCAGATTAAGGGTACACGATCGGCTAATTCGGCAGCTTCGGCCACTAAGTTACTAAAGGGGAGTGGTAATGCGAGCATGCTCGTCACCATGGCACTCCACTTCATAAAATCACGGCGACTAATGCCGTGCTGTTGCATTTTCTCAATCAGCGATTGTTGTTGACGGGGAGCGAATTGGCGTAACGCATCTAAGCGCGCCTTTCCCTGTTCATATAGGGCTGCATGTGTGTCCATGGGTCAACCTTTTTTGTTATTTAAATGTAAATTGGTAAGGGTTTACATAATTGACAGTGTCAGTTTAGGCCGTTGGAGTGTAAAGATTATTGATGTATATCAAGAATTTTTAAGAGATGTGACCGAACTGATTTTGACATTTAATTAACATGACACAGATCTAATTTCACTTTTCCTAATGGGACAAAATGTCTCACATTTGCCATTTTGGATGAAATCGGTCACTTAATCAGCACTCATGTGATTAAGGTGATGCTGGTAACTATGGTTCATTCGCGTGGTGAGTCTGGGCGAGTAGGTTAATTAAACTTATATAAGCTTGTTTAAGAAAACCTTAAGATTCAGTTAATAGATTCGAACGTAATCGTTAATGCGGAATATGCTATGAAGAAAATATTATTGTTACTCAGTTTATTGGCCGCAGGCGTACAAGCCGCGCCATCGCTGGACTATCAAGTGTTTAACGCGCAAAACCAAGCCGTTTCCCTGAGTGAGTTTAAAGGCAAAGTCGTCTATGTCGATTTTTGGGCATCCTGGTGTGGCCCTTGCCGTAAATCGTTTCCTTGGATGAATGAAATACAAAAAAAGTATCAAGATCAGGGATTAGCTGTCGTGGCAATCAACCTAGATACAGATAACGAGTTAGCCCAGGAATTCTTAAAACAAGTCCCTGCCAATTTTTCAGTGCGTTTTAACCCCGAAGGTGATGTCGCTCGCAGTTTCGATTTGCTGGGCATGCCGAGCAGTTTTATGTTCAATCGTCAAGGTCAGTTAGTACAGCATCATGTTGGCTTTTATGCCGATAAAACCGCTGAATACGAGCAAGAGCTCGTCAATTTACTGAAGGAGTAATTTATGCTTAAACCCGCATTAGTCGCAGTAACGCTCATCATAGGTTTGAGTGGATGTTCAAGTTTAGGAGTGCAGCCGTGGGAGAAAGGCCAGTTGGCCCGCAGCGATATGGCGCTCGACAGTGAGAAGCTCGACCTTGCACTCGATGATCATATTTATTTTAGTAAAGAAGGCAGTAGCGGCGGTCGTGCATTTGCCGGTGGTGGATGTGGCTGTAACTAAACTCTCCGTTGGTGTTATTTGCCCTTAGATGTAACGAATAAATGTAACGCACAGATGTAATGAACAGACGTACTAAAACAAATGTGACGAGCAGATGTTCTAAAATCTGGGGCGAAATCCCGCGGTATTGAATAGATGGAAATGACCTACAGGTGTTGTCAGCTATGACCCAAAAAAAGAACCAAATAAATACAAGACAATCGAAGCAGATAGCGGGTGCTCTCGCATTAGCCAGTTGTGGACTGTTTGCTACAAGTGGCCATGCGACTGAATTATCTAAAAAAGCTGACGACTGGAAGATCGATGCTGCGTTAATGTATTACGGTGAGCAAGATAGAGTACAAGCCATCGAAGCTATAGGCACAGCGCAAAAAGCCTTTGGCGATGACAGTGTGCTGGATCTCAAACTCGTGGTTGACAGCCTAACGGGTCCTTCAGCATCGGGCGCTGTGGCCCAAAGTACCAGCCAAACGTTTACTCGACCATCTGGTAATGGTCAATATCATGTTTCAGCGGGGGAAACGCCGTTAGATGACACCTTTCACGATACTCGTGTACAAGCCAATGTCGGTTGGAGTGAAGTGCTGACACCTGATTGGAAACTCAATGTTGGCGCATATGGCTCGAAAGAGTTTGATTATATGTCAATGGGCATCAATGCCGGAATTGAGCGAGGGTTTAATAAAGACAACACCACTTTATTTTTAGGTACGGCTTATAGTTTCGATGTGGTTGACCCCGTTGGCGGTCGTCCGGTGGATTTATCTTCGATGGTCATTCGCGATAACTTCACCAGTGAGGAAGCTTATCGAAGCGCATTCGATGCGACTCGTCAAGGTGGCAGTGATAATAAGCAGACCGCGGATGTGATGTTAGGTATCACCCAAGTGCTTAGTCAGCGCTGGTTGTTGCAGGCCAATTACGGCTTGTCGAGTGTGAATGGCTATTTAACTGATCCCTACAAGGTGCTCAGTGTGGTGGATAACAACGGCATTACTCAGGATTTATTGTATGAGAGCCGCCCCGATTCGCGCTTGAAGCACAGTTTTTACGTGATGACCAAAGGCGCATTAGATGCGGGTGTGGTGGATTTTTCCTATCGTTATAATACCGATGACTGGGACCTCACATCACATACCTTAGAAACCCATTATCGGTATTACTTTACCGGCAACTTCTATGGACAATTACATCTGCGCTATTACCAACAAACTGCGGCTAACTTCTATCAACCTTTCTTGATGGCTGATACGCCACTGCCAGAGTTTGCCAGTGCCGATTATCGTATCGGTGATATGTCGGCTTATACGATTGGGGTTAAATTTGGCCATAGATTATCGGGCGGTCATGAAATGTCGTATCGCTTAGAGTATTACCAACAGGATCCGAAAAATAACGGCGCTACGATTCCTGGAGATCTGCAAAATTTCGATCTATTTCCGACTCAGAAGGCAATTACAGCACAGTTTAGTTATTCTTTTTAATACGAAATAATGCTACTGGCTCAGATAGCAAGGCGTTAAACTGTATGGGTAGCTTAGCTACCCATACTCAATTTACCCCTGAACTTATTCAATCGCAATCCCAGTGGGATGCCATGTGAAGAGGTGATTTATGATGTCGACATCGTCCCTAAAGACCGCACCTTATTCGTTGCAGCGCAGTGATTGGGGTTATGTGGGTGAATTTAGGGCCATGGCGAGTCCCTGTGAAATACTCATTGGGTGCGATCAATTTGATATTGCAGACGATATGTTGGATATGGCTGTCACTGAGGCGCTGCGTATCGAACATAAGTACAGTCGCTTTATCGCGCAGAATTGTCTGTGGCAATTAAACCATGCCAATGGTCATAAGCAGCTTATCGATGAAGAAACCTGGCAGTTATTGGCTTTTGCTAAACAATGTTTTCAGCTCAGTGATGGACTCTTTGATATTTCTGCTGGGCCGTTAATGGAACTGTGGCGCTTTGATCCCAAAGCCCAATTGCCCGAACATGGCCGCATACTTGCCGCGAAAGCCTTAGTGGGATTTGAGCGCATCGAGTTTGATTCGCGCCATATTGAGATGCCAACAGGAATGAAATTGGATTTTGGTGGTATCGCAAAAGAATATGCGGTCGACAGAGTCGCCTATGAGTTAGCCGAATGTTATCCAGACATTCCAGTGTTAGTGAATTTTGGCGGTGATATCGCTTGTCCCGTGTCCAAAGTGACGCCATGGCAAGTGGGAATTGAAGATCCACGACACCTTGACCACGCTGCGAGTGTACTGGCGATTAGTCAGGGTGCATTAGCGACCAGTGGCGATACGCGGCGCTTTTTTGAAGTCGATGGAAAGCGTTACGGCCATATTGTTGACCCACGCACTGGCTATCCCGTTATCCATGCGCCGCGCTCTGTGACTGTGTTAGGGCCAAACTGCGTGACTGCAGGTATGCTCGCCACTATGGCTATGCTGCAGGGGCGAGACGCGGAAGATTTTTTACAGCAACAAGGTGTTAAGTTCAGTATTTTCCGTTAGGGCTCAGTTAAGGACATTGAATGCGTATTATGTTGGTTGAAGACAATGAGTTATTAGCCCAAGGGATTTGCTTGAGTTTGGCAAAGCTGGGCATGCAAGTTGATCACCTTAATAGTTATCAGCAAGCCTTGCTGGGGGTTAAAAATGAAAGCTTCAGTGCCATAGTGCTCGATCTGGGATTGCCTGACGGTAATGGTAAAGAGTTGCTTAAAGCTTGGCGCCAGCAGGGAGTGTCAATTCCCACAATAGTTCTGACCGCGAATACGGATTTTGACACTAAGCTCGAATGTTTAGACATGGGCGCCGATGATTATCTCGGTAAACCTTTTGATGTGCGTGAATTAGCCGCGCGCATTCGTGCTATCGTCAGGCGTCAGTATGGGCTCGATCACAACAGTTTGATTATTGGTGCTTTGTGTATCGATTTAAATACCCGTGAAGTGACCTTTCGCGATCAAAATGTGCTGCTTTCACGGCGTGAATTTCAATTACTGCTCGAACTCGCTCAGTCGGCAGGGCGTGTATTGACCCGCAGCCAGTTAGAACAGTTAACCTATGGCTGGGATGAGGTCGGCAGTAATTCAATAGAAGTGCATATCCACCATCTGCGCAAAAAACTTGCCAATGAATTAATCAAAACCGTGCGTGGAATTGGCTATACCTTGATTGAAATAAATTAATTTGAAGAGTTAAGTGACAAGCTCCACGTTTGTGGGTACTGATAATGCAGTGATGACTTGAAGCATAGTCGTTAGGAAAAAGAAGTGATTCGATTAAAGGGGCTAGATGTGTATTCACTGCGTTTGGTACTGACATTATTAATTTTGTCAGGTATTTCAGTATCCGTCGCTGTATCTAGCTGGTTGAGTACTCGGGATTCTAAGCATCAAATCGAAGAACTCTTCGATGCGCAAATGCTCCAAACCGCTAAAATGTTGGAGTTGTTCTATCATACTGAGCCCAATGCAACAGCTCAGGATCTCGTCATACCCCAAGTGCTCCACGTTCCCGATAGCCAAATCAGTTCCTTTGCCGAAAAGGCCGATGCGCTGAAACTGGCCTATGAGCATAAATTGGCGTTTCAAATCTGGAGTGAGGCGGGTGAAGCCTTAGTTTTATCGGATAATATTGGTCATCAACCTATCAGTCGATTCGTACAGGGTTATCATAAGAAAGTGTTCGAAGGAGAACTCTGGCATGTGTTCAGTTTTTTTTCGGTTAAAAATCATGTTTGGATTGTCACTGCTCAACAGGATGAAGTACGCCAAGAGCTCGTATCGCAAATCATGCATAACGCCGTGATCGTGCCTTTAATGGTAGTGCCTTTAACATTAATTATTGTTAGCTTCTTGTTTTATCTCTTGTTTCGGCCATTAAAAACCTTTGAAAGAGAATTAATTGGACGTGCGCCCAACGATTTGACCCCGTTGACTATGTCATTGCCTAAAGAATTAGTCCCTGTTCGGCGCGCATTGAACTTATATATCAATAGTATCGCGCGATTTATCGCCCGTGAGCGTCGTTTTAGCGCCGATGCGGCCCATGAGCTTAAAACGCCATTATCTGTGATTAAATTACATCAACATGGCTTAGAGAGTCTGATTGATGATGATCCGCAGCAGAAATTCCATTTAGCTGCGATAGATGCTGGCGTAGTGCACATGAGTCATACCGTTGAACAATTACTCGTATTAGCAAGGGTGGACTCGATTAATGAGCTTAATGTGTCATCCCACGCCATTTTGCCTATGGTCGAAGATGCGCTTAATCAATTAATGCCACAAATCACAGATTATGAATGGAATATCGATATCGCATCCAATCTAACGGTGACCTGTGATCGTTTTTATTTGCTACTTGTACTGAAGAATATTATCGAAAATGCCTGTAAATACAGTCCACAGGAATCGGAAATTTCAGTGTCGGCCCATGCTTTGGATGATGAAATCTGTATTTGTGTCGCGGATCGAGGCCAAGGCATGACAGAGCCGCAGATTGCCAATGCGACAGAACGTTTTTATCGTGTGAATGAAAATGAAGGCATAGGCGCGGGATTAGGTTTGTCTATCTGCTATCACATCATAGAATTGCACCAAGGTCGTTTAGTGATTGCGCCTAGGGATCAAGGTGGATTATCTGTGACACTTTTTTTGCCAAAATAGTTCAGGCAATGAAATGTTAAAATAGATCCGCAGTTTAAGTGACATCAGCTCAGTTGTTTTGATACATTTAAGCGGGTAAAATTTTGAATTTTCCTGCTGTCTTAGTGTTAATCCTTAGGCTTACCAACGGATTGATTCGCTTATTGTGATATTTCATCTAAGATCATCAACACTTAGTTGAGGCGTAAAAAGGCTCATTTTACTTTCAATAATGTAGCATTTGGATCACTTAATTTGTTTTTGTAACTTTGAAAACAGAAATAAGCATGATAATGTTATTTTAATATTCATTTTTGGTATAAGCTTATTCTCAAATAGTATTGTGTAGAAGGGGTTAACTGCATCTTTATTTATGAGTTTTTTTCTCCTTCTGATATCTTTCGCGATATGTAAGCAACTGTTTTTTTTCATCCCTAAATCAGAGTGAAAAAAATTCACTGTATACATAAAAAACATTGATTTCTTAGTTTATTTTTTAGGTTACCTATCTATGGTTAGCTTGTTGCGTTGCCCATCGTCCAAACCTTATTCGTCACTCATATGTTCACTGACGCTAGGCGCTGTAGTCGCCTTGTCTGGTGTCGCGTACGCTGAAGAGACAAAACCCGCCGAGGCAGTTCCTGTGGTTACTCCACCGAAAGTGATTTCTCAGCCCAGTACAAAAAATCAAATCAGATTCACTAAGACAGGCGCTTTTGATAGCGAAACTGTCGTGAAGATTGCAAAACGTTTGGCAGCGAAACCTTATGTGACCCTCAAAGATCCTTTGCCAGCTGGCCTTGCTAAACTGTCATACGATGAATATAGAGATATTCGTTTTAACCCGACTGCGTCTATTTGGCGTGATCAGGGCGTGCCATTTCAAATGCAAATGTTCCACCGTGGTTTCTATTTTCAAGATCTGATCGAGATTGCGATTGTAGAAGGTCAGAATGCAACGCATTTAGCCTATGAGCCTAAATATTTCACCGCGGGTGAAGTGATTACTCAAGCGCTGCCGAATGACGACATTGGTTACTCAGGATTCCGTATTCATAACCAACTGAATACGAACGGTGTATTTGACGAGCTTATGGTATTCCAAGGTGCGAGTTATTTCCGCGCTTTAGGTAAAGGTAACGCCTATGGCTTATCTTCCCGTGGTTTGGCGTTAAAAACGGCTGACGCTGAAGGGGAAGAATTCCCGATATTTCGCGCCTTCTGGGTTGAGCGTCCACACAATGACAGCAACTTGATTGTTGTGCATGCCTTGTTAGATAGCCCAAGCGTAGCAGGTGCCTATACTTTCTCTGTCCGTCCCGGTGATAACACCTTGATTGATGTAGAAGCGACACTGTTTCCTCGTGTTGAGCTGAGCAAAGTCGGTTTAGCACCAAGTACTAGCATGTTCTTACATTCACTCAATGGTCGTCACGACACCGATGATTTTAGACCTGAAGTACATGATTCTGATGGTTTATTGATGTTAAATGGTCGTGGTGAGCATTTATGGCGCCCATTAGCTAATCCACGTCAGTTACAAGTCAGTGCGTTTTCTGACAACTCGCCTCAGGGATTTGGTCTGATCCAACGTGAGCGTGACTATGCGTCATATCAAGATCTAGAAGCCCATTACGAACGTCGCCCAAGCCTATGGATTGAGCCTGTGGGTAATTGGGGGCAAGGTTCAGTGGTGTTGACTGAAATTCCGACAGAGTCTGAAATTCATGACAACATTGTTAGTTATTGGAAACCACGTCAGCCTATTCCTGCTGGCGGTGAATTTCATTTTGCCTATCGCATGAGTTGGGGTGAAGAACCTGCTGCGAAAGTCGGTGCCGTACATATTTCTCGCTCTGCCAGTGGTCGTGCCGATATTGCTAAGGCGACTCCAAGACGTTTATTTGTGGTCGACTATCAAGTTGAAGGTCCGATGACAGATGAAATGCCAGTCGCTAAAGTTGAAGCTTCTGGTGGTGTGGTCACGAATGTGGTGATTGCCCGTAATGCCGCTAAAAATGGCTATCGCTTAGCTTTTGAATTAGAGCCAGAAGATAAAGATCTTATCGAACTGCGCGCTGAACTTAAGTTCCCAACTCCTCGTCAGGTTGAAACCTGGCTCTATCGCTGGACGCTGTAAGGTTCATGACGGAGCAACATGATATGACTGTATCCGATAACTCGGTACTCGAGACGGAAGTCCTCGTGGGTGGTAGTGCTATGCCAAATGAACGGCCTGGCGCTATGGAACCCCAAAATTTAAGTAAGATGCCAGAGGGATTCCCTCGCCGTAGCACTGTGGCTGATGGGGTACGCTCGCGTACCTACCGTCGTGTGTTTGTGGTGGGTGGGGCTTTATTATTATCTTTGTTTGCTATCTATGAAATGGGGGCGGTATTTAGCATTGGCGGAATTACTCCTCTGGAATATTTAGTGCTAGTGCTGTTTGCGGTTAACTTCTGCTGGATTGCTTTGGCGTTTTGTAGCGGTATTGCAGGTTTTTTAATTTTACTGCGAAAACCGCGGGCAAAAGATTTGCAAGTGACTGAACTGCATACGCGAACCGCGATTTTGATGCCGACCTATAACGAATCTCCTGATAGGGTATTCTCGGCGGTTTCAGTGATGGCTGAAACCTTGTCGCAAACGGGTCACGGTCATGCTTTTGATTGGTTTATCTTAAGTGATACTACGGATCCCGATATTGCTTTACTCGAAGAGCAGGCGTTTCTGGTGTTGCGTCAAGAAACCCATAAGCATTCGCGGGTGTATTACCGTCGCCGTCGTAAAAACGTCGCCCGTAAAGCGGGTAACGTAGCCGATTTTTGCCGTCGTTGGGGGTCGCGTTATGATCACTTGTTAGTGCTTGATGCCGACAGTTTGATGGAGTCTTCAACCATCACTGGCTTAGCTCAGCGCATGCAGGCCGATCCTGATGCGGGTTTGATCCAAACGATTCCGTCGTTGATCAATGGCACCACTTTAATGGCCCGTTTACAGCAATTTGCGGCGCGTATTTATGGTCCCGTAATTGGTACCGGTTTAGGCTGGTGGGTACAAAAAGAAGGTAACTTCTGGGGCCACAACGCCATTATCCGCACCGAAGCCTTTATGACCGCGGCGGGATTACCCAACCTTAAGGGTAAGCCACCTTTTGGTGGTCATATCATGAGCCATGACTTTGTTGAAGCTGCGCTGATCCGCCGTGCGGGCTGGAGTGTGGTCATTGCCTATGACTTACCGGGTTCATACGAAGAATGTCCACCGTCGATTATCGACTTAGCCGTGCGTGATCGTCGCTGGTGCCAAGGTAACTTGCAGCATTCGCGTATTTTGCCAACTAAAGGTTTGCACTGGGTAAGCCGTTTACATTTACTGACGGGTATCATGGCTTATTTGTCATCTCCTTTCTGGTTGATGTTGATTTTGACTGGTTTGATGTTAGCCCTGCAGGCACACTTTATTCGACCTGAATATTTCACCGATCAATTTTCACTGTTCCCGACTTGGCCCATCATGGACTCGGATAGGGCATTAAGATTGTTCTACATTACTATGGGGGTTTTGTTTGGCCCTAAAGTATTCGGTGTCTTGTTGCTGCTTAAAGACGGTGAGTTTGCTCGCAGTGTTGGTGGTCGAATTAAAGCGATATTCAGTGTGATCTTTGAGGTTATACTTTCAGCGCTGATTGCACCTATCATGATGTTTATCCATTGTGGTGCTGTGATGTCAATTCTGATGGGGCGTGACAGTGGTTGGTCGCCGCAACGTCGTGATGACGGCAGTATGCCTTGGATGACGTTAATCTATCGTCACCGCTGGCATATGCTGGCAGGTGTGATGTTAGGTTATGCGGCTATTTTGGATTCTTTGACTTTGTTAGCTTGGATGAGTCCGGCGTTGATCGGTCTGTGGATTGCTGTGCCTATTTCGGCATGGACAGGTTCAGTTAAAATTGGCGAAGTGTTCAAGCGTGCTGGTATTCTTGCAACACCAGAAGAACGTAACCCTGCGCAAATTTGTCTGCAAGCGCAAGAAGCGCGCGCCGCTTACCAAAGACACATTGCTGAGCCTTGGACGTTAGCACAGGTACTTAAAGACCCTGCGTTGATGGAATTGCATTTAGCAATGGTGGATAAACAGCCTTTGCGTGCTGCGGGTACACCAATTGAAGCGATGGAAGCCATAGTGCATGTGAAGGTGCATGAAGCTCGTTGTCAACAGAGCGCATTAGCTTTACTCAATCGTCAAGAAATGGCAATGGTGTTGGCAAATCCGTTGATGTTACGTAGCCTACAGAAATTACCAGAGCAATTTGTCGAAGAAGATCTGGTGTCTTTTTGCTAACGAACACTTGATCAGCATATTTATGTGAGTTTGTTTAATATCAATGCCACTGACGACCTCAGTGGCATTTTTCTTTTCATTATCTGGAGTTAACCCCTAGTAATTAATTGATCTCCATGGAATAGTCATATCATAGTGTTGTTGATTGATATAACCGCTGGCTCTCAGGTGACCTTAAAAATAGCTAAGGGAGTATTTATGATATTGAAAAAGATCATTCGCTATTTGCCCCCATCCATGCGTGTAACGCTAAACGTGAGAGAACTCAAATTGATAGAGCAGGAGTTCAACATCGCGAACTTGAAAGCATTGCAGATTAACCCTATGCCGACGAGGCGCAATCTAGAACAACTATTACTCAGCCTTTTTTTCTGTATTCCAATAATTTTAGTGCCAAAGGTAGGTGCAGCTGATGGCGCTCAATCCGTAACATCAAATTCGAGTATTGCTGCGCAGCCAAATCTTGAGGGTAAAGCTGAAGATCTTACTGCTGTGCTGCCGCTTGCGGCCTTAGTGCCACAGGTGTTGCTATTGGATCTCGCAGGCGTTAATCCAGTATTTGGCCAGCATTATCGTGACTTAACACTTTCTCCTAATACCTTATCTACTGCTGATTTAGTACGAATCCAAGCTGATGTTACCGGTTACTGGCATTATGTGATGACATCCGCAGAATGTAACAACGCTGGATCCCCAGAGACGGTTTCATCCGTTATTCCAGTGGATCCCCAATATCAAAGGGTGCTTAAGCAAATCGCCCATTTAGTGCAATTGGACACAATTGAACCATGGGAAACTTTAGTGCTAGATGAAAAGCTAACCTTAGGAATGAGTCATCAGATCGTTGATACCATAGCAAAGCGTGTGTGGATATTGGGAGACTTAGCCACTGAGCTTAGAGTGAATCAAGTTTATACCGAAGAACTTATGATTGGCATTAAGCGCTTTCAGCAAAAGCATGGGCTAAAACAGGACGGGGTGATAGGTAAGCAGACCTTATTTTGGGTGAACCAATCGCCAAGGGCGAGGGCGGTACTATTAGCTAAAAACACTATTCGACAAAGAGTGTTTGAACGTAAATTAGAGCCGAGTTATTTGCTGATTAATGTGCCCGCTTTTGAGATGACGTTGGTCGATAATGGTACGCCAGTGTTAAGTTCCAAGGTTATTGTGGGTAAATCTTCTCGGCAAACACCGATTTTGGACAGTCAGATTTCTAGCGTGGTGCTTAACCCTAGTTGGCGAGTGCCTAGCAGCATTTTACGGCGGGACATTCTGCCGCAAATTCAGCGAAATGGTCATTATCTTAATGAACGTCAATTTGATGTGTACGATTATAACGGTCAACGGGTGCAACGCATGCCAGAGGAATGGCAGGCCTTAGCCAGCGCTTCGTTTCCCTATCAGCTTGTACAACGCCCTGGGGCGAAGAATGCATTAGGTAAATATAAGTTTCACTTTGATAACAGTTTCAGTGTCTATTTACATGGAACTTCTGAGCCAAGTCTCTTTAAAAAGGACGATAGGGCACTATCATCTGGCTGTATTCGTATTGAAAAAGCCACTGAATTAGCCCAGTGGTTTAAAGAGCATTTAGTAAAAGACAAACGTTTATGGGACAAGTTAGCCCCTGGTATTACTGAACCCCAGTGGTTTTCACTTTCCGAAAAGTTGCCCGTGCATCTGGTTTACTGGACTGCATGGTTAGACGATAGTGGGCAGGAGCAATACCGTCGCGATATTTATCATTTGGAACCTGAGCTGACGAATGCTGTGCCTGCCACGGTTTTGGAACAACATTAACGTTTTTGTGCTGTAAAGCTGAGCAAGATAAGCATCTGAACTCGCTTGGCATTTTGAAATCCTACTCAGAATGGGGTTGGCAAAACTTGATCTTAGGGCTTATTCAGTATAATTTGCCTTACTAGTGACCAAAAAGCATACAAAAGGTGATCATGTGACTTTAATATGTCCTGCCCGTAGGCAGTTATTGTTAGGCCTTAGTGGTGTGGCATTATGTTCCTTTATTCCCTCAAAAGCAGTTGCCAGCCGTTCAACCAAAGGGATCCGCGAGTTAAGTTTGTTTAATCGTCATACTGGCGAGCGCGATGATGGTAGTTACTGGGTAGATGGTCATTATCAGAGCAAGGTGTTAGACAATTTTAATCATTTGCTGCGGGATCATCGTCAGAATGTGGCAGCACCTATGGATAAGCGCTTATTTGATTTACTCCACTCGCTCAAAACAACCTTGAATACCAACGATGAAATCCATGTAATTTCTGGTTACCGTTCACCAAAAACCAATGCCATGCTCGTGAGCCACAGTGGCGGAGTTGCTAAGAAGAGTTATCACATGCGCGGCATGGCGATGGACATAGCGATCCCTAGCGTTAAACTAAAAACCCTCAGAGAAGCGGCTTTATCCCTGAAACTCGGTGGTGTGGGTTATTATCCTAATTCTGGCTTTGTGCACGTCGATTGTGGTCCGGTAAGGCACTGGTAGCAATGATCTGTTGTTGGATCTGCTGATAAAAATCTTGTTCCAAGGCTTGCGATTCGATCAAGTAATGTCTGAGCAGCGGGATAAATTGTTGATTGAGTTTGTTCATTTCTCTATGTTGTTGCCAATCACAGATCAATAGGCTGAGACGTTGTGAAAATTGATATTGTCTTTGCCTCTGCGACTCAATATCGACAGACTCAATAATTTGCATAAGTAAGATCAAGCTGCGGTTTTTTTGTTGGGTGCAGGCAAGCAATTCTAAGAATTTTAATTCGAGGGTATTTTGCTGATAAGGAACGGTTTCGATAAGAGAGACGAGTTCACGGGCCAGTTGGCATGAAAGTCTATTTTCTTGTTGTAACTGGTATAGCGCATGACGCATTTTTTGACACAGCAGTTATCGAAATTTGCCCGAGCTTAACAGGCTTCTCAATTTCCCAGTGTGATCTAGATCTCGTGTTTTTTGTTTGAGATCAAAGCCTTTTCTCTGCCGTAACAGCCAAGATACAAGTTCCTCAATTTGATAAATAGCGGTCTGTTTTGCTAACGCTGACGCCGATAAATAGAGGGCTTGCGGTATTCTTGTGCGCCTTGGGTATCTATGTTAGTATTCGCGCGCTTTATATGAGCCGTCATTGGTCGAAAATGCCGGCAACTTTTTACTCTAAATTTAAGTGAGAAACACATGTCTTACACTATCCAAGCACAAACCCGCACTGAAATAGGGAAAGGTTCGAGCCGCCGCCTACGCCATGCTGGTAAAGTACCTGCTGTTATTTATGGCCAAGGCAAAGAGCCAGTTTCTATTGTTTTTGATCACAAAGATATCATTAACATTCAAGCTAATGCTGACTTCTACACTTCTACTCTGACTATCGTTGTTGATGGTAAAGAAGTGGGTGTTCGTGCACAAGCTATGCAACGCCACGTGTTCAAGCCAATCATTGAACATGTTGACTTCGTTTACGCTTAATTGTCGTAACTGAAGCAAAAAGCGCCTAAGGGCGCTTTTTTTGTGGCTGATTTTTAGTTGTTTGTATTTATAGGTAGACACTTAGGCTTTACCCAAACAACCTCAACATACTGTAACTCGTATTTTGAGGTTGTTTGGCTAGAGTAATTGGATGCTAATTTTGTAGTATCAATATTTTGGTATTCATATTGGTATTCATATGGTTACTTGATATTGAAGTTGTAATAGATATCAAGTGATTGGCCTAAAGTGCCTGACACGGTTTCTAGATAGAGTTGTGAGAGCAAGTAATACCTGACGGTCATTTCGTAACCGGGGTTAAATACACCTACTCCGTATTTCACCATTAAGTTATCGCCGATAAAGCCACTGATCGCCACACGCCCTTCATCATTAGTGTCGAGTTGCACGTTAGAGAAACCAAATTCTTCAATGAGTCCTGTCGCAGTATTCCCTAGGTTGTTAATTGCGCCACCGCCCACCTGTGAGCCTAAACCGAGTGCCGCGCCCATCATCAGCGAGTTATTTTGCTCATTGTTGGCGCTGTTAAAGCCACTGCCTTTGATAATGTAAGACAAGATTTCGGCCTGCTCTTTGGCGGGATTGGAGAATAAGGTCACCACTGGGCGTGATGGCGTGCCTGTGACGCGTACACCTGCCACTAAGTCTTCAGTCTTAATTTCCCGTATCGCTTCAATATTCAGGTTTGGTAATGACGTTGGCCCCACAAATTGCACTTCACCAGTACGGATTTTTAGGGTTTGGCCCATAAACTTGTAGCTACCTTGATTGACTTTGATATTACCGAAGAGCAAAGGAGGACGGAAAGCTTGCTGCTGTAGCTTTAAGGTCCCTTGGAGTTTACCTTTGAGACCCATACCATCAATTCTGAGTTCGTTCCCCACACTGATATTCAGATCTGCAACGATGGCGTAGGGGCTAGTTTTAGGCTGAGTGGCGGCAATGGAATCGTCAAATACCACGTCTTCGGAGGCTGCGACACCGCCTTCCGCTAATGGCACAATTTTAATGTTGCCAGAAGGCACCGCTATTTTTCCTTTTACTGCTAGTTGCTTACTGTTGAAGGTTAAGTTGATCTCGGGGGAGACATCGAGAATAGCCAGTGGTGGTTGGATCACGGCGAGCTTATCGCCTTCGAGGGCTAACTCGCCACTAAATTGACCTTGGGGCCATTGCAGTTGACCATTCACTCTGCCTAAACCATTGCCCATCATCCAGCGTCCCTTAAGCTGCGCTTGTTGACCCGCAAATGACATCGACATGTTAATTTTGTCGATTAATGTTGGGTTTGCTGTTAGGGCTAAGGCGCCCTCAGTTAAGGCCATGCTCCCCGATACTTCGGGCGCATCTAGACTACCCGCAAAGTTAAGTTGACTCGTCAGTAAACCTTGCACTGTATTTAATTGAGGGAAAAACTCCCCAAGTGGCTGCAAGTTGATTTGCTTGATATTGGCATAACCTGACAGGGTGCGATCGGGTGTGACATTGACGTTAATCTCACTCTGCCAACTGGCCACGCCTTCTGATTCAAAATCTAAAACCGTCGCCAGCCGTTTTGCATCTAAGGTCGCTTTTAATGATAGGTTTTGGTAATTAATGGTGACTTCACGATTTTTATCCCGTTTTAGCATAATGCTGCCGGGAGCAAAATCAAAGTTCACATCGGCAGTAGGCTTACGGCCAGCAGCCCATGCAACATTGGCTAATAGCGATGCAGGGCCATTCCAACGCATATTTGTTGGTAATATTGGGATAAGTAATTGCCCTGGATTACCTGAGTAGCTCACCTGTGCGCTGCCTTTTTTACCTATTGGTGTATTACTGTTTAGGCAGATACGGCTATTGGGATTCATGAGGCAAAAGGGCGTAATGCTGCCTTGATTCTTGATTTGGTCCCAAGCCAGATTAATGGTGTTATCGAGCTGCCATAGGCCTACGGGCGTGTTGAGATTTAAACGATCAACATCGAGCTGTAGTCGTGACTTCTTCACATCGTATTGGCTGCTCATCGTTGCATCGAGCCCAAGATCGCCCGTGGCGTTGAGAGTGAGTTTTTGAGCGTTAATGGTACCTTTCGCCCCGAGTGTCACTGTATCTAAATTTTGTTCTGCAATCTGCAAGGTTTTTGATTTTAGCGAGATAGCAAACTCATGTTGATCTAGCGGCTTGTAATAGGCCTTTAAATTAGATTCCTGCAGTTTAATGTTTTGATAGTAAAGTTCTGCCAGCTGCGCTGTAAGCTCGACCTGGGGGTGTTTCTCGTCACCAGTGACATTGATCTGCGCTTGTAGTTGGCCGCTGGCCTTAGGTAACCATAGGCCAAAGTCGGGCACTTGTAATTCACCTTGGAGATCCCAATTGGCATTGGCTTCGCCTTTGAGTGCCAGAGTTGAACCTAGTACTTTGGCGTTCAGCCCTTTAGCACTGACATACAGGGAGTCATTCACACTGATATCCCCTGTAATGTCGAAGGGATAACCTTGCAAAGTGCCAGTGAGCTCAGTATCGCTCAGGGATACTTGCCAACGGGGGTCTGCAAATGAGCCTTTAGTGCGTAATTTTCCTGAAATCAAACTGTCCGGTAAACCCGTTGTACTTTGCGCTGTATCCGTTTGTGGCAGCTGTATTTCTTGTAATTTGACGTCATTGATCCAGAGATTGGCGTTCCAGCTAATGGCTTTTTGATAATCGAGTTCGCCCGTGAGCTTGACCTTACCAATCGCGCCCATTACATCAAGATTATTGATGGTTAACTTAGCATCTTGATGTTGGATGTCAGTGTCTATGTCGAGCACTTTGTGAAAGGGTGTGATCAGTTGGCCAGTAAGACTCGCCTCTTGCCGATTAAGGTCGCCTTGGCTATCGAGTGTGGCATTGCTTACCGAGTATTCAGGGTTCTTCAGTGGCCACTGAAGCCGTGTCTGTTCAAGTTTCACCTTGTAGGGCAGGTTAGGGTCTTGCAGTGTTATTTGGCCATCTAGCGTAAAGTCGGCATCGCCCTTGGCGACGGCATTCACCTGAAGTTGCCCTAAACTTTGGCTCAGCTTTAACGTTAATACTTGATGAGTGAGATCTGGCAATTCGACTAGTTGGTTAAGGGTGAGATTTGCCTCTAAATCGAGTGGATAATCTTTATCAAGTGTTAGGCTGCCAGTGATATCGACGCTGCCATCGGTGTGGCTGATGGCAAGATGGTCTAAGGTCAATTGGTATTCACGGAAACTGCCTTGTAGTTCTGCATGGCTAAAAACATCTTTACGATCGCCGATTTGCAGTGTGGTGTTGTCTAGCGTTAGGGCATTGACTGTCACAGGGAAAGGCATAAATACTTGTGGCAATTGCGCTAAAGCCCATTCAGCCTCTTTTGGTAGCGACGGACTGGCCGATGGTGTCTGTGTTGTTACCGCGGCAGTGCTGGGATCTGCTGCATTCGTTACCGCTGCCGTGCTGGCTTGCGTTGCTACATCGGTTGATGCAGGGATCAGTATGAATAATCCTTCGCTGGATAGCTGTTTAACCGACAAACCTTCGGTAAACCATTGTGCTTCTGCGTTAAGACGATTAGCGGTAAATTGCATATCATCCACTTGGATATTAACGCCATTGAGTTCAGCAGAATCTAAAACAATATCAAAGGGTAATAGGAGCTCACTGGGTTCTTCATCAAGTGGCGCGACTGGCGCTTCGTTTGAGTCTGCAGAAAGCGCTAGGGTATCAATAGTGACATCGACTTTGGCCGCAGATAAGCTATTCACGCATAAGCGTTTTTGTAGCAAACAGGCGGGTTGCCACAGTAAATGCAGATCCTCAAGTTGCACGTTCATTCCGGCCATAGACCAAGCCGCGTGAGATAGGGCTAAGTCTTTGTTAATGGAACCAGAGGTATAAGTCAGTTCAAGATCGGGTACAAATTGATCGGCTAAACCCACGGTAATGCGCGAGCCAAATTCAGTGCCGAGTAATAGGGCGATTAACACTAAAAGCCCTAATGGCACATAGATAATAATCCGAGTCCAGAGTTTGAACTGCCGCCACAGTCTTTGAATGAATGACACCGATGGGGTGACAGAGGTCACTACGGTTTCAGTGGCTTCGGCTTCAGTGATGGGATTATCAACGATATCTTGTTCGTTTGGCTTATTATGCTCTGGGGGCTGGCTCATAGATCTGTCCCCATGGTTAGGTGAATTCGCCATGATCTTTCAATGGTCTCAGTTTCTTTCAATCCGACCCCTAAATCTAATTTGATTGGACCAATCGGGGAGATCCAATGGATACCGCCACCGACAGAGACGACAGGTTCAAATTGATTATTATCGAAGGCGTTACCCGCATCGATAAATGTGCCGACCCGCCAAGTGGGGGTCACATAATATTGATATTCCAAACTACCAACCATTAAATAGCGGCCACCGATAACTTCGCGATTGGTTTTTCCATCGTCAGCAACATAGTCTAAATAGGGGCCGAGTTCTTGATAACCATAACCGCGCACACTCTGATCGCCACCGGCAAAATAGCGTAGTGATGGTGGGATAGAGGCAAGATCATTCTCGTTAGCTAAGTTGGCAGCTAAATCAATACGAGCAACGATTCTGTGGTTATCGAAGAAGGTATCAATCCATTTAAATTTAGCTTGCAAGCGGGCTAGGCGGGTTTCTGATCCTAAATAGGGATCGGCATAGTCTAGGCTATAAATTTGTCTAAATCCGGATTTAGGATCCAGTGAGTTATCTCCCCGGCTAGTCCGAGAAAAGTTAATTCCTGCCAGATAAAACGACGGCATATAATCGACGTCAGACTGAGTATATTCTTCGCGTATAGCCTCCAACGAATAACTCATTAGCCATTGATTTTCTAGTCTTTGCTGACGTAATAGTCCCAGAAGGTACTTAGTCGACTCGAGCTGGCCTGTGTTACTAAAATCACGATTCTCGGCATCATATACTTGAGTCACACCGTATTTGTCCCGCAGCAAACCGAGGCGGATCTTTAATTGATCGTCTAAGGGATGTGTGAGCGGAATCGTATAAGTGGTTAATAACTTTGGTCTATCGGGCGACCATTCGAGACTGGTTTCTTGGGAATGCCCATATTTATTGATTTGTGGTGTACGCCAAGTCACGCGCACCCTCGGATCAAAGGCTTGATCTGTTTTGCCAATATCACCACCAAAACCGAGTTCAATTGCGTGACTTGCCTTAGGCGTTAATTCGACTCGCATTGGAATATGGTTATCTTCGACGTTATCGATTTGCGGGATCACTTTGATATTGGCGAAATAACCAGTATCTAATAACTGACGATTCAAGGCGCTTACACGGCGAGTTGAGTATGAAGCACCTTCTTTAAAGGGGATAAGATCCTCTAATATATCGGGTTCTAAGCTATGGCCATCGAAACTGACTTGGCCAAATCGGTAACGTTTGCCTGAATCAAAATGCAAACTTACCTGTGCGGTATTAATATCGCGGTTAACTTTAATTTGTGATTCAGTAAATTCGCCATCGAAGTAACCTCGTGCCAAGGCTAAGGTGACGAGTTGCGATTTTACGTCGCTGTAAACACCGTGATTTAACACATCGCCGGGTTTAATGTTGACCTTTGCGAGCCATTGATCGAAGGCTCGGTCATCAAGCATTTCACCACTAAAATTAATATCGACCCACTGAACAATGGTTGGCTCGCCGGGGCTGATTTCAAGTTTTAATTCCCACGGTCCCTTGTCATGCTCAATCAGCTTTTCTTCTACTTCACTGTGATAGTAACCCATGGATTCTAAGGCGGTGCTGATATTGTCATCGACATTAAACAAAAAGGCACGGCGCTGCACCTCAGATTCAGGTAAAGCGCCTAAGTGAGCAACTATGTTGCTTCGAAGCGCTTCATTCACGCCTGTAACAGATAATTTGATAAAATCATCTGCTGCTGCGACTGATGTGACTGAAATCAGACTCAGAAACAAGCAAAGACGAATGTAATGTGAGGTGATTTGCAAAAATGGCTGCACTTTATAGTCCCTGTGATTTGGCATCATTGTCGCCAGAATAAAACCAACAGGCAAGGAGATGATTGAAATTACACGATGAAATGGTTACAAAGGACGCTACTTTTTAAGGGGATGTAAAGAATGAAAACAAAATTAGCCACCTTTAGTTTAATTATTTCGGGCCTACTTTTTATGTCACATAACACCTTTGCCAATGATAAACCGTTCGCCATTGCGATCCACGGCGGCGCGGGGACGATTTCTAAAGCTAATCTCACCCCTGAACAACGCCAAGCCTACAAAGATAAGTTAAAGGAAGCGGTCGATAAAGGCTCAAAAGTCTTAGAGGAGGGCGGTGACAGCTTAGTGGCAGTACAAACCGCAATTAATATCCTTGAAAATAGTGCTCTGTTTAATGCTGGTATAGGCGCGGTTTATACCTATGACGGCGGACATGAATTAGATGCCTCTATTATGGATGGCAAAACGATGAATGCCGGCGCTGTTGCTGGAGTGCGTCATATTGCCAATCCAATTGACTTAGCCTTGGCCGTGATGAATAAATCTGAGCACGTGATGCTCTCGGGGGCAGGAGCAGAAGAATTTGCACTGACTCAAGGCTTTACTTTAGTGCCAAATCATCATTTTGATACTGACGAGCGGTATCAGCAATTACTCGATGCACGGCAAAAACTGCAAACTGCGGCTAAATCTGAACAAGTTGCTAATGTTGAGATGAAGGACCTCGATTACAAATTTGGTACCGTTGGTGCTGTCGCCTTAGATAAAAAGGGTAATTTAGCTGCAGGTACATCGACCGGTGGTATGACGGCAAAACGCTTTGGTCGTATCGGTGACTCTCCTGTCATCGGTGCTGGCACTTATGCTGAAAACGGTGTTTGTGCCGTATCGGCAACGGGTCATGGTGAATTCTTTATCCGTTACCTCGTCGCGGGGGATATTTGTGCCAAGGTGAAATATCAGCAAAAATCTATCATTCAGGCAGCAGATGAAGTTATTAATCAACGTCTTATCACTGCTGGCGGTTCGGGTGGTGTGATTGCAGTCGATCAGCGTGGCAATATTGCTACGCCATTTAATACCGAAGGTATGTACCGCGCCACCCGTAGTAATGGTGAGCCAGCCCAAGTGCTAATTTGGCATGATCAATAATGTTATTTGTAGAAGCATCTAGGTTTATAACTGACATGACTTAGAAACGTTAAAACTTCGAAACCTTAAAAAGCGAGTGCCGCAAAAGTGGACTCGCTTTTATTTTTATATCTTAATTTTACTAATATCTTGAAAAGTAACCAGATAAATATCATTAAGCAGTATGGCTTATGATGTTTATCTGAGTGGTGCGGTTTGAGTTGGCCTAATAATTAGCGCTGTTTTACCCTTTGAAATTCAAATCTAGCAGTATAGAAGCCTAGATGTCTATATATCTAAATGATCTATTATTACTGTTTAATATATCAAATAGTTATTAATTCATTATCCATCGACCCATAAAGGCATAGAATCCGGCTCAGACAATGCATTAAATGGGAGTCATTGATGGAACAATTACCGATATTGAATTTAAGTGATTGGCATGCCGGTGGACAACGTCGTAACGCTTTTATTACTAAGCTTGCCGATGCTGCCAGAAGAATAGGGTTTTTCTATCTTACAGGCCACGGCATTGAGCTTGCTAGACAGCAGCAAGTACTTCAGTTAGCGGCAGATTTCTTTGCGCTGCCCGTCGTAGATAAACTTGCGGTGAAAATGGCTAATACACCGCATTTTCGCGGTTATACCCGTTTGCAAGGTGAATTGACCTTAGGGAAACCGGACTTGCGGGAACAGTTTGATATCATGCAAGAAGAAGTGGCTAACCCTCAGCAGTCTGATGTGCCTATATGGTGGCAGCTACAGGGGCCTAATCAATGGCCGTCACAATTACCACAGATGAAATCGACTTTATTGGCATGGCAACAGGATTTAGCCGATACCAGTGTCACACTATTGAGGGCTTTAGCTGTTGCGCTAGAGCAGCCAGAAAGCGCCTTTGATGCCACGATCGAAGCGGGTCCTTATCAGCATATGAAGCTTATTCGCTATCCCAGCGCGGATGGACAGACTTCAGGCCAAGGCGTAGGGGCACACAAAGATCCTGGCTATTTGACCTTAGTGCTGCAAGATAAGCAATCCGGTTTAGAGGTTCAGACTGACAACGGTTGGTTAAGCATACCGCCATTAGAAGACGCCTTTGTGGTGAATATAGGTGAATTACTTGAGTTGGCTTCTAATGGGTATTTAAAGGCAACCAACCATAGGGTTACTAGCCCGCCTGCTGGGGTCGAGCGCTACTCGTGTGCCTTTTTTATGGCGGCGCAGTTGAATGCGACAGTTCCTTTGTTACCTTTGCCAAAGCATCTGGCGAACCAAGCTCAAGGACCGGCAAGCGATCCATTAAATCCTCTTTTCCACCAAGTGGGCCAGAACGTATTAAAAGGGCGTTTGCGCTCTCATCCCGACGTTGCTCAAGCACATTACGCCTCATTCGCTCATGCCATTTAATGGTTATTAGGATCTATTATGCAATTTAAAACTAAATTACTTCACACCCATTATGCCGCTGATAACTCGACGGGCGCGCTTACAACTCCTATCTATCAAAGTAGCACCTTCGCCTACGGTAGTGCTGAGGATGGTCGGGCCCGTTTTGCTGGTGAGCAGCCGGGTTTTATCTACAGTCGCATGGCAAATCCGACAGTGCAGGCGCTTGAATATCAATTAGCACAACTGGAAGGGGCTGATGAAGCACTCGTTGTTGCGAGTGGGATGGCGGCAATCAGCAGTATTTTCTATGCCTTAGCGAGTCAAGGTGATGAAATCGCATTTATCGACCCCGTATACGGTGGCACTGCGGCATTTTTAATCCAAACGTTAACCCGCGCGGGTATTACAGTGCGCCGTTATCAAGACGATGATCATTTATTGGCAGAGATTACCGCCGAAACAAAAATTATTTTATTTGAGCCCATCACCAATCCGACCTTAAAAGTCAGTGACTACCGTAAGGTTAAGCTTGCCGCCGAAAAAGTGGGCGCTATAACCATTTGTGATAATACGTTTTTAACCCCGTATTTATTCAAACCGCTGGAACATGGCATTGATATCGTGATGCACAGTGCCACTAAGTATTTAAGTGGCCATGGCGATTTGATCGCAGGTGTTGTCGCTGGACCTAAGGCATTAGTGCAACCTATTCGCACTATAGCGCTTAAACATATCGGCGCCGCGATTGGGCCACAGGAAGCCTATTTATTACAGCGAGGCTTACGTACCTTAGCACTTAGAATGGATGCTCATCTTGCGGGCGCGGCTAAGGTCGCCGCTTTTCTTGCAACCCATCCGAGCGTTGCAAAAGTTTATTACCCAGGGCTAGCAGATGATCAAGGTCATCAAGTTCTGAGTGAAACCATCAACGCCTTTGGCGGTATGGTGAGTATTGAGCTCAAAGGGGGTTTTAATCGAGCGGCGCAGTTTTTAGATCATTTGAACTTGTTTACTCAAGCGGTCAGTTTAGGCGACTTAGAGAGTCTTGCCTGCCACCCCGCTAGTACCACCCATGCTGCTATGGATGCCGCGAGTCGGCTAGCTTCAGGGGTGAATGACAACCTGATTAGATTGAGCATTGGCGTCGAAGATCCTCAAGATTTGATTGCCGATCTTGAGCAAGCCTTAGCCATTTAAGCATATTGATACTAACCATCCCCAGCTAAATTGATTGGGGATTTCAAACGTATAATGTTATTAATTTTGTCTATCTAAAGTTAATTTCCGTATTTTTTTACGTTTTTTTTACGCGTCAGAATTGTTTTCGTCTGTTAAAGTGAAAATCTGTATGACATAACGACTTACATTTTGATGGACAAACTAAGTGTTTTTAAATTCTCTGTTAGGTTGAGCTTTATTTCTGAGTGCCTACTCGCTATTTGCTTGTATTTACCCTCTTGGAGGGTGTCATCTAAAGCATTATTATTGTACTCCAACTCGTTGTCGTTATGATTACACTTCAATGTTGTTTTCAATATGCGTATATGGCTGCATTTTTTGAAGCTATTCGTGTTCATTTTTTATTTAACGCTCCTTATTATTCCCTCCCAATGATAGATGTGGCTGTTTTTATCAATCTAATCACTTTTATTGTCATAGCCATTGTCGCGACGATAAGTCAACTTGCAATCCACCTTAGACGACAACAAAAAGTATTAGGGGACGATCTATTTCCTAATCTAACTCTGTTATCGATTGCACATGATTTTAGAACAGGACATGAGCGCTCGTATTTTATGATACCTAATAAATTATTCATTAAGTCTTTCACGATAAATATCTAAAGGTGAGTTGGAATGATTGCAGTCAGTGGAATACAGAAATCTAGCTCTCGATTTCATACCATAATTCATCTATGTAGCTTTTTGATTGTCATATATAGCTTCACCATGTTGATGCCTATCGCTGTTGCATTATTTTATAAAGATGGATATATCACTCCATTTTTAATCACATTCCTACTTTCCCTTTTTATTGGTGTGGTCGGTTGGAAGATGACAAGTGAGGAAAATAAAAATCTGCAAAAACGTGATGGCTTCATGGTCGCTTGTTTATTTTGGCTGATATTTTCCTTAATGAGTGCATTACCTTTTCTTCTTGATAGACGATTGGACTTGAGTTTAACCGATGCCATGTTTGAAGGTGTGTCTGGCATTACGACGACTGGAGCCTCGATTTTTTCAGATATTGATGAACTACCCAAATCGATTTTATTTTATCGAGCACAGCTTAATTTCCTTGGTGGGTTAGGGATAATTGTTTTGGCCGTTGCAATTATGCCATTTCTTGGTATCGGTGGCGCAAAATTATATCAATCTGAGATGCCAGGTCCCATGAAAGAGGAAAAGATGACGCCTCGCCTTGCGGATACGGCTCGAAATTTATGGGGGCTTTATAGCGTACTTGCCTTAGGTTGTGCAGTTGCTTATAAACTTGCAGGAATGAATTGGTTTAATGCCATATGTCATAGCCTATCTACCGTTTCATTGGGTGGATTTTCCACACATAGCGACAGCTTAGGATATTACAACAGTGCTGCAATTGAGCTTGTGGGCGGTGTGTTTTCAATACTGGCAGCAATCAATTTCGCCTTATACTACATAGTGTTAGTTCGGCGAAGCTTCAAGCCTATTTGGTATAATGCGGAGGTTCGATTTTTTATTCTCATATTATCTATCGTTGTTGGGATCGCTTGTTTAGAGCTGAATCGTACTCAAACTTTTGATATTAAAGATTCATTGGTACATGGATTTTTTCAAACAGTTTCAGTTATGACGGACAATGGATTAGGCTCTGCAGGTTATCCTAATTGGCCCAGTCATATTGTGCTTTTATTATTAGGTGCGAGCTTTTTTGGTGGATGCTTTGGTTCTACTTGTGGCGGTATTAAAGCTGTCAGATTTTTACTTTTGTACCGTCAAGGGATCCGAGAAATTCATCAATTGGTTCATCCTAATGCCATTTTAACGACAAAGATCAGTGGCCAAGTTGTTTCAGACAGAGTCATTCGTTCAGTATGGGGATTATTTTTCCTGTACATATTTTTTACTTGCGTTTTTGTATGGGGATTGGTCGCCATTGGACATGATTTTGCCACCGCCTTTGGAACCGTCGCCGCGTGCATTAATAATATGGGGATTGGTTATGGTGACACTGCATCTGGATTTGGCACGTTAAAAGATGCGGCTAAATGGCTGATGTGTGTCGCTATGCTTTTTGGGCGATTAGAAATATTTCCTGTACTCATTATTTTCTCACGGGCATTCTGGCGATTTTAATTTTAAGTGTATTTTATGGTTGATTTGTCGAATTGACTGGGAGGGTCATTAAATGAAATGGTTATTAACATGTATATTACTCATTATGTTAGTAGGGTGTCAGAAATCGCCAGTTTATACCAAGTTAGAAGGCCTTGTGCAGGGGACGAGTTGGCATGTGACATTTTGGAGTAAAGACAAGATAAATAGTACAGAGATAAATCGCGAGATTGAGCGGCAATTGGCAGAAATAGATCTTCATATGTCTACTTATCGTTCAGATTCGGTGATTTCTCGTTTTAACAGTATGCACTCCGCTATAGCGGTCGGGGATGATATTTTAGGACTAATAGAAATAGCCAAGGAGGTCACGTCAAAAACGGAGGATTGTTATGATTTGACCATTAAACCATTATTCGATTTGTGGGGATTTACCCATAATCAATTAACTATTCCTACAGAAAGTGCACTTCAACAGACATTAACCTATGTTGGCTTACATCATTTAAGTATTGATAATCAAATGTTAACTAAAGATTTGCCAGAGGTACATCTTGATTTATCTTCGATTGGACAGGGATATAGCGTAGGCAAAGTTGCAGATGTGCTAAAGCGATACAATATCGATAATTATTTGGTAGAGATTGGCGGTGAAATGGTCGTACACGGCAGTAAGCTCGACGGTTCTGCTTGGAAAATCGCGATTGAAAAACCGCTGCCCGAACAGCGAATAATGCAAAAGGTTCTGCTTATTGATTTACCTCAAGCGATCATGACATCGGGTACATATCGTCATTATTTTGATCATTTAGGGCAGCGCTATTCACATATTATTGATGCGCGAACCGGTAAACCCGTAACCCATAACACAGTATCTGTAACTGTATTGGCAACGGATCCGGCTAGAGCAGATGCTTGGTCTACAGCGCTATTATGTTTAGGAAGTCAAGAAGGATTAGTCGTCGCTAATCAGAATGATATAAAAGCATTATTTATTGATGACAATAAAGGTGTACTTAAAGAAATTAAGACTGATAGCTATAATAAAATGAAAAATATAGAGCTTAATTAATCTACAATATCATCGCTAGGTCATGTGTTAATGCCAGTTAGTATTTCTAGCTGGCATTTTTATTTTACTTTTATAGCTAATGCCATGGTTTATTGTGGCCTTATTTACTACTGATTATGATGACTTTTACGTATTCTTTACGGGATTAGTCATTTGAACTCTAGAGACTTTACGCGGTTAATTCATATATTTGTCCTGTTACTCACTTTCTTAAGGACAAATTATATGGACTGGATATTTCTAATACTTTCCATAGCACTTTTCATCTACTTAGCAGTGGCAATGTTTGCCCCTAATAAGTTTTAGGAGTCGTTATGTTTGAAATTACCCTTATTTTTACTACTGCGCTTGGGCTCGCATGGCTGTTGGGATCCTATATGACAGGAGTTTTCTCTGGTCAGTCCCATTTTTCAGATCGTTTATTTAATCCCATTGAAAAGTGGATTTATCGGGCTATAGGCGTAAATGCCCATTCGGGGATGACATGGAAATCCTATGGTGCGGCGTTTCTTATCAGCAACTTGGTACTTGGCATTTTGGCGTTTCTTATCCTTAAATTCCAACATGTGTTACCACTTAACCCCGATGGTATAGGGCCATTATCTTGGGATCTGGCTTTGCACACTGCGGTGTCATTCCTCACCAATACCAATCAACAGCACTATTCCGGGCAGGCTCAGCTCAGTTATTTATCCCAAGGATTTGTCATTGTTACGCTGCAATTTGTCACTCCAGCCATGGCGCTGGCGGTTTGTGTGGCGATTTTGCGGGGAATGTTAGGTGGGTTGAATAATGACAGCGCCAAAGAGGGTGAGGCTCGAAATCTGGGTAACTATTATGTTGACTTAGTGCGCGGTGTGCTCAGACTTATGCTGCCATTAGCGGCTATTGTGGCGCTGTTACTGACTTGGCAAGGCGTACCGAGTAGTTTTGACGGTGCGCAAAAAGTAAACACCTTAGATTCTGCATCACCTATCACTGAGCAGGTCGTTCCGATCGGCCCCGTTGCTTCTATGGTGGCCATCAAGCAGTTAGGCACTAATGGCGGGGGCTGGTATGGCCCCAACAGTAGTAACCCTCTTGAAAACCCAACGCCAGTCAGTAATGCAATCGAGACCATTGCCTTAGTGCTGATCCCTATGGCCGTCGTCTTTATGGCTGGCGGAATGCTAAGACGCAAAAAATTTACCCTGATGGCTTTAGTTGCTATGGGTCTATTGAGCGTCAGTTTTCTGGGGGCGACTGTGTACAGCGAGTTGCAACCCAACGCCGCCTTTGCGGGATTAAGCGCCCAAGGGCCTAATATGGAGGGTAAAGAAGTTCGCTTTGGACCTGAGCTTTCGGCGCTATGGGCTTCTTTTACCACACAAACCTCTAACGGTTCGGTCAATGCCATGCACGATTCATTCAATCCAATAGGGGGATTGATGACGCGATCAGGCATGTTACTTAATGCGATATGGGGCGGTATTGGCTGCGGTTTTGTTAACTTTATCGTTTATGTGTGGATTGCTGTTTTCTTATCGGGATTGATGATTGGCCGTACGCCAGAGATATTTGGTCGTAAGCTCGAAACCCGTGAAATCACCCTTTTGGGAAGTCTATTAGTTTTACCTACCTTGTGCGTCTTAGGTTTGACGGCGATCACTGTGGCGATCCCGAGTATTACGGGCAACAGTAACCCCGGCTTTCATGGGATTTCGCAAGTCTTTTACGAATATACCTCCGCTTTTGCTAATAACGGTTCGGGTTTTGAAGGTTTAGGTGATAACACGCCTTGGTGGAATATCAGTTGCGTTATCGCCTTACTGCTTGGTCGATATCTGCCGCTGTTTTTACCGCTGGCGATTGCGGGGATGATGTCGAGTAAAAGAGTGAGCCCTGACAGTAACGCGAGCTTGAAGCTCGAGAGTCCCACCTTTTGTTTCACCCTTATTGCTGTGATTTTAATCATTAACTTCTTGTCTTTCTTACCTGCGGCGGTATTAGGGCCTATTGGCGAAGCTTTAGAACTTGCCACTATGAGTCTGGAGAAATAGTCATGCATAAACCTGCTCAAATATTAGATAGCGCCGGCGTGAAGCAAGCTGCCTTCGGTGCTGTAAAGAAAATGTCCTTAGTGAGTATGGCTGGTAACCCTGTGATGTTCGTGGTGATGGTCGGCGCTTTACTCGCCGCTTTGATCACAGGACAAAAGTTCTTCAATGGCGAGACTGTTGGTTTTGAGTTAGCCACGACCCTTATTCTTTTGCTTACCGTGTGGTTTTCTAACTTTGCGGAATCCGTGGCAGAGGCAAGGGGTCGCGGACAAGCGGCTAGCTTAAAGTCGGCGAAAGAGGCCTTGCAGGCTCGGCGCATACGCCACGGTGAGTTGGAATCAGTATCCGCAACTTTGCTTGTCAAAGGCGATAAGGTGAAGGTTTTACAGGGGGATTATATTCCTGCCGATGGTGAAATCATTGAAGGGATAGCCACTATCAATGAATCGGCGATTACCGGTGAATCTGCGGCTGTGCTGCGTGAAGCAGGCACAGATCATTCCGGTGTGATTGGCGGCACTAAGGTACTTACGGGTGAAATTACCGTGCTGGTTGCCAACGATCCTGGGAATAGCTTTTTAGATCGCATGATAGGGCTGGTCGAAGGGGCGAAGCGTCAGAAAACACCGAACGAAACGGCGTTGACTGTGCTACTTGCATCATTGACTGCGGTTTTCCTCATCGTGGTGGTGACTTTGCCACCCATGGCGGGTTTCGTCGGTGCAAGCCTTGATTACACTATGTTAATTGCGCTGTTAGTGTGTTTGATACCAACGACGATTGGTGGCTTGTTACCTGCCATTGGTATTGCAGGCATGAACCGCGCCTTAGCCGCCAATGTGGTCGCTAAATCGGGTAAAGCCGTGGAAGTTGCGGGGGATATCGATACGTTACTGCTGGATAAAACTGGCACTATCACTTTCGGTGATCGTCAAGCGACCGCATTTTTACCCGTGAAAGGCATTGCAGCTGAGATGTTGCGTGATGCTGCGGTGCTGTCTTCCCTCGATGACCCCACCCCTGAAGGGAAATCTGTACTCAAATTGGCCATAGATTTGGGCGCGGTGTTACCCGTCAAACCTACGGATGCGACTTTTATTCCTTTTACGCCGGAGACTCGGGTTTCTGGGGTCATTTTAACCGATGGTATTCAAGGCATTAAGGGCGCTGGTGATGCGATGCAGTTTTGGGCGCAGCAGCATCAAATTCACTGGCCTGAATCTGTTAACGCGCTTATCCGCAAAGTGGCTTTGCAGGGGGGGACTCCTTTAGTCGTCGCCAGTGGCACGCACATTTTAGGGGTTATAGCCTTAAGTGACGTGATTAAGCCAGGCGTTGCGGAACGGTTTGCCCGTTTAAGAGCGCTCGGTGTGCGGACCATCATGGTGACAGGGGATAATCCGCTAACGGCTGGCGTGATTGCCGCCGAAGCTGGGGTCGATGATTTTGTCGCTGAAGCTAAACCTGAGGATAAACTTGCCCTTATTCGCGCAGAGCAGGCCAAAGGTCGATTAGTGGCTATGGTGGGGGATGGCACTAACGATGCGCCGGCATTAGCGCAGGCCGATGTAGGTCTTGCAATGAACTCGGGTACCCAAGCCGCTAAAGAAGCTGGCAATATGGTGGATTTGGATTCTGATCCCACTAAATTACTGGCTATCGTTGAAGTCGGAAAACAATTGCTGATCACCCGTGGCGCCTTGACTACATTTTCCCTCTCTAATGATGTGGCTAAATATTTTGCCATTATTCCAGCGGTATTTGCGGGGGCTTTGCCTGCGATTGGTGCACTGGATCTGATGCAGCTTCACAGCCCAACCTCAGCCGTACTCGCAGCGCTCGTATTTAACGCTCTTATCATTCCGGCCTTAATTCCATTGGCATTAAAAGGCATCAAGCTCAGACCTATAAGTGCCGAAAAATTACTGCGAAATAACATGCTGATTTATGGCTTAGGTGGGGTGATTTTACCCTTTGTCGGCATTAAAGCACTCGACTCAATCATTGCACTTATGCTCTAGGAGACAGTAATGAATTCAATCGTATATACCACTAAAACCCAGCATGCCGTTATGGGATTGAGAGCCAGTCTTGCCCTGTTATTTGTGTGTGGTGTTGTCTATACCGGCACTGTGACTCAGCTCGGTGGCGCTTTATTTCCCGTACAAGCTAAGGGCAGTGTGATCCACAGGGATAATGTTGCTATGGGTTCTGAGTTCATCGCTCAGCCCTTTGTTAATCCAGCCTATTTTTTTAGTCGGCCGAGCGCTGTCGGTTACGATCCTATGGCGACAGGTGGTAGTAACCTTGCGCCGAGTAACCCGGCGTTACGTGAACGTGTGATGGCAACAAGCCAAGAAATCCAAGCCCGAGAATCCGTTAAGGCCGCTGATATTCCTGTGGATTTACTCGCCACATCGGGCGCGGGACTGGATCCTCATATTTCACCCGCTGCAGCCAAACTGCAAGTTGCGCGCGTGGCTCAGGCTCGACAGTTAGCCGAACCACAAGTGTTGACCTTAGTGGCGCAATTTATCGAACCACCGCAGTGGGGCATTTTTGGGCAAGCACGCGTCAATGTGCTCAAGCTCAACCTCGCTCTCGACCAGATTGCTAAACACGCTCAATAAAACAATATTCTACTGAATTTAAGGATAAATTTTTATGTTACATATTAATTGTTCACGCCTCTGTGCGGGTGTGATGATGGCGTTATCTTCACTCTCTATGGGCGCGCTTGCCAGCACTGAGACTCATGGGGGCAATGCCTCTTGGCAGAGTCAAGGGAGTGTGATGCTCATCAGTGATTATGCGTTTCGTGGTATTTCTCAAACTGATGAAGGACCTGCAGTTCAAGCAGGGTATACCTTAAGTCATGATTCTGGCTGGTATGGCTCGCTTTGGGGCAGTAACATCGAATTTGGGGATGGAAGTTTAGAACTCGACTTGTCCGCTGGCTGGGCCAAGGATTGGGATAATGGCTTAACAACGGACCTAGGCGTGATACGTTACCAATACTCGCAGGACGATACCGACCTGAGTTATAACGAAATTTATGCTGTGGTAAGCTACGCCGATGCTAAGCTAGGACTGGTTTATTCTCCTGATTATTTTGGCGAGAATGTGGACGATTTTCAGTATGTTTACGCCAGTTATGAGCCGCAACTGTTCTCTAACGTAAGCCTAGTACTGCATCTTGGGAGCAATTTTTTTGCTTCTCAGCAAGATATGGCACTGTTTTTAGGTTCTATGGCCGCAAGCAATAGCCACTATTTAGATTGGCGAGTTGGGCTGAACCTCAATATGACTGAGCAGGATGTGTTGAGTGTCGGTTATGTCGATACGGATTTATCGCAGAGTCAGTGCCAGTCCCTGTGTGATGCGCGCTGGATAGTGAGTCTTTCAAGGAGTTTCTAATCGTGGTACCAATCAGTCAAACACAGCAAGCCAATGCGCTCTTAAGTCAGATACAGCAAAATGATAAAGGTAAACTGACGGTTTTTCTTGGGGCGGCACCTGGCGTGGGCAAGACCTATGCAATGCTCAGTGCGGCAAGGGAAATGGCCCAGCAAGGTGTCGATTTGCTGGTTGGACTGGTGGAAACCCATGGGCGTGCCGATACCGAGGCTATGGTAGCGGGTTTTGAGGTATTGGCACGTAAACCCATTGATTATCATCATAATCGTTTAACGGAATTCGATTTGGATGCGGCGCTGCTTCGTCGGCCTAAGCTTATCTTAGTCGATGAGTTGGCCCACACGAATGTCCCCGGTAGTCGCCATAAACGGCGCTATCAAGACGTCGCAGAATTATTGGCTGCGGGCATTGATGTCTATACCACAGTCAATATCCAACATTTGGTCAGTTTGAATGATCTGGTGTTGCAAATTACTCAAGTACGGGTACGGGAAACCGTCCCCGATCGCTTCCTTGATGAAGCCCATGAAATTATATTTGTCGATTTACCGCCATCAACACTCATCGAACGCTTACAGCAAGGCAAAGTTTATCTGCCAGAGTATGCTCGTTCGGCTTTAGATGCTTTTTTTTCGGTCTCGAATTTGACTGCACTGCGCGAATTGGCAATGAAAAAAGTCATAGAGCGAGTCGATGCAAAACTGATTTGTGAACTCGATGCCAAAGCACAGGGAACAGATTTTGTTCTCAAAGACAGATTGTTGGTTTTAGTGAGTAACAGCAGTGATCATCAGTATTTGATCCGCATAGGTCGGCAGATTGCTGAGCGGCGGCAAATTCCTTGGTTAGTGCTTTGGGTCGATACTGGCAAAGCGCTGGGCCTTTATCAGCGGAAAAGGCTAAATGAGGCCTTTGCCTTAGCGAAGGAACTTGGCGCGCAGACCGAAGTATTACGCGACACTAGCAGTTATCAGGCCATTTTACCTTACATAGCCTTGCATCGAATTAACACAGTATTAGTCGGCGCGGGTGTGAAACGCACCTATCCTTGGTGGCGTAAAAGGCTGTATCAACGCTTGATTGAGTCTGGTTTACCTGTTGAGGTGAGTGTCTATCACGCACCCGAAAACCAAATGCAAGTACGAGATCCCATTACGCCTAAAGCCAGTTTTGGTGATCTTCGAGGCCATATTCTTGGGCTGATTGGCGTGGTGGTTATTTTTCCGCTGGTGGCATTTTTAGATACTTGGCTCAGTAATGGCAATCAATGTAAATAGTCAGGATGATATTGCCACTTTAATTTTTTTGATGTGTATAGGGCTTATCAGTGGCCCTGCGGCATCTCGGATCAGAAATCAGTTTATTTTACTGCGCGAGTCAAATCGTTATGCTGAAACCTTAAAAGATGTTGCCCAAGAATTATCGGTCGCCGATGATGAAAAAGCCCTTTGGCAAACGATAGGGCGCAAGATTGCTGGTTCAGTGAATGCCGATTGTTATATTGTTTTGCAGCGTAAAGATGGTCAGCGATCCTATTTACCGCTGCTGAATACGCCATTTAACGACCTTGATTTAGCCGCAATCGATTGGACCTTGCGCCATGGGCAAGCGGCGGGGCGTTTGAGCGATACCTTGAGCGCATCGGGTGTGAGTGTGTTCCCCATTGAACTAGAAGGTACGACGATTGGCGCGGCGATTTTAGATTGGCAACCTACGGTCAACGAACTCAGTCCGTTTGATAGAGAGCTTATTCTGGCCATGTTACAGCAAGGCGCTAATACATGGCGGCGTATTCAGTTAGTGTCAGATCTTGAATCGGCACGGGTGAAAACAGAAATTGAGCAGTTACGTTCCGCATTATTATCGTCAGTGTCTCACGATCTAAAATCACCACTCTCAGCCATGATGGGGGCGGCGGAGAGCTTAAAATTATTGAATAAACAATTGCTAGAGGCTGACCGCAACGAGCTACTTGATACTATTTTGCAAGAAAGCCGTCGCTTGGACAGCTATATCCAAAATCTACTCGATATGACACGCCTGGGTCATGGCACTTTGAGCATAGAGCGTGATTGGGTTTCGGCAGATGACATTATTGGCAGCGTACTTGGCAGGCTTAAACGCTATTTCCCTAATGCAATCGTTGAATATCACAGAGAAAAAGAACCCCCACTCCTCTTTGTGCATGCGGCGCTGATCGAACAAGGATTATTTAACATTCTAGAGAATGCCGTTCGATTTTCACCACCAGAAGAGCCTATTTGTATTGAATTAACCATTTCCAATCACCGTTGCTGTATTGCAATTGAAGACAGGGGGCCGGGGATTCCCGCCAGCCATAGGGATCAAATTTTCGATATGTTTTATGTGGTTGCCGATGGAGATCAGAAAAAACAGAATACAGGTATGGGGCTGGCTATTTGTAAAGGCATGATAGCTGCACACGGCGGTAGTGTTCGCGTTACCGATTGCCTACAGGGGCAAGGCACTCGTTTTGAAGTTGAATTGCCGTTAGACTATCCCGTTCCTGGCTAATCATTTTCAGCCAAAATATCCTTAATAAACCACAGAATGGACTAGAGACGTGGCAATAAAAATCGTGGTTATCGATGATGAGACCCAAATACGCCGCATGCTGCGGATTGCACTCACCAGTGAGGGCTATGACGTTACCGAAGCTGAAAATGGTCAGCAAGGACTCGCGGCTGTCGCACGCCAGCAACCTGAATTAGTTATTTTGGATTTAGGCTTGCCGGATATGGAAGGCCATCAAGTGCTACAGGAGTTACGGGGATGGTCCGATGTTGCTGTGATTGTATTGTCGGTTCGCAATCAAGATAAAGAAAAAGTCGCAGCATTAGATGCAGGCGCGCAGGATTATGTGACCAAACCCTTTAGTGTGGAAGAGTTACTGGCAAGGGTGCGAGCGATTTTAAGGGACCATATCAAACCTGAAAAATTACCCATATTAGATGACGGCAAGTTGCAGATTGATTTAAGTCGCAGGCTGGTTAAAGTTGATCATCAAATTGTCGAACTCACACCCAAGGAATACGCAGTATTGTCTAAATTGGCGTCGTCACCTAACTGCGTTGTCACTCAGACTCAGTTGCTCAAAGAGATTTGGGGGCCCGCTCATACAGAAGACACACATTATCTACGAATTGTGGTCAGTCACTTAAGGCAAAAATTAGGCGATTCCCCGAGTGAACCTCAGTATGTGCGGACTGAGCCCGGTGTAGGCTATCGCTTTTATATCGACTTATAGCTTGTATCAATAGCGAATTAAAACGCGTTGGAATGACAAGTAAAATGATCACCGAAGACGGATGGCATTACCTGCCATCATTGAAGCTCAATCGGATACTTGCCTGATTTCAGTTTCTAGCATTCGCTTCAGTTAACTCTAAGTCGCTATTTCTGGCTGCCTTTGTTGACGCTATTTTTGTCCTGTTAGCTCTTGTTGACATTGGGTTTATGCACTAGATAAGCCCAATCGATATAAATCGCACATTCTTGCCGATATTTTGACTAGACTACAAACGTAGGGTTAATTCGAGGGAAAGACTATGGACTTAATTAAAATCCGCGACCATATGGATCGTCAGCCCGTGTTGCTGCGCGCTAATATGTCGCTCGCAACTGCGGTCGAAAAGTTGTTAGATAATAATAAAATGGGCGCAGCAGTGGTTGATGATACGGGCGATTTGGTGGGCTTTTTATCCCAGCAGGATTGTTTGGCTGTGATGATTAAAAGTAGCTATCACTGTGATATGACCTCAGTGGTGAAGGATTGCATGCGCACTGAAGTGCTGTTCGTTGGGCCAGATGACAGTATTTTGCAGCTCGCCGAACAAATGCTAGGGCCTAAACCTAAAGTGTATCCAGTGGTTGAACATGGCAAAGTAATTGGCACGATTAATCGCACCAATGTGCTCAAAGCCATGAATATCTATATGCAACAATGTTATCTGTCACCGGTTTAATCTAAGTCGAGCCAGTGCGAAACTGACACGCCATATACTGAGTGCAGAGTAAATTAGCAATACCATTACGCCACTTTCCTTGCTAGGATCGCCGTTTTTGATGCTAGCAATGGAATTTGGATTTGAACTCAGACAAACATCCGCTATCGAACGCCTTTCTTAATCTTTGTTATCAGAGCGACGCGTCGCGGATCCGTCGTCGTTTATTTAAGCTCAATAAAGAAGCCGACTCAGATAAAAAGACCCAAGTCTTAGCTCAGCTGAGCGAGCAAGCGCAGGCGGCGTTTGAGAAGGTTGAGCAGCGTCGTAACGCTCGGCCTAAAATCCACTATCCTGAAAACCTGCCCGTTTCCTTGATGCGCGATGATATTGCACGCGCGATTGCGGGCAATCAAGTGGTGATCATCGCCGGTGAAACGGGTTCGGGTAAAACGACCCAGTTACCTAAAATCTGTTTGGAATTAGGCCTAGGTTGCCGTGGCATGATAGGCCACACCCAGCCACGACGTTTAGCAGCCCGCAGTGTGGCGAGCCGAGTCGCCGAAGAATTACAAAGTCCGCTCGGTGAAGTGGTTGGCTTTAAAGTGCGTTTTGCCGATGCGCTTAAGAGTGACTCTTATATCAAGTTGATGACCGACGGTATTTTACTGGCGGAATTAACCTCCGATCGTAATCTTGATCAATACGATACCATCATCATAGATGAGGCCCACGAGCGCAGCCTCAACATCGATTTTATTCTGGGCTACCTCAAACAAATTCTCAAAAGACGCCCCGATCTCAAAGTTATTATCACGTCGGCGACCATAGACGTTGAGCGTTTTTCTAAGCATTTCAACAATGCACCTATTATCGAAGTGTCGGGCCGTACCTTTCCGGTCGAAACCCGTTACCGACCTTTAGTGCAAGATAGCGATGCCGATTTAGATCAAATCGAAGGCATTTTTGCCGCCGTCGATGAACTGGTGGCCGAAGGGCTGGGCGATATTCTGATCTTTATGAACGGTGAACGGGAAATTCGCGATACGGCCGAGCAATTGAGTCGGCGTAATTACCGCGATACCGAAATTTTGCCGCTGTACGCGCGTTTATCCTATGGCGAGCAGTCCAAAGTTTTCAGTAGTCACAGAGGTCGGCGGATTGTATTAGCGACCAACGTGGCGGAAACTTCGTTGACTGTGCCGGGCATTCGTTACGTTATTGACCCTGGTACGGCGCGTATCAGCCGTTATAGCTATCGCACTAAGGTGCAACGTTTACCGATTGAACCTATCTCGCAGGCGAGTGCCAATCAGCGCCAAGGCCGTTGTGGCCGTGTAGGGCCGGGTATTTGTATCCGTTTGTACGATGAGGCGGATTTTAATAATCGTCCGGCGTTTACCGATCCTGAAATCTTGCGCACTAACTTGGCTTCGGTCATTTTGCAGATGCTGGCCATCGGTTTGGGTGATATCGCCGGTTTCCCCTTTATCGAGCCACCCGATCCACGCCATATCCGCGATGGTTTCCTGTTGCTCGAAGAATTACAAGCGGTTGAGAGCAAACACGGCAAGCTAGTGCTGACACCACTTGGGCGCAACTTGGCGCAAATTCCTGTGGATCCGCGTTTGGCGCGTATGGTGGTCGAGAGTCAGCAGTTAGGTTGTTTGAACGAAGTGTTAGTGATTGCCGCGGGCTTATCGATTCAAGATCCCCGCGAACGTCCGATGGAGAAGAAGCAAGCCAGTGATGAAGCCCATCGCCGTTTTGCCGATCCCAGTTCCGATTTCGTCAGTTGGATAAACCTGTGGCAGCACTTAAAAGATCAACAAAAAGAGTTATCTGCTAGTCAGTTCCGTAAAAAGTGCCGCGATGAATATTTGGCCTATTTGCGCGTTCGCGAGTGGCAGGATTTATACGCCCAGCTTAAACAAGCCGTGCACGATTTAAAGTGGCGCTTAAACGATACGCCAGCTAATTATGACAGCTTGCACCGCGCGCTCTTATCGGGCTTATTGAGTCATGTTGGTTTTAAAGATAACAATAACGAGTACTTAGGTGCCCGTAATCGTAAATTCTTTGTGTTTCCCGGTTCGCCACTGGCCAAAAAAGGCCCTAAGTGGATCATGGCGGCTGAGCTTACCGAAACATCGCGCCTATTCGCTCGCTGCTGCGCCAAAATCGAACCCGAATGGCTAGAGCCCTTAGCGGCGCATTTGATCAAGAAAAGCTATGTGGAGCCCCATTTTGAGGCAAAACCTGGTAGCGTTATCGCCCTTGAAAACCAAGTGCTCTATGGCTTGACGGTGGTGCATCGCCGTAAAGTGCAATATGGCCCCATCGATCCCGTTGAAGCGCGGGAGATTTTTATCCGCAGTGCTTTGGCAGAAGGGCAGTTGCAAACTCAAGAAGCATTTTTTGTGGCTAACCAAAAGTTGCTTGAAGACATTGAGTCCCTTGAGCACAAATCCCGTCGCCGCGATATTTTGGTGGACGAGCAAGTGTTGGTGGACTTTTACGAGCCGCGGATCCCGGAAGGGATTTACAACGCCCAGCTGTTTTTTGGCTGGTGGAAGAAGGTAAAGCGCGAGCAACCGGATTTACTCGATTTCAGCAAAGCACTGTTAATGCAGCGCAATGCCGACCATATTTCGACCTTGGATTTCCCCGATACGTGGCACAAGGGCAATTTGCGCCTGCAGCTGAGTTATCATTTTGAGCCTGCCGCCAGTGATGACGGCGTGTCTGTACACATTCCGGTGGCGCTGCTTAATCAAATTGATGACAGTGATTTTGATTGGCTAGTGGCAGGGCTGCGGGAAGAAAAGTGCATCGCACTGATCAAATCTCTGCCTAAGAGTTTACGGCGTAACTTTGTGCCAGCGCCTGATTACGCCCGAGCTTGTGTGCAGGCCATGGTACCTTTTAGTGCCAGTTTACTGGATACCATGTGCAAACAATTACTGCGTATGAGCGGCACGCGTATATCGCCAGAAGATTTTGATGCAACGCAAATGCCCGCGCATTTACAGATGAATTTTAAAATTGAAGACGATCATCATAATTTAGTAGCGCAGGGCCGCATGCTCGATAACTTAAAAGCCGAATTGCAGGGTGTTGTTGCTAAGGCGATACGTCAGGTGGCGGATAAGGGAATTGAAAAAGAAGCCTTAACTGAATGGTCTTTTGGTGATTTGCCGCAGCAATACCAGCAGCAAAAAGGCAATTATCAAGTACGAGCGTTTCCGGCACTGATCGATAAAAAAGACAGCGTCGCGATCAAATTATTTGATGATGAGTTCGAGGCGCAAGATGCCCATCGCCAAGGTCTGCGACGTTTGCTGTTGCTCAACATTCCTTCGCCGGTAAAACATTTACAGCAAGCCTTGCCGAATAAGGCCAAATTGGCGATGTATTTCAATCCTTTTGGTCAAGTGCAAATTTTGATTGATGATATTATTGCCGCCGCCGTGCAGCAGTTGTTAGACCAAAAAGCGTTAGATGTACGTAATCAAGCTCAATTTGAGCTAGCAAAGGATTGGGTTCGCCAAGAATTAAACCCGACTGCTGAGCAAATAGCTCTTAAGGTTGAACAGATTTTAACCTTGTACCAGAGTATTAAAAAACGTCTTAAAGGCAAAATAAGTTTAGATATCGCCTTTGCTATGAGTGATATCCAAAATCAATTAGACAAATTAGTGTTTAAAGGTTTTGTAGAAGCCTGTGGTTGGCAGCGTCTAGCGGATGTGGCGCGTTATTTAAAAGCGATTGAAACCCGTGTTGAAAAACTGCCTATTGACCCGACTCGCGACCGTTTGCACATGCAAAGTATTAATAAAGTGCAAGCAGCCTTAACGGCGCAGCTAGCAAAAGTACCGCGCGCTATGCCAACACCGCCCGCATTAATTGAAGCTCGCTGGATGATTGAAGAATATCGCGTATCTTGTTTTGCTCAAGTGTTAGGTACCGCATACCCTATTTCTGAAAAGCGTATATTAAATCAACTTACCGAACAGTCATAAATACGCCTAGATTAATATTGAGCAATAGCCAGTTATTTACAGCGCTGGCTATTGACTCAAATAAGGCTTTATCAGGCATGTGTTGATGCGGGCGACTGGTGATAATAACGTAAATCGTGTTCGGTTCGACGTCCTTGACTAAAGGCTGAGACGCGCTTTAAATAACCAATTACACGGGTGCCGTAATCAATGTTTTTTGAACCGCATTGGTGACAATATTGCTGAGTTTGTTTATCAATATGTTGGCATTCATTGCAGATAGTAATTTTCACATTGACACAAAAATAATTACACCCTGTACGTGCAGCGACATTATATAAATTAAGATAATTTTTCACTGATAACTTTTCATCTAAATTTAAATGTAATGCTGAGCCCCCATCTAAGTAGCGGGTCATTTTTTCACCGTGCATAATAAATTTATCAAGATAATTAATGTTAGTGTCTTCTACCGGATAAAAGTAACTGTTATAGCAATTTCGATTAACAAAGTAGCCTGCCTTTCTATCCCAAGCTGCATTCTTTATACCTAAGTTTTCTGCTGGAACAAACTCAGTATTAAATTTGTAGCCAAATTTTTGAGTAGCTTCTCGGTTAACCTTATAAATAATCTGTAATTGTTGGTCGACAAAGGTTTGGTAATCATTATTAGTGTCAGCTATTAAGCCTAAAGATTCAGCAGCTTCTACCATGCCATTAATACCAATCGTCATAAATTGTTTATCCAGAGAGATAAACCCCGCGGTATAGACTGGCAGCATGCCATTGGCTAATTGTTCTTCCATTAGCTTACGATAGGCAATCTGATATTGATGAACCTTTTCAACCTCGATTTTAAGATCGCGTTTATCTTGGATTAATCGATTCATATTAATAGTGATAACATTAATTGAACCCGTGGCGACGCCGCCAGCACCTAAGCTGTAGGAGAAGGTGTGATCGCTTATTTCATTCCGTAAACGACAGCATGAGGCTAAAGAGTCAGCATTTTTGGATTGATAAATAAAAAATGCACCGCCTTCGCTCATATTTTTGGCACAAACATGGGCAAACTCCGTATCTTTAACTTTATCATCAACGGTTAACATCGCCGCGGTGATCACTGGAAAGGTTAAAATGGCTTTATTCCGTTCTTGATTAAACCAATCTAAGAAAAAAACTTGTAACTGTTTTAAAGAGTGCCAATCTGGCGGGGTAAAGTCAGGAAATACAAATTGCCCAAACATGGCTTCAAAATAATATTGATCATAAAGAGAGATATTCCAAAATACACTTTGGTATCCTCTTGCTGCTGCAGGTTGATTTAACGCATACACAACGTGTTGCAGGTGGTTCTCTATTGCGTGTTTATGCTCGGTGAGATAATCATCTCCAAAATCTTTACGGGCAAAATAATCGAAATACATTAAAAATTCGACAGTCGCAATTGCGCCAGCAAATTGCGCGCTGATAGCAAATACTAAATTAACAAAGCTGCCACAAAAAGACTCTAAGTGTTTTGGCGCTTGTGATTCGCCGCCTAATTGAGTTAATCCGCTGAGTAAAAATGGGTACATTGAAATAGAAGCACAATAGGGTTTTAAACTGGTTTCATCATGAACGTAAATTTCATGTTCTGTTATTTGTCTCTCGTATTCTTTCGCTAAATCTACACCATATAATTCAGTTATTTTTTGTTTTACTAATTCACGATTAATATCAATAAAATAATCTTTCATTAACTCGGTTTCTAAGGTGGCAATGTTCTTATGAGTCACATTTGCATTCGCATCTAAATGCGAAGCATCAGCGGCATTATTGGATTGTTGATATTGCTTAATAAAAGCTAATTTTTTTTGTAATTGCTGTGGGTTAAGAGATGGCATGGTGATGTTCCCTAAATTTAAAGTTGAGTAGGTTTCCCGTTGCGAGTTCAATAAAGCGTTGATTAGTTTTTTCCTTTTCTAATCCTCCTTGATTTGGTCGCCAAGCCCCCGTTTTGAGGTAATCCAACTGTGCAATTAGATGCTGTGATACCTTGGTTTTTCCAGTGTAGAGACAGGTTTTAAGACCGTGTTTTTTTGCCAGTGATAACTTGTCGAGTAATGCAGCGGGGTTCCATTCGCCACCAAAAAATAAAACACAACTCACCAGTCCCTGATAACGTGTTAAATAATGTTGAAAATTATCATTATTTAACTGAATACCCGTTTCTGGATCCCAAGTATCTTGGCTATGACATCCTTGGCAACGTAGTGGGCAACCTGTGATGGTAAATGCTAACGACACCTCATCAGGAACCTCTTGAAAACAGATCTGTGGTGCAAAGCTATTAAATGTAATAACCACCATATGTTGTGTCCATTTTATTTTAATCAACTATATATTGTGTTTTATAATATCGGGATAGGCAAATAATAGTTTGATCAAGATCAAACTATTGAGGATTAATGCGATGAGGTTAATCTTGGGGGAGTGAAGCAGATAACACGGGTGAATGGCTGTAAATAAGTGCTTGTTTAAGCTGTATTAAACTTAGCTTATTTACAGTAGGTTCCAGATTTTAAATAAAACAGCAGCAGTGTAAATAATGGTTAGACTAATTAAGTTTACATTGAGGAATATGAATAATTTTTTGATGGATATGTTGTAACAAACGGTAACTATCAGCCAGATCGCAATCAATTTGCTGTTGTTTTTTATAGCCCAATTGGGTGAGCTCTATGTGCCAGGTGGGTACAATTTGCTGTAGCGCTAAGCTATTTTTAACGCAATTGAGCTTACAACCATCAAGTGCCAATATGGGGCGTCCAGATTTAGCCAGTCTGACAATCGATTTTATATTCCCTCCAACGCCCGCGATACATGACATTTGCATCACGCCTGAACGATCAAGGGTCAGTGCCACATCATTAGCTAATTGTGCGACATTTGAGCAGCCGGAGCAGGCATAAACCAAGGGTTTATTCGTCGATAATTTTGTCATGTTGGCACCTTTGTAAAAAAGTGAATGTCGATGATAGGCACCCTAAATCGGCATGCCTACCATTGTTTAGCTAACAGTTAGCAAGGGATCTCTGCGTTACGTCTAGCGTAGAACCACCAAGTGATAACCACACAACTGGCGTAAAACAGGATAAACCCATAGAGCGCGGTATCTACCGCTCCAGTTAAGCTCATTGCGGTGCCATAGGATTTGGGAATAAAAAATCCGCCATAGGCAGCAATGGCAGAAATAAAGCCTAAAACTGCTGCGGACTCTCGGTTTCCTTCGATTTCGGCTTGTTTTTCCATGCCTTTACCTAATGCTTTTTGCCTAAGGGTTAAAAACATCACTGGCACCATACGGAACGTTGAACCATTACCAATGCCTGTGGTGATAAAGAGCAAAACAAACATACCGAAGAAGCCGCCAAAATTACCCGCAGCACCGTCATGCGGTAAGAAATACAGCACACCGACAACGCCTAACGCCATGAAGAAAAAATTCCATAGCGTCACTTGGGCGCCGCCAAATTTATCGGCTAATTTACCGCCGATAGGCCTGGCTAATGCACCTGCAAGTGGACCGATAAAGGCAAACTTAACGGGATCGACATCTGGGAATAACATACCCGATAACAATGGGAAACCTGCAGCAAAACCAATAAAGCTGCCAAAAGTTCCTAAATAAAGCCAGCACATTAGCCAAGTATGATGACGTTTAAAGACGACGGCTTGCTCCTTAAATGAAGATTTAGCATCCGTAATATCATTCATGCCAAACCACGCCGCAATGGAGCCAATAATGATAAATGGCACCCAGATAAACGCCGCGTTTTGCAACCACACCGAATGTGTTTCACTGTTTTGCAATACGAGGGTGAGAGGCTCTCCTTCTAAACCGCCAAACACACTGGCAGATATCACTAAAGGGGCAATTAATTGCATGCCCGATACGCCTAAGTTACCCAGCCCAGCATTAAGCCCTAGTGCAGTACCTTTTTCAGCTCTAGGATAGAAAAAGCTGATGTTTGCCATACTCGATGAGAAGTTAGCGCCACCTAAACCACAGAGTAAGGCTAAAATCAGCATGATGAGATAGGGGGTTTCGATATTTTGCAGTGCAAAACCCATCCATAAACAAGGGATTAAAAGTGATGCGGTTGATAAGGCTGTCCAACGGCGACCACCGAAGATGGGGATCATAAAGCCATAGAAAATTCGCAGTGTAGCACCCGATAATGCGGGTAGCGCCGCCAACCAAAACAATTCATTTGGGCTGTAGTTAAAGCCTAATGTCGGCATTTTAACCACCATAATGCTCCAAATAGACCATACGGCAAACGCAAGGAAGAGGTTGGGTATTGAGATCCATAAATTGCGCGTGGCAATTTTTTTACCTTTAGTGTCCCAAAAATGTTTATTTTCAGGTTGCCAATCGTTAAGTACAAAGGCGTCGGGTGTGGTCATTTCGGGTAAGTTTTTTACCGTTTGACCACTGGCCCATTCCATTCTCTCGGCTCGGCGAATTGAATAATGCATCCACATTAATGAGATAGAACTAATAACAAACAACAGCATAAAACAGCTTTGCCAGATGCCAATAACGTCATTGAGCATCCCAAATGTGACGGGTAATAAGAAGCCGCCAATACCGCCGACCATACTCACAAGGCCGCCCACTACGCCGACATTATTCGGGAAATAAGTCGGTATATGCTTAAATACCGCCGCTTTACCTAAAGACATGAAAAAACCTAAGGTAAAAATAAGCAGCACAAAAACGGGCAAGGATAGGTGGAAGTTAAATTCAAAAACGTGTTCAACCCCTTTTACACTGTAGTGGGTTGGGGGATAACTGAGTAAAAAGGTACAAATGGTACTGATGCCTAACGTCCAATACATGATGCGACGGGCGCCGTATTTGTCGGACCAAAAGCCGCCTAAAATACGAAATAAAGAACCTGGGATAATATAAAACGAGGTAAGAATACCGGCGGTGACTAATGACACACCATAAACATCAATAAGGTAGTGGGGTAGCCATAGGGCGAGTGCCACAAAGGCGCCAAACACGAAAAAATAATATAATGCGAAGCGCCAAATACGAATGTCGCTGAGTAAGCTTAGTTGTTCACTGAATTTGGGCGGTTTGAAATTAGTTAATCGGCGGGGTTCTGTTTTGGCAAAGACCAAATATGTGGTTGCCGAAATCGCAATGATTAAAGCATAAATTTGAGCGGTTTCTTGCCAACTGAAGTACTTTAATAAAAAGGGTGCGCCAAAGGTTGTTAGCGCAGCACCCACGTTGCCCGCACCAAAAATACCGAGTGCAGTACCTTGTTTTTGTGTTTCAAACCAAGATGCGACATAGGTCGCACCGACAATAAAGCCACCGCCAGCTAAACCCAGCCCAATACCTGCAACTAATAGCATATCGTAACTATCAGCAAGACTGAGCAGATAGGTCGCAATGGCAGCAATGTACATTAACGTACTAAATACAAGGCGCCCACCCCAGCGCTCCGTAAACATACCTAGGGCAATGCGGCTCAACGAGCCGCTTAAAATGGGCAGCGCCATTAATAACGCCATTTGCGTATCGGTTAAGGCTAAATCCGCTTTTATTTTTATCCCTAAAATTGAAAATATCGTCCAAACGGCGAAACAGAGCGTAAAAGCAGCGGTGGTAAGCCACAATGCGCGGTATTGTCCACTCTTAATGTGTAGCGGTAGACTACTCATTTGAAAACTCCGACAAATTAGCAAAATGTAACGTTAAAAAACATTAGCTTTTTAATGGGTTACTGCAGTAATGGCTCATTATTGGTGTCAAAATCAAAACCTTCTATATGGGCTTCGTCTATTAACACTTGGATATATTGAGCAATGGATTTTTGACGCACTTTTTCATTAAGGTATAAGCTAATCCTGTCGCTAACCGCTTCAAATGGGAGAGGGTTACCGGCAATTTTGTGTTTGATATCGACAATATGAAATCCATAACGACTTTCTATCGGGTAGGGTTGCAAGCCTATTTCGGCGGTTAATAGCTGTCGTTCAAATTCCGGCACGGTTTGCCCACGGCTGAGCTGACCTAAATTTCCCCCTACGGATTTTGAAGGGCAGGCAGAAAACTCCTGTGCTAAAGCGGCAAAATTGGCTTTTTGATGCAATTGTTCAATCAGTTGCTCGGCGATGATTTTACCCTCTGCTCTGGCTTTTAAATCATCGGGCGCAGCGGCAATCAGGATATGGTTAGCCTCAACCAATGGCGAGGTTGTAAATCGATGTGGGTTTTGTTCAAAATACTGTAAACACTCTTCGGGAGTCGCTTGAGGAATAGGTACTTCAGATTCAATGAGTTGCTCTAAATAATCCTCTTTATTACAGATCTCATCATTAGGGCGAGATAGCGATAATGCTTTTGCACGTTGAAGTAGCAATTCGCCAATGATTAAACTCTGGGCGGCTTCTAACATCGCTTTACGTTGGGTTGGGGCCGGGAAATACTGCATTTCACTGAGAACTTGCTCTTCGGTAATGCTGGCTTGGTTGACTGTGATCATAATATGGCTCTCTATAAAATAAATGCGGGCGAGCAAAGATCCCCTGATAGGCCAATATCAAGGGGATTTAGCACTAACGGCTGACTTTACGACGTACTATTTGTGGTGCGCGTGTCAGATACTGCAGTGGTGCACTGAGCATGTGAACCAAGCGGCTGAATGGGAATACTACAAACAGCGTCATACCTAGAATGACGTGCAATTTGAAGACGATATTTACATCGCTAATGGCTTCAACGGCTGCAACACTATTAAAGGTCATAATGTTTTGTGCCCAAGCCATTAACTTAAGCATTTCAGCGCCATCTAAGTGTCCACCTGATACCGGAATAGAAATAAGTCCGAGGATCAGTTGTCCATAGAGCATTAAGAGGATGATGATATCCATCTTTTTGCTAGTGGCACGAACGCGAGGGTTTGTTAGGCGACGACGGATCAAAATGGTTAATCCCGCAAAGCAAATTACCCCAAATAATCCACCCGCACCCATAGCAAGTAACTGTTTAAACTCGGCAGTCACGCCCAGCGCGTGCCAAACGGCTAATGGTGTGAGTAATCCCACAAAATGACCGAAGAAAATCCCGATCACCCCAACGTGAAACAATACGCTACCAATATGCAGTTGGCGTTTTTCCAGCATTTGGCTGGAGCTCGCTTTCCACGTGTATTGTTCACGGTCATAGCGGATCCAGCTGCCGATAAACATCACCGCCATAGCGATATAGGGGTAGATGCCAAAGGCAAATATTGAGAAATGGCTCATCAATGCTCTCCTTACAACCGTTGGCTATTGCTTTTAGGCTGCAATAGTTCGGTATTGAGTGGAATGTGTTGGTCCCGACGCTGCGTTTCACTGGGTTTATTGCTGCTATTACAGCCCGTTTGCGCGTTGTCCATAAAGCTCACCATTTCTTCTTCCCACACTTTATCGAGCTCTTTGGGGGTGTTGTCGGGTTGTTCGTCAACGATTTGTTCACGTAAATCCTTAAGATCGACATCAACCTTGCTTAAGCTCAATAGTGCATGGAGTAAGTTGGCATAATTTGATTGGTGCTTTTCAAGTCTGCATGCCAGTAGCGCTAAAATCGGCGCCACTTCTTCTAATCCATAACGGCCGTTTTCGCTGCCTTGGGTTGACATAAACTCAAGATATAGCGGGATATAATCTGGCAACTCTTTAGCACTAATATCTAGACCTGCTTGGTGATATTGATCTAAAAGGTTGACCATGGCTTGCCCGCGGTCACGTGATTCACCGTGAACGTGTTCAAATAACAGTAAGGACAAAGAACGTCCTCGCTCGAATAAGCCGTCATATTCGGCTTGCCAGTCCATGGTATCCATCGCAAAACGCTCGGCGATAAACTGCAGTACAAGGGCTTGATGCGCGGCATCAAGTTCAGATCCCGTGACAATGGCCTCTAACTCTGCCCGCGCGTCGAGTAGTTCAGCGTGCGGGTAATCGAGTAGTATTGAAATAACACTCAGTACTTTCATGTTTACTTCTCCAATGTGACAGGAATGACTTGGCGTACACCGGTCGCTTTGCTGCCAAATAAGTTGACGCCGTTGTTACCATCGCCACAGCCATTTCCAAAACTAAAGCCGCAACTGCTTTTCATGTCGTAGGCATTTTCTGCGTAGGCTTTATGGCTCGTTGGCACTACGAATCTGTCTTCGTAGTTAGCAATGGCCATGTAGCGATACATTTCTTCGACTTCGACTGCGGTGAGGCCAACTTGCTTTAGCACCTCTAAGTCTTCAACTTTGTCGACCTGTTGTGAGCGTTTATAGGCACGCATCGCGATCATGCGCTCAAGTGCACGCTCAACTGGTTTTTCATCGCCAGCAGTTAACAGGTTTGCAAGGTAACGTAGCGGTATACGCAATGATTTCAGATCGGGGATTTCACCGTTCATGCCGACATGACCTGCTTCTACTGCCGTTTGGATTGGCGATAGTGGCGGCACATACCACACCATAGGTAAGGTGCGATATTCAGGGTGTAAAGGCAGCGCGACTTTCCAGTCGATTGCCATTTTGTATACCGGTGAGCGCTGGGCCGCAGTGATCCAGTTATCACTGATGCCTTCTTTACGCGCCGCTTCAATTACCGCCGGATCGTTAGGGTCGAGGAAAACATCGAGCTGTGCTTGATATAGATCTTTTTCATTTGGAGTATTTGCCGCAATTTCAATTTGATCGGCGTCGTACAGCAATACGCCCAGATAGCGGATACGGCCTACGCAGGTTTCAGAGCAAACCGTAGGTTGACCCGCTTCAATGCGAGGGAAACAGAAAGTACATTTTTCTGATTTACCTGATTTCCAGTTGAAGTAGATTTTTTTGTAAGGGCAGGCAGAAACACACATGCGCCAGCCGCGACATTTATCTTGGTCAATCAGTACGATACCGTCTTCTTCACGCTTGTAAATCGAGCCTGAAGGGCAAGAGGCAACACATGCTGGGTTTAAGCAGTGCTCACACAGGCGAGGTAAATACATCATGAAGGTTTTTTCAAATTGACCATAAATGTCTTTTTGAATCACATTATCGAAGTTGATGTCTTTTTTACGCTTTTCGAACTCAGTCCCGAGAATTTCTTCCCAGTTTGGACCCCATTCAATTTTCTCCATACGCTGACCTGTGATCAGCGAGCGGGGTCTAGCAACCGGTTGATGTTGGCTATCAGGCGCTGTGTGTAAATACTCGTAGTCAAAATCAAAGGGTTCGTAGTAATCGTCAATTTCAGGTAAATCAGGGTTAGCAAAAATTTTTGCCAGCAATCTGATTTTGCCACCGATTTTGAGTTCTAACTTACCGGCGTCAGTGCGTTTCCAGCCGCCGTTCCATTTCTTTTGGTTTTCCCATTCTTTTGGAAAGCCAATACCGGGTTTAGTTTCTACGTTATTGAACCACGCGTATTCGACGCCTTCGCGTGAGGTCCAAACGTTTTTACACGTGATGGAGCAAGTGTGGCAACCGATGCATTTATCTAAATTTAGCACCATGCCGATTTGGGCTCTAACTTTCATATTGTATTCCTCGCTCCACGCTTATTTAGTATCTAACCAGTCGACGTTGTGCATTTTGCGTACAACAACAAATTCGTCGCGGTTACAACCGACAGTACCGTAATAGTTAAAACCATAGGATTGTTGCGCATAGGCACCAATCATATGAGTGGGTTTCATCACTGCGCGGGTGACTGAGTTATGGATCCCGCCACGGGTGCCGGTCATTTCTGACCCTGGTATATTTACGATACGTTCTTGGGCGTGGTACATCATGCTCATGCCTTCTGGCACACGTTGTGACACCACAGCGCGGCACGCTATTGCACCGTTGACGTTGAAGACTTCAATCCAATCGTTATCTTCAATACCCGCGGTTTTAGCATCGGTCTCACTCATCCACACGATAGGGCCACCGCGTGATAGTGTGAGCATCAACAGGTTGTCGGAGTAAGTACTATGAATGCCCCACTTTTGGTGTGGGGTGATCCAGTTCAGAACAATTTCTTTATTGCCGTTAGGCTTTTTGTTCAATACTGGGGCAACGGTTTTTAAGTTAATGGGCGGTTTATAGGCACAGAGCTGCTCGCCAAAGTCACGCATCCACTGGTGATCTTGGTAAAACTGTTGACGGCCAGTAATGGTGCGCCACGGTATCTGCTCATGTACGTTGGTATAGCCCGCGTTATAGGACACATGCTCATCTTCTAAACCAGACCAAGTCGGTGAAGAGATAATTTTGCGCGGCTGGGCAACAATATCGCGCCAACGAATTTTTTCATCCTCTTTGGGTTTGGCTAAGTGGGTGTGATCTATGCCAGTCATCTCGCCCAATGCTTCCCATGCTTTAACGGCAACTTGACCATTGGTTTCAGGGGCGAGGGTGAGGATCATTTCGCAGGCATCAATGGCAGTATCTAGCTTTGCCATGCCTTTGTTGATGCCTTCTGTGGTATGGGTATAGTTGAGTTGAGTTAATAACTTAACTTCATCTTTAGTGTCCCAACTAATGCCTTTACCACCATTGCCGATTTTTTCAAGTAGGGGGCCTACCGAAGTAAAACGAGCATAGGTATTAGGGTAGTCGCGCTCAACCATAGTTAAATGCGGCATGGTTTTACCCGGAATAGCTTCACATTCGCCTTTCCACCATGCTTTAACATCATAGGGTTGAGCTAATTCAGCTGGGGTATCGTGGTGCATTGGAATGGTCACCAGATCTTGTTCTACCCCTAAGTGCCCCACACACACGCGGGAAAACTCTTTGGCGATGCCTTTAAAGATTTCCCAGTCAGAGCGCGCTTCCCATACGGGATCGATTGCGGCTGATAAAGGATGAATAAACGGATGCATATCCGAGGTATTCATATCATCTTTTTCATACCAAGTTGCAGTAGGTAAAACAATATCTGAATATAAACAAGTGGTTGACATACGGAAATCTAAGGTGACCCATAAGTCGACTTTGCCTTCGGCGCCTTCATCTTTCCATTCGACGTCTTCGGGTTTATTGCCGCCAAAATCACCGAGATCTTTACCTAATAGCCCATGCTTAGTGCCGAGGAAGTGGCGCAACATGTATTCGTGGCCTTTGCCGGATGAACCCAGCAGATTAGAGCGCCAAATGAACATATTACGTGGGAAGTTTTTCGGATCGTCTGGCTGCTCACAGGCAAATTTTAGGTCGCCGCTTTTCAGTTGTGATACCACGTAGTCTTCAACGTTTTGTCCAGCCGCTTTAGCACTGGCGGACAAATGCAGTGGGTTAGTGCTTAATTGTGGTGCAGAGGGTAACCAGCCCATACGTTCAGCACGACTATTGAAATCGATAATGCTGCCAGTCCAGTTTTCTTTTGGCGCGAGCGGCGAAATAATTTCAGACATGTTCAATTTTTCATAACGCCACTGACTAGAGTGGTTGTAGAAGAATGAAGTGCCGTTCATGTGACGTGGTGGGCGCTGCCAGTCAAGTGCAAACGCCAGTGGTGTCCAACCCGTTTGTGGACGAAGTTTTTCTTGTCCTACATAGTGAGCCCAGCCACCGCCAGATTGACCGATACAACCACACATCATTAACATGTTAATGAGGCCGCGGTAGTTCATGTCCATGTGATACCAGTGGTTTAGTGCAGCGCCCACAATTACCATAGAGCGACCATTGGTTTTATCAGCATTACGCGCAAACTCAGTGGCAACACGGATAACATCGGCACGTTTTACACCGGTGATCACTTCTTGCCAAGCTGGCGTGTAGGGGATGTTATCGTCAAACGAGCTAGCACGATTGCTGTCGTTAACGCCGTTATCCACCCCATAATGCGCCAGCATTAAGTCAAATACGCTCGCTACTTTTGCCTGTTTACCGTCGGCAAGCGTAATGGTTTTAACTGGCACATTACGCAACTGAATATCACTGTGATCTGTGTGTTGAAAGTATTCATATTCGTGCGGCGCGCCGCCAAAGTAAGGGAAAGCGACTTCGGTCAGTTCAGTGTGATCTTTAAGAGATAGTAAAAGATCAATATCGCCTTTACTGTCTTTAGATTCTAAGTTCCATTTGCCTTTTTCACCCCAACGATAACCGATAGAGCCGTTAGGGCTAGTGAGGTTACCATCATGGTTAAATGCAATCGTTTTCCAATCTGGATTATTCTCTTCACCCAAATTATCAACTAAATCAGCCGCACGTAAAAAACGTCCACTGGTAAGGTGGCCATTAACTTCTTCAAGCATGACCAACATCGGCATGTCGGTGTAGCGTTTAGCGTAGTTAATGAAATACGCACTTGGGGTATTGACGTAAAACTCTTTTAAAATCACATGACCAAAAGCCATTGCCAAGGCGGCATCAGTGCCTTGACGTGGCGCTAACCAAGTATCACCAAACTTAGAAGCTTCAGAGTAATCGGAGGTAATAACGCAGGTTTTGGTGCCCTTGTAACGGACCTCACTTAAAAAGTGCGCATCGGGAGTACGGGTTTGCGGTACGTTTGAGCCCCAAACAATGATGTAATTTGAGTTATACCAATCTGCAGATTCTGGAACGTCAGTCTGCTCACCCCAAACCTGTGGTGAGGCGGGGGGCAAATCACAATACCAATCGTAGAAACTTAGGCAGTTAGCACCAATTAATGATAAATAACGCGCGCCAGCGGCATAGGACACCATCGACATTGCCGGAATAGGGGAGAAACCGGATACGCGATCTGGGCCGTACTCTTTAGTGGTATACACGTTAGATGCAGCAATGATTTCATTGACTTCATCCCAACTCGCACGGATGAAACCTCCTAATCCCCGTCGTTCTTTGTAGCTTTTGGCTTTAACCGGATCGCTCACAATCGACGCCCATGCATCGACAGGATCAGCATGTTGTTGCTTAGCTTCGCGCCATAGTTTCATTAATTGTTGACGAACTTTAGGATATTTCAGGCGATTTGCGCTGTAGATATACCATGAATAACTCGCGCCTCGTGGGCAGCCTCTGGGTTCATGGTTAGGTAAGTCGGGTCGAGTACGAGGGTAATCGGTTTGTTGGGTTTCCCACGTAACTAAGCCATTTTTAACATAAATTTTCCAACTGCAAGAGCCTGTACAGTTTACCCCGTGGGTAGAACGAACAATTTTATCGTGTTGCCAGCGTTGACGATAACCCTGTTCCCAACTTCTATCTTTATCGGTTGTCACGCCATGCCCATCGGCAAAGGGTTCTTGGTGGGTTTTAAAAAACCGCAATTTATCGAGTAAGTGACTCATCTTATTAATTAACTCCTAGTACGACATTGCTAACAACCTCGAATGTTGTGCGACACAGCATTGTGGGTTGTTGAGTGGTAGTTATATTGACTGCTGTTTTATGCTTAGAAGATGAAAGATGTTAATAAGTCTGGAGTGTGCAACGGTTTATAACGTTGATCGCGATCAATAAAGTGCTTTATATGTGATAAATATCTATTTATGAGTATATTGGTTGTTGTGTTGGTTAACGTTTTTGCAACGCAGCTTTTAGAGACAGAAGTGACGCTGTTTAAAACCGAAATTCCTTGTCTTCTTAAACAGTTATTTTGACGAGCATGGCGGGAGTAAACTTTTTGTTAAGTGCTTTGTAGATCGGGATCACGCTTATTGTTAATTACCTAATTAGAGGCACATAAAAAAAACCTAGACTTACCTATCATGGTGTTAGGTTAATAAAATTTCGCCAATAATTTAAAAAATGGCAAAGAATTTGATTGTATTTAAGTGTTATCAAATCGTTAAGTAAGATAAGGTAGTTAATACGATAGACGTACTTTAGGGAGCGTATATGACAACTCAAACAGATGAAAGTAAGAGCTTAGAACTCAAGATTTTCCTATTTTTAACCGTATTGTTAGCACCTATTCTGTCGGTGCTTCTGGTTAGCGGTTTAGGTTTTGCAATTTGGTTTAGCCAGATTTTAACTGGTCCACCAGGTGCGGGTTAACATAATAAAAATCATGAAATAAGAGTGAAGTGTCGGATGAGTAAAGAGATTCATATTACAAGTTTAGTCGTACAAGTTTTGCCACAAAAAATGGCAGAGGTTAGGCAGCAGATTATGACCATTGAGAATGCTGAGCTTTCCGTAAATAACGAAGTGAAATTAGTGGTAGTGCTTGAAGGGGATACTCAACGAGCCATTATGGAAAGTATCGAAACCATCAATGCCATTCCTGGTGTCTTATCCGCCACTATGGTTTACCACCAGAGTGAAGAGCTTAAAGAGGGTGAAGAATGAACATGAATAGACGTGACTTTATTAAAGCCAATGCAGTCATCGCCGCTGCAGGAGCGGCAGGTTTAGCTCTGCCAGCTGGCGCAAGCAATTTAATTACCAGTTCAGAACAAACAAAATTAGAGTGGAACAAAGCGCCGTGCCGTTTTTGCGGCACGGGTTGTTCTGTGATCGTTGCTACCCGCGAGGGTAAAGTGGTTGCCACCCATGGTGATGCCAATAGTGAAGTTAACCGCGGCCTTAACTGCATCAAGGGTTATTTCTTATCCAAGATTATGTATGGTAGCGATCGTTTAACTACGCCCATGCTACGTATGACGGATGGCAAATTTGACAAGCACGGTGAGTTTTCACCGATAAGCTGGGATAGCGCCTTTGATATCATGGCGCAAAAATGGAAAGCAACCATTAAAGCTAAAGGCCCAACAGCGATTGGTATGTTTGGTTCTGGTCAATGGACCGTATGGGAAGGTTATGCCGCCGTTAAGCTGATGAAAGCCGGCTTTGGTTCAAACAACATCGATCCTAATGCGCGCCATTGCATGGCTTCGGCCGTGGTAGGTTTTATGCGTACCTTCGGCATTGACGAACCTATGGGTTGTTATGACGACATTGAAGCTGCTGATGCCTTTGTACTTTGGGGCTCAAACATGGCGGAAATGCACCCGATTTTATGGAGCCGTGTCACCGACCGTCGCCTCAGTGCCCCCCATGTTAAAGTATCAGTATTATCGACCTTCCAGCATCGTTCTTTCGATTTGGCCGACTTACCAATAGTATTTACACCGCAAACTGACTTAGCCATTTTAAACTTTATTGCTAACTATATTATTCAAAACGATAAAGTGAATTGGGATTTTGTTAAAAAGCATGTGAACTTCCACATGGGAACCCACGACATTGGTTATGGTTTGCGCCCAACGCACCCACTTGAGAAAAAAGCCAAAAACGTTAAAACGGCTGCTGATTCAACGCCAATCGATTTCGATACGTTTAAAGCCTTTGTTGCCGATTACAATGTAGAAAAAGTCAGTAAATTATCAGGTGTATCAGAAGAGAAACTGATTGAATTGGCCAAGTTATATGCCGATCCTAATACTAAAGTGACTTCTTTTTGGACGATGGGATTTAACCAGCACACTCGTGGTGTATGGTGTAACAACCTGATTTATAACATTCACTTGTTAGTCGGTAAAATTTCAACTCCAGGTAACAGCCCATTCTCGTTAACAGGTCAGCCATCTGCTTGCGGTACGGCCCGTGAAGTGGGAACCTTCTCACATCGTTTACCTGCCGATTTAGTGGTCACTAATCCTGAGCACAGAAAACATGCTGAAAATATTTGGAAAATTCCTAGCGGCATTATTCCACCTAAGCCTGGCTACCACGCAGTTGAACAAAACCGTCGCCTTAAAGATGGTGATTTAAACTGCTATTGGGTCCAAGTTAACAACAATATGCAAGCGGGTGCGAACATTAACGAAGAGATGTTACCTGGCTATCGTAACCCAGATAACTTTATCGTGGTGTCCGATGCTTACCCAACAGTGACAACTCAAGCCGCTGACTTAATTCTTCCTACCGCGATGTGGGTCGAAAAAGAAGGCGCTTATGGTAATGCTGAACGCCGTACGCAATTCTGGCATCAAATGGTGCAAGCACCTGGTGAATCACACTCAGATTTATGGCAGCTGATGGAATTTGCTAAACGCTTCACTACCGATGAAGTATGGCCACAGGATGTATTAGCGGCAAACCCAGAGTTTAAGGGTAAAACGTTATACGAAGTGCTATATCAAAATGGCAATGTCGATAAGTTCCCACTTGCAGATGCAGATCCTAAGTACCTAAACAACGAAGCAAAACATTTTGGCTTCTACGTACAAAAGGGCTTATTCGAAGAATATGCAACCTTTGGCCGTGGTCATGGTCACGATTTAGCGCCCTTTGATGCCTACCACGAAGCACACGGTTTACGTTGGCCGGTAGTGGATGGTAAAGAAACCAAATGGCGTTTCCGTGAAGGTAGCGACCCGTATGTGAAACCAGGAAAAGACTTTGAGTTTTACGGTCACCCTGATGGTCGTGCCATTATTTTTGCACTGCCTTACGAACCCGCTGCTGAGTCACCAGATGAAGAATACGATATATGGCTATCAACAGGTCGCGTACTTGAACACTGGCATTCAGGTTCAATGACTCAACGTGTACCTGAGCTGTATCGTGCCTTCCCTGATGCTGTGTGTTTTATGCACCCAGAAGATGCTAAAAAACGAGGTTTACGCCGTGGTGATGAAGTGCGAGTTGTGTCGCGTCGCGGCGAAATCAAAACGCGCGTTGAAACCCGTGGTCGTAACAAGCCACCTGTAGGCTTAGTGTTTGTGCCTTGGTTTGATGCTAGCCAGCTCATTAATAAAGTCACGTTAGATGCGACAGATCCTTTGTCAAAACAAACTGACTATAAAAAATGTGCGGTGAAGATCGTCAAAGCATAAGGAGTACAACATGAAAACATTCAAATTAATGTCATTGATTGGCTTACTTGCTCTCAGTTCATTCGTGATGACGAATGCCGTGGCGACGAGTATCCCTGAAGACAAAATCGACACGTTACGTTTAGCGCCCATTGATATTGAGCCAACACCCCCGGTGATGCAAAATGTGCGTAATACAGATATAAAAGAAGTACGTAACTATCCTATGCAGCCACCCGTGATCCCACATAAAATTGATGGTTATCAATTGGATCTGAAAGTGAATAAATGCATGGCATGTCACGCTAGAAGCCGTACTGGGGAGTCGCAAGCTCCGATGGTGAGTGTGACGCACTATATGGATAGGGATAACAACTTCCTTGCCGAATTATCGCCGCGCCGCTATTTCTGTACTCAGTGCCATGTGCCGCAATTAGATGCCAAACTACTGGTCGAAAACGACTTTGTAGATATGGATCATCTCATTAAAGCCAACACTGAGCAGAAAAAACACTAGGAGTTAGCATGTTAGATAAACTGAAAAAAATCTGGCAGGTACTCAACCGTCCGAGTGTGCACTATAGTCTGGGCTTTTTGACCTTAGGTGGTTTTGTGGCTGGCGTGATTTTCTGGGGCGGGTTTAACACTGCCCTAGAAGTGACCAACCAAGAAGCTTTCTGTATTGGTTGCCATGAGATGGAAAATAACGTCTATCAAGAGTTACAGACGACGATTCATTTCACTAACCGCAGTGGCGTGCGGGCGACGTGTCCCGATTGCCACGTACCGCATAACTGGACCGATAAAATTGCCCGTAAGATGCAGGCATCTAAAGAAGTGTGGGGTAAGGTTTTTGGGACGATTAATACCCGTGAGAAGTTTGAAGATAAGCGCCGTGAACTGGCAGAACATGAGTGGGCAAGGTTAAAGGCCAATGATTCGCTCGAGTGTCGTAACTGCCATAACTTCACTTATATGGACTTTACTCGCCAATCACCCAGAGCGGCGCAGATGCACTCAACATCACTGGCAAGCGGCGAAAAGACCTGTATCGACTGCCACAAGGGGATTGCTCATCATCTCCCTGACATGGCCGGTGTGAAGGGGTTTTAATCTAGGGCGCAGTTTTTATCCGTGTGACTTAGCCTTGCTAAGTTGGACAACTCCAGCAAAAGGCCAAGCGTACTCCACGCTTGGCCTTTTTATTTGCACGTCACTATTCTATTTCTTGGGGATGCTTCAATAGGGTGTTATTCAGTCCGATTAGCGCGCTACAATCTGACTGAGATAGTCTTGCTTGTATGAGAGGTAAAGAGATCATGATGGAAGATCAACCGCAACTTGAAAAACTGTTAGAAGATATTTTATGTACCAGCCCGAGTCTGTTTGAAATAGTGCAGGGGGTGAGGCAGGAGGTCAAAACTGCCGCTACCACATCGTCGCGGGCCATTACTGAAGCCGTTAAGTACGGCGGTATACTCTTTAGCACCAAAGCCAGTTTTGGTGGTGTGTTTGCCTATAAACAGCATGTTTCATTGGAGTTTAGCTTAGGCGCGAATCTTAGCGATCCACACAAGGTTCTCGAAGGCAGTGGCAAATTTCGTCGCCATATTAAGTTGGTGTCAATCGATGATATTGCTGCCAAGCGAGTCGCGGAATATATTGCGCAGGCGTTGAGTCTGGCGGATTAATGGTTGTTTAGCCGCATGATGTGACTAAAACGGACGAACAAAAAAGGAGCTGAATATTCAGCTCCTTTCGTTTTGCTAAGGTTTAATAGAGATGTCTTAGCTATGCAGTCCCAAGTTAAGGGAGATTAGAAGTTCGCAGTGCGCGGTGCACGTGGGAAAGGGATAACATCACGAATGTTGTTCACGCCCGTCACGTAAGACACTAAACGCTCAAACCCTAGACCAAAACCTGCATGTGGCACTGTGCCATAACGGCGCATATCACGGTACCACCAGTAATCTTCTTGGTTCAGATCCATTTCTGCTAGACGCATATCTAGCACGTCTAAACGCTCTTCACGTTGAGAGCCACCGATGATCTCACCGATACCTGGGGCTAACACGTCCATCGCGGCAACAGTTTTACCGTCATCGTTTAAGCGCATGTAGAAGGCTTTGATATCTTTTGGATAGTTCTTCACTACCACAGGGGCTTTGAAGTGTTCTTCGGCTAAGTAACGCTCATGCTCAGAAGATAAATCGATACCCCAAGACACAGGGAACTCGAAGGTTCTGCCACAGTTTTGCAGAATTTCAACCGCATCCGTGTAATCCACTTGAGCAAAATCGCTTGAAACGAAAGATTGCAGACGGTCGATCACAGTCTTATCAACGTGTTGGGCGAAGAAAGTTAAATCGTCCATACGCTCAGTCAAGACTGCATTGAACGCGTATTTCAACATAGCTTCGGCAAGGCCTGCGATGTCGTTTAAGTTAGCGAAGGCGACTTCAGGCTCAACCATCCAGAATTCCGCTAAGTGGCGGCTAGTGTTTGAGTTTTCAGCACGGAAAGTCGGGCCAAAGGTATACACTTTTGATAGTGCACAGGCGTAGGTTTCAGCATTCAACTGACCTGATACGGTCAGGAAAGCTTCTTTACCGAAGAAATCTTTATCGTAATCGACTTTACCCGCTTCAGTACGCGGCAGGTTTTCCATATCTAAGGTCGATACGCGGAACATCTCACCGGCGCCTTCACAATCTGATGCTGTGATAAGTGGGGTCGATACCCAAATAAAGCCTTCTTCGTGGTAGAAGCGGTGAATCGCTTGGGATAGACAGTTACGCACGCGGGCAACAGCACCAATAATGTTAGTGCGTGGGCGTAAGTGGGCTAATTCGCGTAAATGTTCAATTGAATGACGCTTAGCGGCCATTGGGTAAGTGTCTGGATCATCAACCCAGCCAGCGACTTCAAGTTCAGTCACTTGCAGCTCAAATGCTTGGCCTGCACCAGGAGATTCCACCACGTCGCCAGTCATTACAACAGAGCAACCCGCAGTCAGCTTTAACACTTCGTTGTCGTAATTATCTAAGCTATTGGGCACGACACCTTGGATAGGATTAAAGCAAGAGCCGTCGTAAACAGCTAAAAAAGAGATGCCGGCTTTAGAGTCACGACGGGTTCTGACCCAGCCACGCACTGTGACTTTAGAACCGACGGCGTGCTCACCTTTAAATACAGATGCGACAGATGCAATGCTCATTGTTGCTTAATTCTCCAACGAAACGTTTTATATGAAAATTTTGGAGGTTTATATTACCTTGCTGGTGGCTTTTCTCAAGCTGAAAAAGGTATCCTGAGATTAATAATATCGATATTGAGCGATATAGTGAGTTAAACGGCGGGAGGCGGTATGAGCAAGACTAGAATATTTCAAATTATCCTTGCGACCTTATCCATTTTAGGCTGGGCAATAGCCGTCTATGCGCTATTAGTGTTTAGTGATGCAAGGCCAGACCGTGAAGTTGGGGCCTATTTAACCCGTGGCGCGACATTTAGAGTCCATTGGGATCCACATGAAACCCAATTATTGCAGTATTTGATTTGGGTTTGTGGCGGTATTAGTTTGGTCAGTTTAGCGTTTAACTATTATGTCGCCCATCACAGTCGTATGGGTTATTGGTTTAATATTCCCATGTTGCTGCTAACGTCGATTGTCGCCGGTTTGTATATCCATTTGGTGGTTTAAGCTAGCCATTGTTTGGCTAATTTAACAGTTTGGCTAATTTAACAGTTTGGCTTTTTTAACGGTTTAGCAATGGCAAATGAAGTCAGAGGATATCGGCAGGAATGCTTAACTGGCGGCACAGATGGTCGATAATCGCGGCAGTCGCACCCCAGATAAACCGTTGTTGATAGGGAATAAAATGCACGCTGTAATAGCGCCCTTGGCGTAAAAAGCGTTTTTGGTGGCGATTATTCGGTTCAATAAAAAAGCTTAATGGCACGGTAAAGCAATCGGCGACCTCACCGGGATCGAGTTTTAAATCAAATGCCTGCTTGATAATGCCTATCACAGGAGTGATTTCAAACCCTGTGAAGGTATTGTGGGCTGGAAACGTGCCCATCACCTCGACATTATGCCTTGAGAGTCCAATTTCTTCTTCTGCTTCCCTTAACGCGGCCGCAATTGCATCGACATCGTAGGGCTCAATTTTACCTCCGGGGAAACTGATCTGTCCTGGATGGGCGCGAAGGTGCATCGGTCTTTGGGTTAAAATTAGATTTAGTTCACCGTTGATATCCTGCAGCGGGAGCAACACCGCAGCTTTGCGCAGTCCAAGGTGTGGAAAGGCCGCCGGATCTTGCAGCGCTAAAGGGTGCAGATTAAATCTGAGTCTAAATTCCGCTTGATCCATCGACGTTCTCGTGACTGTTTAGTATGAAAGCTTACGGCTTTTGCGGCTCTGCGCCAAGCAAAGGTAAAATACGGCTGATCTTATCAAAGGTTTCTTGGTACTCGGCATCCACTTCTGAATCCGCCACTATGCCTCCGCCCGCCCAGCAATAGAGTTTGCCCTGTTCGGCCACAATAGTGCGAATGGTGATGCTGGTGTCCATTTGACCGTCTTGGCTGATATAACCCATAGATCCACAATAAAGGCTGCGCCGTGAAGGTTCGAGCTCTTCGATAATTTCCATGGCACGAATTTTAGGTGCGCCGGTAATTGAGCCGCCGGGAAACGCCGCGCGCAGCAAATCACTCGCCGTGAATCGGCTATCAAGCTTGGCAGTCACCGTACTGACTAAGTGATGCACCGCAGGAAAACTTTCAATCTCAAATAGATGCGGTACACGTACTGAGCCTGCTGCCGCCACTTTGCCGATATCATTGCGCAGTAAATCGACAATCATGACATTTTCGGCACGATCCTTTGGTGAGTTTGCCAGTGTATTGGCGGTTTTCACATCCAATGCGGGATCGGTATGACGCGGCAGCGTGCCTTTGATAGGTTTGGTTTGAATATCGTCACCGCGAAGCTGAATAAAGCGCTCGGGTGAAATCGATAAAATCGTGTTTTGCGGCAGACGCATAAAGGCCGAGAAGGGCGCTTTATTGGCATTGCGCAGTTGGCTATAGGCCGACCACTCATCGCCTTGATAATGGGCTTCGAATCTTTGGGTTAAATTTATTTGATAGCAATCACCGCTGTGTAAATAGGCTTGAACTGCTGCAAATTTTGCCGTGTATTGGGCTTTGTCTATCTGTGCTGTCCATGGGCTAGTAAGCACAAATGTGGCAGAATTTGGCTTTTTGGTGATTTTATCTTGAATTCTATTCAACTCAATGTCGAGTGCTGCTTCACCTAAATAATGCAGTAAATGCCAACACTGTGCTTGGTAATCAAAAACTAACGCCCAGTCGTAAAAGCCGATGTTCATCTCTGGCAGTTGAATATCTTGCTTGGCCGTTATCGGCAGGGATTCAATTCTGCGGCCTAAATCGTAGCTAAAACTGCCCATTACGCCACCACTAAAGGGCAAATCACAATCAAAAGATTTTGAATACCAATGGGTTAATAAAGTGTTGAGTAACTCGAAGGGATCACGGTTTGGGTCTATTGCCTCGGGTAAGCTCAAGTCCGTATCGATGAGCTTTATATCGCTACGTTCACCCTGAGTCACTAACGTTGCGATAGGATTGGCGCAAATAATGTCGAATCTGGCGTCTTGATGCGGCGCGTTCGCCGAATCTAACAGAATAGCCCAAGTGTCATTTGCAAAGTGTTCGAACAGTGCTGCGGTACTTAATGTCCAGTCAAGTTGGCGTGATGCAAGCTGTTTTGACGCCCTAATTGCCATCGATTAACCCTATTCAAAATGTGATGTAGCCCAAAAAGATGTGAAAGAGTATCATATTGGCCCAGAAAGAATTAAACAAAAACAAGTTAGGCCGCAAAGGCTGCTGGAGCGCTCCTACTATGTCATCTCACCATAAAATGTCTGAAACTTCTGTGATTAAACAAGCCGACTTTATTGAAAGTGTGGCGGATGCTTTGCAATACATTTCTTATTACCACCCGAAGGATTTTGTTGATGCCATGAGCCAAGCTTATGAGCGTGAACAAAGTGCGGCGGCGAAGGATGCAATTGCCCAGATCTTAATTAACTCGCGTATGTCGGCCGAAGGTAAACGTCCTCTGTGTCAAGACACTGGGATTGTGACCACTTTCGTGAAAGTGGGTATGGGTGTCCAATGGGACAAAACCGATATGACGATCCAGGAAATGGTCGACGAAGGTGTTCGTCGTGCCTATACCAATCCTGATAACCCACTGCGCGCATCAATAGTGTCAGATCCTGCTGGCAGCCGTAAAAATACCAAAGATAACACGCCATCTGTGGTGCATATCGACATGGTGCCAGGCAACCATATCGAAGTGGCGATTGCAGCCAAAGGCGGCGGCAGTGAAAACAAAGCTAAGATGGTGATGTTAAACCCATCTGATGATATCGCCGCTTGGGTAGAAAAAACGCTACCGACCATGGGTGCGGGCTGGTGTCCACCGGGTATGCTGGGTATAGGCATTGGCGGCACGGCAGAAAAAGCGGCCGTATTAGCCAAAGAAGCGCTGATGGAAAGCGTGGATATCCATGAGTTGCTCGCCCGTGGCGCGCAAACGACCGAAGAAAAGCTGCGTTTAGACATTTTTGAGCGCGCGAACAACTTAGGCATAGGTGCCCAAGGTCTTGGCGGTTTAACCACAGTGTTAGACGTTAAAATCAAATCGGCGCCCACCCATGCGGCGTCAAAGCCAGTGGTGATGATCCCGAACTGCGCGGCGACTCGCCACGTACATTTCCATTTAGATGGCTCAGGTCCTGCGGAATTAACGCCGCCATCATTGGCCGATTGGCCAGAAATCACCCGTGAAGTGGGTGATGATGTGCGCCGCGTTAACTTAGATACTGTGACTCAAGCGGATATCGAGCAGTGGCAGAGCGGTGAAACCATTCTGCTGAGCGGTAAAATGCTCACAGGTCGCGATGCTGCCCATAAGCGCATTCAAAGCCTGATTGAAAGCGGTGAAGGTCTGCCAGAAGGCGTGGACTTTACGGGTAAATTTATTTACTACGTTGGCCCCGTTGATCCAGTCGGTGCTGAAGTTGTCGGTCCTGCGGGCCCAACCACAGCAACCCGTATGGATAAATTCACTGACTTAATGTTAGAGAAAACTGGTCTTATGGGCATGATAGGTAAAGCTGAGCGCGGCCCTGCGACAGTTGAATCAATCAAAAAACACAAAGCGGTATATCTGATGGCCGTTGGCGGCGCTGCGTATTTAGTGTCTAAAGCGATTAAACATTCTCGCGTCGTGGCCTTTGCTGATTTGGGCATGGAAGCGATTTACGAGTTTGATGTGCAAGATATGCCAGTGACTGTGGCTGTGGATTCGCATGGTGTGAACGCCCATGAAACTGGCCCAGCAATTTGGAAAGTGAATATCGCCAACGCGAAAGCGTAAAGGTGAGGATGCAGCGGATTGAACTTGATGGCTTTTTAAGCAAAACAGCTTAAGTTTGAGTTCTGATATCTGTTCTTGAGGTAAAACGTTGCGCCACTGACATTTTGTCACAAAAAAATACGCTCAGGTTCGCCATTTGGCTTGCCTGAGCGTTTTTGTTTCGATAGTGTGGCAAGCTTATCTTCGAAAGATACGATCTCAGATCGTTTTTTAACATTCGTGTTTGCAGCAATGATGATTATCGAATATTTGCAAGCCTCGAACCTGTTCAACAAAAGACGGACATAACAATGAAAATAGCTCCTCTCCTATTGGCGCTCGGCGCTGCGGGACTGGCGTTATCAGCCCAAGCGGCCGATCCAACGCCTTTTACTGTGCAACAACTCATTAAACTCAATAAGATGCACTCTGCGACTGTGTCCCATGATGGCACTAAATTAGTTTATGGTCTTAAAACGGTAAACGATAAGGGAGAGGCCAGCTCGGATCTGTATCTATTAGATTTGATAGACACGAAGGCGAAACCACTACAATTGACCTCTGCCACGGGCACTGAGCACGATGTGAGCTTCGCCAATGACGACAAGTCGATTTATTTCCTTGCTAGTCGCAGTGGTTCAAGCCAGTTATTTCAACTGCCATTAACGGGCGGTGAAGCGGTACAAGTTTCTGATTTACCTTTGGATATTGATGGCTACAAATTATCAAACGACGGTAAACAAGTTGTACTTAGCATGCGGGTATTCCCCGAGTGTAAGGACTTAGCCTGCTCAAAGGATAAATTTACCGCCGAAGCTGAGCGTAAATCGACTGGCCGTGAATACAAGCAGTTAATGGTTCGCCATTGGGATACGTGGGAAGACCACGCCCGTAACCATTTATTTGTGGGTGCGGTAAACGGTGAGAAACTCACTAAAGTAGTGGATGTGACTCAAGGGTTAAACACTGAAACGCCGCCAAAACCTTTCTCGGGTATGGAAGAAGTGACCTTCACCCCAGACGGTAAGTTTGTGGTTTATAGCGCGAAAGCCCCTAGCAAAGATCAAGCTTGGACCACTAACTATGATTTGTGGCAAGTGCCAGTGACAGGCGGCACCGCAACCAACTTAACCAAAGACAATCTTGCATGGGATGCGCAGCCAACATTTTCGAGCGATGGTCGTTACATGGCCTATTTAGCAATGAAAAAACCGGGTTTTGAAGCAGATCGCTACGGCATTATGCTGCGCGATACTAGCACAGGCCAAACCAAAGAAGTGGCGCCATTATGGGATCGCAGCCCAAGCTCACTGATGTTTGCTCCTGACAATCGTACCTTGTATGTGACGGCACAAGACCTAGGTCAAGTCTCAATTTTCCAAGTGAATACCCAATTTGGCGATGTGCGTTCTGTCTACAGTGATGGCACGAACAGTTTAATTGCGGTCACTAACGAACAACTGATTTTCGATAGCAAAACCTTAGTTGAACCGGGCGATCTCTATAGCATTACGACTGAAGGTGAAGGGCTTAAACGTCTGACCGAAGTGAATAAAGACAAATTGGCCGAGATCAAGTTTGGTAAGTTTGAACAGTTCAGCTTTAAAGGTTGGAATAACGAAGACGTTTACGGTTACTGGATCAAACCGGCGAACTTCCAAGAAGGGAAAAAATACCCAATTGCCTATCTCGTTCACGGTGGGCCGCAAGGTTCATTTGGTAATGCCTTCAGTGGTCGTTGGAATGCCCAATTATGGGCGGGTGCGGGTTATGGCGTCGTCATGGTGGATTTCCACGGCTCTACCGGTTACGGCCAAGCCTTTACGGATTCAATCAGCCAAGATTGGGGGGGTAAGCCATTAGAAGATCTGCAAAAAGGCCTAGCGGCGGTGAGCCAGCAACAAAAATGGCTCGATCCGCAAAACACCTGTGCGCTCGGCGGTTCTTACGGCGGCTACATGATGAACTGGATCCAAGGTAACTGGAACGACGGTTTCAAGTGCTTAGTTAACCACGCGGGTCTGTTCGATATGCGTTCAATGTATTACGTGACCGAAGAAGTGTGGTTCGCAGAGCATGAGTTTGGCGGCACTTATTCAGATAACAAAGCGTTATATGAGAAGTTTAACCCAGTGAATTATGTTGAAAACTGGAAAACACCCATGCTGGTTATCCACGGTGAGAAGGACTTCCGCGTCCCTTATGGTCAAGGTTTAGCGGCATTCAGTTTTATGCAGCGCAAAGGGATCCCATCTGAGTTATTGATTTTCCCTGATGAAAACCATTGGATCTTAAAACCTGAAAACTTAGAGCAATGGTATGCTAATGTCTTCGGTTGGATGGATCGCTGGACTAAGCAATAACGACCAGTGCGTTTATGGGCTTTGCACCGACGAAAGCCCATAGAAGCAAGGCTCGCCCTGATAGGATTATTATCGGCGAGTCATTTAATGCTTAACTGACAATCAAAGTATTTTTAGTCTGTATTTAAACTAAGCGTCTTCTGACCAAGTGTATTTGGATTGAGTGCCTTTTGATTCAGTATCTTAAAAAGCCAGACTTTGTTCTGGCTTTTTATTGTGTCATGAAATGTTTTTAATCAAGGAGTTAAGATGAACATTCGAGCCGCAACCTTAACTGATATCCCTGAAATAAGCGTATTACTCACTCAATTAACCCAAGAATTTATCGCCCCAACTTGCACAGCAGAGGGCGCTGCAATCTTAGTTAATGCCATGTCGATAGAAGCGATTGGTAGCTACTTTGCTATGGGTTATCAGTACCATGTTGCCATAACGGACTCGGGCCAACTCGCAGGTGTAGTGGGGATGAAGGCGAATAGTCACTTATACCATCTCTTTGTCGCCTCCCATGCGCAGGGGCAAGGCGTGGCGCGAATGTTGTGGGAACATGCCAAAGCTCAATGTTTAGCCCAAGGCAATTCGGGCATATTTACCGTGAACTCGGCGCTGAATGCGCAGGCTGTGTACTTAGGCTTTGGCTTTGTGCCCCTTGGACCCGAGCGAGAACGCGGCGGAATCCGCGATATTCCCATGCAGCTAGTGCTTTAGGTTGACTGTACTCATTTATCATCCGAACACGAGCATTATCATTCGGCTGAATAGTAATTCAACGAAAGAGCTTGAACGAAAGCACTAGGGTGCAAAGAACTTGAATAAAAAGAACTTTACCGAATAGAACTAAAAATAGAGGAATTATGGCAAATTTAACATTTTATCCCATCGGCAACGCTGGCGAAAAATGGGGCGAGGCTGAAAAAGCTGCATGGCTGGCGAGCACCCAAATCAAGCGTTCGTATCAGGACGATGTCGTGACGCCACTCAAGGCGATGGAAGCAAAGCTCTCTACGCTTGGGCTTGGCATTGTGCAATATGGCGCCTTGTCGATTAACGCCGAGCGTTACCCATTATTTGCGGTAAAAAGCCAACAGTTTGATCCACAAAAGCCAACCGTGCTCGTGACTGGTGGCGTGCACGGTTACGAAACCAGCGGTGTTCATGGTGCCCTGGCATTTTTAGCGGATAAGGCGGCTCATTATGTTGATCGCGTCAATCTTGTGATCGCCGTGTGCGTGAGTCCTTGGGGTTACGAAACCATCAATCGTTGGAACCCTAAGGCTATCGATCCTAATCGTTCATTTTATGCCAACAGTCCAGCGGAAGAATCGGCGGCCTTGATGGCCTTAGTCGCATCCGTAGAGCAAGATTTTGATGTGCATGTGGACTTACATGAAACCACGGATTCCGATGAATTAGAATTTCGTCCAGCGCTTTGCGCCCGTGATGGAAAAGAGTACGTCAAAGGTACTATTCCAGATGGTTTTTATGCTGTGGGTGATACAGAACACTCAATGGATGCCTTTCAGAAAGCCATTATTGACGGTGTGAGTAAAGTGACGCACATTGCTCCTGCCGATGAGAAAGGCGAGATCATTGGCTCGACTGTGGTGCAGCACGGGGTGATTAACTATCCGCTTAAGTCATTAGGGCTTTGCAGCAGTGTCACTGGCTGTATCTATAACACAACGACAGAAGTGTACCCAGATAGCCCAACGGCCACGCCAGCTGAATGTAATCTGGCGCAAGTTGCGGCCATCACCAGCGCCATCGATTATGTACTGGCACAGCGTTAGTCACAGTTTGTTGTGATGTTCAGCTTAGTGATCGTAAGTGAGTGATGCCCAGTTGAGTTAGCTGCTAGTGAAGTCATTTTGCGTGCGATCGATTAACGCATCGACTCTTTAATTAGGTCATTCACGGAACATCACGCAATAAAAAGCCCTCATTCGAGGGCTTCTTCATTTATGTCGCGCGGCTTTTATTAAGCACGAGCCTAGCATTGGCAGGCGATAACCTAGTTGTTGTCGCTATAGTCACGGCCATAATAGCTATCGAGGAACAGTTGTTTCAGCTCGTTAATCAATGGGTAACGTGGGTTGGCACCGGTACATTGATCATCGAACGCATCTTCGGCTAATTCATCTAACTTGGCGAGGAAGTCGGCTTCGTTGACACCGGCTTCTTGGATAGAAGCAGGAATGCCAATCGTCTTCTTGAGGTGTGTGATTTTCTCAAGCAATTTTTCGACTTTTTCTTCATCCGTCTTTCCGCCTAGTTTCAAGTGATCTGCGATGGAAGCATAACGGCACAGGGCTTTTGGCCTGTCGTATTGGCTAAAGGCCGCTTGCTTAGTGGGCAGATCCGTTGCGTTAAAGCGTATTACGTTGTTGATCAGCAGCGCATTGGCTAGGCCATGGGCGAGATGGAACTCGGCGCCCAGTTTGTGTGCCATTGAGTGGCAAATCCCAAGGAAAGCGTTAGCAAAGGCGATACCCGCAATAGTGGCGCCATTGTGGACCTTTTCACGGGCGACAGGTGATTGTGAACCCAAGTTGTAGGCATCGGGTAAATATTTGCACAGTAAGTCGAGGGCTTGTAGCGCTTGGCCATCGCTGTACTCATTCGCCATCACGCTGACATAGGCTTCTAATGCATGGGTCACCGCATCTATGCCACCAAAAGCGGTGAGGGATTTAGGCATGTCCATCACAAGATTTGGATCAACAATCGCCATATTGGGCGTGAGTTGATAGTCGGCAATCGGGTATTTTTTACCGGTAATTTCGTCTGTCACTACCGCAAAAGGTGTGACTTCTGAGCCAGTGCCTGAAGTCGTCGGAATTGCCACCATCATGGCTTTGGTGCCCATTTTGGGGAATTTGTAGATACGTTTACGAATGTCCATAAAGCGCAATGCTAGATCGGCAAAATCCACATCTGGATGCTCGTACATTACCCAAATAATCTTAGCCGCATCCATTGGTGAGCCGCCGCCGAGCGCAATTATCACATCGGGTTTAAAGCTTTGAGCGACCTTAGCGCCTTGACGGACTATGGCTAATGTGGGGTCGGCTTCAACATCGTAAAAAATTTCGGTTTCAAGGCCCTGGGCTTTTAAAATCCGCATGGTTTCATCGCAATAACCGTGATTGAACAAAAATCTGTCTGTGATGATTAAGGCGCGTTTTTTATCGCTCAGTTCTTCGAGCGCGATGGGCAAACTACCGCGGCGGAAATAGATAGATGCAGGAAGCTTATGCCACAACATGTTTTCGGCCCTCTTAGCGACGGTTTTTTTATTAATTAGATGACTCGGGCCAACGTTTTCTGAAATCGAGTTGCCGCCCCAAGAACCACAGCCTAAAGTGAGCGAAGGTGCCAGTTTGAAGTTGTACAGATCGCCAATACCGCCTTGTGAAGCTGGGGTGTTGATCAAAATACGTGCTGTTTTCATTCTAAAACCAAAGGCATGAACACGTTCTGTTTGGGTATCTTGGTCGGTATAAAGCCCTGATGTGTGGCCAATGCCGCCGAGTGCGACTAAGGCTTCGGCTTTATCCATGGCATCGTTAAAGTCGGTGGCGCGGTACATGCCAAGTAATGGCGATAATTTTTCATGGGCGAAGGCTTCGCTGTCGCAAATGTCGGTGACTTCACCAATCAACACTTTTGTCCAGTGTGGCACTTCAAAGCCCGCCATTTTCGCGATACTGGCAGCACTTTGGCCAACGATATCGGCATTTAAACCGCCATTTTTCAAAATGATGTGTTGCATCGCCGCGGTTTCATCCTTCGACAGCATATAGCCACCGTGGGTTGCGAAACGCTCTTTAACCTGCTCATAAATACTGTCGACCACAATTACTGCTTGCTCTGACGCACAAACCACACCGTTATCGAAGGTTTTTGACATGAGAATCGAACTGACTGCGCGTTTGATGTCGGCGGTTTCATCGATAACAATAGGCGTGTTACCCGCACCTACGCCAATAGCAGGTTTACCGGAAGAGTAGGCGGCTTTCACCATGCCTGGGCCTCCCGTTGCGAGGATTAAATTCACCTTAGGGTGAGTCATTAATTGATTTGATAGTGCAACGCTGGGTTCATCAATCCAACCAATAATGTCTTTGGGCGCGCCCGCGGCTATGGCAGCATCAAGCACTAATTTTGCTGCGGTTGTGGTTGAAACTTTGGCCCTAGGATGGGGCGAGAAGATAATTGCGTTACGGGTTTTAAGGCTGATTAAGGCCTTAAATATCGCGGTCGATGTGGGGTTCGTGGTGGGGACTATGCCACAGATGATGCCTACGGGTTCAGCAATGGTAATAGTACCGAAGGTGACATCTTCAGATAAAATCCCGCAGGTTTTTTCATCTTTGTATTTGTTATAAATGTACTCAGAGGCAAAGTGGTTTTTAATTACTTTGTCTTCAACGACACCCATGCGGGTTTCTGCGGCGGCCATTTTGGCCAGCGAGATACGCGCATCGGCAGCGGCAAGGGCGGCTGCACGGAAAATTTTATCGACTTGCGCTTGGCTGAATGTCGCATACTCGGCTTGTGCTTTGGCCACTCGCTCGACCATGAGATCCAGTTCTTGTGCATTGGTCACTGTCATGATTAATACTCCTAAAAAGATTTAGTGAATCAAGGCATTCACTAAATCCTCTTTATGGTAGAAAATTACACCTAAAGCCGCGTTGAAAGTGTGATATCAACGACAATATCGTGCTTTTATGTAATAAAACTACACTTAGGGTAACTTGTTTGTTTAAAATTGCGCTGAAAATGCATCGGCTTCGATAACTAAATATTATTCGAAGTTGTGATTTAACCTCAAAAATCTCATTTTTCAGTCAATAGCGCTTGAGATACTATACTTGCCCTCAAGCTTATTTTGATGAAGACGGCGTGACACGCACATAAGGATAGTCCCTTGGAGTTAACTCTTTACGTTAAATTTTTTCTTGGCCTCGTTGCCATCATTAATCCGGTTGGCTTGTTGCCTGTGTTTGTGAGCTTAACCAGCCATCAAACGGAGGCTGAGCGGAATCACACGGGTAAAGTAGCGAACTTTGCGGTTGTGGTGATCCTCTTAGTCACGATTGTGGCGGGGCAGCACATTCTGAATATGTTCAGCATTTCGTTATCTGCCTTTAGAATTGCTGGTGGCAGCCTGATTGCCATTATTGCGATGTCAATGTTGCAAGGTAAGTTAGGTGAAGTGAAGCGTAACCAAGAGGAAGACCGCGAATCCTCGGCGATGGAATCTGTGGCGGTTGTGCCTTTGGCTTTGCCACTGATGGCGGGACCTGGCGCTATCAGTTCGGTGATTGTCTTTGCCGCTGAGCATAATTCATTGTCGAACATTATTGCGATGTTCATTACTGTGATAGTGTTTGGTTTAGTGAGTTTTGGCCTGTTTAGAATGGCATCTATCATTTATAAGATCCTCGGCAAAACGGGTATTAACGTGATTACCCGTCTCATGGGACTTTTGATGTTATCTATTGGTATCGAAGTCATTGCGGCTGGTGTGAAGGGATTATTCCCACAGCTTTTCAGTTAGAGTCATTTTCAGTCACAGATTAAGTGTTCCTTTCTCTAGAAAAACGCATTGGAATTTTCAATGCGTTTTTTATTTCTATCTGCTCCTTGTTTGACGTTTCTCAAGTTTGCTCTGCGATTAGCAAAATCTAAGCTATTGATGGAATATGGGGGAAATCCTCGTTTATCAGGATATTAGCTTGTGCAATTTCAATAAACCTTAGTCGTCCTACGGTTGATATTATGCTATACCTAGTGTTCGGTATTTGGATCTAAAACTAAGTTTAAAAGGATATTTCTATGAAATGGCAATGGATTGGTAATCTCAGTCTAAAACAAAAATTATTAATGGTTGTCTTGCCTCCGCTATTAGCCTGTTTTTTATGTGGCACGCTTTACCTCATTGAAAAATATGAATATAGAAAAGATTTAACCTTAGTAGTGCAATTAAGCGAGCTAGCCGTCACCAACAGTAATTTAGTGCATGAGTTACAAAAAGAGCGCGGCATGAGTGCTGGATTTATTGGCTCAACAGGAAAAGCGTTTGCGGGTAAAATACCTGGTCAAAGACAATTAACGGATACGCAGCTCGGCCTCTATCAGCGTTTTATCACTGAGAATCATCTGCCGGAGATATTTGCCCCAAAACTTAGAGAGTTAAACGCTCAACTTGGGCGTTTGAATGCAATCCGCTCGCAGGTGGATAGTTTAAGTATCAGTGTCGCCGATGAAGTAGCCTATTACACTGAGTTAAATAAGTCATTACTGACGATAGTCGATGAAACCGCTAAAACGGGTGCTAATCAAGAAATCGCCATTAAAGCGACGGCTTTTAGTGCTTTTTTGCAATTAAAGGAAAGGGCGGGGATTGAAAGGGCGGTACTCAGCTCAACCTTTGGCCAAGCAGGATTTAAGCCTAAGGTTTATGCCAAATTTATCACTTTGGTTTCGGAGCAAAATACCTATCAAGAGCGTTTTTTAGCGCTAGCAAATTCTGATTTATTATCCTCGTTTAACCGTTTACAGAGTTCAGCTGCAATGCATGACGTTGAGCTGTTACGTCAAATCGCATTCGAGCAAGATAATCAAAAAATCCTGCAACAAAGTCCTGAAGAGTGGTTCAGTAAATCGACCGCGCGGATTGAGCTATTACGTGAGTTTGAACAGCAAGTCTCGGCAGATTTACTTAATACCACCCATGAAAGATTAACATTAGCGAATGAGAAAATGTTCTTAGTGCTCGCGACCTTAATCTCAGTATTGGCGATAGTCTTGATATTGAGTCTATCTGTTATCCGTTATTTGCATGACAGTGTGCATCACTTATATTCGACCATCACGCAAGCCCGTAAACATTACGACTTAAGTGTGCGTCTGACTCACTCTAGCTCCGATGAATTCGGTGAACTCGCCATCGCCTTTAACGATATGATGAGTGATTTTGAAAAGGTGATCCTACATGTACGTTCCAGTGGTGCTAAATTGCAACAAGCCGTGGAGCAAATGGATCTCTGTACCCATGCCATGGAGCAAGATGTGATGGCGGGCCACAGTGAAGCAGAACAAGTGGCCTCCGCTATGACAGAAATGAGTGCAACAGTGGCCGAGATTGCTAGCAATGCAGTGCAGGCATCCGAAGCGTCTTCCGCCGCCAATATAGAGGCTAAAGAAGGCAACCTCGAAGTCGGCCGAACCAGCAAAGCGATCAAAGCGTTAGCCGACGATATTAGTGGAGCTTCTAAAGCCATTAACGATTTAGACCGTGAGATTCACGGCATAGTGGTAGTGCTTGAAGTGATCAGCAGTATTGCTGAGCAAACTAATTTACTCGCGCTTAATGCCGCCATTGAAGCTGCCCGCGCAGGGGAAATGGGTCGCGGTTTTGCTGTAGTTGCAGACGAAGTCCGAAGTTTAGCGCAGCGCTCACAAACCTCGACCTCTGACATTAAAAATATGACAGATAGATTGAAGGCGGGAGCGAGCATTGCAGTAAAAGCCATGGACAGAGGATTAGCTCAGGCGAATAGCAGTGTCCATGAAGCTGAACAGGCAGGTATCGAATTGAAACGTATTGTGGAGCAAGTAGACATTATTGACCGCATGAACGAGCAAATTGCTACAGCAACCCATGAGCAATCGGCGGTATCAGAAGACGTAAATCGTAATGCACTGAAGATCAGTGAGATTTACCTTAATACTCAAAGGATCTCCGATGAGCTTAGGGAGCTGACCAAAGCCCTGACGTTTGACGCGAATTCAATGTCAAAAGAAGTGCACAAATTTACCGTCAATTAACGGTATAAAACGGTGAAAAGATTCAAGAAATCACGGCGGTTTGTTTAGCAATTGTGCAACCGCCTGAAACTGAGTCTTTTTTACTTGACCCCCTTTAGGCTTTTGCGTACAGTACCGCTCCGTTAACGATGAAAGCCTCTCGGCAAGGCTATACGAAATCGTTAGTGATTCTTAAACGTGAAAGATTAACCACGCTAACATAAATCGACATATGGTGAGGTGTCCGAGTGGCCGAAGGAGCACGCCTGGAAAGTGTGTATACGGTAACGTATCGAGGGTTCGACTCCCTCTCTCACCGCCACATTCTAAGAACCCGATCAAATGGTCGGGTTTTTTCTTTTCTATCATAAACCTATGAATTATAGTTGCTAAATCCAATGGCTCACCAACCTTTGGCACCTTAAGGTGGTACAAAAGGGTGGTACAAAACGATGGCATTTATGATCCAACCTCGCAGAGATCCGAAGTCTGGAATGTGGAAAATCCGCAAGGGTATTCCTGCACATTTACGGCCTTTCTTAGACGGTAAAACAGAGCTTAAAAGAAGTCTTGAAACTAAGGATGCAGCAGAAGCAAAATCTCGGGCATCAGTCATTGTTGCAGAGTTTGAAGCTATCACGGCTAATGCCCAGTTGCGTTATGATAATCAAGAACGAGAGCAGCAAGTTAACCCTGCACAATTAGATGCTATCGTGAGTCATTGGTTCGTTAATGAACGTCAACGACTAAGCCAGCAAGATATCCTCGCTCGATATACCCTAGAGACATCCGATGGCCTTGAAGCGATGGCAGAGTGGTTTAGCGATCCGTTAGAGGCGTTAAATGACGCTGAAGGGACTATCCACCAGCAATCAGCAGAACAACGCTTCATGAGTCACATGAACGATTTCGTTGATGAAGCTCTCAATCTGTCTCAGTGCCAACTCTTTTCCCATGCCGCTAGGCTGTATCTCTCTGTCAAATTAGCTGAAGCTATTATTAGGCTGTGTAATTCTGCATTTGACCTAGAAGTATATACACGACGGGAGCGAAAAAGAGGCTTCGAGCCACTGTTCATGCCACGAAGTGACTCAGGGAATGTGCAGGATTTTGCTGATAACAGTCGTGCTGCACTAGCTGAATCAGGGTTAGAAGTCGTTCCTGATGTTATGGCTACTCGAGGGGATGTCTCAACATCATCTACCGTTTCTCATTTGGTTGAATGGGTTAATACTCAAAAAAGTCTCATCTTAGGTGAGACGGCCTTTAAGTCATGGCAAGCAGACCGCAATCGACCATGCAACAGACTCATCGAGTTTTTCGGCACTAAGCCAATAGGTCAAATCCAAAAGATTGATATGCGTAACTTCTTCAATTGGATCATTCAATGCCCCAGTAAGCCAACACATGATGTCAGAGACCTCTCCTTTAAGAAGCAAATTGAGATAGCAAATAAGCAAGGGTTGACTCGGGTTAGCATCAATACCGCTGATAAGGAACTTAAGCTTATCTCAGGCTATTTCCAACAAGCGGTGAAATTGGATATCTTGCCGAAAAACCCGTGTCACCAAGTCTCTCCGGGTAAAGAAGCTGTCAGGACAGTGAGAGATCCGGGCTATTCAAACACTGAGCTATCACAGATTTTTTCCTTACCACTTTTTAAGGCTCGAACAGATGCTCAGAAAGCAAGGTATGGTGAGGCACCTTACTGGTTACCCGTTATCCTAGCCTATACAGGTGCAAGGGCTGAAGAGATAGCTCAACTCTATGTGAAAGACATTAAGCAGGATAAGGACGACCCACAGCTTTGGTTTTTCCATATCCAAGAGGTGAGGGACGACCAATCCGTTAAGACTGGTGAATCAAGGAAAGTGCCAGTATGTCGATCTCTCATTGAGTTGGGATTGCTCGATTACCTTCAGTCTTTGCCTGTTGATGGTCGCTTGTTTCCGGTGCTCAAAGCAAACAATAAGGCTAAGTATCATCTGGCGGTTGCAAGGCACCTCAAAGAGGCGTTTATGACGCTTAATATCGAACATTTTGACACACTCAAACCACTACATGCGTTCCGCCATCGCTTCATTACTGAAGCAAGAAAGGTGATGCGTGAGGATATTCAAAATGCTATAACAGGGCACTCTAATGCGGGGAATACGGGGCGAAACTATGGGATCTACTCAGAACTGCATCAGGCTATTGATAAGATGCCAGTTATTCTGATTCCAAAATGGCATTCTTAGATTGTATTAGCACATATAAGTCAGAATTTGAGTACACTATTGAATATTTGTATAAAAAATCTCAAAATCATATTGTTATATGAAATTTGCCACAGTGTACTCAAGTCATTCTATGCTAGAAATTAAGCTTCAACTAACTCCGAATCAAGTCGAGCAAAAACAGCAAAGCTATTCTTCAGGTCTGTCCTCAAGGATTCTATTTCGGATTTCTTCAACGCTTGGGGCTTTCTTGAGGTGTCCAGCTTCACCTTGCGTGAGTTTGTCCACACCAAAGCCAACTTCGCATTTCCACCATTCATCAAGTTCGTCTCCGTGTTTGTCTTGTATAGCTTTGAGCATTACTTCCTTTATATTAAGTGAAGCTGCTCCATCGTGTCCCGTCAAGGCTACTGCTAACATAACGTGACCACCTTTGTTCTCTATGTAACCTCTGAGTGAAGCTAAAGTCCCACCCATAGCTACAGTGTCATCCAAAATAACATATTTTTGCCCTTGTTGCACATCCCCATCAAAAAATGGATATTGAGACAAACGATAAAATGCTCCCTTGTCTGTTCTTTGAGGTTTGTTAGCTTGAACAATATCATCGCATAACTCAAGACCAAGGTTTACAGCTAAGTAATATGCGAATGCCGCTGGTATTTTGTTTGTACCAAACTCCTCAATGGCGTGCACTGGGAGAATTAAAGCTCTACTGCCTCCAATAATTCCACGAAGTTCTTCGAGTTTATCTTGAGGCACAATATCTTTTACAAGTTGTAAAGCAGCATCATTATTACCATTTTTCTTCGCTTCATTATATCTCTTATGCTCCTTAGCTGAGCCAAGAGGACAAAAGATAAATACTGGAGGGAAATCGGCCCAAGCAACACGAGTTTCTTCTTTTTTCAAACGCTCTCTATACTCAGCGAGAGACACAATTTTACTAGGCATTCGCACTACTACCAGATTCAAATTGCTCTACATTCTACTTAAAAAAAGATTTGTTGCATACTTTAGGTATATTTTGAACACGAAACTGGCAGGTTGTATGTAAACTAATCTATTTTAAGCAAATAAGAGAGGCTCTAGGGCCTCTCTTCAATTGGTTATGGATTAACCTTTAGATAGTATACTGATCCGGCGAAATACCGCTAGCTGAGCTCCACAACGGTTTTGAAGCTTGCCGTGGCTCAGGATCGAGTTCGATTATGTCATCAAATATTGGCTTTAAGATAATTCCTTTAATCATGGCTTTACTGTTGTGTCGGCCTTTTTCAAAACCTTTCTCCACCAGCCGTTTGGTCATGATATTACGGGTCATCTTCCAGTCGCCATCACGCTCAGCCCACTTTCTAAAGGCATCATATAGCGTATCTGTATAGGTAAAATCCCCCTTACAGGTACATTCCTCAAGGAATATAGCGAGTAAGTCTGACTCATGACGATACTCTGCGATTTCTGACTTTATCGAATTGGGAATCGATGCTTTAATACCATCCTTTAGCCACATCTGAACGCCTTCTAGAGCCCAATTGAGGATACCTGAGAGTTCAGCATATAGCTTATCCATTAATCGTGGGTCCATCTGTTCCTGACTGAAACTCGCATTGAATGGAAGCATGATCATTCTTCGCCACATTCCAAGGCTCGTATCACGAATCACGGGCTTGTGGTTACCTATCATGATGAGTTTAAACTTCGGACGGTATTCTAATTCTACCTTGGCATAGAGTTGACGAGTGACAATCACATCATCACCAGTCATAGATTTCACTAGGTTTTCATTCATCCTAGAGCCTTCAGGTAATTCATTAGCCACAACTACACGACTACCAGCAAGCTTAACTAAGGATGGGTTAGGGCCTGTATTACCGTTATTGGTTTGCAGCAAAACACTACTATCGATCTGATGATAGTAACTTCCCATTAATCGCTGTATCACGTTCATAAAGGTGCTCTTACCATTACAACCATGACCGTGGAGGAAGAACAGTACTTGTTCGTCTGTTCGTCCGGTTAGCATGTAACCGACTATGCGTTGTAAAAACTTAGCGTATTCTTTGTCGCCACAGGTGATTTCATCAATGAACTGTAACCAACGAGGGCAACCAGCTGAGCTATCGAAATGAACATCCCCACAGCGGCTGATGTACATTTCTTTCTGTGCAGGTAATAGTTTTCCGTTAGCTAAGTCTAATACGCCATTGTTTACTCCAAGTAGCATAGGATTAGCATCGAAGCAGTTCGAAGATATCTGATTGCCTGACTTGAAGATTTCTAGCATATCCATCATTTTTTTACGATTAAGCGTCATCCGGCCAAATTTTTGTAATTGCTCTGCTTCAGCTAACTTAGTCTTATTTTTGGTTTGTATTGCTTCTTCTAACATACTACCAGCTTGATTGATAAGACGTTCTCCAACACAGCGGGTATATTCAAGCTCCTTTCCGCTTGATGGAGCCCAATGTTTGCCATTAAAGTTAACTATGCTGTTAAGTTCTGGTACGTACATCATGCTGTCGTTGGTGATCGCTTTTAATCGGTCAGCATTACCCACATCATTCAGTGAGTCTTCGTTGAAGTTAGCCCAGATCTCGGGGATAGGTTCATCAGACACAGACACAGGGTCTGTCGAGGTGTTGTCGTGGTTTACAGCAGGTTCACAGATCACTTCAACAGACTGCTGGCTTACACCGTATTGATTAACCAGCTCCTCGAGTGATAAGGCATCTTCACGCCTTAAATAGTCGTCAATGTCCTTGCCTTGACCTTCAGGCAGACCCACTTGAGTGAGTGAGGATAACCCTAATTCTGCCAACTTCTCGCGATACTTATCACCCGCAGCATCACTATCAAAGAAGGTGATCACATCACGTTCTTGCAAGTTCTGCTTTACCCATGCCAGCTGTTCTTGACCCAGTTGCCCATTGGTTGCCAGAACAGGTCCCTCCCAGTTGTGATTTAGTAAGGCTAACAAGTCGTGTTCACCTTCAACGATAGCGACTGCCCCTGCGGCATTAATTAAATGTTGTCCATAAAACTGAATGTCATTTAACCAAAATTGCTTAGGCATTTGATATTGTTTCTCTTTCTTGGGATCTTTAAACGTGAAGCGGCAAAGATGTCCATCTTCATCATAATGAGGAAAGATATAGACATCTCTTGGGAAAAAGTCCGAAGGATTGGATTGGCCTTCTTTAACCAATCCTGATGCGTACATCTCATTACGACTGAAGCCTTGAGCTTCTAAGGCACACCAAAGTTGACCTTGGGAATACCCTATGTCGCTATCAAACAGTACTTCTTGACTGAGTTCTCGCTTTTCCATAAGAGCAGCAAGAGGTTTACTTTTATCAGCAATCATAGGTTCAAAGTAGTATTCACATGCTGCATTCATAAGCTCTTGCCGACGAAGGAATTGCTCTTCGGTCAGTTCTAGCTTCTCTGGCTTAACTTTCTTAGCTTTGGGTTGAGTATTGATGGTTATCCCTTCAATCTCGCCAGCAAGTAACTTGTTGGCCGCATCATAGGGATTGTTTGCAAGGTCATAACAGGTCAGAAAACTATAAATATCACCGTGTTCCTCACATGAGTAGCAGTGATAGTTTTGGTCCGTTGGATCAGCATGATAAATTTTGAAACAGCCTGCATGCCCACAGAAGGGACAAACATCATCCTCTAACTGGCAGTAGTCGCTCGATGTTGGCTTAACCTCGCTGTCGACGAGCTTAGCGATCAGCTCTGGCAAGTCATAAAGTGCTTTAACGCCCTCTAAGCCGATTTCATTCAATGTTTGATGGTTAAATCTGTTATTTCTTACAAATACTTGAGATGTCATGTGACATATCCTCTAAAACAGAGGCCAACAGACTAAAATATATATGTAAATAGTTTGTCTGTAGTTTGGCCTTCGAGCTGGTTTTAGCTCTTCCCCTGTTTAAGTCGTCCTTCAACCTAAACAGGGGCATTCTTTCCTCTATTAATCGAACATACGACGATAAAGGTTTGTTGCCTGCATCCCTGTGGCATTAGTTGTTTGAGAGCATTCCAGAAGTCCCGAAGCCACCAGCCGACCGATATGGCGTTTAGCCGTTCTTAATGAATAACCGCAACGCTTCATTAAGGTATTAGCTAGACTCTCCCTACCACCCAACAGCACGCCATTACTAACAGGCATCCGGCTTATCTCGTAGAGTGTTCGGCCTAATTGATCTTGGAATAGCTCAAAAGGTAGCTTGAACACGCTAGAGCTAACTGCGTTGCTTGCTGTTGCTATAGGGCTGTGGTTTAGGTCATGGTTTATCATCTCAATCTCCGGTGGGGTCATTCATGTCATGCCTCTCACATAATGTTTTAATCGATTGGAGTTAGAGTTGAACGCAGTAAATTGATGAGATTTCAACCAAATCGGTTAAAGAGGCGAATTGTTGCCTAAAAGGTTTTGGTATGACATTTTTTCATTCAGCTAACGTTAGTTATGAATAAATGGAATGATACTAATTTATAAGGTTTTTATTGCTGGTTTACTTAGTGGAAATCACAAAAGAAGATAAAAGATGGCATCAACTGTCTTAGACTGGTGATGCTAGAGTTCACGATAGTAACTCGGATGAAGTGAACTCTAGTGTGCTGGTGGAGTGTTCAGTATGAAGGTTCCCACATCTAAAGGCAGATAGTCACTTGTTCACTCGTCTTCACTCTCACTCCCAATAAGCCTAAACCGCTTTACACCAACCTCAGCCGAAAATTCAGCAGACTGACTAAAGTATTTCTATTAACTTTTTCTATAGCTATTTTTAGAAAATCAATTAAAAATCAGCAAGTAAAAACAATAAAACTGTCAAATAGGGCAATGTTACTTGCATTTGATGGAGAGTGAGTTGGCAGAAATCAGCAGCGAAATCGGCAGGGAGAAAAGGTGTTGTCCAAGCTGGTCGTTAGCAGCAAACTTTGAAATAACAACTGTTCAGCCTGATTGAGGGTTGGTACACTTCGGGATTATTAGTTATTGTTTTTAAAGAGTTGATTACGGCTCTCACCCTGACTAGCTGAAACTTGATGCTACTAATATTCTGATCGCAAAGCTGTAATATTGCTGACTAGTATCATGAAGAAATATCGCAGGTACTGAGGCAGAAGATATTTTATAACAATAGCTTATGATTTAATCGATAAGGATGCACACATGTCCATTGACCCTAAGCAATTACAATCATTGGCGGCAAGCCAACCTGAAGTCGCCGCACTATGGCTTTATGGTTCTCAGGCCAAAGGTAATGCTACAGAACAGAGTGATTGGGATTTGGCGGTCGCATTTGACCCTGTTAAGACTGATAACGTGCTCGATAATCGTCTAAGAGCAGAGTTATTAGCGATGGACTGGCAGCGTGCACTGGGTTTGCCGGAAGGAAAGCTCTCAGTCGTCGACATTAATCTGGCTCCTATTCCACTAGCATTCGGTATTATTGATGCTAACAAGGTTCTATACAGTCGTGATGAAGGCCGAAGGATGCAGGAAGAGGCCCGTATTATGTCGTCGATGGAACTCGATTATGCAACGTCGCCAATGAGCAGAGGAACAACTAACTGATGTCTGATAATGCCTATATAACGTCTCTACGCCTTAGCCTCAACCGTTATCAGGCTGAGCTGGTTGAACTAAAGCTTATACTCAGCCAGCGTTCGCTATCGAATCTTGAATATCGTGCTGCTGAACGAACCTTGCAGGTTTCGATTGAAGCCTGTATCGGTATTGCTAAACATTGGGCTAAAGCATTGGCAGGACATAGCCCGCAGGATGCCTATCAAGCTTTTGAGATCCTCTGTCAGCGTGGAGCACAACCTGTTGAGGAACTTAGCGGTTGGCGTAAGGTGATAGGTCTTCGTAATGCACTGGTTCACGATTACCTTAATATTGATCCTGAGATTATTCGCAGCGTGATAGCTCAGGGCTATAGCGATAAATTGTTTGTCTTTGCAGAGCAAGGTCTTAACTGGCTGGCTCAGCAGCAGGATCACTAAATAGGTTCGTGATAACGATTGGTTGGGATCACGGAGAACGTTAACATAGATTCTGAGCCTAGACTCACCTTAGCCACTTGATAGATGAGTCTAGCAACGACCCATAATGACTATTTGTCTGGATAATCTCTATACCAATAGTTAACCGCAAGCCATTCCCCAAAAGCCTGAAAATGGACTAGCTGCCTGACTATCCAGTGCATATATGGTAGATGTTCTCTAGGATGAGTCGCGTATAGATTACCATCCCTTGTGATTGAGATAGTCTCAGGGGTAAAACCTTTCTCAATGAGAAATGCTTTAATAGCATCTTGATCTCTAAAGCTCCCTGCACCCATTGCCACCTCTCCTTGAAGGTGCATCATCTTCTGATCTGTACCTCGTTTATCTGGGACAATCTCGACTGTAAAGAAGGGACTGTGGTTTTTGATGGCTTCGTTAATTTGATGATCTCTTGTTTCTGGCGTAAATCTGCCTTCAACAAGCAAAAGGGGGTAGGTTAAGACTAATTCGTCGTGCATGATTTTTCTCCGATTGAAGTTTCAATGGGGCAGTATTTGTCACCCCCCATATTTCTATTTTAATCGGTGGGGGATCGTTTCAACTGACTTATACCGTCATTTTTCACCATGAACTGAGGCATAAGAAACCTGATGTAAATCAACTACACAGGAAACTGATATGCTTATTTCAACATTAACCCACCGTAATCAACTCGACTCTTCCGACTCAGTTATCAGGGAAGCCATTGCTATCTTGGAGAGTCGCTACACCCTGCAAGCAAATCCGCAGGCATTCACCTCTCCACAACTGGTAAAAGACTATCTTCGACTGAAAATGGCTGGATACGAGCGGGAGGTATTTGCGGTATTGCTACTGGATAGTCAGCACCGTTTGATTAGTTGTGAAGAACTTTTTTTCGGCACGATAGATGCCGCCTCAGTATATCCTCGTGAGGTGGTAAAAATAGTTCTGCATAGAAACGCCGCTGCCGTGATATTCGCCCACAACCATCCCTCAGGCATGCCTGAACCCTCAGAGGCCGATAAACGCATTACAGAGCGTTTAAAGACAGCCTTGGCAACTATTGATGTATCAGTGTTAGACCATTTTGTTGTTGGTCATCAAGATGTCGTTTCGTTTGCTGAAAGGGGATGGTTATGAATACACCAGCGGCAACTGAACAGCCTATTCAGATTGACCTTCAGTCAGGAAGGAAACTACTACCTATCACGCTTAGTTTGGCTCAGCTCCTCAAGCGATTGCTGGTGGATGCTAACAAACCAATCAATAGTAAAGCTGTTACGATTAACTTCCGTGATCCTAGCTATTCTGCTGAGTCTGGTGGCTTTCATCCGGTCGAAATCCGTTTGGAATATTCATCAACCACCAGCATGTGGCAATTCTGCTATATCACTGACTTTGCCTATCAGGGACGTTACTACCCAGAATTAGAGAAGGACATCGACTTCAACTTTGCAGAGGCTTCAGGGTATCAGGCTTATGTTGGTCATCATCCGTTAAGCCACTTCAGCGGCCTATACCGACTATGGGAAGCCAACTTCAGAAGCTATCTGGTAGATGATCTCTACCAAATAACCATCAACTGGGATTAACCCGCAAACACCATTAAGACGGCCAGCGTTTCACTACATGGGTTCATGTGGTGGGCATTCGGCTGCCTGAACGACAATCAGGAAGGAGAAACATCATTAACGAGTTACTAAAAAAGGTCGCTAAAGCTGCACTGCTGACCATAGTGCCGATCCTCATCCAAGCCTTCGCTGAGCGTTATCTTTCAGATGAAGAACCTTGGGCAAACATTGATGTTGATGAAGATCAAGAATCTGAATAACACATTGTTTTCATAACCAATAAACCAAGGCCATGTGACACGGTCGTAAACACATCAATAACCGTGTCACATGGGTTGTTTTGGACCTTTTGAAGGGCTTGGTCAGTATACCTTGCCCTATTGAACAGGAGTCGTTCATGGCAGAAATCGGATATGCCCGTGTATCGACCACGGGACAAAGTCTCGATGCCCAACTGAAGGCATTAGCAAACTGCGACAAAGTGTTTCAAGAAAAGGTAAGTGGTGCAAAGGATGACCGTCCGCATCTGCAACTCATGCTGGAGTTTGTGAGGGAAGGTGACATCGTTATCGTCACCAAGCTGGATAGACTCGCAAGAAACACTCGTCACTTGCTTGAAATAGCTGAGTTTTTGGAACGCAAAAAGGTTTCACTGCAAATTCAAAACCTCGGGATTAATACAGCAACCCCTACAGGCAAACTTATGCTGACTATGGTTGGAGCCATCGCAACCTTTGAAAGAGAGCTGATGTTGGAAAGGCAGGCTGAAGGAATAGCTCTCGCAAAATTGCGAGGGAAATATAAGGGACGTAAACCTACCGCAATCACTAAGGCCAAAGAAGCAGCCCCAATGCTTGCCGAGGGTATATCTAAACCGGAAGTCGCAAAGAGGCTAAACATCAGCTTATCAAGCGTCCAACGGATAGCAAAGAAATTAACATCTAAGGATAACTTATGAATAAAAGGCAGAAAAACCGCTTTGAGATGTACTTCGTTATATTGATTTCTATAACAATATTGAGTGCTTTATCACTGATCGCCCTTGAGGATTCAATTGGCGGTTCACTGGATTATTTCATCCTCAGAATGTCACTCACATTTCAGGGCAACATCTCTGTTATCGTTATGGGAATTGGCTACATAGGGATGTGGTACATCTCTGAGCAATTAGCTTGGTTGAAGGAAAATGTTGAAAATAACCCATCTGGTCAGGTGATTGATTATCGACAGAAAAAACTATTACTTAAAACGGGGATCGGTGGAGCTTTATATCTGCTGACCTACGGCATTACTCTCATACTTTCAATTCTTGGTTATCACAATGGCAATATCTCTAAAATCGTCACTTCAGGGGCTGGATTGATAGGTCTATTGCTATGCCTTCTGGCTGGGGTTGCCATTTGGCAACTACGGTTGAGGCTGGAATGGATGGCAGAAGAACAAGATCAGTCAACAGCCAAACAATCAGATAGCAACTCTCTGAGTAACTAATCGACAAGGCCATCAGATTCTATTGATGGCTTTTTTTTTGGAGGATATATGCGTAAAACATGCAGTTTAGTTTTGTTTCTTGCCTTTATAGGGGCAGTATTACCAACACAGGTCTCTGCCTCAATTGATGATATCTTGAAGCATTACCAACAGGTTTACATGTGGGAACAAGTTGCCACATCATGTAAGAGTAAAGCACCTACTGAGTTGCAGGAAGATTGGTTATTTATCGAAGGAATTCTTAAGTTTCAAGATGGCTACTGGGGGGCGAAGGCAATCAAACAACTAGAGTATGCTGGAAAGACGCTACCACAAATTAAAGGGATATTTGCTTCTCTTCAGAGTAGTAGTGATGTATTAGCCGAACATTTGATTAGTAAAGCTTTGTGTGATCGAAAAGACAGAGATATCGTTCATGAAGAAATTGCAGCAGATCCGTCTTATAGATCTGCGGTCTATGTTTTAACAGGTCGGTATCCCTAGTGCGTGGATGAGCCTCAGAATGCAGTTCAATCCATTAGACATCAACTACCCCCTTTCTTTACTGCACAAATCATCAAGTGAAGATTAGTTTTTCACTTTAATACGATAGTATTATGAGCCAGTCATGGGCAGAGGTGATTCATTTAAGTTTGATTTATTTCATTGTAATTATTTAGATTAATAAGTAACGTAGTGATGAAAATGATTGATATGCTTTGGGGAAGGGAATCTCGGCGTCCCTTTTTCGCTAGGAGAACTGATGCACTTAAGCAATATACAAATACAGAATTTCAGGTTACTTAAAGATACAGTACTAGACCTGGAAGATGAGTTAAATAACGAGATATCATTACTTATAGGGAAGAATAATTCTGGCAAGACGTCTTTCATCGTACTGTTTGAAAAATTTCTGAAGTCAAAAAAGTTTTACTACGATGATTTCCCATTGAGTCTGCGTCAAGACATCCTTAAGTTCAGTCAAGAAACAGATGAGTATTCGTTAGCAATAAGGCTATGCCTGACTATTAAATATGGTAAAGATGATAATCTACAAAACCTTTCTGAATTCATTGTAGATCTTGACCCGAAGTGCAACACCGCACGAATTTCCTTTGAAGCGACGATCAATAAATCAAAGCTGTTAAATGACCTTAATGATGTTACCAAAAGAAAAGATGAGTTCATCAAAAAGAACCTTTCTGATTACATCCAAGTTGGTTATTACATCTTTAATGAGTACAGTGATTTTGAGCGGGAACATCGCTCGAACTTAATTCCTAAAGATGTATCTGATGTTAGTAATCTAATAAATTTAAAGATAATTCAAGCAAATAGAAACGTCACTAGTTCAGACGCAAAGCCTCAAGAACGAAAAATTCTCTCACACCTAACAACACAGTTCTACAACAGTAAAGTCAAGATGTCTCATGATGAGTTAGACGGGATCAATTCATCAATTATTGAAGCAGATGAGCAACTGAGCAGTAACTACAAAACCTTCTTTGAGCCTTTCCTTCAAAATGCAAAGTCATTTCTTGGACTTACTGACCTAAACGTTATATCCGATCTACAGTCCAAGGAGGTTATGGCAAATCATTCTAAGATCACCTACGGAAAAAATGGCACTGAACTCCCTGAACATCAAAATGGTTTGGGATACATGAACATACTCTATCTTCTTCTGAACATAGAGATTGAGAAAGCTGATTTTGAGAAGGCCAAACGGGATATAAACCTCCTGTTTATTGAAGAGCCTGAAGCTCACACTCACCCACAATTACAGTATGTTTTTATTGATCAAATCAAAAAAACTTTAAGAGGAATTAAAGGGCTTCAAACTTTCATTTCAACTCATTCGGCTTATATCGTCAAGAAGTGCAATTTTAAGGATATTCGTTATTTTCGAATTACAAAGGGCAAAGATAATACAGAGATACGTAATTTCTACATAGAGCTACAAGCAAGGTATACAGATGAAGGTAATACTGAAATTGACAAAGTAGAGAAGAAAAATTTTAAGTTTCTCAACCAATACTTAACCATTGAGTCCTCAGAACTATTCTTTGCGGAAAAAATAATTTTCATAGAGGGAACTTCTGAAAAAATGCTCCTTCCTTACTTCATCAATCAATTTGATAAAGATGAAATGGGTGATAAAGATGAAATGGGTAATAAAGTGGATGTTGCACTTACTTCTCAAAACATATCAATTCTAGAAGTGGGAGCAAACGCAAAAGCATTCAGGCATTTTCTCGATTTCCTTGAGATAAAGACGCTCATTATTACAGATTTAGACACTACATTTAAGAAGGTTACAACGGGAGAAAACGGCAATAGAATTAGTTATAACGCATGCCCAGCAAAAGTTGGCACGCATACCAGCAATGCAACCTTACGGCATTTCTATAAGTCACCAGACTTTAGTCATAATGACTTTTCAATATGGATGGACAAGCTAAAAACACATAGCCATGACGATCCATCACCATTGATCAAGGTTGTTTATCAGAGTGTTGAAGATGAATACCAAGGTAGAAGCTTTGAAGAGGCTTTTGTGAATGTGAATATGGATCTTATAGGTAGCAATCTAGACGATATCGATGGGCTTATAAACAAGGATAAGTTTGATGAGTATAAGTCTGATCCTGACAATTTTGTTAAGGAACTGCTTGATAGCAAAGGGAAGTCTAGTTTTGCTTCATCTATACTCTACCTCGCTCTTTCAAAAGATAACCTTAAGTGGAATTCCCCTTTATATATTAAGGAGGGATTAAAGTGGATCGCCAAGTAACACCACAACAAAGAATTCAAAAATGCATTGTTGATAAGCAGAATTTTGTTTTGCAGGGAGGGGCTGGCTGCGGGAAAACAGAAACATTAAAGCAAACGTTACAGTTACTGTCTGAGGATTACTCGAAGAAGAGATTGGCATGTATTACCCATACGAATCTTGCGGTAAATGAGATCATAGACCGAGTAGGGGAAGGCTATAACATATCCACAATACATTCATTTCTTGGTTCACTAATCAAGAACTACACCAAAGCAATTCACAACGTTATACATGAGATATTTACAGTCGCTAATGCAGAGTTTGAAACTGAGAATAGTTCTGGATTAACTGGTAATGACCTCAAAAAAGTTAATCATGAACACTACAAATATGCTTATAAGAAGTACGCAAAGTTAAAGTATATTGTTAAAGGTGAGACTTCATCTAAAGAGCTTGGTAAAAGAGAGTATGACAAAGCACCAAATGAACATAGCCTGAATCTCAATAAAGTAATAGCAGAGTTGAATAATGAAGTTCGGCAAATCATTGATGATAAAGATCATAAGATCATTAGATACAACGACTCACGTTTTGACCGATTCAATGACCTGTCATTTGGCCATAATAGCCTGCTTAAGATTACAAATTTGTTATTTATGCGCTATCCAAAGTTAGGAAGGATCTTGTGTGATAAATACGATTTTATCCTGATAGATGAATATCAAGATACGCATAAAGACGTGGTTAAAGTTTTCTTAAAGCATCTCCCTAAAGATAAGAATATCACAATAGGATTATTTGGGGATGCAATGCAAAGTATATACTCAGATGGTATCGGTGATGTTCGTGCTTATATTGATTCTGGTGATCTTGTTGAAATACAAAAGGAAGATAACTTCCGATGTTCGGAGCAGGTGATCAAATTTGTGAATGCTCTCAGAGAAGATTCTCTTGAGCAAGAACTAGCATTCAAGATTAAAGAAGATGGCACCAAAGAAACCTTAAAAGATAGACAAGGTCAGGTTAGGTTGCTTTATGCTATTTGGGATAAGAACAAACCTCACTCTAAGAGTTCTCGTGAAGAAAAACATGAATACCTTAATTTCGTGGACAAACTAATTGACTTGGCAGGTGGTGGGGAACCCTCCAATAGGAAGTTGATGCTTACAAACAAGTCAATTGCAGGCAAAGTTGGATTTGCTTCTTTATATAAGGTGTTTGCTGATAGATATACTGAAGTTAAAGATGAAATCGAAAAGGTTCTTTCAATTATTCAGGTGTTTGATCTAGCAGAACTATGTGATGCCTATAGCGGATCAGAAAAGAAGTACAACTTCATCTTATCCGAACTGAAGAAGTCGGGGTTTGTACTTAACAACCTTACAGCCAAAGAAAAGATTGTCGCTGCATTTGAGAAGCTCACTAAGGGTGATCTAAGTATTGCTAAAACTCTTGATGTTGCTTTTGAAGAAAATATTATGACCAAGTCAGACAGTTACCTTGCATATGTAGATCGTAAGGAATCTTTCTTAGCTGGGTTGAAAAAAGATATGGTATATCAGCAGCTTAAAGAGAAATTCAACTCAGGAGCCAATACCTTAGCTAGGATGGAAAAAGAAATCCTTGAATTGACTGAAGAAACATTCAATGAGTTCATATCTAATATAAATAGAGAGAGATTCTACGAGGAGCTATTCTCTGAATCGATCCCTTTCAATGAGGTAATCAGGTACTGCAGATACCTAAATGAAGAGTGCGATTATATCACAATGCATAAGACCAAAGGGTCTGGTATTGAGAACGTTTTAGTTGTCCTTGATGAGTATTTCTGGAATCAATACAAGTTTCAGTTTAGTCATGGTAGTACACAACCTTGTAGCGTCTTCACATCCTCTAACATGAAGCTGTTCTATGTAGCATGCTCACGAGCGATCAAGAATCTGACCGTTGTGAAAGTGGTAACCAGCGATGAGGAAAAATATCTACTGGAGACATTTCCCGAATTTGGCAAGGTAGTTATTGATTAGGTCAAGTGGTCGAGTCAATTTGGCCTCTCAGATGCAGTAATGCGAGCATTAGTCATTATTTCGGCTCACGTAGAATTTGATACTGTTTGAGCAAGGATCACCGTTCTTCTAGTATGAAATTTTATTCGTAGATTTAGATGTGGTATTTTAAGGAGTCGACTTGCCAAGCCTGCTACTTCAGTATTTCAAGTGGTACAAAAAGCTAGTACAATCAAAAAAATCAAGGTGCATAACACTATGATTTAATAGGGTTTGTTAGAATGAATTGTGAATCGAGGGTTCGACTCCCTCTCTCACCGCCAAATAAAATATAGAGGAAGCCGTTGATAATCAACGGCTTTTTCTATTTCTGGCGTTTGAGCTGCCTTTAAAGAGGATTGACTCAGACAATGTACCTTTATAGAGCTCCCAATCACGTGTATTTCACACGTATCTGTTTGGCCAAATCGTTACGCGATAAAGGCTTTCCATTTGACATAAAAGTGTCTTTGCTAACCCGTGACAGGGCCGAAGCGATTATTCGCAATATCGAGGTTGCAGGCACGCTGAAACAAATCATCCATTCCATTGACCACCAAACCCGTATTAATGATTTTATTCGCTACGTTGATGAAGTGATTAACAGCCTTCGTGTTCAGTTTGATAAAAACAATGTAACCACTATTGCTACGCCTAAGCGACACAGCATCCCAATACGGGAAACTAAGCTGTCGGAACATCTTGATGTGACAACGGTGACCAAAGCCTTGCCAGCTGCGGCTTTGCCCGATGCGTTAGCTGGCTTTTTAGTGTCGAAACAGAAATCAGGAATTAGGTTGTTATCTATTAAGCAACTGGAACTGCGAACGCGGTACTTTATTAAAACTGTGTCATCAAAAAACAAACAGGCCCTTTGCGTGAGTGATATCACCACAGCGGATGCTATGAAGTATCGTGATGAGTTACTTGGCCAAGGCAGAAGTTATAAAAGCAACAAAGAATACCTAGCCGCTGTGTTACAGTTTTTTAAATGGTGTCGGTTGATGAATTACTGTAGCCAAAATCCTTTTGAAAATGTGACTGTAGGGCAGAAGCCAAAAGTAAAAGCTAACCAAGCACGTGACCGCTGGACACATGTCGAGTTGAAACGTTTGATTCGTAACACACAGTTCAATGATTCATCAGCGGATTTTAAATGGGTTACCCGCTTAATGCTCTATGGTGGCCTTAGGCCATCAGAAGCGTGTCAGCTTAAACCGACAGACATTAAACTTATTGATGGCATTTACTGCATTAGCATTGATGATAGTGGTGATAATCAACGCTTGAAAAATCTCAATGCTAAACGTATTGCGCCCCTTCATCCAATATTGTTAGCGCAGGGCTTTATTGAGTTTGTCGCGCAACGCAGTAAGCAGAGCCAACTGTTTAAGTACAAGCCTATCGGTACCATAGAGGATTGGTCGAGAACGTACTGTAGGCAACTAGCGGGATTACAAAGCCAAATCGGGATGAAACCGAATCACCGTCCTACGGCTTATGGATTTAGACACACGTTTATTGATGAAATGAAGCAATTAGATGTGAGTGAGCATATTGTTGCGCAGATGGTAGGCCATAGTAATCCAAACATCACCTATAGCCGCTATGGAAAAGATGTTCAAGTGATCGTACTACAAAAGTGCATTGAAAAAATTGAATATGATATTTGATGAACGGGTGGTATAAATCAACTAATTATCAGGATTCAGGTAATTAGTTCACCATTCTTATTGGCTTTAAAGGAAGCCAACTGTTAAAAAGTGACACGCTTTATCTTGCTAAAGTAAATAGTCTCACCATGAATTATTAACAGTTGACCGAAGCGAAGCACTACCATGACTTCGAATAGAGACCCTGCAGTAATTGCTGTAACTTGTTTGGAGTCCTGAGTTGATTTCACATGTGTGGTTTCTTGTAAAAGAGCCTGTTAGTCATTAGTTGATTTATTGCTATATTGCACGATGAAAACGCCGTCTTCATTCATGAATGACCCGCGAGTGTTGCACTTCGGATTAGTCACATATATTTTGCTGGAGGGCAAGAACACGAACGTTTTTGAACTAAAATAGCTTAACAACCCAATTTTGTGTGGCAAATCGTCACATCAAGTTCTATGAGATCCTGTTTTGGTTGTTACTTAAACTTTGTGTTCAAGAAATGCACACTCGTGTTTTCACCTTAGTTTTGGTGGTGATTAAAATATTCAGAATTCTATTTAAAGGTGGAGATGACTATGGTTTCGGATGTTCCAAGCGCGAGTGAATTATTTCGAAGAGCGTGTGAGATTTACGATGGTGACCTAACCCTTGCGGAACAACTATTTAACAGTAATATTCCTGCGCTTGGGGACAAGAAACCCAATGAGTTACTTAGTTTTCAAGAAGGTCGTAAATTACTTGATATCCTACTTCGTAAAATTGAATGTGGAGAATTTTCTTAAAAATTAGTTCCCAGTGCTGGTACAGAATTTCCCCAATCAATGTTTACAAGCAGTAACGCCAGCTAATGTCTTAGATAAATGCAACAAGGCAAGATCTGCCCTTATTTTTTATTGCTGGGATAAGGTGGGGACTGCAAAAGAAAGTTTCATCTTTAGTCGATTTAGGCTGGGCGTAATCATCAACGGTGGCGAAAGGAAATGGTATGTTTCGTCATTTTTTGGGGTTAACAGTTGTTTTTGACAAGCATTCTTTCATTTTTTGTGGCTTTCTAACCTGAAATACCGATTGTCATGAAGATCTATTGTGTGTTTTCTGAATTATTTGGGGATCGGGTTGGGCTACAAAAGAAACCTTCATCTTTCCGATAATTTGGGGAAATTAATGCTTAAATGCGAAAGAGACCTTCATCTTTAGATGATTTAGGTTAAAAACTTAGTGTATTCCGCTTAATTTGCGATGCTTGGTTTTGTCCATCTCGTTTCGGTTCTTGTGTGCTATTCACTGGAGCTGATCGTATCAGGAGCAGAGGGTGCACATTAAGTTTAGGAAATAAAATAACACCACGTTGCAACTGCAAAGTTGAGGATGAGGTTCTGTGCAGCAAAAGCTAGCCCAATCGTACCAATTTGATTAATCTTGTCTCAATAACTAGATTTTTTGAGATAAGATTTATGTCATTTCAGTATCTATCACCGCCTGAGTGTCCGTTTAGCACTATCAGTGATGTTGTATTTGAGATCCGTAATCATGGCGATGATCCTAATAAATACATGGATTACATCAGCTCATTTCATATCGAGTATTATTCTTTTGATGAGTTTAGACGCAGCGTTAAGCCTAGCCTAAATGTTAATTTCTGTTGGTGGTTAGTTCGGCTACATAGAGACAGTTCGCTAATCAATCTCACTCCGTTAGAAAATAAACCGTTACCACTAAACCTGCCTGAGTCCGTAAACCGAGCGCTATCGCAATCTCCTGATTTCATGACATATTGCCGATTTAATCACTTGCATGAGTTTAGTCGGGTTTTGTCACAGATTGACCGTTACACCACACATAGTGCAATGCTTGGGGTGCTTGAGCAAATCGGAGAAAGCGTACATTTTGAGCACTTTAAAAATAATTTGATTGATGATGAGGCTATATCAAGTAGTCAGCTAGAGGGCGCTGCAACAACGACGCTGATTGCGAAAGAAATGCTCCGAAAGAAGCGTAGGCCTTGTACTGATGGTGAGCGGATGATTGTTGGGAATGCTGACTTAATGAATGCAGCGTGGGACCTCAAGGATGAGGCATTCAGTGTTGATTTGATAAAAACCTTACATAGAATGGGTACGCAGCACTTAGAGCAGAAAAACTACACCTCTGGGGTATTTAGAACCACAGATGATATTGCAGTTGTGAACGCTGATGGTGAAGTCGTTCATCAGCCACCAAAGCATGATGCTATTGAGTGCCTATTATCCCGCGTCGTGAATTGGTTAAACTCGACTGACGATCACATTCATCCGGTTATACAGGCCATTACTCTTCATTTTGTCATTGGCTATGTTCATCCGTTCCGTGATGGTAATGGACGGATAGCAAGAGCTTTGTTTATTTGGTATATGTTTAAGTGTGGCTATACGGGTTTCCGCTATATTGCGATTTCAGCACTGTTGAAAAAATCGCCCATTAAATACGGTCAGAGCTATCTGGATTGTGAGCATGACAAGTTAGATTTAACCTATTTTATTCGATATCAGTTAAGTATTATCAATCGTGCAATCACTGAATTCGTTTCTGCATATGGACGTGCCGCATATCGAATGACTGTATTAGAAAAGGAGTATCCAAATTTAGAAGATATTGAGAAAAAAATTATTGGTTTTGTTGCTGATGAGCCTCGTTATTTAAAAAAAACGACGATTACAGCCAGAGAGGTCGAAAAACTACTGGGTCTTAGTTATAACACGGTTAAGCAAAGACTTGATGACATGGTTACTGCAGGAATACTCGGACGTGAAAAAATAGGTAAAGCGACAGAATATTTTTTAGGGTGAACATAATCTGCTTTGTCGGTTCGATCCAATTGAACAAAGATTTAATTGGTGTGAAGTGAAGAATAAATCAGCATATATTTTATTAATGTTGGTAACCCTGTTGGGAAAAGGCTTACCTGAGATCGATTTGAGCGACGACTTAGATGAGGTGGTTTTTTGCTCACTAAATATCTAAATACTTAAGGAGTTATTCAGTAAGAGATTATTTTAAATCACTTTTTGTTATTAATAATTAAAACTTGCCTAAAGTAATTTTTAAGAATATACATATAAATCAGTGTGTTAGCTAAAAAATGTGTTGATTTATTTTTTATCCCTATCAATACTAGTCTCAAGAATTGGGCGGCACTTAGCCGCAGAAGGGGATAATGAACCAAACGGTCACTCATTTTATCGAAGCCTATCTATCATATAGGTTAATCAAAGCAGCTCCATCAACATTGCGTTCAGAGCGCAGCAAAGCCAAGAAACTCGGTATGCTTATAGGAAAACGACCGATAAGTGCTGTGACTCACAGTGATATTTTGATGCTCATCCAAACACTAAGCACTAAATCTAAATACGCGAACAAAACTATTAATGAGTTTTTAATCATTTTACGCGCAATATTTAACCGCGCTAAACGTGATGGCCTGATCGTGAATAATCTAATGGAAGGGGTTTCAAACTTGCGGGTATTTCACGATGAACCTATGCCATTTACGCTCAATGAATTGCAAATGATGAATCAGGTGCCCGTTGAACATGAGGATGGTAGACATCTTTATCAATTGGGCGTTCTCACTGGATTACGTATTTGTGAATTGTTGGCGTTAACGTGGGAAGTGATCAAACTGGATAATGCCCAATTACGCGTAAGAATCGCTCTGGTTGAAAAAATTCATAAAACGCCAAAAACTGCCGGCTCGGTTCGCACAGTTGAGTTATGTGAACCTGCTATTGAAATTTTGCAACGTCAATTCAAAATAACTGGAGGGAGAAAACCTGTTCGCCTCAAGATTTTGCAGGCAGATAATAAAACCCAAAAGATCGAATATCTTTCACCTGTTTTTTATAATGGTAAAACGAATAAACCATTTCTTGATGCCAAACAATATAACAAATCATTTTTTGCACCATTACTCGTGGTAGCAGGTGTTCCACATAGAGGTGCAGGGCAACTTCGGCACACATTTGCTAGCCAGGCTCTTACTGCAGGAATATCAAAAGAGTGGACTGCGAGACAGATGGGGCACACTTCTACGTCAATGATTGATGCACACTATGGTCGTTGGATGTGTCAAGATGCACCTAATAATGTTATTCAGGTCGCCAAGCATTTCTCTAGTGTGTTTAGATTTGATCACGTTAATATTGAAAATACAGAGGCCTCATCTCCATTAAGTGAACGCATCACATTGCCTGTTGAGCAAGACTTTGCGCCGACATTTCCAGTTGGAGCTTTGATATCGTCCCCTCATATTTCTAACCAAAACATGGCGTTCACAACTGAACAGGTAAAGGTTCTGTTGCAGCAGCACCCCCAACTACTCATGCAGTGTATCTGTAGTGGCACACTAATTTTGGCCACCTAAATAGAGGTGATATTATTACCTCGTAGATGACTTTAGGTGAACACATGAGATCGACAACCAGAAAAACATTTAGTGCTGAATTCAAACTTGAA
>Ga0172380_10000118_pt1 | contig 167422 bp, 172 predicted proteins | sample Leawe162metaG_FD_119747 | JGI IMG/M metagenome (GOLD analysis project Ga0172380, IMG submission 119747) | Leachate microbial communities from a municipal landfill in Southern Ontario, Canada - Leachate well 162 metaG | ecosystem: Engineered > Solid waste > Landfill > Unclassified | place...
CATTGGCTGCGTTTCCGAGCAGCACATTGGCAAGTTCGAGCGCCAGCCCGTCCATCGCACCGGAGCTGCCGACGCCCGCATCGAGATAGCCGAAGCGGCCGAGATCCTGCACGGTGTTGCCCGCACCCGTGGTCAATATCTCGATCATTGCCGGATCTCCTCCGGCACGAAGCGAATCCTGTCTCCCGGGCGGAAGGCGGCAGGCGGCTCGCGATGGGGATCGAAGAGCGCAATGCCGGTTGAGCCTATGATGTGCCAGCCGGAAGGAGCTGTGAGCGGCATGATACCCGCCTGCGCGCCGCCGATGATGACGGAGCCGACAGGAACGTTCATCCGGGGTACGGCCCGGCGCGGAGTGGCCAGACGGGGGTCGAGCCCGGAAAGATAAACGAAGCCCGGCATGGCGCCGACGGCCGCAACCGAGTAGAGCGGCGCCGAATGAAGCGCCACCAGTTCTTCGACGCCCATTCCCTTGGAATGCGCAAGGACAGAAAGATCCTCGCCGCTCTCCCCGCCATAGATAACCGGAACTTCGATGATCCGGCCGGTGCCCGTGTTGGGTACAGTCTGATCCCAGAGGGAAAGGATCTCGCGCTCCAGCGCAGCCGGATCGAGAACAAGCGGGTCGAAAACCACCATCAGATTGTTCATGCCCGGGACAGTCTCGGATACGCCGGCGATGCCGCGGAGGAAGCTTGCCGTCGCCCAGATGCGCCCTTGACAGGCGTCATCGAACATCGGGCCGGCGGCATCGATGAGGATTGCCCCGGCGCCCTGCATGCTCAATCTCGGTTTGCCGCCGTTCTCGCGCATCGTTCCCGCACCAGCCTGCTGATTTACAGCCTTCTTCTTCTGATATATCAGTTCGCCATTCTTGCCTATCACTTTTCTCGGTGCATCATCGGAAAAACATGCCAAAAACGTCAGTCGGCATGGAGGCATCGTAATTGTTCCCAACGGCCAATTGATCGTAGGATGACGCGCGCACGGAGGCTATCATGGTGAAAGACGGGATGCTCGGGGTCGACCTCAATTCGGATATGGGTGAAGGCTTCGGGGCCTTCAGGATGGGCGATGACGAGACCATGCTCTCGATTGTCAGTTCGGCCAATATCGCCTGCGGGCTGCATGCCGGCGACCCGGAAATCATGGCTACCACCTTCGCGCTCGCCAGACAGAAAGGCGTTGCCGTCGGCGGGCATCCGGGCTTTCCCGATCTCTGGGGCTTCGGCCGGCGCAATATCCCGTTTTCGACATCGGAGATCGAACGGCTGGTGGCCTACCAGATCGGTGCGGCGCAGGCCCTGTCGGCCTATGCGGGGCACCCGATCACCCATGTGAAGGCGCATGGCGCGCTCGGCAACCTGACCCAACAGCACGAGGGCGTGGCGCGGGCAGTCAACAACGCCATCAAGGCCGTCGACGCGAAGCTCATCTGCCTGACCATCGCACTCGGACATCAGGAGCGGCTGGCGCGCGAGATGGGGCTTTCCTGCCGTTCCGAGGTCTTCGCCGACCGGGCCTATACCGACGAGGGCTTTCTGGTTTCGCGCAGCGAGCCGGGAGCCGTCATCCACGACGCGAGGGCCGCATCGGAGCGAATCGTGCGCATGGTCAAGAACGGGGTGATCGAAACGATCACGGGTCGCGCGATCGTCACGCCGATCGATTCCATCTGCGTCCATAGCGACACACCGTCGGCGGTCACGATCGCGCGGGCCGTGCGGGATGCGCTTGAAGGCGCCGGCATTGCCGTCCGCAATTTCATTCATTGAGTGCGGAGCGATTTGATGGATCTCATCCTGATCGGCAAGCTGATGGAAATGTTGGAGAACTCGGCCCTCGGCGAGCTGGAGGTCACCGAGGACGGCGTAAGGATCAGGCTTTCCAAGACACCACGCGGCGAGGCACGCGCCGCATCTGCGCCGCCGTCGCGTACCGAAACACCCGAGGCCATGGCCGCCGCCGAGATCGCCGAGCTCATGGCGCTTCCCTCTGCGGATGAAGGCGGTCTCGAGATCGCCGTTCCAGCTGGCCTGCCCGGCACCTTCTACCGCGCGCCCGCGCCCGGCGCGGCGCCTTATGTCAGCGAGGGCGATCTGGTGGAGGAAGGCCAGGTACTCGCACTGATCGAGGCGATGAAGATGCTCAATCCCGTCGAGGCACCCCAATCCGGCCGGATCACTGCAATCCTGATCGCAGATGCGACGCAGGTTGCGGCCGGAACGCCGCTGATTGTCATCGACGCGGCGGACTGACGGCATGTTCGACAGTGTTCTCATCGCCAATCGCGGCGAAATCGCGCTGAGGATATTGCGGGCTTGCCGCGACCTCGGGCTTAAGGCCATCGCCGTCCATTCGCAGGCGGACTCGGATCTGCGCCATGTCAAACTGGCCGATACCGCGCTCTGCATCGGCCCTGCACCGGCCGCCAGGAGCTATCTCGACATGCACGAGGTCCTGCTCGCCGCCAGGCTGACGGGGGCCGATGCCATTCATCCAGGATACGGATTTCTTTCGGAAAATGCGGACTTCGCGCAAATGGTCGAAGAAGCAGGCATTACCTTCATCGGACCGCCCGCCGCAGCCATTCGCATGATGGGCGACAAGGTCGCGGCAAAGCGCGCGATGATCGCCGCAGGCGTACCCTGCGTTCCCGGACCTGACCATGCGCTACCGGCCGACCCGGCAAAGATCACGCAGATCGCCGAGCAGACCGGGTTTCCGCTGATCGTCAAGGCGGCAGGCGGCGGCGGCGGCCGGGGCATGCGCATCGTTCGCGATGCCGCAGAGCTTGCCGGCGCCGTCGCCGTGACCCGCGAGGAGGCGGGCCGCGCTTTCGGCAATCCGGAACTCTACCTGGAGAAATTTCTGGAACGTCCCCGGCATGTGGAAATCCAGATACTCGCGGACAATCACGGAAACGCCGTGCATCTCGGGGCGCGCGACTGCTCGACGCAACGGCGCCACCAGAAACTGATCGAGGAATCGCCGCCGCCCGGCATCGCCGGCGAGGCGATCGAACGGATCGGTAGGCGCTGCGCGGATGCCTGCCTTGCCATCGGCTATCGCGGCGCAGGCACCTTCGAATTCCTCTACCAGGATGGAGAATTCTACTTCATTGAGATGAACACACGGGTCCAGGTCGAGCACCCGGTGACGGAAGAGGTCACCGGAATCGATATCGTCCGGGAACAGCTGCGCATCGCACGCGGCGAGAGCCTTTCCTTCGCGCAGGACGGCGTGCAGTTTGCGGGACATGCGATCGAATGCCGGATCAACGCTGAAAACCCCTTCACCTTCGCTCCCTCCCCCGGAAGGATCACGCAATTCATCGCGCCTGGCGGCCCGGGCATCCGCGTCGACACCCATCTCTATGCCGGTTACAGCGTGCCGCCTGATTACGATTCCCTCCTCGCGAAGGTGATCGCCCATGGCGACAGCCGGGCGAACGCGATCGCCCGGATGCGGCGCGCGCTCCGCGAGACCGTGATCGACGGAATCTCGACCACAATCTGCCTTCATGAAAGAATGCTGGACGAACCCGGATTTCTCGCCGGCGGCTTCGATATCCACCACCTCGAGCGATTGCAGGACCAGGGTTTCGGGAGGGTGAAATGACTGAAACCATATGGCTCGGCGCTGTCATGGCCCTGCTCGAAAAGCACGGGCTTGCCGAATTCGAATACCAGGATGGTGATCGGCATATCCTGGCGACAAGGCATGACGTGCATGATCTCGCCACACACGAGCCGCCCCCCGCCCCCCGCCGTCAGATGACCATTGCCGCGCCACATGCCGGCGTTTTCAGAAGCGCGCATCCTTGCGAACAGGTGCAGAAATCGCTGCCGAGACCAGTAAGACGCGGAGACGTCATCGGCTTTCTCGAGGCCGGCTCGCTCTTGCGGCCCCTACTCGCCCCCGAGGATGGCATTCTTGCTGGTCAGCTTGCCGACGAGGGTGCACTTACCGGATATGGCGTAGCGCTTTTTGGCCTTTTCCCCGCAGACCGGCAACGGGATAGAGACTAGGGCCGATCGGCCCCAGGGGATCGAAGAATCACGCGACTTTCGCGAGTTGCGCGTTCGTCCAGTCGATGATCTGGCGCGCCGACATGGCGCCCGAAACACGGGCAATCTCGCGCCCGTCGCGATAGAGCAGCATGGTCGGAATGCCACGAATACCGAGACGGCCTGCCACTTCGGGCTGCTCCTCGGAATTGAGCTTCATCAGCCGGACGCCCGGTTCAAGGTTCTTAGCGGCTTCGGCGAAATGTGGAGCCATCATCTTGCACGGACCGCACCACGGGGCCCAGACGTCGACGAGAACCGGAACACCGCTACGCGAAGTCTGCTTTTCGAACATGCCCGCATCGGCTTCGACGGGGTGGCCTTCGAAAAGAGCCGCCTTGCAGACACCGCAGCGCGCCTCAGCCGCCGGGCGCCCCGCCTTCAACCGATTGACGGCAGAACAATGCGGACAGACAATTTGTTGATCGTTTTCCATATTGTAATTCTCCGTAAAATCGCGCTCCCATGCGGAACCGCGTCAACCCTCGCCTATTGACATTATATTCACATTGCCGTAGATACGCAAGAATGAAGATTGATCCGGAATCCATGCAGGGCGCAGCAGACGACGCCAGCGAGCTCTTGAAAGCGCTTGCCAACCGGCATCGGCTTCTCATCCTTTGTCAGTTGATCGACGGGGAGCGTTCCGTTGGCCAGCTCGCGGAGTTTCTCGGAATCCGGGATTCCACCGTATCACAGCATTTGGCGCTGTTACGCCGCGACCGCATCATCAGCGGCAGGCGCGACGGGCAGACGATCTGGTACCGGATCGAAAGCGAGCCGGCCCGCAACGTGATCGTCGCGCTCTACAACACCTATTGCTCGGTCTGATCCCGCTCAGGCGGGACGCATCGTGCCGCGCTCCCCGAGCGCGACATGCCAGGACAACGCTTCCTCGATGACATGTGGCGTGTGGCCGCTGCGCTTCCTGGCGCGGTCGAAATAATCCCTCAGCGCATCGCGATAGTCCGGATGGACGCAATTGGCGATGATGACCTCTGCCCGCTCGCGCGGCGCCAATCCGCGCAGGTCGGCAAGCCCCACTTCCGTTACCAGAATGTCGACGTCGTGCTCGGTGTGATCCACGTGGCTCACCATGGGCACGACGCTTGAGATCGCCCCGTCCTTGGCGATGGACTTGGTCACGAAGATCGACATGAAGCCGTTGCGGGCGAAGTCACCCGAACCGCCGATGCCGTTCATCATATGCGTTCCACCGACATGAGTGGAATTGACGTTGCCGTAGATGTCGAATTCGAGCGCCGTATTGATGCAGATCAGGCCGAGGCGGCGGATGACTTCAGGGTGGTTGCTGATCTCCTGCGGACGCAGGATCAGTTTGTGCTTGTATTCGGACAGGCGCGGCAGAACCTTCCGATACATATCCGCAGACAGAGTGATCGACGAACCGGAGGCGAAGGTCAACTTGCCGGCATCGAACAACTCGAAGGTCGAATCCTGCAGGACCTCTGAATACATCTTCAGGTCATGAAATGGCGTATCGATGAAGCCGTGGAGAACGGCATTGGCGATCGTCCCGATCCCCGCCTGCAAGGGCTGCAACTCATATCCCATCCGGCCCTGCTTGACCTCGTTTACAAGGAAATCGGCGAGATTGCCGGCAATTGCGCGGGTCTCGTCATCGGGCGGAAGAATGGTCGCCGAACTGTCCAGCTTCTCGGATACGACGACAGCGACGATCTTCTCCGGTGGGATCGGAATAAAGGGAAGACCGACTCGGCTTTCCGGCGTCACGACGGGGACCGGCATGCGGGCCGGGCGGCGCGTGGGAATATAGATGTCGTGCAGGCCTTCCAGCGTGATGGGCTGGGACAGGTTGAGTTCGACGATCACCTTGTCGGCCAGGATCGCGAAACTGGCGGAATTGCCGACGGAGGTCGTCGGTACGATCCCGCCCGTCTCGGTGATGGCGACAGCCTCGATGACGGCGATGTCGACAGGCTTGATCTGCTGGGTTCGCAGCTGTTCGACCGTTTCCGACAGATGCTGATCGATGAACATCACCTCGCCCGCATTGATCGCCTTGCGCAGGGCGGGATCCGACTGAAACGGGATGCGGCGGGCCAGCACATGTGCCTCGGCCAGCGTTTTGTCGAGATCGTTGCCAAGGGAGGCGCCGGTCATCAGGGTAATCTTCAGCGGATGCGTCTTGGCCCGCTCCGCCAAGGCCATTGGCACAGCCTTGGCCTCGCCGGCGCGGGTGAAGCCGCTCATGCCGACGGTCATGCCATCCTTGATGAAGGCCGCAGCCTCCTCGGCGCTGACCAGTTTGTCGAGCAGGGAATTATGTCGGATCCGATCGCGCAGCATGATTTCTCCTCTTCAAACCGCCAACTCGTGGGGGAGGCCCGCCAGTGCGCGGGTATTCAAGAACGCTTAATTGGCCTGGCTTGGGAAATGCAATCATTCTTCCGTCGCATTGCGCGCTTGCCTGATATGCGTTTTTCGCATGACATGTGAGCCTGACCAACCGCGTGAAGACAGCACGCCGACCATCAGAGCAATTCCGGGGAGATCATATCCGGCACTTGCCGGGCCCGTCACTCGAACCCGGTTGCCTGATCGATTGGGGCGTCGGAAACGCCGGAAGACATGCATTGATCAATTTTGGTAGAGCAATCGATTGACCGAATATCACTGTCGCGAGAGAGTGCACTCATGGATCATCTGCTAAAAAATCCAAGACGACGCACAGCACGATGGCTTGCGTCGATCTGCGCCGCGATGGTGCTCCTTGCGGTGGGCGTTGCGCCGGCCTTGGCAGAAGATGGTACGACCACCTTTCCATCCACGGAGGAAGGTCTCGACGAGATGTTTCCGCCGACGCCGGAGGATGCCTATCCGATGTCGGACCCAGAGCCTCCGCCGGATATTTTCGGGTCGTCCATGCCCCCTCCACTCGCCGACACGTCTGAAAGCCCGGTTCGCGACGACCGCTCCCTGGAGCAGCGCATCGCGGACTCGACAAAGCACGAGAAAGCACTGATCGAGCAGATCAAGGCGCTGCTGAAGCAGAGCAATATTTCCATCGTTCCGCCGCCATCCTACGAACTTCAATGCAACGAAGATCCGGTCGTCGAGCTTCTGACCGAGCAATTGGTCCAGTCATATGTCAAGCAGGGCGGCGATCCGGAACTGGGCCTTCTGGAGCAACTAATCGCAGTGCGCAGGGAACTTGCCATGCTCGGTGTCGAGCCGGGCGACGGCTACCAGGCGCAACTGGCCAATCGGCTGCTGGTGAAAGCGCAGACACTGATCAAGACCTACGGCAGCCAGCGCGACAAGGCCCTGGCGATCCTTGGCCTCGCCCACAAGGCGGCCAATGTGCTCCAACTTCTCGGAGATTCGGAGATCGAGCAGAAATTCTTCAGCGAAATTGCGGGATGGCTGTCCAAGCTCGTTCCCGACATGCTCAAGGACATCAGGACCAAGCATGACTACCGGCTGGTCAATGCGATCTTTACCCTGACTCGGGTGATCAACTCATCCGGGAAGCTGAGCGGACAGGCGGATCCCAGCGAAATCCTCAGGCAGATCGAGGAAGCGATGCGCTTCGACCTGTCGCTGGCGCTCGAGGCGTCGGGCGGAGGCCACAAATGGGCTCTTAAAAGCGACTTCTCGCTCACCCCCACACTGGCTGCGGGCAAGAACAAGCTGCTCCAGTTGATGTATATCGGCGAGGGTCAGGGAACCTATGCCAGCTATGCCTACACGAACGGCACGCTGACGATGAACGCCCCGGATTTCAAGGTGATCGCCAAGGTCACCGACTTCGATCCCTGCAAAGGTACGGCCGTGCTCTTTCTCGACCGCTTCTTTGCGCAGGAAGGCGAGACCTATATCCGGGAGGGCACGACGAACAAGGCACCGATCGTCTGGGCGGCCTTCGCCAACGCCTTTCGCGCGCAACAGGTCGATCAGGGGTTCGAATTCGAGCTGCCGGTCGAGACAAAAACCGAAAAGGCGGTCGATACCGTCTTTGATCAGAGCGCCAAGGGCTTCACCGGGAAGTTCACTGTGAAACTCACCCATACCCCCCGGTGAGGCGAACTCGAGCCAGGACGACGTCGGACGGCAGATGTCGAAATCCGGGCGACGACGTGCCACGAGACGCCAAAACCGCGGCTAGATAGATAGGTCTATTTGAAAGAAAAATGGCGCACCCGAAGAGATTCGAACTCCTGACCCCCAGATTCGTAGTCTGGTGCTCTATCCAGCTGAGCTACGGGTGCGTACCGGTCCGACTGTCGTCGGCGGTGTGGCGATCCTCTAAAACGTGCCGCGCAGGATTGCAAGCACCTTTCGGAAAAAAGAGTCATTTTGCCGTCACATGGGATTGCCGCATGCCGGCAGCAGCTATTGCCAGTTCAGGCGCGGGCCCTCCAGTCATCGAGAGCCACGGGACGATCGGGAATTTCAATGCGAAACTGGGTTCCGGGTCCAGGCTTCTCGACGAGCGCGATAGTGCCCCCGTGGGCAAGGACCAATTCGCGGGCAATCGCCAGCCCCAGTCCCGTTCCGCCGGAACGCGCCGATCCGCGGAATGCGGCAAAAAGGTTCTCCCGCGCCTTGCTGGGCATGCCCGGACCGGTATCGTCGATGACGATGCAGACGACACTGCCGATGCGCTGGGCCAACAAGGTCACGCGACGAATAACCCAAGGTTCCTCCGGGGTGTAATTTGCGAGCGCCTGAAGCGCATTGCGGCAAATGTTGTGGATCACCCGAAACAGCTGCTCGCTGTCGGCGTCGACCTCCAGGTCGCCATCTATCATCTCGACGAATTCAATGCCGCTTTCGGGGCTAATCGCGAGAATGTCCCGCACCTCCTGGCTGAGTGCCGACAACCGGAAGCGACGGCGGCGGGGCTCGGCCTCGGAGGCCTGCCCATAGGCCAGCACCTCGCTGGTATAGCCGACCGCCCTGTCTATGGTGCGCAGAAGCTTCGGCGCGAAGCTCTTCACCATTGTATCCTCGACATCGACAAGGCGGTCGGACATCAGTTGCGCCGATGCCAGGATGTTGCGCATGTCGTGGTTGATCTTCGATACGGCGAGGCCCAGATCGGCAAGATTCTTCTGCTGCTTCAACGTTCGCTGCAACTGCTCCTGCATCAGCGCGAGGTGGCGTCCGGCGACGGCAAGTTCATCGCCGCCTCGCCCCGGCACGAGGACACGGGCGGGGTCCTCCGGATTTTCGGCAAAGGCCTGCATGCTTCGCGTCAGGCGCCGGACCGGGCGGATCATCATGCGGTTGATCGCCAGATAGATCAGGAGCGCCGTGATCAGAGATATGGCAAGCGAGACGGCAAAGACGTTGCCCGCATAGGACAGCATGGCGCCACGCAGGCTGCTTTCGTCCAGCACAAGTTCAATGACCATATCGCTGTCGCCGACCGGGCCATAAATCCGCAGTATGCGGTCACCGCCGAGGGCCAGGACATAGAGAGCGTCGCCAATCGATTCGAGCGGCTGCGCGTTCGCGAGATCGAATGTCGCATCCACCTGCGGCGGCATATCATCGACGGCCAGCAGGCGCGATGTTCCTTCCTTGCGCAATACGATTGCCTTGGTACCGGTGGCCATCAGGGCTTCGTCCTGGATGGCCCTGGGCAACTCGATCGGCTGAAGACCATCGATAACGACACTGGCAGCGGCGGCCGTCCGCAACCGATCCTCGAGCCAGCGTAACCGCATGGAGGCCACCGACGGAACGAAGATCAGCACCTCGGCAAGCATGACAAAAGCGATGGTCAGCCACAGAAGCTTGCCGGAAAGTCCGCGGAAAAGGTTGCGCACCGCGCCGCGCCCCGCCTTGTCCGCTCCTGGTCCGGCCTGCATTCCATCCGCCATCGGTCGCTCCTCGTCGCGATTTCCCAAGCTGGGGCCCGATCCACGCGGGCATCGCGAGCTTCATATCAATAGAACAGAACGCGAATGAACGAAAGGCTCCCGGAACCCCAATTGTTTTCGAGCGGCATGCACGCTCCTGTGGCATGGTTCGGCTGCCACCCTTCCCGCATGAAAAAAGCCGCGGGAAGCTCCCTGCGGCTTTCTTGCCGTCGCATCATGCGATGCCGGTCGATCAGAACTCCTCCCAGCTGTCCGCGTCCCGCGCCACTGCGGCCGCCCGGTTGCCGCCAATGGCGCGCGCGACATGTCCGAGCATCTCGCGTGCCGGAGATTGGGTCGGCTTGTGTTGCGAGGCCTTCGCCAATGCCGGAGCCTGCATCGGAACGGCGGTGGCGACAGTGGCCGTGGTCGATGCCTGGGCCGGCTGCGCCTTTCCCGATTGGGAAATCCGGAAATGGGCAACGAGAGCCGCCAGTCCATCTGCCTCCGCCGAGAGCTTGTGGGTCGCAGCCGAGGTTTCCTCCACCATGGCGGCGTTCTGCTGCGTCACATGATCCATCTGATTGATGGCAGTGTTGACCTCCTGCAATCCGGTTGACTGTTCCTTCGCCGCGGTTGCGATGGAATGGATATGGTCATTGATCTTGAGGACCCTGCTCTCGATCTCGGACAAGGCCTCGCCGGTCTTCTGCACCAGCTTGACGCCGCCCGCCACCTCCTCGCCGGATTTGGTGATGAGCTCCTTGATGTCCTTGGCGGCATTCGCCGAGCGCTGGGCGAGTTCGCGCACCTCTTGGGCGACGACGGCGAAACCCTTGCCGGCCTCCCCGGCGCGCGCCGCCTCGACGCCGGCATTCAGCGCCAGCAGATTGGTCTGGAAGGCGATTTCATCGATGACGTTGATGATCTGCGAGATTTCCCGCGAGGCCTGCTCGATACGGCCCATGGCACCGACGGCATCGCTGACGACGACCGCGGACTGGGCGGCGCTCTTCGTTGCCTCGTTCACCATCTGGCTGGCTTCCTGGGCGCGCTCGCTTGAACCGCGTACGACGACAGTAATCTCATCGAGCGCGGCCGAGGTCTCCTCGAGGGCTGCCGCCTGCTGTTCGGTACGTTTTGCCAGATCATTGGTCGCGGACGTCAATTCGTCGGCATTGCCATTGATCGAGTCGGTCTTTTGCCGGATGTCACCCATCGTCTGTCGCAGACGATCAAGCGTATTGTTGACATTGGTCTGGAGTTCGGCAAAGGCGCCGCGGAATTCGCCGCGCATGCTCTCGCACAGGTTACCCTCGGACAAGCATGCGATTACGCGACAGGTCTCGGCAACTCCGGCGTCGACGGTTTTCAGCAGATCGTTGATATTGCTCGCGAAGCGGTTGAGGTTCGCGTCGGCGTAGTCCTTGTCGATTCGCTTCGAGAAATCTCCGGCCGCAGCCGCGGCGACAACGATTGACATGCTCGACTGGAGGTCATCGCTTTTCTCCCGCATCGCCGCTTCCTGGGCGTTCAGGCGTTGGACGGCGAGGCCATTCTGCTTGAATACCTCGACCGCTCCTGCCATCTCGCCGATTTCGTCGGCGCGGCCGGCATAGGGGATCTCGGTATTGAAATCGCCCTCCGCGACCTTCTTCATGGCGCCGGTGACATTGCGGACCGGCCGGCTCAACTGATTGACGCCGATATAGATACCGAGACCGGCGCCGACTGCGACAGCGCAGACCGTAACGCCGGAAATGAGAACCAGCATCAGCCATTGAAAGGATTCGAGCGACTCCGCCATAACCTTCAGTTCGGCCTTGTCGTTGTCGACGACTGCGTCGATTTCGGCCTGGAAGGCTTTCCGGTTGGCGCGATTTGCCTCGTTGTTGCCCTGTTCATTGGCGGCCTTGGGATCGACCTTCGTGCCAAGGCGAGCCGTCTCGGCCCGGAATGTACGGAACTCCGCCGCCCTCGCCACCATCGCGTCGAAGGTCGCCTGTTGGGCCGCGGGCACGAGCGGCTTCCAATCCGCGATCACCTTGTCCATTTCGTCGAGGTTTTTCAGAAGCCCCTTGGCGAAACTCTCAGCCTTTTCAGTCGATGGAGCCGCATAGATCCCCCGCGCCTCCATGACCACAGCGGTTACGAGCCGGTTCAGACGTTCACCGAGATAGGCACGATCCGAGACCACATGCAGATCGTGGGACTTCTGACCGTATTGCGTGGTCACGAAGATACCCATCGCGCCAATCACAATGGCTGCAAGGCCCAGTATGCCAACCAAGGAATAGACTTTGCCGCTTATTTTCATGAAATGCCCCCCTGCCGACGATCTCCGGATATCGGAGAACACCCCTCAATTTTTAGGATAGTAGGTGAGGCCCGTTAATGAATTCTTGCCTTACTAAAAAAGCATATTCAAACATTGCTGCAATGCAATAAAGAAGTTCGGACGCAACAGGGTGTCCGGCTCCAGGAAGGCATCAGCGGGCAATGAACTGCCGGCCAGGAAACCAGCAAAAATCCGCGCCGGGACCCCGGTGAAAATCTCAATGCCGGGAGGCCAGATTTGACCACACCGCATGTGCGGATCCGGACGCTTGCGCCAATTGACTCAAGCGTCCTTCACCCTTATAAGCCGCGCACGTCCGGATATTCCAAGCCGCCCCGGCGGATTTGAAGCCGTGCGAAAAATCCAACGCTCTTGCAGAGATGCAAACCCAAGAAGGGCCGCACACCGCGGTATTAAATAAATGAAGCGTACCTACCAACCTTCGAAGCTTGTTCGCAAGCGCCGCCACGGTTTCCGTGCGCGCATCGCAACAAAGGGTGGCCGCAAGGTCATCATCGCACGCCGCGCCCGCGGTCGTAAGCGCCTTTCGGCCTAACGCCGGGCGCGCCCGATGAGAGAAACGGGCGAATGACGTCTGACGAACAGAAATCAACTGTCGGGCGGCTGAAAAGCCGGCCGCAGTTTCTTGCCGTGCGCAATGGCGAAAAGCGCCGAGGCAACCTCTTCCTAGTTGAAGTGCTCGATCGCAACGAGCCCGGCACCGAACCGCGCGTCGGCTTCACAGTCACCAAGAAACATGGCAATGCCGTCGAGCGCAATCGCATGCGTCGGCGCCTGAAAGAAGCCGTGCGACTAAACGCGGGATTTGCAATGCAGCCGGGACATGACTATGTGATTGTCGCCCGAAGGGAAGTGCTGTCCGCACCGTTTGCGAAGATCGTCGCGCAACTGGCCGAACGGATCGAAGCCAGGCCGAAACACGAGCGGTCCTCCGCGACCCGTTCCAGGAAAGTATGATGCAAAACAAACGCAATTACTTCATCGCGATTGCCCTTTCCGTGCTGATCGTTCTCGCCTGGCAATTCCTCTATATGAATCCCAGGATCGAGGCTCAGCGCCAGGCGGAGCAGGCCATGCTTGCCGAACAGGCGAAAACCGCTCCCGCACAAGATACCGCCGCGACTACGACGGCAGCCCCTGCCGCCGGCACCGTCAGCGGCGCCCTTCCGGGTGGGACCCAGGCGAGCGCGACAGCCAGCCGCGAGGACGCGATCGCCAAGAGCGCGCGCGTGATCATCGACACGCCGGACCTATCTGGATCGATCAATCTGACTGGCGCGCGCTTCGATGACCTGAAGCTCAAAAGATATCGCGAGACCGTCAAAGCGGACAGCCCGACCATCGCCCTCTTCAACCCGGCCGATACCAAGGACGGCTACTTCACCGAACTTGGCTATATCGGAGGAGAAGGTGCCAGCAGCGTTCCCGGTCCGGCGACCGTCTGGACCCTTTCCGAGGGCGACAAGCTGACCCAGACCACGCCGGTTACCCTTTCCTACACCAACGACGCAGGCCTCACCTTCAATCGGAAGATCTCCGTCGACGACCACTACATGTTCGTAGTCGAGGATACGATCAGCAACACCGGAGCCGGCGCCGCGAGCGTCGCGCCCTATGGCCGGATCACCCGCTACAACAAGCCGTCGACACCGTCGGTCTATGTGTTGCACGAAGGCTTCCTCGGAGTGGTCGGCGCCGACGGCGGCCTGATCGAAGAGAAATACAGCGCGATTGAAGAGGAAGCGATTGCCAACGCGAAGGCGACGGGCGGCTGGCTCGGCATTACCGACAAATATTGGGCGGCAGCTCTGGTGCCGCCGCAGACGCTGGCTTTCGAGTCGCGCTTTTCGCATTTTACCGACGGTCAACCCCGCTTTCAGGCCGACTACAAGAACGATGCCGTCAGCATTGCGCCCGGACAGAGCGCAACCGTCAAGAACCTTGTCTTTGCCGGTGCGAAGGAAGTGCCGGTCGTCGACAACTATGCGACCGCGTATTCAATTCCGAAGTTCGACCGCCTGATTGACTGGGGCTGGTTCTATTTCATCACCAAGCCGATGTTCAAGATGATGGACTACTTCTATCGTCTGGTCGGCAATTTCGGCGTCGCCATCCTGCTGACGACCATTGTCGTGAAGCTGCTGTTTTTCCCGCTGGCAAGCAAGCAGTACGCCTCCATGGCGAACATGAAGCGCATGCAGCCGAAGATGGAAGAATTGAAGGCCAAGCACGGCGACGACAAGATGGCGCTGCAACAGGCAATGATGCAGCTCTACAAGGATGAGAAGATCAATCCGGTGGCCGGCTGCTGGCCGGTGCTCCTGCAGATCCCGGTGTTCTTTGCGCTCTACAAGGTGATCTACGTCACCATCGAGATGCGGCATGCCCCGTTCTTCGGCTGGATTCAGGACCTGTCTGCGCCGGATCCGACAACCTTCATCAACCTCTTCGGGCTCCTGCCTTTCGATGGGCCGGCTTTCCTCCACCTCGGCGTCTGGCCGATCATCATGGGCATCACAATGTTCCTGCAGATGCGCATGAACCCGACGCCGCCGGATCCGACACAGGCGATGCTGTTCACCTGGATGCCGCTGGTCTTTACCTTCATGCTGGCAAGCTTCCCGGCCGGTCTGGTGATTTACTGGGCATGGAACAACACGCTTTCGATCCTCCAGCAGGCGCTCATCATGAAGCGTCATGGCGCCAAGGTCGAACTGTTCGACAATCTCAGGCAGACGTTCCGACGAAAGCCACAAGCAGGAAAATGATCAGAAAGCCCCGGCCAGTTCCGGGGCTTTCTCTTATCGCCGCCCTTGCGAGTTCAGATGACCACCTCAAGCTCTTCGTCCGTCCCCTCCGCCCGCCCCTGGCTCGGCATTGCCCTGGTGCTCGGCTCCGCCACAGCCTGGAGCTACGGCGGCGCAATCCAGCGTTTCATCGGCATGGACGACGGCTGGGCCATCGTCTTCTGGCGCTGCCTGTTCGGCGGTCTGTTCCTCTTGAGCTTCATGCTGATCCGCGACGGGTTTGCTGGAACGATCCGGCTGTTCCGGGCGATGGGATGGCCCGGGCTGATGGTCGCTATCGGTTTTGCCGCCGTGTCGACCTGCTTCGTGCTGGCCGTCAGCATGACACCCGTCGCCAATGTCGTGCTGTTCATGGCGGCCATTCCGCTGTTTGCCGCACTGCTCGCGCGGGTGCTCCTCGGCGAGCCGATCACGCCGGTGACCTGGGGAGCCATTGTCACCGTGATCGTCGGCGTGGCGATCATGGTCTCGGCATCGATCGGAGAAGGCGGATCTCTGGTCGGCCTTGCCCTGGCAGCCTCGATCCCGGTGATCTTCGCCTGCATGACGGTGCTGACGCGGCGGCATCCGGAGATCCGCATGACGCCCGCAGCCAGCACGGGCTGCTTCATCGCCTCCGCGATCGCCGCCACCCAAACCGCGAGCTTTGCCGTGAACCTGCCGGATCTCGCGCTGCTGTTCGCGTTTGGCGCTCTCAACCTCGGGCTGGGCATGGCGATGTATGTGACGGGCGCCCGGATGATCCCGTCTGCGCTCGCCGCCCTGCTTGGAACCGCAGAGATGATCCTTGCTCCGGTGTGGATGATTTTGTTCCACGACGAGGTGCCTTCTGCCCGCACCATGATCGGCGGGGGCATCGTGCTTGTGGCGCTGTTCACCTATCTTATCGGCCATATGCGCACCGAACTGGGGCCACGCGTGCCCACCGCGTCTTGACTTTGCCGGCTAAAACCCGGAATTCACAGGACATGCGAAAGGCTATCCCATGAAAGACAACAACCAGAAGACCGATCAGCCTCTGTTCGGCCGCCCGTGGATCTTCATCCGTGGCGTACCGTCGATGAAATTCCTTCCCCCCGAAGGCCCGCTCGAAGTGGCCTTCGCCGGCCGTTCGAATGTCGGCAAATCGTCGTTGATCAATGCGCTGGTCGGCCAGAAGGGCCTTGCCCGCACGTCAAACACGCCGGGCCGCACGCAGGAGCTCAACTACTTCGTTCCCGACGGCTATTCCGGCGAGGCCGGCGACCTGCCGCCAATGGCATTGGTCGACATGCCCGGCTACGGCTATGCCCAGGCGCCGAAGGAACATGTCGATGCCTGGACCAAGCTCGTCTTCGACTATCTTCGCGGCCGCGCGACCCTGAAGCGCGTCTACGTGTTGATCGACAGCCGCCATGGCATCAAGAAGAACGACGACGACGTCCTCGATCTGCTCGACAAGGCAGCGGTCTCCTATCAGATCGTGCTGACCAAGACCGACAAGATCAAGGAGGCCGGCGTACCCCGGCTGATCGCCGAAACGGCGGAAAAGATCCGCAAACGGCCTGCCGCCTTTCCGGGAATCATCGCCACATCGTCGGAAAAGGGAAATGGTCTCGACGACCTTCGCCTGGCGATCACAGAGACGATCAGCCAGGGCGCCTGACACGACTGCCTGACTTCGGCAATGGGGCGTGGCCCGGCCGCCGTTCTCGCCGGCCAGGGTGATCTTGCCCACGCCCGTCTGTGGCAAGACCCCGGGAGACAATGCAGAATCGTTTACCTTGATCACCAGGAGTTCGAGCGATTTCGCCTGCGGCGCCACAGCAGCGATCGGGCTGACCTGCAAGCGGCCGCTGCTGCCGTCGCAACGCGCGACAAGGCCGATGGCATTGTCCTTGCCCGCTATTTCGGCAACAAGGAACTTGCCGGGCGATTACGGATTCCAGAGGCCAATCTCGATGGTCGCGACAGCCGCGACCACAAGCAGGCTGGCGAGCGCCACGAAACGCCAGAAGGTAAGAGAATTCCAGAGGCCGCCGAAGATCACTCCAAGTGCCGATTGCGCCTCGGCCTGTCCATGGATCTGGCCCTCTATCTTCGAAAATAAGGCGGCCGGCGGCAGTTCGAAGCCGTATTCGCCATCGACCGCAGAAAGATTGTCTTCCCAGCGATGCACCATCGCCGCGAACGGAGGATCGCGGCGAAGCCGAGCCTCGACCTTCATCCGCTCCTCAGCGCCGAGCACACCGAGGACATATTCCCCGGCGAGGACTTCGTCGCGGGAACGGTCCCCCTTGCTCTGGTCTGGTGTCGTCATCGGTTCATGCGCTCCTTCAATTTCAAAAAGGCTGCGGCGAAGCCACGTGCGCGTCATCTTCATCGGCACGGAGAACTGATCGGCCCGTTCGTGACAGTCAATCCCTCCGCATAGGCATCCCTGACGGCGCGCCCGATCAGATTCCGATTCTTCCATACAACTGTCAATCCGCTTTCCCACCCCGCGCGGGACCGCGGTCTGTTGCGGATCCGGCGGGAGGCCGACGACCTCCCTTATCGTGGCCTTCCTGTGCGCGTGCTGCAGATTGTTCCTCAGGCGCGGACACGCGTGCCGGCGAACGTGGCTCATCATAGCGGCTATCTTTCCGGTCGATTATTCCCTCGGACCGAAACTTGCGCTAAAAGGCCGCGAACCAACGACGAGGGCACCCCATGACGGCATCGGAAAGCGAAACCCAGGCGCGGCTTCTTGCGCAGGCTCTGCCCTTCATGCAGCGCTACGAGAACAAGACGATCGTGGTGAAATATGGCGGCCATGCCATGGGCAATGCCGAGCTCGGCAAGGCGTTCGCAGCCGACATCGCGCTTCTGAAGCAGTCCGGCGTCAACCCGATCGTGGTCCATGGGGGCGGCCCGCAGATCGGAGCCATGTTGACCAAGATGGGCATCGAATCGAAGTTCGAGGGTGGCCTGCGCGTCACCGACCAGAAGACCGTCGAGATCGTCGAAATGGTGCTGGCCGGCTCGATCAACAAGGAGATCGTCGCCCTCATAAACCAGACCGGCGAATGGGCAATCGGCCTTTGCGGCAAGGACGGCAACATGGTCTTCGCCGAAAAAGCCAAGAAGACCGTCACCGATCCCGACTCCAACATCGAGCGGGTGCTCGACCTCGGTTTCGTCGGCGAAGTGGTCGAGGTCGACCGGACGCTGCTCGACCTGCTGGCCAAGTCGGAAATGATCCCGGTCATCGCGCCGGTGGCACCCGGCCGCGACGGCCATACCTACAACATCAATGCCGACACCTTTGCCGGCGCGATCGCCGGTGCGCTTCGCGCCACGCGCCTGCTGTTCCTGACCGACGTTCCGGGTGTGCTCAACAGACAAGGCGAACTCATCAAGGAGCTTTCGGTCGCCGAAGCCCGCGCGCTCATCAAGGACGGCACCATCTCGGGCGGCATGATCCCGAAAGTCGAAACCTGCATCGACGCCATCAATGCCGGCGTGCAGGGCGTCGTCATCCTGAACGGCAAGACGGCGCATTCCGTCCTCCTGGAAATCTTCACCGAGCATGGCGCCGGCACACTGATCGTCCCCTGATCCAAGCTGTTTCGGGCTGGCCCCGGCAGTCAGAGAGCGAAGAGCCCCACCGGTCGCATCTCGCCTTCGTGGCGCAGGAGCCATTTCTTGCGCCACAGCCCGCCGCCGTAGCCGGTGAGGGAGCCGTCAGAGCCGACGCAGCGGTGGCAGGGGATGATGATGGCGATCGGATTGGCGCCGTTGGCCTTGCCGACGGCACGCACGGTTTCCATGCCCCCGACGTTCCTGGCGATATCGCCATAAGAACAGGTTTCGCCGAGCGGCACCTTCAGGAGCTCCGCCCAGACCTTCTGTTCGAAGTCGCTGCCCGTCGGCGAAAGCGGCAGGGTGAAGTCGAAGAGTTTGCCGGCGAAATAGGCTTCGATCTGCCGCCGCGCCCCGCGGGTGATGGCATTGCCCGCCGCGACCACATCGCGACCCAGATGGCGGCGCTGCCGCTCCAGCCGGTCGGTTGGCGATCCGTCATGCTCAAATCCGAGAACCAGCAGTCGCGTGTCGCCGGCGACGGCGACCAGATCGCCGACGGGACTATCGAACCACTCGCAGAACAGCGTTTCCGTCACGTGAGCCAAGCCTCCCGCTCGTCGAGGAAGGAATGATAGAGGCTCTCTCGGGTGGCCGCAATCGGCGCGGGCAAGCCTGAAGCGGCCAAACGCTCAGACGATGAGGAGCAGCAGGACGCCCGCGACGATCAGAACGCAGCCGGCGACCTCGAGGCGATTGATCTTCTCCTTGAAGAAGAAGACCGAGGAGGCAAAGGTGAAGAGCATCTCGACCTGCGCCAGCGCCTTGACCACCGCGACCTGCTGCAGGGTCATGGCCGTGAACCAGCCAAAGGAGGCAGTCGCGCCAACGAAGCCGACAAGGATCCCGATCTTCCACGCGGCGCCGATCCGGCGGAGCTCGACGCGATCGCGCCACAGCATCCAAAAGAGCATCGCGAAAGTCTGCACGAGAATGACGACCACCAGCGTGAAGCTCGCCTGCATGACGCTATCGGGTGCGGGCAGGCTCGGCTGGAGCGCGAGCGACGCCGAACGGTAGGCAATTCCCGAGACGCCGAAGAACAATCCCGACAACAGTCCGATCAGCGCGGTTCGGCTGATGACCGAGGTCAGGAGCGTCCGCACCGTCAACTCGATGCGGGCAACCGAGATCAGCATCACGCCGACAACGGAAACGGCAATGGCGATCAGCACCGAAGCCGTGATCCGCTCACCGAACAGGACGAGCGCCAACAATGCCGCCTGCGCCGGCTCGGTGCGCGAATAGGCCGTGCCGACTGCGAAGTTCCGGAAGGAAAAGAGATAGACCAGCAGGAAGGTCGCCGTGATCTGGGCGAAGGCGCCGATCACCGCCCAGAAGGCGAAGGTGCCATTCGGCACTGGCAGCGGCCGACCGAGGCCAAAGTGCAGCACGGCCAGATAGGCCAGCGCAAAGGGCACCCCGTAGCCGAAGCGCACGAAAGTCGCCCCGGTGGTGCCCATCCGGCCCTTGAGATGCTTTTGTAGTGCTGAGCGCAAATTCTGAAGGAATGCGCTGCCGACGGTTATAAGTGACCACAACTCCATTCTCTTCGGCTAGCATGGACGCATATCCGCCGCCATACCGGGAATTCGAAATGTGGTACGCCCAGGTTTATTTCCAGCGGGATCCATGCCAGAGATAATCCATGATCAGTCCTTCCGTGCATCCAGACAAAGCCGATTTCGCGCATATCCGTGACTGGGTTTTCGATCTCGACAACACACTCTATCCGCATCACATCAACCTGTTCGCGCAGATCGACCGGAACATGACTGCCTATGTTTCTCAATTGCTGCAACTAGAACCGGCCGCCGCCAGAACCCTGCAGAAACAATATTACCGCGATCACGGCACGACTCTTGCCGGTCTCATGCTGCATCATGGAGTGGACCCGAACGATTTCCTCGAAAAGGCGCATGCTATAGACTATTCGGCGCTTCTGCCCGACGAGACGCTGGGCGCGGCCATAAGATCGCTGCCCGGGCGCAAGTTCATCTTCACGAACGGCACCGTGAAACATGCGGAGGCCGCCGCTCGTGCGCTCGGTATTCTGGACCACTTCGACGACATCTTCGATATCGTGGCGGCGGATTACATGCCGAAACCGGCGGGCGATACTTATGACAAGTTCATGAGCCTCAACCGCGTCGACACCAAGCGTGCCGCCATGTTCGAGGATCTGCCCCGCAACCTGACGGTTCCGCGTTCGCTGGGCATGAAGACCGTGCTTCTGGTACCGAGGAACCTTGGATCGGCCGTGCTCGAGAGCTGGGAACAGGCGGGGAATGCCGAGAACCCGGATTGCATCGACTATGTGACCGACGATCTCGCAGGCTTTCTGGAAAAGCTGATTTCGGCGTGACAGGTTGACGTTAGTCAATTCTTACGAAAGTTTCACCCAGCTTACCGATCTTTAAGTAGGGTTTGGGTCTCGTCATCCCTACATTCCTTTCATCAGAACGAGGATGAAAGGAATTCTCATGAACAGGAAAGCACTCACGTTCACCGCCCTGGCCGCCACTCTCTTGGTCGGCACGTCGGCAGCCACTGCATTCGCATATCAGAACAAGGGTCAGGGCCGGGGCCCGGAAGCCAGGTTCGTTTACATGCTGCAGGAGTTCGACGCCAACAAGGATGGGCAGATCTCCAAGGACGAGGCCAAGACCGCCCAGGAGAAGATGTTCACTACGGTCGATGCCGACAGTGACGGCGTACTTACACCCGGCGAGTTCCGCACCCATCGCGAGGCGATGCGCGCCGCCCATCAGGCGACCGGCATGGGTCAGGGTCCCCAAGGCGGTTCCGGACCGGGCGTCGGTCCGAAGGACGGCACGGGAGCGCAGAACGCTCAGGGCCGAGGCAATGGCCCCAAAGACGGCAGTGGCAGGCAGTACGGCATGATGCGGATGGGCAATGACGACGATGGCCAGGGTCGAGGCATGCGTCATGGCGGCCACGGCATGCGCGACGGTGGTCAGGGCCACGGCGTGAACCGGGGCGGTCAGATGGGCGGCCAGATGGGCGGCATGCGCATGGCTGACGCCGATGGAAACGGCCAGATCAGCAAGGAAGAAGCGGTTGCCGCCGCAGATCAGCTCTTCGCCCGAATGGACACGAACGCAGACGGAGTGCTCTCCGCCGCAGACATGCCCAAGCGGAACTTCTGATCCCCGCAGCCTACCATCGTATGAAGCGCCCGCGGCAGTTGCCGCGGGCATTTGTTTTCAATGCCCGTAGTGATCGGCAATGATCTTCCAGGCCTGGCCAGCCGTCTCGACGAAATTCAAAAGCTTTACATCATCGGGAGCGATCGTTCCAAATTCGGCCAGCGCGTCGAAATCGATGATGCGCCGCCAGAACGCCTCGCCGAATAGGATCAGAGGTATCGGCGCCATGCGCTTGGTCTGGATCAGAGTCACGGATTCGAACAATTCGTCCATCGTACCGAAACCACCCGGAAAGATCGCGATGGCCTTGGCGCGCATCAGGAAATGCATCTTCCGAATGGCGAAGTAGTGGAAGTTGAAGCTCAGCTCCGGCGTCACGAAGGCGTTCGGCGCCTGTTCGTGCGGCAGGATGATGTTGAGCCCGATGGACGGCGCATCCATTTCGGCAGCGCCCTTGTTTCCCGCCTCCATGACGCCGGGACCTCCGCCAGTCATGACCACATATTCCCGGTGGCCGTGCTTGCCTGAATGCTCCGCGCAGAGGCGGGCGAACTTGCGCGCCTCCTCGTAGTAGACCGAGGCGGCCTCCAGGCTCGCGCGCTGGGTCTCGTTGCGCGCCGCCCAGGCGCTCTCTCCCGGAGCGGGAATGCGGGCGCCTCCGAACATCACGACGGTGGATTTGATACCCTGCTCGGCGAGGATCATTTCCACCTTCAGCAATTCGAGCTGCAAGCGTACCGGGCGCAATTCCTCGCGGCAGAGGAAATCATCGTCAATATAGGCAAGACGGTAGGACGGGGATTCCGATTGAGGGGTCTTCGGTACGCCGGCTGCACTTTTCCGGTCGGTCCGGCTGTCCTTCAGAGGGTCCCAAACCCCGTCGCGGCGCCTCTTGCGGCCATTCCTGACTTTTATCATCGTGCATACCTTTCTGTGCCGGAAACGCCAGGGAAACAGTTGCCGGCTGTTTTCAACTCAGGGCGAATGCGCTAGAGGAAGACGCCAGTTTCCGATCGCGAATCCGGATGTTTTCTCGGATTCCAACATAGACAACGAAGTTTAAGGAATTCAGATGAACGCCACGGATCTCCGCCAGTTGGAACGCATTGTCGAGGCTGCTTTCGACAATCGCGATACCGTCAACACATCGACCCGCGGCGAGGTTCGGGACGCCGTGTCAACCGCACTCGACCTGCTCGACAGCGGCAAGGCACGCGTGGCGACACGCGACGAGGCCGGAACCTGGACGGTGAACCAGTGGCTCAAGAAAGCGGTTCTTCTGTCCTTCCGGCTCAATCCCATGGAGGTCGTCAGCGGCGGACCCGGAGCATCCACCTGGTGGGACAAAGTGCCCTCCAAGTTCGAAGGCTGGAGCGCCAACGAATTCGAACGCGCCGGATTCCGCGCGGTCCCCAATGCCGTTGTTCGCCGCTCCGCCTATATCGCTCCCGGCGCCGTCCTGATGCCGTCCTTCGTCAATCTCGGCGCCTATGTCGGCGAAGGGACCATGGTCGATACCTGGGCCACCGTCGGCTCCTGCGCTCAGATCGGCAAGAATGTCCATCTTTCCGGCGGTGTCGGCATTGGCGGCGTGCTCGAGCCGATGCAGGCTGGTCCGACAATCATCGAGGATAATTGCTTTATCGGCGCACGTTCGGAAGTGGTCGAAGGCTGTATCGTCCGGGAGGGCTCGGTGCTCGGCATGGGCGTATTCATCGGCCAGTCCACCAAGATCGTCGACCGGGCCACCGGCGAGATCAGCTATGGCGAGGTGCCACCCTATTCGGTCGTCGTGGCCGGCACGCTTCCCGCGAACGCGACGATGCCGAATGGAATGGCGGCGCCCAGCCTCTACTGCGCCGTGATCGTCAAACGCGTCGACGCGAAGACCCGCTCCAAGACGGGCATCAACGAGCTGCTGCGAGACTGATCCGTGCAACGCGAATCGCGCAGGCCGGGCGTCGGCTGGCTGTTTTTCAGCCCGTCCGGTCGCGCGGGGCGGCAGGTCTTCATCCTCTCCTGGCTGTTCTGGATGATGATCAATGCCTACACCGTGACGAAGCTCACCCTCCATCAGGACGACGAAGAAATGCTGCCGCTCTGGAGCGCGCTGTTCTTTGCCGGTTTCCTCCTGTCGGTCGTGTCATCGGTCATGCTGAGCATCAAACGGCTGCATGACATGGGGTTGCCCGGTATCCTCGCGGTCATCATCTTCGTTCCGGCGGTTTCGCTGATCATGCTGTTCGTCCTGTGCATCTGGCCGTCGGCCCGTGGGGCCAATGAATACGGCCCGGCGACCGACCGGCCCAAGACGGAATGACCCGACCTGCCATGGTGACAGGCCGGGACTGATCGGATACATCTTCAAATTCCTCCCGCGGAACGCGGCTACGCTTCAGCCGAGTACCCGCCCTGAACGTTCAGAGCCATGACCGCAACAAATCCTGTCGAGAACCTCAAAGCCCTCATCCGCTGCCCTTCCGTCACGCCGGCCGAAGGCGGAGCGCTGACGCTTCTTCAGTCGATGCTCGAGCCACTCGGCTTTGCCGTCTCGCGGGTGGTGGCATCCGAGGACGGCACTCCGGATATCGAAAACCTCTATGCGCGGCTCGGCAGCAAGGGGCCGCATCTGATGTTTGCCGGCCATACCGATGTCGTGCCGGTCGGCGATGAAGGGGCCTGGAGCCATCCGCCCTTTGCCGCAGAGATTGCCGGCGACATGCTGTACGGCCGCGGTGCCGTCGACATGAAAGGTGGTATCGCTTGCTTCATTGCGGCTGTTGCCCGTTTCATCGAGGAGAAGGGACCGCCGAAAGGTTCGGTCTCGCTCCTGATCACCGGCGACGAGGAAGGCCCGGCGATCAATGGCACCATCAAGCTTCTTGAATGGGCAGCAAACAAGGGGGAACACTGGGATGCCTGCCTGGTCGGCGAACCCACCAACCCGGACCAACTGGGCGACATGATCAAGATCGGGCGCCGCGGCTCGCTTTCGGGCACGATCACGGTCCATGGCGTACAGGGACACGCGGCCTATCCGCATCTTGCCGACAACCCGGTGCGCGGCATCATCCGGCTGGCCGAGGCGCTGATGCAGCCGCCGTTCGATCACGGGACGGACAACTTCCAGCCTTCAAACCTGGAAGTGACGTCGATCGACGTCGGCAATCCGGCTACCAATGTCATACCCGCGAAGGCGAGTGCGCGTTTCAATATCCGCTTCAACGACACGTGGACGGCGGAGAGACTGCAGGCAGAAATCCTGCGACGCCTCGAAGCGGCGGCAGCGGATACAGCACTGCGTGCCGAGCGGGATCCGGTCAAGTACGAGGTCGTCTGGTCGGAGCGGCCGAGCCATGTCTTCCTCACGCGCGACGATGCGCTGATCTCCTCGCTCTCTGAGGCGATCGAGCAGGTGACGGGGCTGACACCCCAGCTTTCGACCACTGGCGGTACTTCGGATGCGCGCTATATCAAGAACTACTGCCCCGTCGTGGAATTCGGCCTTGTCGGGCAAACCATGCATATGGTCGACGAGCGGGTCGCGGTCGGCGACCTTGAAACACTGACCCGGATCTACAAGACCTTCATCGAACACTGGTTCGCGCATGCCGACATTTAGGGAAGTCAAATTCTACCTCACCGGGCTGTGGTTTCTGTTCCAGCAGGATGACAAGGGGTTTGGCTTTCTCGATATATCCGATCGCGGCGCGTTGCGCTCGTTCTGGGCGATGATGTGGGCCGGGCCTGCCATCATCGTCTCCTGGATCTGGTGGCGGGCTGCCTTTCTCTCAAACATGCCAGTGGGAACCGAGGCCGGTCTCCTCTTTTTCTTCCGCCTCGCGCTCGTTGAGGCGGCGAACTGGTTCGCCCCCGTCATTCTTGCCGGAATGCTGGCCTGGGCGCTCGGTATCGGTTCCAGATTTTCGGCAATCGTCACCGTAACCAACTGGCTCGCCTTGCCGGTGTCTTATGCCTACGCCTTCCTGATCATTCTCATGGCGCTGCTTCCGGCGCTCAAGGGGCCCGTCACGGTCCTGTGGCTCGCTCTGCTGCTCAGTCTCGTGTTCGCGCTTTTCCGCATTCTTCGGATGATCCTCGGAGACCATACGCTCACCGTGGCAACCATGACGATGGTCTTGCTCGTCCCGACGATGCTCCTCTCCGAGGTCCTCGAGCGCTTCCTTGGTGTGTTCCCGGGCTAAATCGAGCGCTGATTGACGCGCGCCGCGAGCTTTTCGGCAGTCTCGACCCGCTCGGAATAACGCTCCACCAGATAGTCGGCGCGTTCGCGCAGCAGGAGCGTGAACTTCACCAGCTCCTCCATCACATCGACGACACGGTTATAGTAGGCGGAGGGTTTCATGCGCCCGTCCTCGGCGAATTCCGCGAACGCCTTGGGAACAGACGACTGGTTGGGAATGGTGAACATCCGCATCCAGCGACCGAGCACCCGCAACTGGTTGACGGTATTGAAACTTTGCGAACCGCCGCAGACCTGCATCACGGCCAGCGTGCGCCCCTGGGTCGGACGAATGGCCCCCATGGACAGCGGCAACCAGTCGATCTGGGTCTTCATCACACCTGACATCGCGCCATGCCGTTCAGGAGAACACCAGACCTGCGCCTCCGACCAAAGCGAAAGATCGCGCAATTCCTGGACCTTGGGATGGGAGGCCTCCTCGGCATCCGCGAGCGGAAGCCCGTGTGGATCGAAGATGCGGACCTCGGCGCCATAGCGCCTGAGAATTCGCGCCGCCTCTTCGGTCAGAAGACGCGAATAGGACCGTTCGCGCAGCGATCCGTAGAGCATCAGCACGCGCGGCGGATGGTTCATCCGCTGCGGACGATGCAGCCGCTCGTCGTCCACCGGACGGAAATGGCTCTCATCGATATTGGGCGTGTCACCCGCCGTGTGGTGATCGCCTTGCTCGTCCATCCGCTCAGCGCCCCGCCTTGACGACTTCGCCGTCTTCCTTCGTGAACGTGCCGATCCCGGCATTGGGCAGGATCTCCAGTACCACTTCCGATGGGCGGCATAGCCGCGTCCCCTTTTCAGTCTCGACGATCGGACGGTTGATCAGGATCGGATGGGCCATCATGGCGTCGATCAGTTGCTCATCCGTCAGATCAGGATTGTCGAGACTCAGCTCCTCGTAAGGCGTACCCTTCTTGCGCAGCACCTCACGCACCGTAATGCCCATGGCCTTGATCAGCGACACCAGTCGTTCTCGGCTCGGCGGATCCTTCAGGTATTCGATCACGACCGGCTCCTCGCCCGACTGGCGGATCATGGCAAGTGTGTTGCGTGAGGTCCCGCAGGCGGGATTGTGGTAGATGGTGATCGTCATGCCGGGCCTCATATCATTTCGATATTTCTTGAAATATCGATATTTTATTTTGCGGACCATGGCAACCCCGGACGCGATGCGGAGGCATCCCAAACGTCGCTTGCCGGAAGCTCAGAGGCCGTCGGGGTAGTCCACTTTCAGGAAGTAGAGCCCTTCGGGAGGAGCCACAGGCCCGCACGCTGCCCGGTCGTGAGCCTCAAGAGCGGCGCGAACGTCGGCGACCGACATCTTGCCCTCACCCGCCAGCTTCAGCGTTCCTGCGAAGGAACGGATCTGGTTGTGAAGAAAGCTCTGAGCCGAGGCGCGGATCTCGATCAGTTCGCCATTGCGGGTGACGTCCAGACGGTCGAGGGTGCGCATCGGGCTGTTGGCCTGGCAATGGGCGGAGCGAAACGTCGTGAAGTCGTGATGGCCGACCAATTGTTGCGCGGCCTCATGCATGGCGACGTGATCGAGCACCTTTGGCACCCACCAGGCACGATTTGCTTCGAGAGCCAGCTGTGAAGGCCGGGAGATGATCCGGTAGAGGTAGTGCCGGCGGATTGCCGAGAAGCGCGCATCAAAGGTTTCATCCGCCTCCAGCACATTCAGCACCGAGACCCGTTCGCCGGCCATCGCCAGATGGGCATTGAGGGCATTGCGCAGCTGGTAGGTTTTCCAGGCGCGCGTGAGATCGGCATGGACGACCTGCCCCATCGCATGGACGCCGGAATCAGTGCGCCCCGCTCCGCGGATCGAGACCTCCTCGCCTGTCAGCGAAAGGATCGCGTTTTCGAGTGCCTGTTGCACCGAATGGCCGTTCTCCTGGCGTTGCCAGCCGACATAGGGCGTGCCGTCATATTCGACGGTCATGCGGAAGCGGGGCATCAGGGTAGAACCGTGCCGGGCAAGATCGCGGTGCCGCGCAGGAATTCGGCGGCGGGCAAGGGCTTGCCGCCCGCCTTCTGCAGCCGCGTCAGGCGCACCGCGCCGCTACCGCAGGCCACCAACAGCGCATCGCCCAGGACCTCGCCTGCCCGCCCCTGGCCTTCGGTGCGTTCCGAGTCCAGAACCTTGATACGCTCGGGCTTGCCGTTAACCGCGGCTTCGAACCAGGCGCCTGGGAACGGAGACAGCCCGCGGATGTGGTTGTGCACCGCCTCGGCATCGCCGGAGAAGTCGATACGGGTCTCGCCCTTGTCGATCTTGGCCGCATACAAAACACCTTCGGCCTCTTGAGGCGTCACGGGAAGGTCGCCGGCCTCGAGGCGCGCCATCGCCTCTGCCATGGCCTCGGCGCCGACGACACTCAGACGGTCGTGCAATTCACCGGCCGTCATGTTTGGACCGATATCCACCTTGCGCACCATGGCGACCGGGCCAGTGTCGAGCCCCTTGTCCATCTTCATCACCATCATACCGGTTTCCCGGTCACCCTCCATGATGGCCCGCTGGATGGGAGCGGCACCGCGCCAGCGCGGCAGCAGCGAGGCATGGCCATTGTAGGCGCCGAGCCGCGTACCGGTCAGGATCTCTTCGGGCAGGAGCAGGCCATAGGCAACGACGACAGCGACATCGGCACCGAGCGCCCTGAAGTGTTGCCGGTCTTCCGCGTTCTTGAAATTGACGGGCGTGAAGACGGGAATGCCGAGCCGTTCGGCCGCCTGATGGACCGGTGATTTCTGGAGATCGAGACCGCGACGTCCGCCGGGGCGCGGCGGTTGGGTATAGACGGCGACGATCTCATGGCCGGCAGCCGCCAGTGCCGAAAGGGTCGGAACGGAGAAGTCCGGCGTTCCCATGAAAATGATGCGAAGTACCACGATCGATACCGCCTCCAGCGTTCGGGTGGGCGCGGGCCTCCAGGATATACCGGTCTTCCGGCATATCCTCTCAGATGGCTTTCGCCTTTGCCGCCTTGGTGAATTTCTTGATCACCATCTCGCGTTTCAGTCGCGAGATATGGTCGATGAAGAGGACGCCGTTCAAATGATCGATCTCATGCTGCAGGCAGGTGGCAAGTAGCCCTTCCGCCTCGGTCAACTGTTCCTTGCCTTCGCGGTCGATCGAACGCACGGTCACAGTGGCCGGGCGCTCAACCTCGGCATAGTAATCGGGGATCGACAGGCAGCCTTCCTCATAGACCGAACGCGTGTCGGACGACGCGACGATCTCCGGATTGATGAAGACAAGCGGCTGCTTCTCCTCGCCTTCCCTGGCGACATCGATCACCAGCAGGCGGCGTGGCACGCCGACCTGGATCGCGGCCAGTCCGATGCCCGGAGCATCGTACATGGTCTCGAGCATGTCCTCGGCGAGCTTCCTGATATCGGAATCCACCCGCTCCACGGGATTGGAGACCTGCCGCAAGATGGGATCCGGCAAAATGATGAGAGGCTTTATCGTCATGGGCCTCCCATAACGCATCTGCCGCGCCGATGGAATCGAAAAACGCAGAGATATCTCCCTGCGTTTTTATCTTCTGGAATTGGTGGAAATGGGTCAGGCCGCCCTGTTCCTCCGGGGCGAGAGGTCCATATCCGCGCCTGCCTCAACCCGATTGCCACGGCTCGTGTTCAACCGGCTGAGCAAGTCCACGAGACCGGCCACCTCGTTGCGCAGGCGCCGCGTCTCTTCGGAGGTTTGCTCGACCATCGAGGAATTCTCCTGCGTCAGAGTATCCATGCTGCGCGTCGCCTGGTTGACCTCATTGAGACCAGTTGCCTGGTCCTTGGCCGCAGTGGCGATTTCGGAAACGAAGGCGTTAATCGTATCGATCCGTGTGATGATGTCCGAAAGGGCTGTTCCGGTATTGGAGACCAGGCCCACGCCCTCGTTGACCTGTTTGGAGCTCTGCGAGATCAGGCGCTTGATTTCCTTCGCTGCATCGGCGCTGCGCTGGGCAAGCTGACGAACTTCCTGCGCAACGACGGCAAACCCCTTGCCTGCATCTCCCGCACGCGCGGCCTCGACCCCGGCATTGAGGGCCAGGAGGTTGGTCTGGAAGGCGATTTCATCAATCACGCCGATGATCTTGGAGATCTCGGTCGACGACTTCTCGATCTCGGCCATGGCCGAGACGGCCCGGGTAACGACCTCACCGGATGTCCGTGCCTGCTGTTGCGTGTCCCGGACGGCCGAGGACGCGCGTTCCGCATTGGCGGCCGTCTGGCTGACGCTCACAGAGAGCTGTTGCAGGGCGGTCGAGCTTTCCTGTACGCCTGCGGCCTGCTTGGAAGTGCGCAGCGCGAGTTCATCCGATGTTCTTGCGATCGTGTCTGTGCCGTCGAGGATTTCCTCCGATGCCTTGCGGATCGACGCAAAGGACTGGTTCAGACGAGCGACCGTTTCGTTGTAGTCGATCGCCATCTGCTTGAAGTTGTCGGGAAGGTCGGCCGACATCCTGGATTCGAAGTCGCCTCTCGCCAGGGATTGAAGCCCTTGGCGCAGATGCTCCATGGCGATCCGCTGATCGGCCTCGTAGCGCTCTCGCTCCTTCTGGAGTTCGCGGCGTTTTTCTTCGAGCGAATCGAGATAGACGGAGATCGAATAGTCCATGTCCAGCATGGAAGCCTTGATCAGAGCGCCGAGCTTTTCGGCAAGTGCCGTCGCGTGCTGCTTTCCGAAAGGAAAGGGCCAGTGCTTTACAAGAACTCCGGTTACGAGTTCAGTCACCAGAACCGAGTAGCCGCCGATATACCAGCGGGGCTCGAGTCCGATGCGGGCATGAGTCTTGCCGATGGCGGTAACGCCCTTGACGTATTCCGCGGTGAACGTTCCGCTCGAAACCCTGTCCCAATGACCTTCCTGGGCTTTCTTCGCCGCGCCCATATGGGGCTTGTCGCGAAAGAAACCTGAAAGCTGGGGTGTCGAAGCCACCTTTGCGTAAAACTTGTCGAGCGCGCCACCGAGGATCTCGGCCAGTGTCGGGCGCAATGAGTGAAGGGTGCTGCAGGTCTTTTCATCCAGTTCAATGAATTCAAGACGTTCGGTCAGGCTCTTATCCGCACTTTCACTCATTTCTTCACAATCACTCTCTGGGCCCCCATGGACTGAGGCACCCCCTGTCATCTGGATTTGATCGGTGAGAATTCGTCAAAATCCTAAATGGAGCGTGAACAAGCCGGGTTAAAAATGAGATTTCCTGCCCGTTCTGGGCAGCGGCTCGGAGCGGCAGAGTTTCGCCTTCCAGAGGGCCACAGAACGCCTCAATCGCCGAAAAACCGAGAACAACGTTCCCTGTTTGATCTATCATCGCAACGGGAATCTGTTACTCTGGCGGCATGAACAAGATCGAGATACCTGCCAATCTGCCGGCCCTGACAATCGGCCAATATGCGCTTTCGCCCGCACTTCTGGCGGCAATCGCGGCCGCAATCGTATTCACCGGCCTCCTCTTCGTCATCCTTGCCGTGATGCGCGGCAACAGGGTTCGCCTCCAGGCGGAAATGGAAGCCGCCCAACGGGAGTCCGCAGCAGATGCGCGGATGGCGGAACTTCTGCGGGCACAAGCGGAGATGCAGGGACGTCTGGCGGCCATGTCGGAAGTCTTCGGCGCCAAGCAGTCGGAGTTCAACCAGGCGATCAACCAGCGGCTCGACGGCATGACACACCGGATAGGGACGACGATCACCGAGCAGACGAAATCAACCCACGAGAACCTTCGCCACCTGCAGGAGCGTCTCGCCGTGATCGATGCGGCCCAGAACAATATCCAGTCGCTGGCAAAGGACGTCGTCGGTCTGCAGGCTATACTCTCCAACAAACAGACCCGCGGAGCATTCGGCCAATCGCGGATGGAAACCATCGTTGCCGACGGCCTGCCGATGGGGGCCTATTCCTTCCAGCCGACCCTGTCGAACGGATACAGGCCGGACTGCACCATCCGAATGCCGAACGATTCGCCGCCCCTGGTGGTCGACGCGAAGTTTCCGCTCGAGGCCTGGAACGCGATCCGTGACGCGGACACGCCGGAACTGAAGAAGATGGCCAGCCAGCAATTTCGCCGGGACATCGAAGTGCATATCCGCGATATCTCCGACAAGTATCTCATCGCCGGGGAAACCCAGGACATGGCTTTTCTGTTCGTGCCCTCGGAATCGATCTTTGCCGAGGTTCACGAGAATTTCGAAAGCGTGGTTCAGAAAGCGCACCGGATGCGTGTCGTGATCGTCTCGCCATCCCTGTTGATGCTGTCCATCCAGGTCATCCAGGCCGTTTTGAAGGACCAACGGATGCGCGAACAGGCCCACCTCATCCAGGGTGAAGTCGTCCACCTGATGGAGGACCTGGCGCGCCTGGACGACCGGACGCGCAAACTGCAAAGCCATTTCCTCGCCGCCCAGAAGGATGTCGACATGATCCTGACCTCGGCCGACAAGCTGACCAAGAGAGGCGCAAAGATCGAAGCACTGGAGTTCCAGAGCGCGAGCGGAGATGGCAATCAGGTCGAGGGCGAACCTTCTTCGCGGTCGGTAGAAAGCAAAACCGGTCTCCTGAAGCTGCGGGTTGTTGACGACGACTGACCCCAGGAGCCAAACTCACGGTCGCGATACAAGACGGAAAGCAGCACGATGATCACCGTATTCGGCTCAATCAACATGGATCTCATTGCCACGACGGCGCGGTTGCCCAAACCGGGTGAAACGGTCGCCGGCAAGGGTTTCTCGACTGCTGCCGGAGGCAAGGGGGCCAATCAGGCCCTTGCCGCAACCCGCGCCGGCTCCAGAGTCAGGATGGCCGGAGCAGTCGGAACCGACGGCTTTGCCGCTGCTGCCCTTTCACTGCTCCAGGCGGCCGGCACCGATCTTTACTCCATCAAGCGCAGCCCGGCGTCGACAGGCACCGCGCTCATTCTTGTCGGCGGGGACGGAGAAAACATGATCGCCGTGGTGGCGGGCGCCAACGGAACGCTCGACGAGAGCGATGCGAGCGCCGCCGTCAACACCATGCAGGCAGGCGATATCCTGATGCTGCAACTCGAAATCCCGGCAACCGCCGTCGACCGCGCATTATCGGACGCGAGCGTGCGCGGGATCACAACGATCATCAACATCGCGCCGCTGACACCGGAAGCCGCACGGCTTGGGCGCATGGCCGACATCGTCATCGCCAACGAGACCGAATTCGAGCTCCTTGCCGCACAGGACGGCATGGGCGCGGACGAGCGGGAAAAGGCGCTCCTGCGACTTCATGCCGAAACCGGGCAGACCGTGATCGTTACCCTTGGCGCCGACGGCGTGATAGCCATCCACGAGGGCCAAATTCACCGGGCGAAGGGGCTCGACATCGTGCCGGTCGACACCGTCGGCGCCGGCGATACGTTTTGCGGGTACTTCGCTGCCGGATTGGACCAAGGACTGGGCTTTCCCGAAGCGCTGCGAAGAGCAGCAGTCGCCGGATCGCTCGCCTGCCTGAAACCCGGCGCCCAGCCATCAATACCGCTTGCCGAGGAAATTACGGCCCGTCTCTGACAACTGCGCGTGCCGTCTCCACGCCGGAGCCGATTGCGCCTCCGGTGCGAAATCAAAGGCGCCCCAAACGCTCAATGAGGAGGTCGAAGAATCCATCCGCTTCGACATGGCGCATGACCCTGGCGTTCGGCGTGCGCCCTGAAACCCGCCACCAGTCGACGACGGTCATGCCCATCGTCAGCCCGGAGCCGGTCTCGATCTCGACATTGCAGTTGCGCCCGGTGAAGAGTTCCGGCTTCAGCAGATAGGCGATCACCGTCGGATCGTGCAGTGGCCCGCCATCCGAGCCGTATTTTTCGATATCGAAGCGCTCGAAAAAATCGAGCCAATCGACCATGACGCTGGCTGGCCTCGTGCCGATCGCGGCGATGCGCGAAACGCGCGCCTTGGTGGTCATGATCTGATGCGTTACGTCGAGGGGCATCATGACGATCGGAATGCCGGAACGGAAGACGATCTCGGCGGCATGGGGGTCGACGTAGATATTGAATTCGGCGGCAGGCGTGATGTTGCCGCCTTCCGAAAAGCCGCCGCCCATCAAAACAAGCTCCCGAATACGCGGTGCGATATCGGGCGCCCTTCGAAGGGCGAGAGCCACATTGGTCAGCGGACCGAGGGTGCAGAGCGTAACCGTCCCCTCCTCCTCGCGCCTGAGCGTTTCGATGATGAAGTCCACGGCGTGCTGGGGCATGACGGCCATTGTCGGCTCGTCCAGCACCGCGCCATCGAGGCCCGTCTTGCCGTGAACATGTTCGGCGGTGACCAGAGCGCGTTCCAGCGGCTTGTCGGCCCCCTCGTAGACTGCGATATCGGTGCGCCCGCACAGTTCGCAGACGATCCTCGCATTGCGGCTCGTCAGCCGGAGCGGCACGTTTCCCGCCACCGCGCATATGCCGAGAATCTCGAGTTCCTCCGGGCTGCCGAAGGCCAGCATGAGAGCTGCGGCATCATCCTGTCCGGGATCCGTGTCGATGATTATCTTTCTACGTCCGCTCATTGCGCCATCCCAACGTGGTTTCAGCATGCCTGATGGCTTTGGGACTGCGCCTTGTCAAGCGTGGCCGCGCTTGCGAGGTCCGTCGCGCAACCCCATATAATTGCAGTCCCGATCGCGGTCGCGCGACTAAGGATCCTATACCAGTGAGGACGATGAATGAGCCGTGTCAAAACTCTCGCAGCCCCCTTGTTGCTGGGATTCGAGACGACGGAATCGGTGCTTGCGCAGATTGCCCGCTCCAATAACGGGTACCCACCGTACAACATCGAGAGGTTGCGGGGGCAGGGCGAAAATGGGTACGACCGGCTGCGGATCACGCTGGCGGTCGCGGGATTTTCGGAAGACGATCTCGACGTAACCATCCAGGCCAACCAACTGGTCATCCGCGGGCGGCAGGCGGAGCGCGCCGAAGGCGATTTCCTGTTTCGCGGGATCGCGGCCCGGCAATTCCAGCGCGTCTTCCTGCTCGCCGAGGGTATGGATGTTCTTGGCGCCACCTTGAAAACCGGGTTGCTGTCGATCGATCTCATTCGTCCCGAACCGGCGCAAGTGGTGAAGAAAATTAACATTTCCGCGCCACTATAGGGTTAACGGCCTGAAGTGCCGTTGCTCCCGCTCATTGGTGGAGGATCGGAATGTTATTGAGAGAAGCAAACGCCCGACTGACGCAATCCGAACTGGCGCATCTTGGCGCAGGCGAAGTCGGATATATCCGCAAGATGCGATCCGACGAGGTATCGCGTTGTTTCCCCGAAGCGCCGGATATTGACCCGCAGCTGGATCTGTGGGCTCTCTTTGGCGCCGACGGGACGCCGATCCTGTTGACCGACAACCGCTCCAGCACCTTCTACAAGGCGGCAGAAGACGACCTGAAAACGGTCAGCCTGCACTGACCTCTCATATTTTGCGGAACGTCAGATAGGCGGATGTTCTGCCTTCGCGCTTGGCCTTGGCTTCGTAGCGCGTACCCGGCCAGTCGGCATACGGCGTCTGCCAATCCGCGGCATTGCGGGCTGTCCACTCGAAGCCGCCGTGGTTGCGGCAGTGAAGAAGCGTCCAGTTCACATAGGTGTCGATGTCCGAGGCGAAGCAGAACAATCCGCCCGGCTTCAGTACGCGATGAAAACGGGCGAGATTGACCTGGGAGACGAAGCGGCGTTTCCAGTGCTTCTTTTTCGGCCAGGGATCGGGATAGAGCAGATCGATCTGGTCCAGCGACGCCTCCGGCAGCCAGTCCAGCAGTTCGGTGGCATCGTCGTCATAGACGCGGATATTGTGCAGTTCCCTCGCCTCGACCTGCGCGAGCAGTTTCGCCATGGAGTTGACGAAGGGTTCGACGCCAATAAACCCGGTCGAGGGGTTTTCAACCGCGCGGTGAACAAGATGCTCTCCGCCGCCGAAGCCGATCTCGAGCCGCAGGCAGTCGACCGGAACAGGAAAAAGCGTCGCGAGGTCAGGCGGAGCAGGAGCGGAAAGATCGAGGCGCAGGGCCGGCAGAACATGGTCCATGCGTTCGATCTGCTGCTCACGCAGGGGCTTGCCCTTGCGGCGACCGAAGAATGCCTCGGTCGCCCGGCTGCGGCGCTCTGTCGGCGTCATCGGCGGATTAGCTCCCGATCGCTTCCTTGAGCGGCTTCACGAGGTCCAGACGCTCCCAGGAGAAGGAGCCGTCGCGACCCGGCTTGCGGCCGAAATGGCCATAGGCTGAGGTCTTGGCATAGATCGGCTTGTTGAGATCGAGGTGACGGCGAATGCCCGTCGGCGAAAGATCCATGACCTTGCGGATCGCGGCCTCGATCTGGTCTTCGCTCACTTTGCCCGTGCCATGCAGGTCGACATAGATCGACAGCGGCTGGGCGATACCGATTGCGTAGGAAATCTGGATCGTGCAGCGATCGGCAAGGCCGGCCGCGACGACATTCTTGGCCAGGTAGCGCGCGGCATAGGCCGCCGAACGGTCGACCTTGGTCGTGTCCTTGCCCGAGAAAGCGCCACCGCCATGGGGGGCTGCGCCGCCATAGGTATCGACAATGATCTTGCGACCCGTGAGGCCGGCGTCTCCGTCCGGTCCGCCGATGACGAACTTGCCGGTCGGATTGACATACCACTTGCAGTCGTCTGCGATCTTCAGGTCGCCGACAGCCTCGCGGATATAGGGCTCGACCACCGAGCGAACCTTCTTCGAATCCCAGTTCTCGTCGAGGTGCTGGGTCGAAAGGACGATGGATACGACTTCCGAGGGCTTTCCGTCGACATAGCGAACAGTGACCTGGCTCTTCGCATCAGGACCAAGCTTGGCAGCCTCGCCCTCGCCCTTCTTGCGGGCGGCGGCGAGCAATTGCAGGATACGATGCGCATAGTAAATCGGAGCCGGCATGAGGTCCGGCGTCTCGCGGCAAGCGTAGCCGAACATGATGCCCTGGTCGCCCGCGCCCTCGCTGTTGTCGTGGTCGGCCGCCTTGTCGACGCCCTGAGCGATATGCGCAGACTGGAAATGCAAAAGCACGTCGATCTTCGCGGTCTTCCAGTGGAAGCCATCCTGCTCGTAGCCGATGTCGCGGATAGCCCTGCGCGCCGCGGACTTGAACTTCGACGGATTGATAACGTCGTTGCCGTTCTTGTCCTTCTTCATCAGGCTTGGAGGCAGGCGCACCTCACCGGCGATCACGACCCGATTGGTGGTCGCCAGAGTTTCACAGGCGATTCGCACGCTCCAGGGATCAACGCCGGTTTTTGCCGCTTCCCGGTAAACCAGATCCACGATCTCATCGGAAATACGGTCACATACTTTGTCCGGGTGACCTTCGGAAACGGATTCACTGGTGAAAAGATAGTTCGCGCGCATGCGGGATTCCCCTCAAAGAACAAGAGGCTTCCTTGTTAGTCAGTTCGCGTCGGAAAAACAAGCGCACAACGACATAAATATATCTTTATGTCAGCAACAGGCGGCTGGTTTGCGCACAAAAAAGCGGCCTGCGGGCCGCTTCTTTTCGACGTTTGTGTCTCGCGGCGATTACTCCGCGTCGGCTTCCGCTGCCAGGGCCTTGACCAGGTCGACGAGCTTGCGACGGACCTTGGGGTCGGCGATCTTCACGAAGGCGCGGTTGAGCTGCAGGCCTTCGGAGGAAGACAGGAAGTCCACGACATAGTTTGAGCTAGACGCTTCCGCCATGCCGGAGGCTCCGGCCTGGTCGCCCGGCGCATCTTCGAAGAAAAAGGAAACCGGAACATTCAGAATGCTCGAAATGTTCTGGAGGCGGCTGGCGCCCACACGGTTGGTACCTTTCTCGTACTTCTGAATCTGCTGGAAGGTGATGCCCAGGCTTTCGCCGAGCTTTTCCTGGCTCATGCCCAGCATTGTTCGGCGAAGACGTATCCGGCTTCCGACGTGAATGTCGATCGGGTTCGGCTTCTTCTTATTCTCGATCATGATGTGATCCTGACAAATGTTGCAAAGGGATCCATAACCCGGTCTGCTTGTAGGGACCAAAACGAGGCGTTGTATCGCCACCGAGGAACTCTAAGCATACGTATAGATTTATGGCTGAAGCCACTATGCATTTTTAGGGGTTTTTGGTCAATTCTTCCCCTGAATAAAACCCATGCGTGAAATCAACGCACCCATCGCGACAACCGCGAAAATCAACCAGAAGTTACGGGACCTGGAAAAATTGTCTCGATTTGAGACAGAGTCAATACTTATAGTTGCATCTTCCGCGCCTTGCGCGTCGAGAGAAAGACCAGAAATAATTCGCCCACGGTCGTCGATCACAGCCGAAATGCCGTTGTTGGCACCCCGGACGACGGGAAGACCGTTCTCGACGGCGCGGATCCGGGCCTGCAAAAAGTGCTGGTAGGGGCCCGGCGTTTGACCGAACCAGGCATCATTGGTGATGTTCAATACGGCGTTGGCTTGCGCCCAATCGCCCTTCATTTCATCGGGAAAGATCACCTCGTAGCAGATCAGCGGATAGAGTTTCATCCCGTCCGGAAGACCCAGCATGGACCGATCCGCCCCCGCAGAAAAACCTCCTGGAAGGCCGATGAGGTTATCGAAGCCGATCCGGCGCAAGATATCCTCGTAGGGTACATACTCGCCGAAGGGCGTCAGGTGCACCTTGTCGGATGCCGTAAGGATCTGCCCCTTATCGTCGATGACATAGACCGAATTATAATAGCGCGGCGGCTGGCCGGGCCCCTGCTCTTCAGAGCGCACCGCTCCGGTGACCAGCACCTGCCCTTCCTCCAGCATATCGGCAATACTGGCGAGCGCATCGGGATTTTCTGTCAGGATGAACGGGATTGAGGTCTCCGGCCAGACGATGATGTCCGGACGCTTCGCGCCCGGCTCCACCGGCAAGGCCGAAAGCGAGAGGTGCTTGTTGAAGATTTCGGCCCGGTCACCATTCTCAAGCTTCTTCGCCTGGTCGATGACCGGTTGCACGAGCCGTACGGTTATTTCGCGCGCCGTCTCGGCGGCGTGCAGGGGCTCAAGCAGTCGATAGGCGCCGTAGCCGATATGGGCCGCGAACAGTGCAGAAGCTATCGCAAGTCCCGGGACCACCGCCTTGCGCGTTCCAAGCAGCGCCGGCGCCGAGAACACGAAGACCGACAGGGTCGTGACGCCGAAGAGACCGATCGCGTGCACGGATTGCATCATCAGCGGTATCGGCATCGCGCCGTAACCGATCGCATTCCAGGGAAACCCCGTGGCAACGACGCTGCGCAGCCACTCCGCCAGCCCGAATCCGGCCGCCAGGGCGGCGATCCTTCCAACCCCTTCCGACCACAACAAGCGCGCAAGAAACGTCGCAAGGCCAAAGAAAAGCGCGAGGACAGCGGGCAATCCGAGTACCGCGAGCGGCAGGGCCCAGGCAAACTCGTCGGCTTCGATCAGCAGTGCATGGCCAAGCCACCACAGACCGGCGACAAAGTAGCCAAGCCCGAAGAACCAGCCGGTCACAAACGAGGAGCGCAATCCGAGCGAATGTCCCCGGTCGGGATCGCCGGTCGCGCCGTCAAGAAGCCAGACCAGAAGCGTGAAGGAGATGAAGAGGGCGGCGAAGAAGCCGTAAGGTGGCAGTGCCAGAGCACCCAGCGCACCCGCCAGCAAAGCAAGCGCGTGCCGTTTTGCCCCCCAGAGCAGGATGACCCTGCCCGCAAGCCGTTCCATGCATCATCCTTTCCCGCAACACGAATCAATCCGCCGCAGTCTTCCAAAAAACGGCGGGTTTGTCGCGTCGGAGAAACCGGAGGCAAGGGAAGGAACGATCAGGGTCCGATGTCCGGTTCGGCGGGCTCCGGGCCGGCCGTTTCGCGCGATTTGGCGCCGGCGCGGTCGGGAGCCTTCGCGGGGTCGGCGGAGGTCTCGATCTCGCCCTTTGCCAACCGGCGGCGCGCGGAAGGACGCTTGCGGATAATGCGAACGCGCTTGATTCGGCGGGGATCGGCATCGAGGATGTGGAACTCGAAACCGGGCAGCGCCTGCACCACCTCGCCGCGAACAGGGATACGCCCCAAGGCGGAGAAGATCAGGCCTCCCAGCGTATCGACATCGTCTATCTGGTCGCGGATATCGAAATCCGGGCCGATGACTTCAGCGATCTCTTCGAGTTCGACGCGTGCGTCTGCGACGAAGACATCGTCCGATGTCCTGGAGACCATGGCTTCCTCGTCGTCGTGCTCATCCTCGATATCGCCGATGACCATTTCGACAATGTCCTCGTGCGAGACGAGGCCGTCCGTTCCACCGTATTCATCGATCACCAGTGCCATCTGGGTACGGGCTGCCTGCATACGGCTCAGGAGATCGGAGGCATGCATCGAAGGCGGCACGAACAGGATCGCACGCACGATACCTGCCTCTGCGACTGTCTTTTCGAGTTCGACACGACCGAGATCGAAGCTGGGCTTGGCGGCTCGCGCCGGTTTTTCGGCCTTCACGGCGGCAGCCTGGGCTGAGGCCGCACCCCGCGCGCCACTGCGGCGTTTGTTTCTCGCCTGCTTCGTCAGATAGGACAGCAAATCGCGGATATGCACCATGCCGCGCGGATCATCGAGGGTTTCATGATAGACCGGCATTCGCGAGCGGCCGGACTCCTCGAAGATCGTCATCAGCTCGCCGATGCTGGCATTCTGGTCGACCGCCTCGATATCGGCACGCGGCACCATGACATCCTCGACCCGGACTTCCCTAAACCGCAGGATATTGTGCAGCATCGCCCTTTCCTCGGGGGAAAAGGCTTCGCTCGCGCCGGCATCGGCCATGAGTGCGTCAGTGAGGTTCTCGCGCAAGCTCGCGCCCTGTGACGGGCGGAGAATGCGGGTCGCGCGCGCCCAGAAGGACGACGGCACCCTGCCGGAACTCTCAGGTTTTAAAGGACTCCCGCCCTCTTCTGAAGAGGAGCCTTCGGACCCCTCGCCGGCCTCCGCGGCCGATCTCGTGCTAAATTCGCTCATTGTTCCATACTATCAAACCGGGTCCTGACCCGCATAGGGGTCAGATAGGTCAAGTGAAGCCAAAATGCGAGTCTCGAGGCCTTCCATGATCTCCGCCTCGCCCGCGCTCATGTGATCATAGCCAAAAAGATGCAGGAATCCGTGCACCAGAAGATGGGTGAGATGATCCTCGAAAGTCTTCGACAGCTCTTCGGCCTCGCGCTCGACAGTCTCGCGCGCAATGACAATATCGCCGAGCATCGGCCCGGGCATTCCGCCAGGAGTCAGCGGAAAGGCGGGGAAGGACAGCACGTTGGTCGGCTTGTCCTGACCCCGCCATTCGGCATTGATTTCACGGATCGCCGCGTCATCGGTAAAGACGAGCGAAACCTCGGGCGCCATGACCGGGAAGGGCTGTCCCTCGGTCTCCTTCAATAGGCGGGCTGCCGCGCCAAGCACTTTCGAGCTCAACGCCTCGACCACAGCCTCGTCAGGCCAGCCATCGGCCTCGATGGCGATTTGTATGTCCAGTTCCGGCATCACCATTCTGTCCCGGCCCTAGCGGTCGGTCTGCTCGCTTTCATCCTGAACGGCATATTGCGCGTCATAGGCCTGGACGATACGTCCGACCAGAGGATGGCGGACCACATCGACGTCCTTGAATCGAACGACGGAAATCCCTTCGACACCGCGCAAGATCTGCAACGCCTCGACGAGGCCGGATTTGACACCTCGCGGCAGGTCCACCTGGCTCGGGTCACCGGTGATGATCATGCGCGCGTTTTCGCCCAGTCGCGTGAGGAACATCTTCATCTGCATTGAGGTGGTGTTTTGGGCTTCGTCAAGGATGACCGCGGCATTGGCAAGCGTTCGCCCGCGCATGAAGGCAAGCGGCGCGATCTCGATAACGCCGGCGGTGATTGCCCGTTCGACCTTGTCGCCGGGGATCATGTCATAGAGCGCATCGTATAGCGGGCGCAGGTAAGGATCGACCTTCTCCTTCATGTCGCCCGGCAGAAAGCCCAGACGTTCGCCGGCCTCGACGGCAGGGCGCGACAGAATGATGCGATCGACCAACCCGCGCTCGAGAAGCTGGGCGGCATGCGCCACGGCGAGATAGGTCTTGCCGGTCCCGGCAGGCCCGACGCCGAACACCAGTTCGGAGCGCTCCAGCGCCCGCATGTAGGCATCCTGGGTCGGCGTGCGCGCGGCAATCGTCTTCTTGCGGGTGGCGATCTGCGCCATGGTCAGCTTGGCTTTGCGCTCCAGCGTCGGCAGCGTCAGCTGGTCGTCGGCGGCAACCGCCATGCGGATCGCCCCTTCGACGTCGGAGGTTTCCACCGATCCACCACTTTGAAGACGTGCATAGAGGAAATCGAGCGCGCGGCGCGCCTGATTGGTTGCCTGCAGATCACCTGATATGGACACCGAATTGCCACGAGCACGGGCGTCGATGCTCAACCGCTCCTCGAGGAGCTTCAGGTTCTGGTCGAATTGACCGAACAATTCGCTGGCAAACCTGTTGTTCTCGAACGTCAAGATGAAGTGATTGGCGTCGGTCGCGGCGGTTTGGGTGTTGCGCGATGGTGAAGAAACCAATTCTTGTGCGTTCAAGCAGGTCAGGCTCCCTTGATGATCAGTATCAAGCCCTCACTCTAACTCTCTGCCACCTCGGCAAACAAGCTGTTTGGGCCGGTTGCGGTGATTCGTACTTTGATAATGTCACCGATTTGCGATGTTTTTGCATCAACATTCACAGACTGAAGCCATGGAGAGCGTCCGATCAGCTGTCCCGGCATCCGGCCGGGTTTCTCCAACAACAGGTCGATCGTCTTTCCGACGCAGGATTCGGCAAAATCGCCCTGCTGCTTCAATAGCAGATCCTGAAGCCGCGCCAGCCGCTCCACCTTCACGTCGTCGGGAACATGGCCGGGCAGATCCGCCCCCGGCGTTCCAGGCCGGGTTGAATATTTGAACGAGTAGGCCTGAGCATAACCGACAGTCTCGACAAGGTCGAGCGTGGCCTGGAAATCCTCTTCCGTCTCGCCGGGGAAACCAACGATGAAATCGCCGGAAAGCGCGATATCGGGGCGGACGGCGCGAATGCGCTGAACGAGCGCGACATATTCGGCAGCTTTGTGACGGCGGTTCATCGCCTTCAGTATCCTGTCCGAGCCCGACTGCACCGGCAGATGGAGGTAGGGCATCAGGGACGGTAGATTCCGGTGCGCCTCGATCAACCTGTCATCCATGTCGCGGGGGTGGCTGGTGGTGTAGCGCAGGCGTGCGAGCCCCGGGATTTCCGAGAGCCTGTGGAGAAGATCACCAAGACCGAGCTTTTCGCCCGAAGGCCCGACGGCATGCCAGGCATTGACGTTTTGTCCAAGCAGGGTGATCTCGCGCACGCCGGACGCCGCAAGCTTCTCTGCCTCGTGGACGATCTGGGCCAGGGGACGGGAGACCTCCGAGCCACGGGTGTAAGGCACCACGCAGAAGGTGCAGAACTTGTCGCAACCTTCCTGCACCGTCAGAAAGGCGGTGACGTTGCGCGGGCGGCTTGCGATCTCGGGCGCGTCCGGCAGATGTTCGAACTTGTCCTCGACTGCATAGTCGGTGTCGACAACGCGCTCACCGCCGCGCGCGCGGCGAAGCGCGTCCGGCAGTCGATGATAGGTTTGCGGACCGATGACGACATCGACTGCCGGCACCCGCCTGGCAATCTCTTCGCCCTCGGCCTGGGCCACACAACCGGCAACCCCGATCATGAACTCCCGGCCCTCGGCTTCGCGCGTCTTCTTCATATCGCGCAGGCGGCCGAGGGCGGAATAGACCTTTTCGGCCGCCTTCTCGCGGATATGGCAGGTGTTGAGGAGAACGAGATCCGCCTCCTGCATGTCCTCGGTGGCGACATAGCCTTCCACGGCCAGCGCATCCGACATGCGACCGGAATCATAGACGTTCATTTGGCAGCCATAGGTCTTGATGAAGACCTTTCGGCTCGATGCGTTGTCCGATTCCGGGGCGTTAAGTGTGTCTATGTCCTGGCTCATGCCGGCTATGTAGTGTTTTTTCGCCCGAGTTAAAATGAAAAAATACGCGAGGACCGCGATCAGCCGGGATGCCTGCCTCTCAAGTGGTCGAGCAGCATCTTGCGGATACGACCTTCGACAAGCGAACTCAGGTCCTTGCGCTTGTCGCCGGCACGGTACTCGACGGTCTCCCCGAAACTCACGTCGACATCGATCGCGCCGGCCTTGAGGACACCGAGGAGATGCGGCAGCATGGCGACGTCGCCCGGCCATCCGGCAATCGGCCGGTGATAGCGGCCCATCGGCAGGCCGTGGATGCGGGTATAGGCAATCGCCACCGGCTGCACGAAGACGACCTCTTCCGGAGCAAGTGGCAGGGCGGCTGCGGCCGCGCCGAAGAGCGAGCTCTTCACCTCGAGCATGCGATTGCCATCCGAGGTCGTGCCCTCGGGAAACAGCACGACGATCTCGCCATCGGCCATGCGCTCGGCAATCTCGTTTACCTGCTCGCCGGTCCGGCGTCTCTGTTCACGAACCACGAAAATGCTTTTCTGCAACTTGGCGAGCGTTCCGAAAACCGGCCAGGAACCGACTTCGGTCTTGGCGATGAAGACGACATCGGCAAGGGCGCCAAGGACGAGGATATCCTTCCACGAAGCGTGATTGGCGGCGATCATCAGGGGCCGGCGCGGGTCGATCTCGCCGTGGACGTGGATGCGGATGCCGATCAGCCGGCAAGCGGCGCGGTGCCAGAACCGGGGGAGGCTACGGCGAAGCCTCCAGTCGAATGCGAGGCCGGCAAGCTGGAATGGCGCCAACGCAAGCGTCATCGCCGCAATGGCGAGAAGGACCATTACGATCCGCAGCCAGTTGATCAATACTGCACCTCCGGGAACCCGCCCATGGCGTCAGTGATCATCCTTCTTCAGCGGCACGCCATAGAGTTCGAGCCGGTGATCGACCAGCCTGAAACCATGCTCGCGGGCGATCCGCTCCTGAAGAGCCTCGATCTCCGGCGAATGGAATTCGATCACGGTCCCCGACTTCAGGTCGATGAGATGATCGTGATGCTCTTCCGGAACGGTCTCGTAGCGCGAGCGGCCATCGCGGAAATCATGGCGTTCGATGATGCCGGCATCCTCGAACAGTTTGACCGTGCGATAGACGGTTGAGATGGAGATTTTCGCATCGATCTTCACCGAACGGCGATACAGTTCCTCGACATCCGGATGGTCGTCGGATTCCTCGAGAATCCGCGCAATGATGCGCCGCTGCTCGGTCATGCGCATGCCGCGCTCGACACACAGCTCCTCCAGCGTTTTGGTCACATCGCTCATGGCAGTCCGGATTTCCCGAAGTTCAATCGTCAAGCAAGGCAACTATCGAAGATCACGCTTCATGACAAGCGCGGAGGATTTCCGGCCCGTCTCGTCGGCGTAGTAGGCCGGCCTCTCACCGGCCTTCTCGAAGCCCAGTTTGCGGTAAAGACCGAGTGCCGCATGATTGCCGTCATCGACTTCAAGGAACATGGCTTCACCGCCGCGCGCCTTGGCCTCGCGGATTGCGGCCAGCATCAGGCGCCAGCCGAGCCCGTGACGTCCGAGCTTTTCATGAACGGCGATCGTGAGGATCTCCGCCTCGCCGGCAGTCTCCCGCGCCAGCACGAAACCGGCAAGCGGCGGCTTGAAAACAAGCGTATTGGTCTGCCAGGTCACGAAGCCGTAGGTGTGCGGCTGCAAGAGCAGGCTCAAGAACTCGCCGTCGTTCCAGGCACGCGCGAAGCGCTGGCCGTGCAGAGCCGAGACTGCGCCGCAATGCTCGCTCGTCATTTCGACAATTTCGAATTCGGGTTTGCGGGTGAAGGAGATATCACGCATTGCGCATTCACAATCGGGCTATGGCAAAACCGGTTTGCGGCATGGCACCCGGCCCACGCAGGTAAAGCGGCTTTGGCTTTTCGTCCGTCCGCGCCGCGGCACCAAGCCGCGCCACGACGGCAATCGGGTAATGATCCGGTTGCGTCTCACCCTTCTCACCGGAAATCAGGGGAGCGGCCGATCCGGTCAGAATGGGGTTCAACCCATCACCGAGATTAGAGGCGGCTTCTATACTGGTAATCTTTGCTTCCGCCATCGGTTCGCCGGATCTTGAAAAGACCTGCACATAAACCTCGCCGCGCTTGGCGTCGATCGCCGCCAGAATCGGCCTTTCTCCTTGCTCTGCGGCCATAGCGGCGGCGAGCACGGCAAGCGTGGAGACGCCGACCGCTGGCACCCCAAGAGCTAGCGCCAGGCCACGGGCCGCCGACACGCCGACACGTATCCCCGTGAAGGACCCAGGACCGACGGTCACCGCAATGCGCTTGACAGCGTCAAGGCCGATCCCGGCATCGGCAAGCGCGCGGTCGATCATTTCCATCAGTTTTTCGGCATGGCCGCGGCCGATAGTTTCCGAGGCCGAACCGAGCAGAACCCCGGCGCCGCTGTCATAGACGGCAGCGGAGCAGTCCACCCCGGCCGTATCGATCGCCAGAACGATCATTCCCCGCCCCCACGTGCGAACGGTCAAACCGCCTCGACTTCCTGTACTTCCGGCACGAAATGGCGCAGCAGGTTCGCCACGCCGTGCTTGAGCGTCGCCGTCGACGACGGGCAACCGGAGCAGGCGCCCTTCATGTTGAGGTAGACCTTGCCATCGCGGAATCCGCGGAAGGTGATGTCGCCGCCATCCTGGGCGACCGCAGGACGAACTCGAGTCTCCAGGAGTTCCTTGATGGTAGCAACGATCGTCTCGTCGCCTGCCTCGAAGAATTCTTCTCCGGTCTCTTCGTCATTGGCAGTCGCGGCAGAGCCCATGACCCTGGCACCGCTCATGAAATGTTCCATGATTGTGCCCAGAATTGCCGGCTTCAGATGCTGCCATTCCGGCCCATCCTTCGTCACGGTGATGAAGTCGTACCCGAAGAACACTCCGGTCACGCCGGGAATATCGAAGATCCGGGCCGCCAACGGCGATACCTCGGCGCTTGCCGCGTCCTTGAATTCCGCGGTGCCATTTTCCATCACAACCTTGCCCGGAAGAAATTTCAGGGTGGCCGGGTTCGGCGTTGCTTCGGTCTGGATGAACATGGGAATCTCCGTGCGGCGCACAGGGCCGCCCTCAAGTTTAGAATACTTCAAAAAAGATAGGCCTAATCATCCGCGTCTTCAAGCACCGAATTGTCATTTGCCACGCGGGGCAGCCTCAGCAGAGCGCGTCGATCTCTTCGTTGGTGAGAGACTCCGGCAATACCGTCACGGGGATCGGAAAGGCCGCGCCACGTCCCGCGATCATCGAGACCAGTGGTCCCGGCCCTTCTTTCGTGGATCCCGCCGCTAGCACCAGAATGGCAATATCGCGGTCCTCCTCGATCAGGCTGTTGATCTGGGCGGCCACGCCGCCTTCACGAATGACGATCTCGGGCTCGATGCCGATCGTTTCACGCACCGTTTGCGCCGCCTTGGCCATGGCCGATTCGGCTTCCTCGCGCGCCTCTGCCCGCATGATCTCCTCAACCCCCAGCCATTGCTGGAAATCGCCTTCGGGGATGATGTAGAGCAGGATGAGGCCGCCATTGGAATTCTTGGCCCGGCGCCCGGCATAGTGGACGGCGCGATAGCATTCCGGTGTGCCGTCAATCACCGCCAAAAACTTTCGCCGGTGACCTTCAAGACGTGACAGGCGCGTCGATACCATGTGGGAACCCCCGCCGCCGGATGGATAGACGTTTCGCCGGCTGCGACAGGCTCCGGTTCACCTGCCGCGCGAATGCCCGCGACTTTACTGCACGAAGCCGATGATGTCGCGGACTTCCTTCATTGTTTTTTCTGCACGCTCGCGGGCTCGGACGCCGCCATCGCGAAGGACGCCGTCGATATAGCCCGGATCGGCCATCAGGCGCCGCATTTCCGAATTGACCGGCGACAGGACGTCGACCGCGAGTTCGACCAGCGCCGGCTTGAACACCGAGAACTGCTGGCCGCCAAACTCTCTCAGAACATCGACCTTCGAGCGGTCTGAAAGGGCTGCGAAAATGCCGACCAGGTTATCGGCTTCGGGACGCCCTTTGAGGCCATCGGTTTCGCTCGGAAGCGCGTCCGGATCGGTCTTGGCCTTGCGGATCTTCTTCGAGATCGCTTCGGCATCGTCCATCAGGTTGATCCGCGAGAGGTCGGAGGGATCCGACTTCGACATCTTCTTGGTGCCGTCCTTGAGGCTCATGACGCGCGGCGCGGGTCCCTCGATCAGCGGCTCCACCATCGGGAAATAGGCATGCACCGGCTCGTCGCCGACCGTAATATCGGTGCCGAGGCCCGTGCGGCGGATATGCTCCATGAAGTCGAGATTGAACTTCATCGCGATGTCACGGGTCAGTTCCAGATGTTGCTTCTGGTCCTCGCCGACCGGCACATGGGTGGCGCGATAGACGAGAATGTCGGCCGCCATCAGGCTCGGATAGGCATAGAGACCAAGGGAGGCGTTCTCGCGGTCCTTGCCGGCCTTGTCCTTGAACTGCGTCATGCGGTTCATCCAGCCGAGGCGCGCGACGCAATTGAAAATCCAGGCGAGCTCGGCATGCTGCGGTACGGCCGACTGGTTGAAGACGATATGGCTCTTCGGATCGATGCCACTGGCGAGAAATGCCGCCGTGATCGAACGGATCTGGGCCTGCATGTCCTCGTGAACCAGCTGCGCGGTGAGGGCATGCAGGTCGACGACGCAGTAGATGCAATCGTGGCTTTCCTGCAGCGCCACGAACTTGCGGATCGCGCCGAGATAGTTGCCGAGATGGAGATTGCCGGTCGGCTGAACGCCCGAGAAAACCAGCTGCTTGAATTCGCCCATAGTCGTCCTCAACAGGCTTGTGGAGCGCCTGGCCTCATGATTGATCCTCGTTCGCGCTTATGCACGGCTCGCGGCCCGCAATCAAGGGGCGGGTTCGATCAGGTCCCAGCGATTTCCGTAGAGGTCCGTAAAAACGGCGACCGTCCCGTATACCTCGCGACGAGGCTCTTCGAGGAACTGGACTCCGTTTGCGAGAAAGATCGCGTGATCACGTGCGAAGTCGTCGGTTTCCAGGTAGAACCCTACCCGGCCGCCGGTCTGATTTCCGATCGCCTGCATCTGTCTTTCGCCGTCTGCCCGGGCGAGCAGCAGCGCGGCACCGGCCCCTCCTTTCGGTGCGACGACAAGCCAGCGCTTTCCTTTACCCAGATCGGTATCGGCGACGCATTCGAAACCGAGAACATCGCAATAGAAGGCTTTCGCGCGATCGTAATCATCGACCACCAGCGTGACCGTGGCGAGACGACGCCGGGGCGCCGGACGAGTCATTGCTCGCCATCCGAAGATGGGCTTCCGGACGATTGGGCGGAACTCCGGGCGCTGCGCTGGAGATTGCGTCGTATCATGCCAATATCGGCGCCGCCAATAGCGAAGGCGGTCGCGAAATAGACCGCCATCGCGATTGCGATGAGCGCGCCCAGCGCGCCGACTTGTTGCAGAAGCGGCGTCTCCGGCTGCAACCATCCGGACCATCGGCCGGATAGATAGACCAGCACCAGCACCATCACCAGCGAGGCGGCCAGCAGCCGGAGGGTTCTGCCAACCAGCGCCCACTCCCAGGCAAGGTTCCCGCGCCTATAGAGCGTCGTGAAAAGCAGGATCGTATTGATCCAGCCCGCGGTCGCCTCCGCGATCGCGATGCCGCGTTCGGCGAGAAAGGGGAAAAGGGATATCGCCAGAGCCGAATTGACGACGACCGAGATGCCGGTGAAGCGCATCGGCGTGCGCGTATCTTCTCGCGCATAAAAGCCCGGCTGAAGCGCCTTGATCAGTACGAAGCCCGGCAGACCGACCCCATAGATCGCCAGGATCGAGGCGACGACGGCAGTATTCTCCTCGGAGAACGCGCCGCGTTCATAGAGCACCCGGATGATCTCGTCGGAGAGAACCCAGAGCGCGGCTGCCGCCGGCAGCGTCAGGAACAGCACGAATTCGATCGACCGGTTCTGGATATTGCCCGCCTCCCTCATGAACCCGCCCTTGAGAGCGCGGGAGAGTTCGGGCAACAACACGACACCGACAGCCACGCCGACGACGCCCAGCGGCAGTTGATAGATCCGGTCGGCATATTGAAGGGCGGCAATCGCGCCCTCCTTGCCGGAGGCGATGGCCTGACCGATGATCTGGTTGATCTGGGTGATCCCGCCGGTCACGGCCGCGGGGACTGCAAGTACCAGCAAGCGCTTCACATTGGGCGTGATACGCGGAAACTTCAGCTTGATATTCATGCCCGCGTGGCGCACGCCGCCATAGACAACGGCCAATTGCAGGATGCCTGCCGCCAGCACCGACCAGGAGAGATACCAGGCAGTGACAGCCGGATCGGCGCCCGTATACAGCGCGTAGAAAAGCGCGGCGATCATCACGACATTCAGAAAAACAGGCGCTATGGCGGCGGCAAAGAAGTGGTGCAGCGAATTCAGCATGCCACTCATCATCGCCGTCAGCGACATGCACATCAGATAGGGAAACATCACCACGGCAAGCTTGACCGTGATCGCGTACTTCTGCGGATCGTCGGCAAAGCCCGGCGCGATGACCCATGACACCAGAAGCGGCATGGCAAGTTCCATGACGATGGTGATCAGCAACAGAACCGTGAAGAGTACGCCGAAAACCTCCTCGGAAAACCGCTTGGCGCCATCGCGGCCGTTGGCTTCTATTTCCTTGGAGAAGAGAGGAACGAAAGCCGCATTAAACGCGCCTTCGGCAAACAGCCGGCGAAAAAGGTTCGGAAAGCGGAAGGCCGCGTAGAAGACGTCGGCCATGGGGCCGGTGCCCAGCGCCGCGGCCATCAGCGTCTCGCGCGCGAAACCGAAGACACGGCTGCCGAGGGTGGCGCCGCCGACCGTCATGAACTTCTTGACAAGGCTCATGCTTATGCCCTGACCTTCTTGTGGACCACGCTGCCCCGCTGCTGCGGCGGCGCGATGATCCCGGAAGGCATGTTCTCACGAAGCTCGTCGGCCTGGTCGGCCATGACCGCCTTCAGGCGCGCGGCGATGCTCGCCTGGCGGTTCTCGTTGGTGATCTTCTGGCCGATCAGGTCGTTCACGTAGAATGTATCGATGACCTTTTCCCCGAATGTCGTGATGCGGGCGGACTGAATGTCGAGTGACAGATCCGAGAGCACTGCGGTGATTTCGGCAAGCAGACCGATGCGGTCAAGGCACTCGACCTCGATGACGGTGAACTTGTTCGAAAGGGTGTTCGAGATGGTGACATGCGGCTGGACGGGGAATGTCTTGTTGCCCTTCTTGCCCTTGCTGCGCGTGGCAATCACCTCCGGCAGCCGCTTGCGGCCGGAAAGAACGTCCTCGATCATCTTGCTGATCGTGGCGCCCCGCCGCATCTCGTCCTCGTCGATCGGGAATTCGCGGTTCACCAGAATGGTGTCCAGGGCGCGCCCGTCCGAGGTGGTGTATATCTGCGCGTCGGCGATATTGGCGCCGGCGGCCGCGCAGGCTCCTGCGATGATCGACAGGAGGCGCGGATGGTCCGGTGCCAGCACGGTGATCTCCGTGATCGCATGGAAGGAATGGGTTCTCACCATGGTCGCCAGCCCCTGGCCTGACTCGTCGGCCTGGCGAATGAAATGCGCATGGCGGACCTGGTCCTCGAGCGGCACCGAAAGCAGGTAGGGCTCGTAATGCAGCTTGGTGTAAACCTTCCGATCCTTCTCGCTCCAGTCGCCCAACGCCTTCTCGAGCTGCTCGGCGGCGTGTTTGGCGCGTTCCTTGCGCGACACCTCGGAAAAGCCGCCGGAAATGAGCAGCTCGGTCTCATAGTAGAGTGTTCGCAGAAGCTGACCCTTCCAGCCGTTCCATACACCCGGGCCGACCGCCCGGATATCGCAGACCGTCAAGACCAGAAGCATCTTCAGCCGGTCGAGCGACTGCACCTTCTCGGCAAAGTCGCTGATCGTCTTTCGGTCGTGCAAGTCGCGGGTCTGTGCGACCATCGACATGGAAAGATGCTGGTCCACCAGCCAGGCGACGAGTTCTGTTTGCTTCGGGCTCAGACCCAGACGCGGGCAGAGCTTGCGCGCCACCCTGGCTCCGGCGACCGAATGATCCTCCTGCCGGCCCTTGGCGATGTCATGGATGAGCACGGCCACATAGAGAGACTCCCGATCCTCGATGCCCGGCATGAGGGTAGCCGCCAGCGGATGGACCTCCTCCGCCTTGCCCTGATCGATTTCCGAGAGAACCTCGACGGTGCGGATGAGATGCTCGTCGACCGTATAGTGATGATACATGTTGAACTGCATCATCGAGACGATCTTGCCGAATTCCGGAATGAAACGGCCGAGCACGCCCGCCTCGTTCATTCGGCGCAGGATCTGGCCGGGATCGCGTCTGGACGTCAGCATGGCGAGGAAAAGACGGTTCGCCTCCTCATTCTCGCGGAACTCGTTGGTGATCAGCGAAAGCGAGCGCGTAACGGCCGTGAGGGCATCGGGATGAAACTCGAGGCCGGCGATATCCGCGACATGGAAAAAGCGCATGAGCGCAACCGGGTCGCGTTTGAAGACGTCCTTGTTGGCAAGCGCGATACGCCCCCGGTCCTCGATGAATTCGACCGTGCCCGGAATCTTGCGCGGACGATTGGCGAAACGCCCGATGGCCGCCGTCAGGCCGGGAGCCGCCTTGGCCTGCTGCTCCTCCAGGGTGGCGCAGAAGATGCGCGTCAGATCGCCCACGTCCTTGGCGACCAAAAAATAGTGCTTCATGAAGCGTTCGACTGCCGAAAGGCCCGGACGGGACTGGTAGCCGAGATTCTGCGCGATCTCCGGCTGGATATCGAACGTCAGACGTTCTTCCGGTTTTCCGGTCAGATAGTGCATGTGGCAGCGTACCGCCCAAAGAAAGTCGTCTGCCTTGTGGAAGAGCCTCCATTCCTGGCGGGAAAGCACACCGAGCTGGACAAGTTCTCCTGAATCGCGAACGTGGTACTTGTATTTGGCGATCCAGAACAGCGTCTGGAGATCGCGCAGACCGCCCTTGCCCTCCTTGACGTTGGGTTCCACGAGATAGCGGCTATCGCCCGACTTGCGGTGGCGTTCGTCACGCTCGGCGAGCTTGGCGGCAATGAATTCCGGTGCGGTATTGCTCGTGACCTCGTGATCGAACCGGCGGTGCAGTTCCTCGACCAGTTCCTCGCGTCCGCAGACATATCGTGTCTCGAGAATGGCGGTGCGGATCGTCATGTCCGTCTTCGACAGGCGGATGCATTCCTCGACGGTGCGCGTTGCATGGCCCACCTTCAAGCCCATGTCCCACAGCAGATAGAGCACGAACTCCACGGTCTTGTGCATGTTGTCGGAGAGTTTCGGCGGCAGAAGGAACAACAGGTCGATATCCGAGCCCGGCGCAAGGGTACCGCGTCCGTAGCCACCGACGGCGGACACGGCGATCTTGTCTGCAATCTCTGAGTGAACATGCGTGACCACGAATCTGAAGATCAAGGTGATGATCTGATCCTGCAGCCAGGAGATCCGCTGTGCGCATTTCAGGCCGCTGCCATCCTCGAACAGCAGTTTGCGCGCCGTTTCGCGGCCCTCCGCGCTCGCTCTGCGAAGGATCGGCAAAAGTGCGGCCCGGGCAGGCAGCAGGTTGCCGTCATGATCGCGGGCAACCGTCTCGCAGGCGGCTTTCAGTGCGGCGATGTCCAGGATATCGCTGAAATCATGGTCTAGCTTCGTCATATCGTTGCGGCGTGCTTTCCCTGGCTGGCCAGCCCTGACGGCTGTCTGAGGATTCGAGCAGGTGGTTGCTCCAGCGCTATAGCGCCTTTCCGGCCCTGATTACAGGCATTTTAGCGTTCAAGACTTGCCAAGTTGTTTCTTCAGATCATAGAGCGCATCAAGTGCCGCACGCGGCGTCATATCGTCGAGATCGAGCACGCGGAGAGCCTGCTCGACCTTCGATGGCCCCGCTTTCAAGACCTCGTCACGGCGCACGGCCACCTGGAATAGCGGCAGGTCGTCGATCAACTGGCTGGCCGGGTTCTTGCGGTCGGCATCCTCGAGCCGCGCCAGCACGTCGCGGGCGCGCGCAACGACCGAGGCAGGCAGACCCGCCAGACGGGCGACCTGGATGCCGTAGGACCGATCGGCAGCACCCGGTCCGACCTCATGGAGGAAGATCACGTCGCCATCCCACTCCTTGACCCGCATCGTGACGTTTGAAAGCCGCTCCAGCTTCTCGGACAGGACCGTTAATTCGTGAAAATGCGTGGCGAACAGCGCCCGGCAGCAATTAATCTCATGCAGGTGCTCGACCGCCGCCCAGGCGATCGAAAGGCCGTCGAAGGTCGCCGTACCTCGGCCGATCTCATCGAGGATGACCAGCGAGCGGTCGCCCGCCTGATTGAGAATCGCCGCTGTTTCGACCATCTCGACCATGAAGGTCGAGCGACCGCGCGCCAGATCGTCGGAGGCCCCGACGCGGGAAAAGAGCCGGTCGACAATGCCGATATGGGCCGACCCCGCAGGCACGAACGAACCCATCTGCGCCATAATCGCGATCAGCGCGTTCTGGCGCAGGAAGGTCGATTTACCGCCCATATTCGGACCAGTCAGCAGCCAGATCGCGCCGTGTGTCCCGGGGCCGGAAGGCGAGAGATCGCAATTGTTGGCGATAAAGGGGCTCAAGGATTGACGCCTTAGCGCCTGTTCGACAACCGGATGGCGTCCTGCGACGATCGAGAACATCCGGCTGTCATCGACGATGGGCCGGCAGTAGCCCTGCTCCTCGGCAAGAGCAGCAAGGCCGGCCGCGACGTCGATCACCGCGAGCGCACGGGCGGCGGCCTTGATCGGTTCGGCAGCGGCCACGACCTCGGCGCTCATCCGCTCGAAGGCCTGCAACTCGATTGCAAGCGCCTGGCCGGCGGCGTCGGCGATCCGGGTTTCAAGATCGGCCAGTTCCGTGGTCGTGAAGCGCATGGCGCTGGCCATGGTCTGGCGATGGATGAAGCGGGCCTTTGCCGCCTCGCCTTCCGTCATCGTCCCGGAATTGCCGGCCGTCACCTCGATGAAATAGCCGAGCACGTTGTTGTGCTTGATCTTCAGCGACTTGATGCCGGTTTCCTCGGCATATTGCAGTTGCAGGCCGGCGATCACGCGGCGCGACTGGTCACGCAAGGCCCGAACCTCGTCGAGTTCGCGGTCGGCACCCTCGCGCAGAAAGCCGCCGTCCCGTTTCAATAGCGGCAGATCTTCGGCGAGCATCGCAGACAGCAGGACTTCCAAGTCTTCCGGCAGGAGGGTCAGATCCTCAAAGGCACTCTCAAGCTCCGCCGGAAGCTCCCGATCGCCGAGAAGTCCGGCCACGTCCCTGGCGGTTGAAATCCCTAGCCTGATGGCGCCAAGATCGCGGGGACCACCGCGCTCGAGTGCGAGCCTTGAGAGCGCCCGCGGCATATCCGGCACGTGCTTCAGCGCCTCGCGCAGCCGGTCGGCCAGCGACGATTCGGCAAGCAGGAAGGCAATCGCATCCTGGCGTTCGCTAATCAGTTGCGGATCCGTCAGCGGTGACATCAGCCGCTCGGCGAGAAGCCGCGCGCCGCCACCGGTCACGGTTCTGTCGATGGCTTTCAGCAGGGAGCCGTTACGGTCGCCCGAAAGCGTCTTCACCAGCTCGAGGTTGGAGCGCGTCGCCGGATCGATGAAGAGGGTCGAGGATGCGCTCTGCCGCTCGGGAAGCCCCAGCGGCGGACGCTCGGAGATCTGGGTCTTTTCCACATAAGCGACGGCGGCGGCGGCAGCGGCAAGCTCGGCACGGGTAAACGTGCCGAATCCGTCCAGCGTACCGACATTGAAGAAGCGCGCCAGCCGGTTTTCCGCCGTTGCGCTATCGAACAGGACAGCCGGCTGTGGAACGACAACGCGCCCCAGCACATCGAGGACCGGCTTGAGTTCAGGATCGAAAAAGAGGCTGTCGGCAAGGATCAGTTCGCGCGGCTCGATCCTCAGGATATCGGCGAGGAGCCTGCCCTCTTCCGTTTCCGCGAGCCGGAAGACGCCTGTCGAAATGTCGATCCAGGCCAGCGCCAACTGCGGCGAGGCGCCGCCGCGAATGCGGGCAAGCGCCATCAGGTAGTTGGACTCCGATGGTGAGAGCAGCTTCTCCTCGGTCAGTGTTCCCGGCGTGACAAGCCGCACGACATCACGGCGAACGACCGATTTCGAGCCGCGCTTCTTGGCCTCGGACGGATCCTCGACCTGTTCGCAGACGGCAACTCGGTAGCCACACGAGATCAGCTTCTGCAGATAATCGTCGGCGGCATGGACCGGCACGCCGCACATCGGGATATCCTGGCCCAGATGCTGCCCGCGCTTCGTCAGCGTGATGCCGAGCGCGCGCGAGGCCTCGACCGCGTCCTCAAAGAACAGCTCGTAGAAATCGCCCATTCGATAGAACAGCAGCGAGTCCGGATTGTTGGCCTTGATCTCGATATACTGCTCCATCATCGGCGTGGCCGATGCGCGGCTTTCCTCCGAGGCAAGCTCGGCAGCGTTCAGAACCTCGTTTGCGGGGGCATTGCTGATTGTCACGGGCGAATGGTTTTCTTCAAAAAAAAGTCGTGCAACACTAACGGCCAACGCGAAGCAAACACAATAACAAAGGGCCGTCGCATGCATGGCTGCCCACAGCTAGGTTTGAGGATCCATGCCCACGAACGACAAGGCCGAACGCGCGAAGACATCCGTCACGGAACAGGAAGCGCTCGATTTCCATGCCCAGGGCCGGCCCGGCAAGCTGGAGATCACGCCAACCAAGGCCATGGCGACGCAACGCGATCTGTCGCTTGCCTATTCGCCGGGCGTCGCCGTTCCGGTCAAGGCGATCGCTGCTGATCCGGCAACCGCTTACGACTATACGACGCGCGGCAACATGGTCGCCGTGGTCACCAACGGGACGGCTATTCTCGGGCTCGGAAATCTTGGAGCGCTCGCGGCCAAGCCGGTCATGGAAGGCAAGGCCGTCCTCTTCAAGCGTTTTGCGGATGTCGACAGCATCGACCTCGAGGTCGACACCGAGAATGTCGAGGAATTCATCAATTGCGTGCGCTACCTCGGGCCCTCGTTCGGCGGCATCAACCTCGAGGACATCAAGGCGCCCGACTGCTTCATCATCGAGCAACGGCTGCGCGAAGTCATGGATATCCCGGTCTTCCATGATGACCAGCACGGAACCGCAATCATCGCCGCCGCCGGCCTGATCAATGCGCTGGAACTCACAGGCCGCGACTTCAAGACCACGCGGCTCGTCTGCAACGGCGCGGGAGCAGCGGCGATCGCCTGCATCGAACTCATCAAGGCAATGGGCTTCAATCCCGAGAACATCATCCTCTGCGACACCAAGGGCGTGATCTACCAGGGTCGTGTCGAAGGCATGAACCAGTGGAAGTCGGCGCATGCGGTCAAAACCGACAGGCGTACGCTCGAAGAGGCCATGAAAGGCGCGGACGTCGTTCTGGGGCTTTCCCAGAAAGGCGCATTCAGCGGCGAGATGATCCGCTCCATGGCAGCTAATCCGATCATCTTCGCCATGGCCAATCCCGATCCGGAGATCACGCCCGAGGAGGTCGCCGCAATCCGCGACGACGCGATCATGGCGACCGGCCGCTCGGACTATCCGAACCAGGTCAACAACGTGCTCGGCTTTCCCTATATCTTCCGGGGCGCGCTCGATGTTCGGGCTTCGCAGATCAACGACGCGATGAAGATCGCCGCCGTCAGGGCACTTGCCAGCCTTGCCCGCGAGGACGTGCCCGATGACGTCGCCGCCGCCTACCAGGGCAACCGCCCGCGCTTCGGGCCGGAATACATCATCCCGGTACCCTTCGATCCGCGGCTCATATCGGCCATTCCGGTCGCCGTGGCCCGGGCCGCGATGGAAACCGGCGTGGCTCGCAAGGCGATCCCCGATCTCGATGCCTATGCGCGCGAATTGTCGGCCCGGCGCGATCCGATCGCGGCCACGACGCAGCGCTTTTACGAGCGCGTGCGCAACCATCCCAAGCGCGTTGTCTTTGCCGAGGGCGAAGAAGAACAGGTCATGCGCGCGGCAATTTCCTTCGCCAACCAGGGGCTTGGGACGGCTATCCTGCTCGGCCGCGATGCGCCGCTCAAGGAAACCGCCGAACGCGCCGGTATCGATCTCGACCGTCCCGGCATCGAGGTCGTCAATGCGCGCGTCTCGACCCGCGTCGAGGCCTATACCGAATATCTCTACTCACGCCTGCAGCGCAAAGGCTACCTGCATCGCGACTGCCAGCGCCTCATCAACACCGACCGCAATCATTTCGCCGCCTGCATGGTGGCGCTCGGCGACGCCGACGCCATGGTGACGGGCACGACGCGCAACTATTCGACGGCGCTCGAGGATGTGCGCCGCTGCATCGATCCGCAGCGCGGGCACCGGGTGATCGGCGTATCGCTGGCGCTGACACGCGGGCGCACGGTTCTCGTCGCCGATACCGCCGTTCACGACATGCCAACCGCCGAGGAACTTGCAGATATTGCCGAGGAAGCGGCAGGTCTGGCGCGGCGCCTGGGCTACGAGCCGCGCGTGGCACTTCTGGCCTACTCGACCTTCGGCCACCCGACCGGGGAAAGGTCGGAGCGGCTTCGCGAGGCCGTGAAGATCCTCGACAAACGCCAGGTCGATTTCGAATATGATGGCGAGATGGGGGCCGACGTGGCGCTCAACGCTCACCGCATGGAACAGTATCCGTTCTGCCGGCTTTCAGGCACCGCGAACGTACTGGTCATGCCGGCGATCCACTCCGCTTCGATCTCGACCAAGATGCTGCAAGAGCTCGGCGGCTCGACGGTGATCGGCCCGCTGCTGGTCGGCCTCGAAAAATCGGTCCAGATTGCCCAGATCGGCGCCAAGGACACCGATATCGTCAACATGGCCGTGATTGCGGCCTACAATGCGGGGACATGAGCCAGGATGCGGCGCCTCAGGCGGCATGGGCCAACCTGAAGCCGTCATGTCAGCTGGAAAACCGGCCCGCGTCGGCGCCGTAATAGTTCAGGTAACGGTCCGAAATGCTGGATACCGGCAGCACGATCAGGACATCCGTCGTATTGAAAGCGTGGTCGACCACCGCGCCCGAGCCAAACATAGCGCCGAGACGCAGATACCCCTTGATCAGGGGTGGCATCGACGAAAGCGCCTTGCGGGCATTGATCGCCTCCGCGGGCATCAGGTCCATGACCCGATAAAGCTCCGGCCGTGCCTCAACCGCCCAATCGCCGCTCGCGATGGCATTGTTGTGCAGGAAAGACAGCGCCAGGGCATGTTCCTCGGGGCAGACACCCGGGAACGATGCACAGCCGATCATGGCGTTGGCGCGATGCCTCAACGCATAGGCCCAGGCGCCCTGCCATAGAAGCTCCATCGTTCGCTTGTTGCGATACTCAGGCAGAACACAGGAACGGCCCAGCTCGATGAAATGCTTGTCGGGATGGCGGGCAAGCAAGTGGTCGATTGCAAATTCCGATGCCGAATAAAAGCCGCCATTGGCTTCGGCAATATGCTGGCGCAGAAGCCGGTAGGTCCCAACAATCTGGTCCTCGGCGTCACCTTCTATCGAACGGTCGAGAACGATGAGATGATCGCAAATCGCGTCCCAGGTGTCGAAGTCGCGTTTGCGCCGCGCCGCGTCGGGCGCAATCTGCGCATGCATCTCCTCGACAAATACGCGGTATCGGACGGACTGCGCAGCATCGATTTCACGTTCATTGCGGGCGAGCCGCGTTTCGAGGTTACCGATGCGCCCGAAAAGATCGTTGCTTTCGGTCTTTGCCGTCGCAGCGGAGGTTGGTGCGCCGTCAGTCGGCAAACCAAGATCGAGAAGTTCAATGCTCATGGCAAATGGTCCGGAGCCGATTCGTTTCAAGGTCATAAACCACGCCTACACGACAGGATAGTGACAAGCGCTGTCACATTTACAAGGCTACCACTTTCAGATTCCTGCAGCAAAATCGCTGAGTCACCGCCTGGGCGCCGCGTTCGGAATCCGGCTCAATAGAGTAGTCAATCCTTGCGATTCGTCATAATCAGCAATTCATCAAGCAAAATCAATCCCGCCCCGACCGTGATCAGGCTGTCCGCCAGGTTAAAGACTGCAAAGGACCATGTCTGCGTATAGAAAAGCACGTAATCGATTACGTGGCCGTATACGAACCGGTCGATAATATTGCCGACCGCACCCGCGATGATCATGACGAAACCGAGATGCGCAAAATGGTGCTTTGGGCTCGTCCTGCGCCACAGCCAGAACACGAAAGCGACGATGGCGAGGCGGAGGCCGACGATGAACCATCCATCGGCGCCCGACAGCATCGAGAAGGCGACGCCGAGATTGTGCGTGCGGTAAAGGGCGAGCATGGGCATGACCGGCACCGCTTGCTGCAGCGGCAGCGTCACCTCGACGAGATATTTGATCGCCTGGTCGAGCCCGAGCGCGAACACCATGAGAAGCAGCGCCGGCAGCGGGCGCGCGAAGATCGCCGTTTTCGGATTCATTTGGCCTCGCCAAGCGTCAGGAGATGCCGACGCGCCTCGAACAGCATCACTCCGGTCGCTATTGCCAGATTGAGGGAATCGGCGCGACCGGACTGCGGAATACGCGCCAGCGCGTCAGCCTCGCGGGCAAGCTCTTCCGGGAGGCCGGACTGCTCGTTGCCCATCAGGATGACGACGGGCCTGGCCTTGTAGTCGATGAGACGATAATCCACAGCGCCGGCAAGATGGGTCGCGACGACCTGCCCGCCGCTGGTCTTTTTCCAGCGGATGAAGTCCTCTGCCGATGCTTTTACCAATGGCAGCGCGAACAACGAGCCCATCGTGGCACGTACGGTTTCGAGCGAGAACGGGTCGGTGCAGTCGCCGATCAGCATGACGCCTGCCGCACCCGCGGCATCAGCGGTACGAATGATCGTTCCGAGGTTTCCCGGATCACGCACGCGGTCGAGCGCCACCCAAGTCTGATCCGGAGCGAGCCGCACATCCTTCAAGGCCGTGAAGCGCTGCTCGAAGACGCCGGCGACCATCTGCGGGTTGTCGCGCCGGGTGGTGGCCGACATCACCTTCTCGCTGACCTCGAGCACAAGCCCGCCAGCGGCGACGGTGCGGGCGGCGACCTTTTCGACGAGCGGCTTGCCGCGCCCGGATTTGGAATAGACCAGGATCTTTATGGTCCAGCCGAGTTCGAGCGCATCGATGACCAGCTTCAGGCCCTCGGCCATGAAACTCCTGGTCTCGTCGCGCGTCTTCTTCTGGGAAAGCGCCTTGAGGTCCTTGACGATCGGATTGGCGAGGCTCGTCACTTCCTTGACCAGGCCGACGCGCCGCGGCCCCTGTTCGCGAGAGTCATCGTTCATTTCGGCACCCAGCGGCTGAAGAGAGAGGTAGAAAGGGCCCGGCCCGGCGTCTTGCCGTCAAGGCCGGCCTCGCGGATCACCAGTTCGCCCGATTCCACCGTGCCGCCTTTTCCGCGCATCGTCTCGCGCATCAACTCATGGATCGAATAGAAACTCGCCCGGATCGAATAGGCAGTCAGCACGAAGCCGAGAGCCTTGGGCGACAGGATTTCGCGGCAGATGTCGAGCATCAGGGGAAGGTGTTCGAAAAGCTGCCAGACCTCGCCATTCGGGCCACGCCCGAATTTCGGCGGGTCGGTCAGGATGATGTCGTAGCGGTGGCCGCGACGCTCCTCGCGTTGGATGAACTTCATCGCGTCGTCACAGATCCAGCGGATCGGCGCCTTGTCGAGACGGCTCAATGTCTGGTTTTCCCGCGCCCATCCGATCGCTTTCTTGGAGGCGTCGACGTGGGTGACCTCCGCTCCCGCGGCTGCGGCCACGAGCGAGGCGACGCCGGTATAACCGAAAAGGTTCAGGACCTTCAGCGGCCGTCCGGCGCTTTCAATCCGCTCCTTCATCCATCTCCAATGGGCAATCTGCTCGGGAAAGACGCCGACATGACGAAATGAGGTGAAGCGGCCGAGAAAATCGACGCCGAGCAGCGACAGCGGCCAGGTTTCACCGAGCGCTTCGCGGGGAAAGCGCCAGCGGCCCATACCGTCCTCATCAGTGTCACCGGTAAAGATCGCATCGGCCTTTTCCCAGACATGGGCCGGCAGTGCCTTGGGCCACAAGGCCTGGGCTTCCGGCCGAACGATGCGATAGGGTCCGTATTGTTCGAGCTTCAGGCCTTCGCCACTGTCGATCAGGTGGAAGTCACCGGCGCCCAAGGACTCGAGGATAAGCGGCACATGCTCAGCGGGTCTCTCGCCTGCCCGTATCTGGAGCACGCGCGCGGGCTCGATCGCCGATTGTGCGGTCACGGGTGCCGGCGCGCCCTCCGCCTTTGCCGATGCGTGGCGCCTTGCGTCGCGATCCTTCGGGCCGCCACCGCGACCGGCATCGCCGTCAGGGCGTTTTCCGATCCGCGGCCCCTTGCCAGCCGGACCGGCCTTTTGCGCCGGCCGGCGTTCCTTGTTCTTCACGATCCTGCCTTCTCGATCCTCGAATGATCGCAAGCCCATAGCATTCCGCCGCCGTCCGGGAAAGCGCTTTCCCGATACGCCGCAGAGCCGCAGATGATCGATGTGGCTATTTGGACTGCAGCTGCGGAAGGCCCTGCCCGGCGATCTCTTCAGCGCGGGTCTTCTGCTTGTCGGCTTCGACCTGCCATTTCAGAGCGGCACGGGATTCATTGCGGGCCCGCTTGCGGTACTTGCCTTGAGCAAACCACATGGCCAGCCCGCCGATCACGACGCCCAGCATCAGGGACAGGAAGAGGAACACGAAGAAAGGTGCGTTCACGGCCAGCAACTGATCTTCCGGCCGAAAGGGATTGAGGGCCAGGGTCACGCTCTGGCGATTGGCGACAGAAAGTACGATCAGCACGATCCCGAGGGGCACCAGGATTACCAGATTGACGAACTTCTTCACCATTGCGCATTCTCCTTGGCGACAAACGAACGCTCAAGTCCGAGCCGACCGTGTCCAGCAAAATAAGTGCAATTCTGTGGCAATCAAGCGCCGTGTTGCCGCGGTGCCAGCAAGGCGGTAGCCAACAGACCCGGCCGGATCAATCGTTGTCGTCGTCGCCCATGCCGGGGTTAAGGCGCTCACGCAGCTCTTTTCCGGTCTTGAAGAAGGGGACCCACTTCTCTTCGACGAAAACGGCTTCGCCAGTCCGCGGATTTCGTCCGGAGCGCGACGGCCGGTTCTTTACCGAAAACGCGCCGAACCCTCGAAGCTCGACCCGGTTTCCCGCCGCCAGGGCGTCAGTGATCTCATCGAGAACGGCATTGACGATATTTTCGACGTCCCGGTGATAGAGATGCGGATTTCGCGCTGCGACGATCTGCACCAGTTCCGATTTGATCACGCTCGCCCCCTGAATTGTTTGTTATTAGGAACAGACGGATCCAAAGGTGCCAAACACAAAAAGGACCGTCAAGAAACAACTTAGCGCCTGGGACCCGCCCGGCAGTTGCCGTAAAACAGCACAAGCGATGCGAATAATCAATCGCCGTCGCCCACCGGAGGCAAATGAGCCCGCCAGATTGGCAAATTGGGGCGGCACCCCGATCCGGCAACGCCCGGGCTTGCATTCCCACCGGCAATTTCCATATTGGCAAGCAATTGCAATCATGCGATGTGTCCTGCCCGTGTGGCAGGCTGGGAGCGGGGCCCATTCCCACTCGATCGATTTTGGACAGGCCTGATTCATGCTGAACAGAACAGTTGACAGTGCGGCGCGCCCTGCACGCCAGCAAGGCGGCGACGCCTACACAAGAGCGGTCGAGCATTCGGCGCGCGTACGGCGGCTGAAGGTGCTCTTGCCGGTCGCCGCCGTCGTCATTTCGCTCGTCTTCATCGGCGTCTCGGTCGTGCGTGCCTATCTTCCGGAGAATGTGAAGATCGAATCCGCCAGGATCGAGAACGGCAAGGTCGTCATGGAGAAACCTGCGGTCTCCGGGCGCAATTCGGATGGTATCAGCTATTCGATGCGGGCCGAGCGCGCGCTTCAGGACATCACGAACCCGAACGTCATCACACTTGAGACGATCGCTGCCGCGGTCCCCATCAACGACAAGGTTATAGCAAAGGTCGTGGCATTGAGTGGCATCTTCGACCGGTCCACCGACCAACTGGACATGACCGAACCCTTTACCGTGACGCTCAGCAGCGGCATCGAGGCAAGCTTTCAGTCGGCCCATCTCGACATCAAGGGCGGAAGCATGCAAACGGACAAGCCCGTGTCGATCACCGCGAAGGAAGCCTCGATTGTTGCGCAGTCGCTCAAGATGACGGATAAGGGTCGAGTCATCACTTTCGCCGGCGGCGTTCGCATGAATATCGAAGCCGCCGCAATACGCAAAACGGGTAAATGAGAACCGGGCCAGTCATGAGAGACAATCGTCAGAAATCAGTTGTGTGGCCTGGCCTGTTGATCGCCACCATCGCCATTGCGGCCGCTCTGCCATCGCAGGCGAGCGCGCAGGCCACCACAAGCAGTCTGGACGGTATGCGGTTGTCGAACGACAAGCCGATTCAGATCGAGAGCGACGAACTCCAGATACGCGAGCAGGACAAGACCGCGCTGTTCAAGGGCAACGTCAAGGTTGTCCAGGGCACGACCGTCCTGCAATCAGGCAACATGGTCGTACATTATCGCGGAGAAGGTACATCCGTCACCAGCGGCGATGCCAACATTCAGAACATCGACGTGACCGACAAGGTGTTTCTCTCTTCCGGAACCCAGCAGGCGACTGCCGACCGGGGCCATTTCGACATGGACAAGCAGGTCTTCGTGCTCGAAGGCGACCGTGTCGTGCTTTCGGAAGGTCAGAATGTCTTCGTCGGCTGCAAGCTTACGGTGCAGATGAACACCGGGGAAGCCAAGCTGGACAGTTGCGGCGGCCGTGTGCAGATCCAGCTCGATCCGAAATCCCAGAAGAAATGACAAGACCGGCCAGCACGTGAAAATTCCCGTCGTCTCAACATTGTTCGGAAAGGGCCAGACGCGGCAGCCGAAACCTGAAGAATTGCGCCTCGACAAGGCGCGCTATCAGGGAACGCTGATCGCGCACGGCCTGACCAAGAGCTACAATACGCGCCGCGTGGTGAACGGGGTTTCGCTTGTCGTTCGCCGTGGCGAAGCCGTCGGCCTGCTCGGCCCGAACGGTGCGGGAAAGACCACTTGCTTCTACATGATCACCGGCCTGGTGCCGGTCGATGCCGGAACGATCGCCATCGACGGCAACGACGTTACGACAATGCCTATGTACCGCCGCGCGCGGCTCGGAGTTGGCTATCTTCCGCAGGAGGCCTCGATCTTTCGCGGGCTCAGCGTCGAGGACAATATCCGCGCGGTGCTCGAGGTCCATGAAACCAACAGGGACAAGCGGGAAGCCAAGCTCGACGAACTTCTCTACGAGTTCCACATCGAGAAACTGCGCAAATCGGCTGCGGTCGCGCTTTCCGGCGGCGAGCGCCGGCGCCTCGAAATCGCACGTGCGCTTGCGACCGATCCGACATTCATGTTGCTCGATGAGCCTTTCGCGGGCGTCGATCCCATTTCCGTCTCCGACATTCAAAATCTCGTGCGTCATCTGACGGCACGCGGCATCGGGGTGCTCATCACCGATCATAATGTCCGCGAAACACTGGGCCTGATCGATCGCGCCTACATCATCCATGCGGGCGAAGTGCTGACCCACGGGCGCGCCAACGATATCGTCAACAACCCGGATGTCCGCAGGCTCTATCTCGGCGACAAGTTCAGCCTCTGACAGGCCCGCCCTGCCGGATTTACGAATACTCCGATAGTCCGCCTTGACCAAACCCTCTAAAAAAGCAATTTTCGGGCCAGTTGGAATTTCGTGAACCCTTTCGGGCTTGCGAGAGGCATCAAGGGGACCTGTAGGGGAGTTTTGCGTCCACCATGGCTTTGTCAGCCAATCTTTTCCTGCGCCAGAGCCAATCACTGGTCATGACTCCGCAACTGATGCAGTCCATCCAGTTGCTGCAGATGACCCATCTCGAACTGGTCCAGTTCATCTCCCAGGAAGTGGAAAAGAATCCCCTGCTCGAATTCGCTCCAGATGATGGGGAATGGGGCATCGAAGCCAACGCCGCCGGTGACAAGCAACAGACGGGCTCCGATGGCGCTCCCGGCGAAGGTCCGGCTGGCGACGATGGCGAGGGCGCAAACCTGGCCAGCGACTGGTACGAGCCGGGCAAGAGCGAACCGCTCAACGAGAGCCTCGACTCCAATTTCGATGCAGGATTTGCCGATGAAGGGACCGCCGCCCGGGCGGATGCCCCGGAATTGCTCGGCCAATGGAAGTCCATGCCGGGCGGCGGATCAGACACGGGCGAAGGTTACGATCTCGACGATTTTGTCGCCGGGCAGATCAGTCTGCGCGACCATCTCAACCAGCAGATACCCTTTTCCTTGACGGATCCCGCCGACCGGCTGATCGCGCTTGCCTTGATGGACCAGCTCGACGAAGCCGGCTATCTGCGCGCCGACCTCGCGGAGATCGCGGAACGGTTCGGCGGCGATCCCGAGCGTATCGGGGCGGTGCTCGAAACGCTGCAGAGCCTGGATCCGCCGGGCATCTTCGCCCGCTCGCTCAGCGAGTGCCTGGCTATTCAGCTGAGACAGCGCGACCGTTTCGACCCGGCCATGGCAATGGTGGTCGACAATCTCGAACTGCTCGCCAAACGCGACTTTGCCACGCTCAAGAAATTGTGCGGCGTCGACGAGGAAGACCTCATCGATATGCTGGCCGAAATCCGCACGCTCAATCCGAAGCCCGGCAGCGGCTTCGAAACCAATGTCAGCGAGGCCGTCGTACCCGATGTCATCGTTCGGCCTTCTTCGCGCGACGGATGGATGATGGAGCTTAATCCGGATATCCTGCCTCGGGTCCTCGTCAACCAGAGCTACTACGCCCAGATATCGAAGCGCGGTGACGCCAGGGAGGGAGATCAGGCCTTTCTGTCGGAATGCCTGCAGAGCGCCAACTGGCTGACCCGGAGCCTGGATCAACGCGCCAGAACCATTATCAAGGTCGCAAGCGAGATCATACGCCAGCAGGACGCATTCCTCAGATTTGGCGTCGATCACCTGCGCCCGCTCAACCTCAAGACCGTGGCCGATGCGATCAAAATGCACGAATCCACCGTCAGCCGGGTCACATCGAACAAGTACATGCTGACGCCTCGCGGCCTTTTCGAACTGAAATATTTCTTCAGCGTCTCCATCGGTTCCGTCGAAGGTGGAGACAATCACTCGGCAGAGGCGGTGCGCCACAGGATCCGCGCACTGATTGCCCAAGAGAGCCCGGAGGCCGTGCTTTCGGACGACGACATCGTCCATTCGCTGAAAGGCGGCGGCGTCGAACTCGCACGCCGTACGGTCGCGAAATATCGTGAATCGATGAACATTCCGTCGTCGGTCCAGCGGCGGAGGGAAAAGCGGGCACACGCAAAGGTTTCCGCTAGCTGACTTCTCCCGGGGAGTGCGATTGGTTACGAATCGGTTAGCGGGGCGTTGACTTTCCGGCAAACGAGGGCTAGAAGCCCGGCCCGATCGATAGAGGTACGAAGCCCTTTCAACTTATCCTCAATATCCGCCCTGCAGCCGCGACAGAAACCGACAATACCCGCGTGAAGAGCTTGGATGCGGACTGCGCTTGACGTAAACTGATACCCGCAAATCACGATAAGAAGGGAAACTCCATGAGTGTGCGTGTATCCGGCAAACATATGGAAATCGGCGATTCCTTCCGGCAACGGATCGAAGAGCGGGTTCTGGAAGCGATCACGAAGTACTACGACGGGGGGTATTCGGGCCAGATTACTGTAACGAAGTCTGCTGCGGCCGCGGCGCAGTTCGTGGCTGATTGCCTGATACATCTCGACACGGGAGTGAACCTGCACGCGACCGGTTCGGCGAATGATCCGCAGATTGCCTTCGACATTGCAGCGGACCGCATCGAAAAGCGTTTGCGCCGTTACAAACGCAAGCTCAAGGATCATCACCCTTCCAACCAGGCGAACCCGTCAATCGAGATCGCCTATACGGTCATGGACACCACATCGGATGAGCATGACGAGCTACCCGAAGACTATGCGCCGACAATCGTCGCCGAGAGCACCAAGCAGCTGCGGACCATGTCGGTGGCAAGCGCCGTCATGGCACTCGACATGACGGACGAGCCTGTGTTGCTGTTCCGCAGCCCTGGCAAGGATGAACTGAACATCGTTTACCGCCGCAATGACGGTAATATCGGGTGGATCGATTCCGCCAACATCAAGGGCTGATGGAACCCTGGAAACGGCGTCTGACGCCGTTTCCTCTTCCTTTGACTCGGCGGCATGAAGGATTTTGAAATGGCCTTGGCAGATTTGCTGCAACAAGACGCGGTCGTTCCCGCCCTTAGGGTGAACTCGAAGAAGCAACTGCTTCAGGAACTGGCGGCTAAAGCCTCAAAGCTGACAAACATCCCCGAACGGGAAATCTTCGACGTCATACTGCAACGCGAGCGGCTCGGCTCCACGGGCGTGGGGAACGGCATCGCTATACCGCACGGCAAGCTGAGCAGCATCAAGACGATCATCGGAATCTTCGCGCGCCTGGAAACGCCGGTCGATTTCGAAGCGCTCGACGACCAGCCGGTCGACCTGGTCTTCCTGCTGCTGGCACCCGAAGGTGCCGGAGCGGATCATCTGAAAGCATTGTCCCGGATCGCCCGCGTGCTGCGCGACCAGGATCTCGTCGCCAAGCTGAGGGCGACTGATTCCGCCTCGGCAATCTATGCCTTCCTCAACGAGGAACAAGCTTCCAACGCGGCCTGAGACCAGGCCGGAAAGAGCGCCAGCCAGGGGCTGGCGCGCCTTGCAGGCTCAAGCGTCCTTTTCGTTGACCGGCGCCGTGCCGGGCTCAACCTGGCTTTCGGTTTTCTGTCCGCCCTTGGCGACGCCGACCATGGCCGGCCGTAGAACCCGGTCACCAATCGTATAGCCCGCCTGCACCACCTGGACGACGGTATTGTTCGGAACGTCGGGATTGGGAATTTCGAACATCGCCTGATGGAAGTTCGGATCGAACTTCTGGCCTTCCGGCTCGATCTTGCGTACGCCATGACGTTCGAGCGTCGAAATCATGCTCCTCTCGGTCATCTCAACGCCTTCGATCAGCGCGGCAAGCCCGGCATCGGCCCCGGCGCGGGCTTCCTCCGGAATGGCGTCCAGGGCGCGGCGCAGATTGTCGGAAACGGCCAGCATATCACGGGCGAAACCGCTGACAGCGTAGGACTTAGCATCCTTGACGTCGCGCTCGGTGCGGCGGCGCAGATTGTCCATGTCGGCAGCGAGACGCAGGAACCTGTCGCGCAGTTCGGCGTTCTCGGCCTTGATAGCTTCCATGGGATCGACCTCTGATTCCGGAGTTTCCGTTTCTGTCTTTTGCGGCTCTTCAGCAATGTGACTTTCAGCAACAGTTGCGTCAGGTCCGTTTTTCTTTGTTTCGTCGGTCATGACGTTCTCCGAATGAACTGGTTGGGGAATTCGTGCCCGATATCAGCGTTTGACGTGAAAAAATCAAGACTTGCGTGAGAAGAACCGTCACGTCCCCACTCATGACCGAGTGAAAGGACGACCGGTGCTAGAGCTGTGCGCGGGACAAGCGGGCCATGAGCTGGGCGGTATAGTCGACCATCGGCACGATACGCGAATAGTTGAGGCGCGTCGGGCCGATGACACCGACCGCACCAACGATCCTGTCCTCGCCATCGCGATAGGGGGCGACGATCAGTGACGAGCCGGACAGTGAAAAGAGCTTGTTTTCCGAGCCTATGAAGATGCGAACACCGGGGCCGCTTTCGGCAAGGTTTAGGATCTCGATCAGGCTTTCCTTGCGTTCCAGATCATCGAAGAGCAGCCGCAGCCGGTCGATATCTTCGGTGCCGGCGACCCCCTCGAGCAGATTGGCCCGTCCGCGGACGATCAGCCGCGTCGGCTTTTCCGCGTCCCGGCCGCCGGACCACACGGCAAGGCCGCGCTCGACGAGATCCTGCGAGAGGACGTCGAGTTCGCCCGCTACCTGTTCCTTCAGTTTCACGAGCTGGCCGCGCAGTTCCGCCATCGTCTGGCCGGCGAGATTGGCGTTCAGGAAATTTGCCGCTTCGGTCAATTGCGACGCCGTGATGCCTGCCGGCAGATCGATGATGCGATTTTCAATCTGATTGTGTTCGCCGACGAGAACCGCCAGCGCCTTGGTCGGCTCTAGCCGAATGAATTCGACATGCTTGAGAAGCGGATCGCTTTTTGCCGCGATCACCAGCCCCGCGCCGCGCGAAAGGCCCGACAGCATGCGGCTCGCCTCCGTCAGCAGCGTATCCATCGGCTGGACCGAGCCTGGCGGTCGGATCTGGCGCTCGATGTTTCCCCTCTCCTCCTCGGATAGATCGCCGACCTGCATGAAGGCGTCCACGAAGAAGCGAAGCCCGAGCTGGGTCGGCAGGCGTCCGGCGCTGACATGCGGCGCGTAGATCAGGCCGAGGTCTTCGAGGTCGCTCATGACATTGCGCACCGACGCCGGCGACAGCGACATCGGCAGGAGGCGTGACAGGTTGCGCGAACCGAGCGGCTCGCCGGATTCCAGATAGGTTTCGACAATGCGACGAAAAACCTCCCCGGAGCGTTCGTCCAGGGCTGTGGAAGCCTCTTTCACCGGTGTCGTCGGAAAACCCATTTTCTGCATAAACACTGTTTGAGTGCCGTTACGGCAAAATATAGTCACTCGGGCCCCAATCACAAACGGGAAAATCCAAACCGCGCGGTTCCCCGGCCAGAACATGGTTTTTCTTTGCAAATCTCCGCGGCGAACCGTAGAAGGCCTTTACCAATCCGAGGAGAACCCAATGCGGCCATCAGGCAGAAAAACCGACCAAATGCGCAAGGTATCGTTCGAGCGCAATTTCTCGAAACATGCGGAAGGCTCCTGCCTTGTGAAATTCGGCGACACCCATGTGCTTTGCACCGCAAGCCTCGAGGAAAAGACGCCGCCGTGGTTGCGCAACAGCGGCAAGGGCTGGGTGACGGCGGAATACGGAATGCTGCCCCGGGCAACCGGCGAGCGGATGAAACGCGAGGCAGCAGCCGGCAAGCAGGGCGGACGCACCCAGGAAATCCAGCGGCTGATCGGCCGATCGCTAAGGGCAATCGTCGACCTCGAGGCGCTCGGCGAACGCCAGATCACCATCGACTGCGACGTCATCCAGGCCGATGGGGGAACCCGCACCGCGTCCATCACCGGAGCCTGGCTCGCTCTCTACGATTGCCTGAAGTGGATGGAGGCGCGCAACATGGTCAAGGTCGAAAGGGTCCTGAAGGACCATGTCGCTGCCATTTCCTGCGGCGTCTTCGCCAACCAGCCGGTGATCGATCTCGACTATCTTGAGGATTCGGCGGCCGAGACGGATGCCAATTTCGTCATGACCGGCGCCGGCGCCATCGTCGAGATCCAGGGTACGGCGGAGGGAACGCCCTTCTCCGAAGAGGAATTCCTCACGCTGATGCGGCTTGCACGCGAAGGCATCGGCGAACTGGTAAACCTGCAGAAGCAGGCCATTCTCTAAGCCGTCGAAGGGCGAAGGAGCATGCGATGACCAAAGAGCTGGAAAGCATTCTGGAAACTGCGCTCTACGCCACCGACCTCGATGCGGCCGAAGATTTCTACGGCCGTATTCTCGGACTGGAGAAGGTTATCCGGAAGGCCAACCGGCATGTCTTCTACCGGTGTGGAGCCGGAATCCTGCTCATCTTCAATCCGGACGAGACGGTAAGGCCGGCACCCTCCGACGCATTGCCTGTGCCACCCCATGGCGCCACCGGTCCGGGACATGCCTGTTTCCGGGTTTCTGCCGACAATCTGGACGCCGTCGCCCGGCGCCTCGGCGAGGCAGGTGTCGCGATCGAAGCCGATTTCCGTTGGCCGAACGGGGCAAGGTCCATCTATTTCCGCGACCCGGCCGGCAACAGCCTCGAATGCGCCGAGCCGCGCCTGTGGGATATCGAATAGGAAAGCTGAATGCGCAAACTTGAAACCAGAACGATTGTCGTTGCCAGCCACAATGCTGGCAAGATCGCCGAGATTGCCGATCTGATCGGCCCGCTTGGTTTTTCGGCGAAGTCCGCGGCGGACCTCAAATTCGAGGAACCGGACGAGACAGGAACGACATTCGAGGAGAACGCAGCGATCAAGGCGCTCGCCTCGGCAAAGGCGTCGGGGCTGCCTTCGCTTTCGGATGATTCCGGTCTCGTCGTCGATGCGCTCGATGGCGCGCCCGGCGTCTATACCGCCAACTGGGCGGAACGCGAGGACGGAAGCCGCGATTTCGGCATGGCGATGGAAAAGGTGGAGGAGGCGCTGAGGGAGCGCGGTGCGATCTCGCCCGCGCAGCGGACCGCCCGCTTTGTCAGTGTGCTGTGCCTGGCCTGGCCCGATGGCCATACCGAAGTCTTCCGCGGCGAGGTCGAGGGCACCGTCGTCTGGCCACCGCGCGGCACCTCCGGCTTCGGATATGATCCGGTCTTCCAGCCGGAGGGCTACGACATCACATTCGGCGAGATGACAGCGCAGGAAAAGCACGGCTGGAAGCCTGGCCAGGCAACCGCACTGTCGCATCGCGCCCGTGCCTTCAAGACCTTCGTCGAAACCTGCCTGGAGGCCTGAACCGTTCATGTCAGAAGCCGCGCCGTTCCTTCTTCCCGACACGGGCGAGCCGGGCTTCGGCGTCTATGTCCACTGGCCGTTCTGCGCGGCCAAATGCCCCTATTGCGACTTCAACAGTCATGTCCGTCATAAGCCTGTCGATCAGCCGCGCTTTGTCGCCGCCTTCCTGCGCGAGATGGAGGAAATGCGCCGGCTCAGCGGTCCAAAGACCGTTACCAGCGTCTTTCTCGGGGGCGGCACGCCCTCGCTGATGGACCCTGAGACCGTTTCGGCCATACTCGACGGAATTGCGCGCCACTGGCATGTGCCGGACGGCATAGAGATCACGATGGAGGCCAATCCGTCCAGCGTCGAGGCGACCCGCTTTCGCGGATACCGCGCAGCGGGTGTCAACCGCGTATCGCTCGGCGTCCAGGCCCTCAATGACGCGGACCTAAGATTCCTCGGACGGCTGCACGATGTCGAGGATGCCTTGAAGGCGATCCGTCTGGCGCGCGAGATCTTTCCGCGCATGTCCTTCGACCTGATCTATGCCCGACCCGGCCAGACGGTCCAGGCATGGGAGCGCGAACTCAGGGAGGCGATCTCCTATGCGGTCGACCACCTGTCGCTCTACCAACTGACGATCGAGGAAGGCACGGCCTTCTACGGCCTGCACAAGGCCGGCAAGTTCGTCGTGCCGGACGAGGAGCAGGCAGCCCTGCTCTACGAGGCGACGCAGGAGATCACGGCAAGCGAAGGTCTGCCGGCCTATGAGGTTTCCAACCATGCCCGTCCGGGCGCGGAGAGCCGGCACAACCTCACCTACTGGCGCTATGGCGACTATGCCGGCATCGGCCCGGGGGCCCACGGCCGGCTGACGCGCGGGCGCGACAAGCTCGCGACCGCGACCGAGCGCAATCCGGAAGGCTGGCTCGCCGCCGTCGAGCGCGACGGCCACGGCATGATCGAGCAGGAAATGCTGGGACCAGACGAGCAGGCCGACGAACTGCTTTTGATGGGGCTTCGGCTGCGCGAAGGCGTGGACCTTGCCCGCTGGCAGCAGCTTTCCGGCCGCGATCCCGACCCCGTGCGCGAGCAGACTTTACTGGAACACGGCTTTATCGAACGGCTCGGCAATTCGCGGCTGCGCTGCACATCCAAGGGCATGCTGATCCTCGACGCGGTCGTGGCCGATCTCGCCTGCTGATCGGTCACCGAGCCGTCAGCCGGCCTTGACTGCTGTTACATGCAGCCACTCGGTCGGCTCCCCATCATAACCGCCGCCGGATGCCGTCTCTATCCAGGGCGTGGCAAAGCCCGCTAGATTATAGGTTTCCGTCAGCCATTCCTGCGAGGGCCGGTTGTAGTAGCGGCCGAAGCGGTCCGCGCCCTCCTCGCCTCCGGTCTTGAAGCTTGCATAGAAAAGTCCGTCGTCGCGCAGCGCGCGGCGGATGCGGCGAAGCACATCGGCAAGCTCGGCGCGAGGCACATGCAGAAGGCAGGCATTGGCCCAGACGCCCTCATACAAAGCCACATCCGCAAGCTCGGAAAACCGCATCACCCGAACAGACCGGCCAAGCCTTGCCTCCGCCTCACGCGCCATCGCCACTGATCCGTCGGTTGGGGTCACGGCGAAGCCGCGCCCGGTCAACCATGCGCTGTCCTCGCCCGCGCCGCAGCCGAGCTCGAGGACCGCGCCGCCCGGAGGCAGGCGGTCGGCGAAAGCCGTCAGACGCGCGACCGGCGCCTGCCTGGATTTCACCGCATAGGTAGCGGCGTTCTCGTCGTAGAAGGCAATCGGCTCGTCCGGCAAAGTCCCTGGTCCTGATGTCGCGATGGGCTGCAACGAAAAAGGCCGGCGCTGGGCCGGCCTTTCAATCATGCATTGTTTTCGTTGATCAGCCGCTTCAGGAGTTCGACCTCGTGGCTGAGTTTGGTATCGCCGCCGATCAGTTCCTCGATCTTGCGCACCGCGTGCAGGACCGTCGTGTGGTCGCGCCCGCCGAAGCGGCGGCCGATTTCAGGGAAGGATCGCGGCGTCAGCGTCTTTGCCAGATACATGGCGATCTGGCGCGGCTTGACGATGACGCGCGTGCGACGGTTCGACACCAGTTCCTGACGCGAGACGTTGTAGTGACGGGCGACGACGCGCTGGATATCCTCAATACGAACGCGCTTCTGTTCGCCCGCGCCGACCAGATGAGCCAGCAACTCGTCGACACGCTCGATGGACAGGTTCGGCTCGAAGGAGCGCCGGAAAATCAGCTGGTTGAAGGCACCTTCCAGGTCGCGGCCGCTACTCGTTACATTGCGGGCGACATGGGCAAGCACATCGAGGGGAATGTCGAGTGTGGCATCGTCCCGGCAGGCGGCCTCCAGGCGGCTCGTCAGCATTTGGAGGCGCATCTCGTAGTCGGGCGCTTCCATTTCGATGGCAACGCCGCCCTGCAGGCGCGAACGAACGCGCGGATCGAGCGACTCGAGTTCCCAGGGTGCCCGGTCAGCCGCGACCACGACCTGCTTGGCACTGTCGAGCAACATGTTCAGCAGATGGCAGAATTCGTGCTGGATCATCTTGCCCTGCAGGAACTGCATGTCGTCGATGATCAGGAGATCGATATTGCGCAGTGAGTCCTTCAGCGTCAGGGCGTCATTGTCGCGGATTGCCGTCGCAAAGCGCCACATGAAGTATTCAGCGGTCAGGTAGACCACGCGCGGAGCCCGGGGGCTGTTGATTGCCGCGTTGGCTACCGCCTGCAGAAGATGGGTCTTGCCCAGGCCGACGGAGGAATGAATAAAGAGCGGATTGAAGCGAACGGCGCCGGCGCCGGCCTCGGCAATGGTCTTGGCGGCAGCCAGGGCAACGCGGTTCGAGGCGCCCTCGACAAATGCATCGAACGTATAGCGGGAATCGAGCGGCGATCCGAACAACGGTCCGAGCGGCGCGGCGCGCGACGTGGCGCTGTGATGGGGTGCGATCTGCCCGACCTGCTGCGCCATCGGCTTGCGGGTGGGAGCGGAGGGCGCGGCATCGGTTGACGGCTTCTGATCTTCCGTGACGGCGACCCGGCCGTTACGGCTGGCGCTGCGCACAAGGATCTCGACCTTCAGGATGCCCGGATCTTCCTGCTGGAAAATGCTGGTGATGAGATCAAGGTAACGATTGTTGATCCAGGACTTCAGAAAGGTCGTCGGGACCGTCAGGCGTATGAGGCTTTTCGAAGCAGAATGCAGCTTCAGCCGACCGAACCAGCTTGCATAGACGTCAGGACCAACTTGAGCTTTCAGCCTCAGACTGAATCGCTCAAACAAGACATCATGCTTCATCTCGGAATTGTCCCCTGCCGCTTCAGAACATACGGCACCGATCGCCGTCTGTGCATGGTTCCCGTCAACCGCTGCACCGGCCGTCACTGAATTGATATGCATTTTGCCGCCTTCCAAATTTTGTCTTTTAGACCGGACGTCGCAATTTACGTCCGGCAGCCCCTGTTGCCTGCGCTGCCGTCTCTCTCTCTAGGAAGAGTTCAGGCAACACCTCACGTCCGCTGCGCCCTGAGCCCAAACCAATCGGGCCTGGCACCGCTCGGCGTGACCGGCCAAGGCCAGTCCCCCATTATGATCTTCCCGGTCCTTCCACCTCGAATGAAATGACCGTCCGCGCTTTAGTCTTCCCCCTTCTCCATCGACCGCCAGCCCCCCCTAGGACCGCGCACGAAAGTACCCATCCGGAATCCCAAAGAATCCCGATGCAAGGTCGAACACTGTCTGAAAAAACGGAATAGAAACATTCCGCTACAAGAGACACCGAAGGCTCTTTGGCAACTGTGGGCCAGCTGCAAATTGCCCTCCGAGGTCAACTCCGTGCCTCTTGCTGGAACTCATTTAGGCAGGATCAAAAGCCAAGATCAACAGTGAATTTTACGCAAAATTAAGTTCTGGCCATTGACTCGCGACCACTATTTTGACTGTCACAATCCGGGGATCAAGAATCGCTTTTGAATCAAGGGGATTCAAAAAGGGCGACGGCAAAGGGATGCCGAAATCAAAAAAAATAAAAAATTGCTTGACTCGAAACTGGCGCCGCCTCCCCTTAAGTAAAGCGAAAGAGGCTAGGCGCACCTCCAGTAAGTATGTGATTTTAAAAGGCTTTTCCTGTCATCGTCCTGACATCCACTTTTCATGATGACAGACTTGTGACAACAATCTGAAAGAAAACACAAAAAGCCCGGCTTGACAGCCGAGCTTAAAGAAAGTGTCAAAATTGTGTCAGGAATTAGGCCGAGAGAGCCTTCACGCGCTGTGCCAGACGAGAGATCTTGCGCGAGGCAGTGTTGGCATGGACGACGCCCTTGCTGGCTGCTCGCTGCAGTTCCGGCTGGGCGGCCTTCAGGGCGTCCTTAGCAACAGCGACATCACCGGAGGCGATCGCCTCTTCGACCTTGCGGATGAAACCGCGAACCCGCGAACGGCGAGCCTTGTTGACTGCAGTACGGCGAGCGATCTTGCGGGTCGCCTTCTTCGCCGAAGTTGTATTGGCCATGGATGCCTCTCTTCGAATTCAAACCAAACTCCGCCATCGCCGCATCGGGCCTTGCGACCTACGCTTTCAGCAATTCGGGAGCAATCGCGGAAAAGCCAGAAGCTTTCCTAACTGTGGGCGGGCATATAGCCGGAAAGCGCACCGTCGTCAACGCGCAATTTCGCCGAAACCGCGCATTGCCGACGATCATGGCGCCTCAGCGGTTCTTGAAAGCCGCCTTGCGCTTCTCGACGAAGGCAGCCATGCCCTCCTTCTGGTCTTCGGTGGCAAAAAGCGAGTGGAACAGGCGCCGCTCGAAGCGCAAGCCCTCGGCAAGGGTCAACTCGAACGCGCGGCTGACGCTCTCCTTGGCCATCATCACGGCAGGAGCCGAGAAAGAGGCAATCTTCTCGGCCGCCGCAATGGCTTCATCGAGAAGCCGATCCGGTTCGACCACGCGGGCGACCAGGCCGGAACGCTCAGCCTCGGCGGCATCCATCATCCGGCCCGTCAGGCACAGATCCATCGCCTTCGCCTTGCCGACCGCGCGCGTGAGCCGCTGGGAGCCGCCCATGCCGGGAATGACACCGAGGGTGATCTCCGGTTGACCGAACTTCGCCGTCGAGGACGCAATGATGAAATCGCACATCATGGCAAGCTCACAGCCTCCGCCGAGCGCAAATCCGGAAACGGCGGCTATCATCGGCTTGCGGAAGCCCGCCACCTCGTCCCAGCCGCAAAAGAAATCGCTGATATAGGCGTCGACGAATGCAAGCGACTGCATTTCCTTGATATCGGCGCCGGCGGCGAAGGCCTTTTCCGATCCCGTGAGGACCACGGCCCCGATCTCGCCGTTCTTCTGGATTTCACCCAGCACCTGGCGCATCTCCGTCATGACGGTGGAATTCAGCGCATTCAGCGCGTGCGGGCGGTTCAGCGTGATGATGGCGACGCTGCCGCGTTGTTCCACCAGCAGAGTTTCATAAGTCATCTGTCTCTCCCTCAACCCGCTCTCTATTTCTGGCAGCGGCTACAATAAAATGTCGATCTTCCGGCCTGGACAATCCGCTGAACGGTACCGCCGCAGCCGGGGGTGGCGCAAGCCTGCCCCTCGCGGTCATAAACCCTGAAGGTATGTTGAAAATACCCGAGCGTGCCATCCGTCTGGATGTGGTCGCGCAGGGACGAACCGCCTGCGGCAATCGCATCGGCTATGACGGCGCGGATCGCTTCGGTCAGCAGCACGAGTTCCTTGTTCGGCTTTCCCGCCTTCGTCACCAGCGAGGCGGCGGAGCGAAGCGGCGAGAGACCGGATCTGCATAAGGCCTCGCAGACATAGATATTGCCGAGCCCGGCCACGTTCTTCTGGTCAAGCAGCGCCGTCTTCAGAGGCTGCTTCTTGCCGGCAAAGCGTTCGGCCATGCTCTGCGCGCTCAGGCTGTTGCCGACGGGTTCCGGGCCGAGATCGCGGAACGCCGGATGGAGATCGAGAGCGTTGCGGCTGGCGATATCCATGAAGCCGAAGCGGCGCGGATCGTTATAGATGACGCGCGCAGGGCCGCGATCACCTTTCAGATGGAAGATGACATGATCATGCTTTTCGTCCTTCGCACGCGGAATATGGAACTCGCCGGGCAGAATGCTTTCATCATCCTTCTCGACACGGAACGAGCCGGACATGCCAAGATGGGCGATGACCGTTTCCCCGTGGTCGAGATCGATCAGCAGGTATTTTGCCCTCCGGGAAAGCGAAAGAATGCGGCGCCCGCAAACACGCGCAGCGAAATCAACCGGAAAAGGAAAGCGGAGATCGGCGCGGCGCAATTCGAGCCGGGCGACAATCGCGCCTTCCATCGTGGGCGAGAGCCCCAGCCTGACCGTTTCCACCTCTGGCAATTCCGGCATCGCCGACCCATCTTTCTGTTTCAACCACGCTTTTTGTGGTCTATAGACCAGCGCGAAGGTGTCGCGGCCGGGCTCCGGCGTGACAGATAGCGTGCCTTTGACGTTTTCGCTATGGTCCTTTGACCATATCAGACAATGGAGCGACCACATGCCCGAGAACCGCACGTCCGCTGAAGGCGGCATGGAAACCTCCTACGGCTTCCGCACTGTTGCGGAAAGCGAAAAGCAGGGATTGGTCAACGAGGTATTCCACAAGGTCGCGAAACGCTATGACGTCATGAACGATGTCATGTCGGCAGGGCTTCACCGTCTCTGGAAGGATGCGATGGTCGCCGCCCTCAATCCCCGCAAGGACGCCTCCTACAAGGTGCTGGACGTTGCCGGCGGCACTGGCGATATCGCATTTCGGATCGTGGAGGCCTCGAAACGGCTCGCCCACGCGACGGTTCTCGACATCAATGGCTCGATGCTCGGCGTCGGGGCAGAGCGGGCGCAAAAGAAGGGGATTTCCGACAACCTCACCTTTGTCGAGGCCAACGCGGAGGAACTCCCCTTCGAAGACAACAGCTTCGATGCCTACACAATCGCGTTCGGCATCCGCAACGTGCCGCACATCGATGTGGCTCTCCGGGAGGCCTACCGGGTGCTGAAACGCGGCGGCCGGCTTCTCGTGCTCGAGTTTTCCGACGTTCAGATGCCGCTCCTCGACCGGTTCTACGAACAATGGTCCTTCAAGGCGATCCCGCAATTCGGAAAGATGATCACCGGCGATGCGGAACCCTACCAGTATCTCGTCGAGTCGATCCGCAAGTTCCCCAACCAGCGCGACTTCGCGGCCATGATCGGGAAGGCGGGTTTCTCTCGCGTCACCTTCACGAATTATTCGGGCGGGATCGCCGCGCTTCACTCTGGCTGGAAGCTCTGATCCATGGTGCCGTTGAGCGAGAAGCCTTTTGCCGACCAGAAGCTACGGATTGAAACATCGAGATGAGCACGATCGGCGCATATTTCCGCCTCACACGGGTCGGCTGGGTTCTCGTGCGCGAAGGCGTCATCTCCACGCTGCCGTCGGAAGGCCTGCCGCCGATGATCGCGTTTGCCAAATCGGCCGCAGGCATCTTCGCCCGCAAGCGCGCCATGCGGCAGGAGCGTTCGGACCGTCTTTCGAAGGCGGTGGCGCGGCTCGGGCCCTCCTATGTCAAGATCGGCCAGTTTCTCGCCACCCGGCCGGACGTGGTCGGCGCCGAGCTGGCTGACGATCTCGCGGGATTACAGGACCGCATGGCCTTCTTCCCGACCGATGAGGCAAAATCGTCAGTGAGAGAATCGCTGGGGCGACCGGTCGGAGAACTCTATGCCGCCTTCGACGAACCGATCGCGGCCGCTTCCATCGCGCAGGTGCATCCCGGCGAGGTCGACACCGGCGAAGGCCGGCGCAAGGTGGCAATCAAGGTCATCCGGCCGGGCGTACGCAGGCGTTTCTCGGCCGATCTGGAGGCCATGTATCTCGTTTCCCGTCTGCAGGAGCGGTTCCTGCCGCATATGCGCCGGCTGAAACCGGTCGAGGTGACAAGAACCCTCGAGCAGACGACCAAGATCGAGATGGATCTGCGGCTGGAGGCGGCAGCGCTTTCGGAAATCGCCGACAACACGAAAGACGATCCCGGATTCCGGGTTCCGAAAGTGGACTGGGCGCGCACGGGCCGAGATGTCGTCACCATGGAGTGGATCGACGGCATCAAGATGTCGGACGTGGAGGCCCTGAAGGCGGCCGGCTACGACCTCAACGCACTGGCCGATACGCTGATCCAGTCCTTCCTTCGCCACACGCTGCGCGACGGCTTTTTCCATGCCGACATGCATCCGGGCAATCTTTTCGTCGATCCGCAGGGCATGATCGTCGCCGTCGACATGGGCATCGTCGGCCGGCTCGGAAAGAAGGAGCGACGCTTCCTGGCCGAAATCCTCTACGGCTTCATCACCCGCGACTATCTGCGCGTGGCCGAGGTGCATTTCGAAGCCGGCTATGTACCCGGCCATCACAATGTCGCAAGCTTCGCCCAGGCGATCCGGGCCATCGGCGAGCCGATCCACGGCCAGCCGGCGGAAACCATCTCGATGGGAAAGCTGCTGACGCTGCTTTTCGAGGTCACCGAGCTCTTCGACATGGCGACGCGCCCGGAGCTGGTAATGCTCCAGAAGACCATGGTCGTGGTCGAGGGCGTTGCCCGCATGCTCAATCCGCAGTTCAACATGTGGAAGGCATCCGAACCCGTCGTATCGGGGTGGATCCGCGACAATCTCGGACCCATGCGCATCGCCACCGACCTGAAGGACGGATTGAAGGCCGCGTTCCGGCTCGCGGAAGTCGCGCCCGAGATCGCCGCGAAGACGGAGAAGTTCCACGGTGAACTCATGCATATGAGCGAGCATGGCCTGCGCTTCGATGCCGAGACGGCCGACGCGATCGGCAAGTCGGAAGCCCATCACAGCCGTTTCGGCCGATTGGCGCTCTGGGTGATCGCGATCGCGCTTGTCTATATCGCCGTCAACATTGGATGATGTGCCGGTATCGCCCGTGACGCGTCGCCGGGAATGCGGACCCCGGCGGACATATCTGACAATTTCACTTGAGCCTGTTTTGCGCTAGGGTCGCGGCGATCCATCTGGGGAATATCCGGCATGTCTCTTTCAGGCAAACGCATTCTACTCGTCATCTCCGGCGGCATCGCGGCTTACAAGAGCCTTGATCTGATCCGCCGTCTGCGAGAGCGTGGCGCCGCCGTGCGTCCGGTGATGACGCGGGCCGCACAGGAATTCGTCACGCCGCTTGCCGTCGGCGCGCTTTCCGCCTCCCATGTCTATACCGATCTCTTTTCCCGTGAAGACGAACAGGATGTCGGCCATATCCGGCTGGCGCGCGAATGCGACCTGATCATCGTTGCCCCCGCGACTGCCGACCTGATGGCGAAGATGGCGAATGGATTTGCCGATGATCTTGCCTCCGCGGTGCTGCTCGCGAGCGACCGTCCGATCCTCCTTGCGCCGGCAATGAACCCGAAGATGTGGTCCAATCCTGCTACCCGGCGCAATGTCGCAACGCTTCTCGCCGACGGTGTCCACTTTACCGGTCCAATGGAAGGCGAGATGGCGGAAAGCGGCGAAAAAGGTCTCGGGCGCATGGCCGAACCGCTCCAGATCGTCGAGCGGGCGGAGGATCTGCTCGTTGGCGGGCCGAAGCCGCTTGCCGGCAAGACGGCGATCGTCACCTCGGGTCCCACCCATGAGCCCATCGACCCGGTGCGCTACATCGCCAACCGTTCCTCCGGGCGCCAGGGCCATGCGATCGCCGCGGCCCTTGCACGGCTTGGAGCCGACGTCACGCTCGTGTCGGGTCCGGTTTCCATTCCCGATCCCAAGGGCGTGAAAACGATCCACGTCGAGCGGGCCGAAGAGATGCGCGACGCGGTTATCTCCCGACTGCCGGCTGATATCGCCGTCATGGTCGCCGCCGTTGCCGACTGGCGCGTGGCCGGCTCATCACGCCAGAAGATCAAGAAACAGCCCGGCGAAGCCCCCCCGCCGCTCGAACTTGCTGAAAACCCGGATATCCTGAAGTCCGTCGGCCATCATGAAAAGCGGCCGAAGTTCGTTGTGGGCTTCGCCGCGGAGACGCAGAACGTCGAGGAAAACGGCCGTTCCAAGCTCGAACGCAAGGGGGCCGACCTGATTGTCGCCAATGACGTTTCGCCGGAAACCGGCATCATGGGCGGAACGCGCAACCGGGTGAAGCTGATATTCAAGTCCGGGGTCGAGGAATGGCCGGACATGGACAAGGACGAGGTAGCGGAGCGGCTGGCGAACCTTGTCGCTGCCCGCGTCACCGGCGAGACACCGCAATGAGCCTCTTCGAGCGAAACGGATTCGACGCCTTCGCCACAAATCTTGCCGGCGTCACACTGGTCGACCAGTGGGAATCCCGTGTGGCCAAGGTCGGGGGCAAGGTGTTTGCGCTGCTGGGCGATGGCGAGGCCCGGATCGTTCTCAAGGTGAGCGAGGAAAGCTTCGAGATCCTGACGGCTCTCGACGGGATCGAGCAGGCGCCCTATTTCGCCAAACGCAAATGGATCGCCATCGCAAGCACTGCTCCACTCTCGGAGGATGAACTGCGGCACTACCTCGTGCGATCCTACAAACTCGTCGCGGCGGGCCTGACGAAGAAGCTGCGAAGCGAACTCGGCGTTTCCCTCTAGAACGAGGGCCTATCCGGCCATGGCGTGAAGCTGCGGGAGGGAATGCTCCGCCATCGGCTCGAAGGAGGCCGCATCGAGCCCCCTGTCGCTTAGTATGACGGCGCTTCCGGCGGGGATCTCCACCCAGGTATCCGTGTCGTCGTTCAAGGGCTCGGAAACCAGGCAGTAACCGCCCTTGCCGCCCATCGGCGCGGCGTAAAGTGTCGGCGCATGGGCGTCGGTCGCATAGCGCACCGCATAAAGGGTGCGCCCGTCGGAATAGGCGGCAGTAAAACGCACCCTTGCCGCACCGGTGAGGTTGAGGCTCAGTTTTTCGACGAAACCCACCGCCTCGGCCATGGCTGCGATCGGTCGCTCGCGCATGCCGAATTGCAGGGCGAGGAGAAACAGAAGCTCGGAATCGGTCGTGCCGGTGCGTGCATGGAAATGCTCGTCGTCGAGCATGGATTCCATCGGCCGGCGCAGCCGCTCGAAATGGTCGATCTGACCATTGTGCATGAAGGACCAGTTGTCGTGCACGAAAGGATGACAATTGTCGCGCCGCGTCGCGCCATGTGTTGCGGCGCGCACATGGGCGAGGAAGAGCGGCGAGCGGATCTGCCGGGCGAGGCTTTTCAGGTTACAGTCGGACCAGGCCGGCAGCACGTCGCGAAAACGTCCCGGCTCCGGCCGATCGCCATACCAGGCAATACCGAAGCCATCGGCATTGGTTGCAGTCTTGGCGCGCATGGCGCAATGGGATTGCTCGATCAGGGAATGGGCGGGCGAGGTCACAAGCTCTTCAAGGTAGAGCGGCTCGCCCCGATAGGCTGCCCAACGACACATACTTCACAAAACTCCAGCTTGCCCCCAGCCACTGGCTGGCGATGACCACGGCATCAGTTTTCGCTTTAATGGATAACGAAGTCTGAACGAACATGGCATTCATGACCGAATTTTGACAATCCCCGCAATCACTTTTTGCGCCGCTCTATCGCGTTCTGTGAACACTGCGTTCTTTCGCGTGGCCTTCGCGTCCGCACAGGATCGCTTATATTGGGCCCAACGCAGTTCCCGCTCGAAAGGAGCAAGCAATGTCCATTCGGCCCGTAAAACACGAAAGCCGCGCCGTTCCCGCGATGGAAGGCGCCGGCGTCAAGCTTCACCGCGTCTTCGGCTTCGGTGATCCGTCGACGACTGATCCCTTCCTGATGATGGATGACTTCAGGAACGACAACCCGTCCGACTACATCAAGGGCTTTCCCTGGCATCCGCATCGCGGCATCGAGACGATCACCTACGTGCTGGCCGGCACCGTAGAGCATGGCGACAGCCTCGGCAATCGCGGCCTGCTCGGCGCCGGCGACGTGCAATGGATGACGGCCGGCAGCGGCATCATGCACCAGGAAATGCCGAAGGGCGATTTCGCCGGCAAGATGCACGGTTTCCAGCTCTGGGCCAACCTGCCCTCGTCGCTGAAGATGACCGCACCGCGTTATCAGGATATCAAGGGCTCCGACATTCCCGTGGTCGTCGACGACGACGGCACCGTCGTGCGCGTCATCACCGGCGATTTCTGGGGCAAGACAGGTCCCGTCGACGGCATTGCTGCGGAACCGATCTATCTCGACATCTCCGTTCAGCCGGGCAAGCGCCGGAGCTTCCCGGTCGACACCTATCGCTCGGCCTTCGCCTATATCTTCGCCGGCTCCGGCACCTTCCGCGACGCCTCCAAACCCTTCGGCGTGAAGGTGGAGAAGGAATACCAGGGCGAGGAACTGAACATCCGCGACCTTTCGGGTAACCGGACACTGGTCGTGTTCGACACTGGCGACGAAGTGACGGTTCAGGCCGGGGACGAGGGTATCCGCTTCCTGCTGGTTACCGGCAAGCCGATCAGGGAGCCGGTCGCCTGGCACGGCCCGATCGTGATGAATACCCGCGAGGAGCTGATGCAGGCCATGCGCGAGCTTCAGAACGGCACCTTCATCAAGGCCGATCACTGACAGTCCCTGAACGCCTCATCCCTGCAATAGGATGCCGGGTTTCAACACCCGGCATTTTTTCGAAGCATCGACATGCCGCTCTTTGGTGATAGGCTCCATACAGCTGATACAAGGAGTACCCGATGGAAAAGACCGTTCTCGAAGAGATCCAGGAACGCCTGGCCGCGACGCGGAAGGAACTGGAAGCCGAGATCGATCGGCAGCTCGAGGAGCGGCGTGAACGGTTCCAGTACCATCTGCAACGCGGCAAGGTTCGCTTCGAACGCGATGTGCGCAAGCTGCAGGCAAAATACCGCGTCGGCCTCTGGCCCTATATCACCCGGGTCCAACTCGCTTACGTCCTGACCGCGCCGGTCATCTACGGGCTCATCATCCCGCTGGTGCTGCTCGACCTCTCTGTGACGATCTACCAGCACATCTGTTTCAGGGCTTACGGAATTCCCCGCGTCCGCCGGAGTGACCATATTGTCATCGACCGCCAACACCTTGCCTACCTGAACAGCCTTGAAAAGCTCAACTGCGTTTATTGCGGCTATGCCAACGGCGTGATTGCGTTCGCACGCGAAATCGCCGGACGCACCGAGGCCTTCTGGTGCCCCATCAAGCATGCGCGCCGCGCCGCCGATCCCCATGACCGTTTCGAGACGTTCTTCGAATATGGTGATGCCGAGACCTATCGAAAGTGGCTTGATACGCAACGCAAGAATCCCAAACCGACGACAGGAGAGAACAATCATGAAGGATTATCCACTCTCTAGGGTCTACCAGCTGATCGAGCCGGGCCCGGTGGTGCTGCTGACGACCAGCCATCAGGGACGCGCCAATGTCATGGCCATGTCCTGGCACATGATGATGGAATTCGAACCGCCACGGATCGCGTGCATCGTCAGCGGCGGCGACTACAGCTTCACCGCGCTCGCGAAAACGCAGGAATGCGTGATCGCGATCCCGACCGTCGAGCTTGCCGAAAAGGTCGTGGCCATCGGCAACTGCTCGGGACGAGACACCGACAAATTTGCGCAATTCGGACTGACGGCCCTGCCGGCTCAGGACGTATCCGCGCCGTTGATTGGCGAATGCTTCGCCAATCTCGAATGCCGCGTCGTCGACCAGGATTTCGTCGATCGCTACAATCTCTTCGTGCTCGAAGTGGTGAAGGCCTGGCGCGGCCCCGGTCAGGCAGCGCCCAGGACCATCCACCACAAGGGCTACGGCACCTTCGCGGTCGATGGTGAGGAGATCACGCTCGACTCGCAGATGCCTTGACCGTCTGGCCGGTTATGCTGCGCCTTTGCTTTTCCATAGCGCATGAAAGTGGTGCACAGGCCCGTGCCCGGAACCCACGTTCAAGACATCCGCAGCATCGATCGCTCCAGCGACATAGGTCTTGGCCACCGCGACAGCGTCTTGCGGCAACGCTCCTTTCGCAAGTTCGGCGGCAATCGCACTCGACAGCGTGCAGCCGGTGCCATGCGTGTTGCGGGTCGCAACGCGCGGCGCCTCGAGCCAGGTGAGGCCCGCCGCAGAGGCGAGCACATCCGGGCTCTCCATCCCCCGAAGGTGCCCCCCTTTGACCAAAGCCATGTCCGCGCCAAGCCCCACGAGCCGCAGCGCCTGATTGGCCATCTCCTCGCGATCGCGGGCCTCGGGCTCTCCGAGAAGAGCCGCCGCCTCCGGCAGGTTCGGCGTGACGATCGTTGCGAGCGGCAAGAGCCGTGTTTTGAGGACCGTCATCGCATCATCCGTCAGCAGTGACGCACCACCTTTGGCGATCATTACCGGATCGAGAACGACAGGCACATCGACATGACGCGCGAGTACGTCGGCCACGGCTGTCGCGATCCCCGCATTGGCAATCATGCCGATCTTGACCGCGTCGACGCGGACATCGGCAAACACCGCCCCGATCTGCTCCGCGACGAATTCCGGCGGCACGACGTGCACGCCGGAAACACCCTGGGTGTTCTGGGCCGTCAGCGCCGTGATGACTGCCATGCCGTAGACACCACGGGCGGAAAATGCCTTGAGATCGGCCTGGATGCCCGCGCCGCCCGAAGGATCGGAGCCGGCGATCGACAGGACATTGGCAATCGCTGCTACCGGCGAGCTCCGCCCTGCCATATTGTGAATGTCAGTCATCTTCAGCCTCTCCGTGGCGGAGAGGTCACAGGACTTCGGCTTTGCAGCCTGCGCCCGAAACGACTCCCTCCGCCAGCATGATCTGGTTCAGGTTCAAAGGGTTCTTCTCAGCCCAACCTTCCGGTGGACGCCCCTGTCTCGTCTTCCTGTCGCACAGATCGCCGCCGCTGTCACGCGGCTCCTCCACAGCTGGTTGCCCACGAAGGCGGAAACTGGCACCCTGAACAAGATAGCCGACTGAGGCAGAACACCGGAGCCCGCCAATCGGATGAAGGAAGGTCGTTTCAAGATCCTGCACACAGGCCTCTTCGGCGTGACCGCGGTCATGGCCGACACACGACACAGCTTTCCGCGCCACACCCACGACACGTTCGGGATCGGGATCATCCACCATGGTGCGCAGAAGTCCCTGAGCGGGCGCGGCGTGGTGGAGGCGGGTCCAGGCGACATCATCACGGTCAATCCCGGAGAGGTGCACGACGGTACGCCGATCGGTGATCACGGTCGTTTCTGGCAGATGCTCTACCTCCTCCCCGAGACGATAACGGCCGCGACACTGCAGATCACCGAGGGCGGCAGGGGGATGTTCGAGTTCGAGCATCCGGTCATCCGGGACGCCCGCCTCGCGAGGTGCTTTCGCCAGTTCTTTACCGCCGCCACGGCAGACGACGGGGCGCACCTCGCGTGCGAGACAGAACTTCTGGCACTCGTCGCCCCCATGTTACAGCCTCGCGCGACGGCGGTCGCAGCGACGAGTGCCGGCATCCGGCGCGCCGCGAAACGGCTCGATGACGACCCCGCCCGTCCGGTGACCCTCGGCGAACTGGCGCAGGAAGCCGGCCTCAACAAGTTTCAGTTGCTTCGGGCCTTTGTACGGCAGACCGGTTTCACGCCGCACGCCTATCAGATCCAGCGGCGGATTGACGTCGCACGGCGCCTCATCGGCGACAGCATGCCACTCGCCGAGGCGGCAGCAGCAAGCGGCTTCGCCGATCAGAGCCATATGACCCGCGCCTTCGTCCAGCGGTACGGGGTGACACCCGGTGCCTATGCAGCGGCCCTGTACTGAGAACCAGCCGCAATTCTGTTCAAGACCCGCTACCGCATTCCGGTGTCTGCTTCGCTCTCCAGCCCAAAAGAAGAGAGCCGCTATGACCCCAGAATACTTCCTGACGTCGCTGATCATCATCCTTCTACCCGGCACCGGCGTCATCTACACGATCGCCTATGGTCTTGGCGCCGGCTGGCGGGCGAGCGTGATCGCCGCTTTCGGCTGTACGCTTGGCATCATCCCCCATGTCGCGGCAAGCATCACCGGCCTTGCCGCACTCCTTCACGCAAGCGCCCTCGCCTTCCAAGCCGTCAAGTATCTCGGCGTCGCCTATCTGCTCTTCATGGCATGGGGCATATGGCGGGACGAGGGTGTACTACAGGCCACCTCGGCTCGCGCGGCTTCCGGAGCAAGCAAGATCATCCTCGACGGCCTGCTCCTCAACATCCTCAATCCGAAGCTGTCGCTCTTCTTCCTCGCCTTCCTGCCGCAATTCGTTCCGGCGAACACGCCAAACGCGTCCCTGCACATGCTCGTACTGGCCGGCGTCTTCATGGGACTGACCTTCGTGGTCTTCATAGGCTACGGGGTCTTCGCCGCGGCCACGCGGCGCCACGTCATCGCACGACCAAGGCTGCAGTTGTGGCTACGCCGGTCGTTTGCCGGCGCTTTCGCAGCCCTCGGGTTGCGCCTGGCGGTCGCCGACCGTTAGGAGCTCACGCCGCCTTGGCGACGTGATATTCCTTGATCGCGACCATCTTGATCGCGGGATAGCGTTCCGCCTCGTAGCGTAGCGAAAACGCATCTTGCGCCAGGAACACCGGGTCGCCGTCGAGGTCGCGGGCAATATCGCCGCGCTTGACGGTCAGGAACTTCTCAAGCTCGGCCGGCTGGTCCGCCGAAATCCAGCGGCAGACCGAGAAGCGCGACATTTCGAACGAGACCGGCAAGCCGTATTCAGCCGAGAGGCGCTCCTTCAGCACATCGAGCTGCAGCGCGCCGACAACGCCGACGATCGCGGGCGAGCCATCCTCCGGCGAGAAGAGCTGGACCACGCCCTCTTCGGCCATCTGCTGGAGAGCTTCCTTCAGCTTCTTTGCCTTCATCGCGTCCTCGAGACGGACACGGCGCAGGATTTCCGGCGAGAAGTTCGGCACGCCCTGGAAGACCAGCGCCTCACCCTCGGTCAGCGTGTCGCCGATCCTGAGCGTGCCATGGTTCGGAATACCGACGACATCGCCTGCATAAGCAGTGTCGGCGAGCTGGCGCTGCGAGGCGAAGAAGAACTGCGGGGCGGTCAGCCCGATCTGCTTGCCGGTGCGGGCGAGCCTGACCTTCATGCCGCGCTCTAGCTTGCCCGAGCAGATGCGGGCGAAGGCGATACGGTCGCGGTGGTTCGGGTCCATGTTGGCCTGGATCTTGAAGACGAAGGCCGTCATCTTGTCTTCATTGGCGTGCACTGTGCGTGTGTCTGCCACCTGGTCGCGCGGCGGTGGCGCGAATTCCCCAAGCGCATTGATCAGATCGCGGACGCCGAAATTCTTCAGCGCCGAACCGAAGAAGACCGGGGTCATGTGACCTTCGAGGAAAGCCTGACGGTCGAATGGACGGCAGGCCTCGCGGGCGAGTTCCAGTTCCTCGATGAAGGCGGCGCGTTCGTTTTCCGGCAGGCGATCGGCAACGGCTTGCGGTCCGTTGACCGGCGTCGGCTTCACTTCGGTGTCCGAGCCCCGCACCGTGTTGTCGGCCAGATGGTAGGAGCCGCAAAAGGTCTTCGACCGGCCGATCGGCCAGGTGACCGGCGCGGTGTCGAGCGCCAGCTTCTCCTCGACCTCGTCCAGAATTTCGAAGGGATCGCGGCTTTCGCGGTCCATCTTGTTGACGAAAGTGATGATCGGAATGTCGCGCATGCGGCAGACTTCGAAGAGCTTCAACGTGCGCGGTTCGATACCCTTGGCGGCGTCGATCACCATGACGGCGGCGTCGACCGCGGTCAGCGTGCGATAGGTGTCGTCGGCGAAGTCCTCGTGGCCGGGCGTGTCGAGGATGTTGAAGACATTGCCCTCGTATTCGAAGGTCATCACCGAGGTGACGACCGAGATGCCGCGCTCGCGCTCGATCTTCATCCAGTCCGAACGGGTCTGGATGCGGTCCTTCTTGGCCTTGACCTCGCCGGCGAGCTGGATCGCGCCGCCGAACAGCAGCAGCTTTTCGGTGAGCGTGGTCTTGCCGGCGTCCGGGTGTGCGATGATCGCGAAGGTGCGGCGGCGGGAGACCGCCTCTGCAAGCGTTTCAGCCATGGATTGAAATTCCTTTTGTTGGCCGGTTATCTAGCGAGTTGAGGTCGAATATGCAATTGGGAAGCGGAACGCCCCTGCACGAAGGAAGATGCCCATGCGCGATGTTTTCGGCCCCACGCTCAAGCTCGTCCGCCTGCCGCACGGTAAGGATCTGCCGCTGCCCGCCTATGAGACGGCAGGAGCCGCCGGCATGGACTTGCGCGCGGCGGTTACCGACGACCAGCCGATGACGCTTGCGCCCGGACAGCGTGCAGTCGTGCCGACGGGCTTCGTCATGGAAATCCCGGAAGGTTTCGAGGCGCAGGTCCGTCCGCGTTCCGGGCTCGCCTTCAAGCATGGGATCACCTGCCTCAATACGCCCGGCACAATCGACAGCGACTATCGCGGTGAAGTGAAGGTGCTGCTGGTCAATCTTGGGCACGAGCCGTTCGAGATCAGCCGCGGCATGCGGATCGCCCAGATGGTGATCGCTCCGGTCACGCAGGCGCGTATCGCCGAGGTGGCGGCGGCCAGCGAGACAGAACGGGGCGCCGGCGGTTTCGGCTCCACCGGGGTCTGATCAGGCAAGGGGCGGCAAGCGACGTTTCACCGATGTCGACTTGACGAGCGACGTATTCGTCTGCGCGCGCTCCGAAATCCGGTCGAGGATCGTATCGAGTTCCTGCATGGAACGGAGATAGATGCGGGCGATGAAGCAATCGTCGCCCGTCACCTTGTCGCATTCGACGCATTCCGGCATCTCCTGGAGCAACCGCTCGACGATATGCAATTGTCCAGGCATCGGGCGAACGCGCACGATGGCCTGCAACGAGTATCCGAGCGCCGCCGGATTGATGGCCAAGGTGAAGCCGTCGATGACGCCACGCTCTTCGAGTTTGCGCAGCCGCTCGGCGGCGCTGGGCGAGGAAAGGCCCACCGCTCCGGCGAGTTCCTTGAGCGACATCCGGGCGTTGTCCGCAAGCAGCGCCAGGATGTGTATGTCTATCTCATCGAGCATCGACGCCCTCTCCGCTGATTTCCACATGACCGGAATTACCTTACATAATAAGGCAAAATTATGCAATTGCCTTACGTAACTCCTATCCGAAGGCGAATCACACTTGTATCCTTCACCCACCAAGAAAGGGAGAGAAGCGATGGACAGGGAAATACGCACAGGCACGGTGGAAATGAGCGCGGCAATGCTGATCTCCGGCACGATCGGCTGGTTCGTGCTGATGTCGGGGGAGCCGGTGACGAGCGTCGTCTTCTGGCGCTGCCTGTTCGGGGCGGTCACTCTGCTGGCGATCTGTGGCTTTCTCGGTCTTCTGCGGCCGGACATCATCGCGCCACGACGATTGGCGATCGCGGTCGCTGGCGGCATCGCCATCGTGATCAACTGGCTGCTTTTGTTTCAGGCCTATCCGCGCGCCTCGATCTCGATCGCCACGACGGTCTACAACACCCAGCCGTTTATGCTTCTGGCGCTCGGCGCGCTCTTCCTCCATGAACGAATTACCGCCACGAAGCTCTTCTGGCTGGCGCTCTCCTTTGGCGGCATGATCGCCATCGTGCAGGCAAAGCCTTCATCCGGAGCGAGCGGCACGGACTATGCCATCGGTATTGCGATGGCACTGGGCGCTGCCTTCTTTTATGCGCTCGCAGCGCTGGCCGCGAAATGGTTGAAGGGCACACCGCCGCACCTGATTGCGCTTATCCAGGTGTCGACCGGGGTCGTCATGCTGGCGCCGATGACGGATTTTTCCGTTCTGCCGCAATCGGTCTCCGCTTGGTCGAGTCTCGTTGCGATCGGCGTGGTTCATACCGGGCTGATGTATGTCCTGCTCTATGGCGCGATCCAGAAGCTGCCGACCCACCTGACGGGTGCGCTGTCCTTCATCTATCCGGTTGCGGCAATCGCCGTCGACCGCGTGGCACTCGGGCACGCGCTCCAGCCCCTGCAGATCCTCGGTTCGGCTGTCATCCTCGTCGCGGCGGCAGGCATGAATCTGGGCTGGCGTCTGCCATCTGCCCAAAGACATGCAAAGGGCATCTGAAAGGAATTTCCCTTGATCACCTGCACGCTTCGATATGTCATCGACGCCGAATATCAGGTTGCCTTTGCGCTGACCGAAAAGACGCGATGCATCCGCAGCCATGGTGCAGCTTCATGCGGCCGATTCTTTGAATCGCTATCCCTGGGCTTCGGTTGCCATGCGGAATGCGAGACCGGCAAGCACCGTTCCCATCAGCCAACGCTGCACCACCATCCAGAAGGGGCGGCCGGCGAGGAACAGCGCGATTGATCCCGCCATCATCGCAATCATCGCATTGACCGAGATGCTGATGGAAATCTGGGTGAAACCCAGAACGACGGACTGCAGGAAAACGCTGCCGTTTTCGGGATGGATGAACTGCGGCAACAGCGAGAGATACAGGACCGCGGCCTTCGGATTGAGGAGATTGGTGACAAGCCCCATCATGAAGAGCTTGCGGGGGCTGTCCTTCGGCAGATCGCGCACCTGGAAGGGCGAGCGGCCGCCCGGCCTCAGCGCCTGCCATGCGAGCCAGAGCAGGTAGGCGGCGCCCGCAAGTTTCAGGGCGTCATAGGCAAAGGGCACGGCCATGACCAGCACCGTGATGCCGAGCGCCGACATCAGCATGTAGAAGACGAAGCCGAGCGCCACGCCGCCGAGGGAAATGAGGCCGGCGGCCGGCCCCTGGCAGATCGAGCGGGAGACGAGATAGATCATGTTCGGCCCCGGCGTCAGCACCATGCCGAGGCAAATCAGGGCGAAAGCGATCAGGGACGACGACAAGGGCATGGAATGAAGCTTCGGCTGGTGTTTATCTTCAACGACCTAATCCGAGCCGTCGTCCCGACGCAACGACGATCTTGTCACCATTGCAAGTTCGCCCGCGCGGCGTTAGCAATGCGCCATTCACGGAGGTCCCCATGACGCTCACCACGCTTCTCGCCTATAGCGGCGCTCTTTTCGTTGCCGCGGCCATTCCCGGCCCCGGCATGACCGCGATCGTGGCGCGGGCGCTCGGGTCCGGATTTCGTCCGACCTTCTTCATGGGGCTCGGCCTGATCCTCGGCGATCTTTGCTACCTGACCGCCGTCATCCTGGGTCTCGCACTGGTGGCGCAGACCTTCACCACGCCCTTCCTGATCATCAAGTATCTGGGCGCTCTCTATCTCGTCTACATCGCCTGGAAGCTTTGGACGACGGGCCTCATCGCGCAGGATATCGAGGCCAGGCGCTCGACCAATGCCGGCCTCTCCTTCCTCTCCGGCCTGCTTGTCACGCTCGGCAACCCGAAGACCATGCTGTTCTACGTGGCACTCGTGCCGACGCTGATCCCGCTCGAGGCCATCGGCCCGGAGGACTATGCAGCCCTCGTCGGCATCACCTTTGTCGTGCTCATCGCGGTTCTCATTCCCTATATCCTGCTGGCCTCGCAGGCCCGGACACTGCTGAAAAAGCCCAATTCGCTGAAGGCACTCAACCGATCGGCCGCCAGCATCCTCGCCGGCACGGCGGCCTATATCGCGGCGCGCGCCTGAACAAAACTTCGCGCCGCCCCGCTTCCGCCGGCGTGATTTTTCCAATCAAACGCACCGGGCTAGACGATCGGTTCTGGCGAGCCGTCCGCTTTCACCCTATTGTGCCGTCAAAGCAGATCCAAAGGGAGAACACCATGTCCGACACGAAGAAACCGGGCCGCGGCCGCGTCTATGCCTCGATCACCGAGACGATCGGCGACACCCCGATCGTGCGCCTCGACAAGCTGGCCAGGGAGAAGGGCGTCAAGGCCAACCTGCTCGCCAAGCTCGAATTCTTCAATCCAATTGCATCGGTGAAGGACCGTATCGGGCTTGCGATGATCGAGGCGCTGGAAGCCCAGGGCAAAATCACGCCCGGCAAGTCCGTTCTCATCGAGCCCACATCCGGCAATACCGGCATCGCGCTTGCCTTCGCGGCCGCCGCCAAAGGCTATCGGCTGATCCTCACCATGCCCGAGACCATGTCGATCGAGCGCCGCAAGATGCTGGCGCTGCTCGGCGCCGAGCTGGTCCTGACAGAAGGCCCCAAGGGCATGAAAGGCGCGATCGCCAAGGCTGAGGAACTCGCCGCCAGCCTTCCAGACGCGGTGATCCCGCAGCAGTTCGAAAACCCGGCCAATCCAGAAATCCATCGCAAGACGACCGCCGAGGAAATCTGGAACGACACCAATGGCACGGTCGACATCCTCGTGTCCGGGATCGGTACCGGAGGCACGATCACCGGCGTCGGGCAGGTCCTGAAGGCAAAGAAACCGTCGGTGAAGGTCGTCGCCGTCGAGCCTGCCGACAGCCCGGTGCTTTCCGGCGGCAATCCCGGTCCGCACAAGATCCAGGGCATCGGCGCGGGCTTTGCTCCCGCCATCCTCGACACCAAGATCTATGACGAGATCGTCGCCGTGACAAACGACGAAGCCTTCGAGAACGCCAGGCTCGTCGCCCGGCTCGAAGGCGTGCCAGTGGGCATCTCGTCCGGCGCCGCATTGACGGCCGCGATCAAGATCGGCAGCCGTGACGAGAACGCCGGCAAGAACATCGTCGTCATCATCCCCTCCTTCGCCGAGCGCTATCTTTCGACCGCCCTCTTTGCCGGTCTTGGCGAATAGAACCCTCCCGGGACCTAGGGGTGCCCGATATCGGGCGCCCCCGGTGAAAGGCCGGGCTTCAGGTCCACGGACCGGCGAGGCCGCCTGTCCGTCCGCCGCGCGGCTGGGCAGACATTCGCCTCAAGCCGCCGCAGACAACCTTTCGGAAGGAATCCGGTAGGAAATCGCCTCCGCCAGATGGATGCGACCCAATCTTTCCGAACCGTCGAGATCGGCAAGCGTGCGCGCGACCTTGAGGACGCGATGGTACCCACGGGCGGAGAACTTGAATTTCTCCGCAGCGTCCCGCAGAAGCTGCAGGCCCGAAGCGTCCGGCTCTGCTAGCCTTTCGATCATTGCTGTCGAGCAACGGGCATTGGTGGTCACGCCCGTCACGCCCGCTGCCTCGAAACGCTCCCTTTGACGCTCTCTTGCCTTTGCCACCCGCCGGGCCACATCAGCGCTCCCTTCGCTCGCCACGGGGCGGATAAGATCGGATGCGGAGACGGCCGGAACGTCGATACGGATATCGATCCGGTCCATCAGCGGACCGGAAATGCGGCCCCGGTAATCGGAAACACAGCGCGGGCCGCGTGCGCAGGTATGGCCCGGTTCTCCGGCCATGCCACAGCGGCAGGGATTCATCGCCGCGATCAACTGGAAATCGGCCGGATAGGAGACGCGATGATTAGCCCGGGCAATCACGCATTCACCGGTTTCGAGCGGCTGCCGCAGGGCGTCGAGCACCTGCGGCGTGAACTCGGGAAATTCGTCCAGGAAAAGCACGCCGCGATGGGCCAGGGATGCCTCTCCGGGGCGAGCTCTCAGGCCACCGCCGACAAGGGCTGCCATGGTGGCGGAATGATGCGGCGTACGGAAGGGCCGGCGATCGGAAAGCTTGCCGCTCGACAATTGGCCGGCAATGGAATGGATCATCGACACTTCCAGAAGCTCGGGTGCGGAAAGCGACGGCAGGATCGAGGGAAGGCGCGCGGCGAGCATCGACTTTCCCGAGCCCGGCGGCCCGATCATCAAGAGGTTGTGCCCGCCGGCAGCCGCCACTTCCAGCGCCCGTTTGGCGCTCTCCTGCCCCCGGATATCAGCTAGATCGGGAAGATTGGCGGGCAGTGCGCGGATCGCCGGTTCCGGACGGGTCAGCACCTGCGTCCCCCGGAAATGATTGGCGAGCGCAATCAGGCTGCGGGGTGCCAGAATATCGATCTCGGCGCCGGCCCAGGCCGCCTCGGCGCCGCTTTCCGCCGGACAGATCAGGCCCTTACCGAGCGCGTTGGCGCCGATCGCCGCCGGCAGGGCGCCGGCAATCGCGGCTATGGTGCCATCGAGGTTGAGTTCGCCGATCACGACATAGTCGGACAGCGCGTCACCCGGGATGGCGCCCAGCGCCGCCATCAGGCCGAGTGCGATCGGCAGATCAAAATGGGAGCCTTCCTTCGGCAGGTCCGCCGGGGCAAGATTGACAGTGACCTTCTTTGGCGGCAGGGCCAGACCCGAGGCATGCAGCGCCGCCTGAACACGCTCGCGGCTCTCCGCTACAGCCTTGTCGGGAAGTCCGACAATGTGCATGTTGACCTTGCCGGGCGCCACCATGACCTGAACGTCGACCGGAACGCCCTCGATACCCTGAAATGCAACCGTACTGACCCGCGCCACCATTGCCCGTCCCCTGATCTGCCCCAAGACCGTCCCGCAGAATACATCTTCTGCGCGTTGCGACCGGCAATCTGACACGGATTTCGGGAAAGAACAAGAACGTTTACGGAACAAATTCCCGCATAGGTCGCCCTGGAATTGCACTGGGTTGCATCGCGAGAACAAACGCCGCCCGGCCAAGCCACAGAGCCGCCCGCAGGCTGCGGCGGACGGCGGGGGAACCCGTCAGGCGCGCTTGCGCTCGATCGCGTCCCACAAAAGGGCAGCGATATCGGCGCCACCGAACCGCTTGACCTCGCGGATGCCGGTGGGCGACGTGACGTTGATTTCGGTCATGTAGTCGCCGATCACGTCGATGCCCACGAACAGGAAGCCGCGCGCCTTCAGGGCCGGGCCGATCCGCGCGCAGATCTCCTTCTCCCGGGCCGTCAGTTCCGTCGCCTCGGCGCGGCCGCCGACATGCATGTTGGAACGGCTGTCGGTTTCGGCCGGCACGCGGTTGATCGCACCCGCCGGTTCCCCGTCGATCAGAATGATGCGTTTGTCGCCCTTGCGCACGTCCGGCAGATAGGCCTGTGCGATGAAGGGCTCGCGGAACATCTGGTGGAACATCTCGAGCAGCGAGGTGAAGTTGCGGTCGTCGCGCGTCGTGTGGAAGACGCCTGCGCCGCCATTGCCGTAGAGCGGCTTCAGGATGATGTCACCCATCTCCTGCCGGAAGCGGGCGATCTCGTCGGCATCGCGCGTGATCAGCGTCGGCGGCATCAGATCGGCGAATTCGGTGACGAAGATCTTTTCCGGCGAATTGCGCACCCAGGCCGGGTCGTTCACCACCAGCGTCTTCGGATGGATGCGCTCCAGCAGATGCGTCGAGGTGATATAGGCCATATCGAAGGGCGGATCCTGGCGCAGCAGCACCACGTCCATGGTCTGCAGGTCGACCCGCTCCGGCTCGCCGAGCGTGAAGTGGTTGCCCTTGACGTCACGCAGTTCCATGGGCTCGACAGTCGCGATGATGCGGCCGTCGCGCATGCTCAACCGGTCGGGCGTATAGTGGAAGAGCCTGTATCCGCGCGCCTGGGCCTCCAGGCTCATCGCGAAGGTCGAGTCGCCGGCGATCGCGATGCCGGCGACATGGTCCATCTGGACCGCTACATTGGTGATCTTTGCCATGGCCTGCCCCTCGTTGAATGCTGCCGAGATTTAGGCTGCAAGCGGGGCAAAGGCAATGTCAGGACGGCTCTAATTTTCTGATCGGCCGTTCAGCCTAACAAACGGGCACCCGATGGCGCGCGCAAGGCGTTGCGGATGCGGTAGAGCGTGGCGAGAGGTTCAGGAAACGGCTTGCGCAGGAAGGCGATCTTGCGGACATAGTCGTCGACGCGCCAGGTTGCCCAGGTGCCGCCGCGGAAGTAGGCGATATCACCTGCCTTCAGAAGGCGCTCGGAACCGTCCTCTGCCGTCACATGCACCTCGCCTTCCTGGATGACGACCGTTTCGTCCCAGCCGAAATACCAGCGGAATTCGCCGGCCGTGCAGTCCCAGACCGCGGTCGAGCTCGCCTCGTCGGTGCTCGTCGAGTGATCGGCGACACGCGCGAGCGGCGTTCCACGGATGATCCAGTCGGGATTGATCGGAGCCGGTTTCAAAGCCAAGTGATCACTGCTGGCGGCAACCAGGGGCGGCTGTTCTCCCTCGCGCCGCGCACGCGGCATCGCGACCAGTGCACCGGCCATTCCGACAAAAAGAAGTTTCAACGCCATTGCGCTCTCCAGAGAGTAGATTTCTCGCAGGAGTAGCGAACAACAGTGAGAACCCCGTTATTCCGATCGCTAAAATCGTCTGCAACGCCGCCTTCGTTCGGGCACATCGAGCGGATCATGATCGGTTGCGCCGCAGCCCGGTGGTTCCGGCGCAACCGGGGCAATCATGCCACCGTGCCGATGGGCACAGCCTGGACGGGTGCCGCCTTCACCTCGTGGGCAAAGGGTGCCTCGATCCGCTTCCCGCTCTCATGGGAGAAGAAATGGACCCGGTCCGGCTGGACGGCGAGGCGCATTTCCGGCGTGATCGGTGTCTCGAGCGCAAGCGTGGCCGTCAACGGCTGATCGCCCAGAAGACCGTGTACCAGGCGGTGTGCGCCCAGTTCCTCGACATAGTCGACCTTGAAGGGCAGGAAGGGTTCGCCGTCTGCCACAACGTTCAGATCCTCGGCGCGCATGCCGACGGTCACCGGACCGGAAGCGGCAACCTTTCCCTCGAAGGTGATGCTGGCCGAGCCGATCATGAGGCGATTGCCATCCAGCGAGCCTTTTACGAGATTCATCGCCGGCGAACCGATGAAGCTTGCGACGAAGGTGGAGGCCGGCTTGTGATAGACCTCGAGCGGCGTGCCGATCTGCTCGATGACGCCACCGTTCAGCACCACGAGACGATCGGCAAGCGTCATCGCTTCCAGCTGGTCGTGGGTGACGTATATCGCGGTGGTGGCAAGCCTGCGCTGCAGCTTGCGGATCTCGCCGCGCATCGTGACGCGCAGCTTGGCGTCGAGGTTGGAGAGCGGCTCGTCGAACAGGAAGGCCGCCGGTTTGCGCACGATGGCCCGGCCCATGGCGACCCGCTGACGCTGGCCACCCGAAAGCGCTTTCGGCTTGCGGGCGAGATAAGGTTCGATCTCGAGCATGCGGGCGGCCTCGGCGACACGCGCCTCGATCTCCGCCTTCGGCGTCTTGCGGTTCCTCAGACCATAGGCAAGGTTGTCGTAGACGCTCATATGCGGATAAAGCGCGTAGTTCTGGAACACCATGGCGATGTCGCGATCCGCGGGCTCCATCTGGTTGACGACGCGACCGCCGATGCTGACGGTTCCCTGCGATATAGTCTCGAGGCCGGCCACCATGCGCAAGAGCGTGGACTTGCCGCAGCCCGAAGGGCCGACGAGGACGATGAATTCGCCGTCTTCTATCGCGAGGGACACATCCTTCACCGCCTTCACGCCGCCGGGATAGACCTTGCTGACCTCGCCAAGTTCGATCGTTGCCATTGTTATTTCTCCGTTTCGACGAGGCCTTTGACGAAAAGCCGTTGCATGAAAACGACGACGAAAACCGGCGGGATCATCGCCAGCACCACCGCAGTCATCACGATGTTCCATTGCGGGTCGGAATCGGCCACCTCGGCCATCCGCTTGATACCCATCACGACCGTATAATAGCGGCTGTCGGTCGTCACCAATAGCGGCCAGAGGTACTGGTTCCAGCCGTAGATGAACAGGATGACGAAAAGAGCGGCCATATTGGTGCGCGACAAGGGAATGAGGATATCGCGAAAGAATTTCATCGGACCGGCGCCGTCGACGCGCGCTGCCTCCAGCATCTCCTCGGGTACAGTGAGGAAGAATTGCCGGAAAAGGAAAGTCGCGGTCGCCGAGGCGATCAGCGGGATGGAAAGCCCCGCATAGGAATTGAGCAGCCCCAGATCGGCGACGACCTTGAAGGTCGGCACGATACGCACCTCGACTGGCAGCATCAGGGTCATGAAAATCACCCAGAAGGCGACCTGCCTGAAGGGAAAGCGGAAATAGACGATCGCAAAGGCCGAGAGGATCGAGATTGCGATTTTTCCGATGGCGATGGCCAGCGCCATGATCAGGCTATTCGCCATCATGCGCCCGAGGGGCGGCATTCCCGAGGTCGACGCGCCGGAGATCAGCATCGACCGGTAGTTTTCGAGGGTATTGGTTCCCGGAAGGAGCGGTATCGTTCCCGACAGGAAATCGCCCGTGCCATGGGTCGAGGCGATCACCGCGAGATAGACGGGAAACGCCACCACGATCACGCCGAGGATCAGCACGAGATGGGCCAGGAAGGTGAGAAAGGGCCTGTTTTCGACCATGTCGGGGACCTCAGTATTCTACGCGGCGTTCGATCCAGCGGAACTGGATCACGGTCAGGACGACGACGATCGCCATGAGAACGACCGACTGGGCCGCGGATGAGCCGAGATTGAGCCCGATGAATCCGTCCTCGAAGACCTTGTAGACGAGAATATTGGTCGCCTGGGCCGGCCCTCCCTCCGTCGTTGCATGGATCACCGCGAAGGTGTCGAACATGGCATAGACGACGTTGACGACGACAAGAAAAAAGGTCGTTGGGGACAGGAGGGGAAAGACGATGGTGAAGAAGCGCTTCGCCGGACCCGCGCCATCGATGGCGGCGGCTTCGCGCAGGGACTGCGGAATGGCCTGAAGTCCTGCCAGGAAGAAGAGAAAATTGTAGGAGATCTGCTTCCACGTGGCGGCCAGGACCACGAGGATCATGGCATCGGTGCTGCTCAAACCGTGGTTCCAGTCGTAATTCAGGCCCTCGAGGATATAGGGCAGGATGCCGATGGTGGGGTTGAACATGAACCACCACAGCGTTCCGGCGATCGCCGGCGCGACGGCGTAGGGCCAGACAAGAAGCGTCGTATAGAACTGGGCGCTCCTGACCATCCGGTCCGCAGCCACCGCCAGAAGCAACGACAATCCGATCGAAAGAACCGCCACGCTGATCGAGAACACTGCCGTCACGGACAGTGAATTGAGATATCGCGGGTCGTGAAAAAGCTCGGTGTAATTGGCCAATCCCACGAACGTGGTTTTGAAACCGAAGGCGTCCTCGCGCAGGAAGGACTGCCGAAACGCCTGCCCCGCCGGCCAGAGAAAGAAGATGACGGTCACCGCCATCTGCGGCAGAAGCAGCAGGTAAGGCAACAGCCGGTTGTTGAAGATGACGCGCTTGGTCTGCATTGGGTGATCCGAAAAAGGGAAGGAAAGCCCGCGCTGTCGCGCGAGCTTCCGTTTTCGTGTCCGTGGATTGCCTCAGTTGGCGGCGGCGAAGTCGGCGATCAGCTTGTTGCCACGCTCGACGACGGCATCGAGGGCCTGCTGAGCGGTCTTCTTGCCGGCCAGCATTTCCTGGAATTCCTCGTCGATGACGGTACGGATCTGCACATAGTTGCCGAAGCGCAGGCCCTTGGAATTTTCCGTCGGGGCGTTGAGCGTCATCTGCTTGATCGCGACGTCAGAGCCCGGGTTCTTCTCATAGTAGCCCTGCGACTTGCCGAGGTCATAGGCGGCCTGCGTGATCGGCAGGTAGCCCGAATACTGATGCCAGTCGGCCTGCACCTTGGCGGACGACAGATAGGTGAAGAAATCGGCGACACCCTTGTACTGTTCTGCGTCATGACCCTTCAGCACCCAGAGGGTGGCGCCGCCGATGATCGAGTTCTGCGGTGCGCCCTGAACGTCAGAATAGTAGGGCAGCATGCCGAAACCGACCTGGAAGTCCTTGGCGTTGAGAAGCACGCCGGCGCGCGATGCCGACGAGTTCATGTACATGGCGCATTCCTGGCTGTAGAACTTCGGCGGAGCATCGTTACCGCCAGTCGGACCGCCATACTGGAAGATGCCGGCATCCTGCCACTTCTTCAGGTTATCCCAATGCTTGACTTGCACCGGGCCGTTGACGGTCAGCTTCGAGTCCATGCCGCCGAAGCCGTTCTGAAGCGTGCCGATCGGCTGATTGTGCCAGGCCGAAAGATTCTCGAGCTGTACCCAGGAGACCCAACCGGTCGTGAAGCCGCACTTGGCAGCGCCTGATTCCATGATCTTCTTGGAGAAGGCTTCGACTTCTTCCCAGGTCTTCGGAGCGGTCTCGGGATCGAGGCCGGCCTTCTTGAAGACGTCCTTGTTGTAATAGAAGATCGGGGTGGACGAGTTGAAGGGCAACGACAGCATGTTGCCTTCAGTGTCGGAATAGTAGCCGACGACGGCCGGCAGGTATTCCTTGGGATCGAACTTGGCGCCGGCGTCCTTCATCAGTTCATAGACCGGATAGACGGCGCCCTTGGCGGCCATCATCGTGCCGGTGCCGACTTCGAAGACCTGGACGATATCGGGCTGTTCGCCAGCGCGGAAGGCGGCGATCGCTGCCGTCATGGTTTCCGGATAGGTACCCTTGAAGGTCGGAACGACCTTGTATTTGTCCTGCGAGGCATTGTAGCCCGCAACGATCTCTTCGAGCTTGGCGCCAAGCTCGCCGCCCATGGCGTGCCACCAGCTGATTTCGGTCGCGGCGAGCGACGTCGTCGCCGACAATCCGAGGGTCAAGGCTGCAATTGAAAATTTAGTAAACATGGATGATCCTCTCCTTTGATTTTTAGGATGAGGATTGCATTAGTCAGTTTATATGACAAGCTCTTGACGCTTTCATGTCGCCAATATTACACATCAAAGCGCTTTAATCGCGACTTGACGGAGGCATCATCCGAACCGTCAGAAGGCGTCCCGATAGTGTTTCGGCCACCGTCCGGGGACAACCGTAACGATATCATAGCGAAGCGAAATCCGCGCCGCGTCGGCCTGCCGCGACAGCCAGATATCGCTCGCCGCCCTGATCCGCTTCTGCGCGGAATACCCCACCGCATCCAGGGCATCGCCTTCAAACCGGCGGGCCTTGACCTCGATGAAGGCGGCAAGATCGCCCTTGCGCGCGACGATGTCGATCTCGCCGACTCGCGTCCGGTAACGAAGCGCAACAATTCTATAGCCCTTGAGCATGAGATGGAGCGCCGCCAGATACTCGGAAATGCGCCCCCGGCGCTCGGCCTTCAGACGCCGCGCATCCGGTTTTCGCATATCCGGCCGCCCGGATTTCATGCGCCGTCCTTGAGCTCGAGAATGCGCTGATAAAGGTCCTTGCGGGGAAGTCCGGTCTGCCTCGCCGCCTCCGTCGCCGCTTTGGCCGCCGGCAAGTTTGCGGCCAATTGCGAAAGCAGCGCATCGACCTCGCCTTGTTCGGGGGCTTCCGGCGCAGCCGGAGGGCCGATCACCAGCACGATCTCGCCCTTCACGACGCGGTCACCTGCATAGTATTGCGCCAAGTCCGCAAGCGTGCCGCGGCGAAACTCCTCGAAAGTCTTGGTCAGTTCCCGGCAGACAGAAGCCGCACGCGCGGGCCCGAGCACCTCGGCGGCGGCGGCAAGTGTCGCGCCGATCCGGTGGGGGGATTCAAAGAACAGAAGCGTCGCCGGCACAGTGCGCAATTCCGCAAGCCGGTCGCGCCGCGCCTTGTCTTTCGCGGGCAGGAAGCCGGCGAAGAAAAAGGCGTCGTTCGGCAAGCCCGAGCCGACAAGGGCGGCGAGCGGAGCCGACGGGCCGGGGATCGGCACGACCCGATGACCGGCCTCTATGGCCAATTGCCCGAGGCGATAGCCGGGATCGGAGACCAGCGGCGTGCCCGCATCGGAAACCAGCGCCACGGATTTGCCCACATCGAGCGCCGCCATCAGTTTCGGCCCCGCCTCGTCGGCGTTGTGCTCATGATAGGCATAGGGCCTGTTCTGGATACCGTAGCGATCGAGTAGGACGCGTGTCACGCGCGTATCCTCGCAGGCCAGCACATCCGCACCGGCAAGCGTTTCCAGGGCGCGCAAGGTTATGTCGCCGAGATTGCCGATCGGCGTTGCGACCAGATAGAGCGCGGGTTCGAGCGGGCGGGCCGCGATCGGCATGTCGTTCAGGCGATAGGTTCTGGAGGTTCCCGCCCCGTCCTTCTTGCTCTCTGTCACCTTGGCCCGTCTCTGAAATGATTGAAGAGGCCCTTTATGGTTTACTGCCTGCGTTTGGGCAAGGGCGGTGCTTGCGGTGCCCGCAATGGCGGAACGGTCCAAAATGGAGCGGAGATACGCTGCTTGCCTCTTGCATTTGATTGGCTTTTGCTGCCATTTTGCCCGTCCACATCATCCGGCCGGACACTGGCCGGGAGCATTGCGGCCATCCCCGAACTGCGGATGGCGACAGGTCGAAAGCGGTAGAGTCCATGCGTATTACTCTTGAACGGTCCAACCTTCTCAAATCGCTGAACCATGTGCATCGCGTGGTCGAGCGGCGCAACACGATACCGATCCTGTCCAACGTCCTGCTGCGCGCCGAAGGCGCGAGCCTGGCGATGAAGGCGACCGACCTCGATCTCGAGATCACCGAGGCGGCGCCGGCCATGGTCGAACAGGCCGGCGCGACGACGGTTCCGGCGCACCTGCTCTACGAAATCGTGCGCAAACTGCCGGACGGCTCGGAAGTGCTACTCGCCACGAATCCGGACGGCTCTTCGATGACGGTCGCTTCCGGCCGCTCGAAATTCTCGTTGCAGTGCCTTTCGGAGTCGGATTTCCCGGATCTGACCGCGGGCATCTTCAGCCACTCCTTCCGCCTGAAGGCGACCGACCTCAAGATGCTGATCGACCGGACGCAATTCGCGATCTCGACCGAGGAAACCCGCTATTATCTGAACGGCATCTTCCTGCACACCATAGAAAGCGATGGCGCGCTGAAGCTACGTGCGGTCGCGACCGACGGACACCGTCTGGCGCGCGCCGATGTCGACGCGCCCGCGGGCTCCGAGGGCATGCCCGGCATCATCATTCCGCGCAAGACGGTTGGCGAGTTGCAGAAACTGGTCGACAATCCGGATCTTGTCGTCACCATCGAGGTCTCGGACGCCAAGATCCGTTTTACAATCGGCTCGATCGTCATGACCTCCAAGCTGATCGACGGAACGTTCCCCGACTACCAGCGCGTCATCCCGCAAGCCAACGACAAGGAAATGCGGGTCGATTGCCAGACCTTCGCGCAGGCGGTGGACCGCGTTTCGACGATCTCTTCCGAGCGTGGCCGCGCCGTGAAGCTTGCGCTTTCCGACGGCCACCTGATGCTGACCGTCAACAATCCGGATTCCGGCAGTGCGACGGAAGAAGTGGCGGTCGGCTACGAAAGCGACGCGATGGAAATCGGCTTCAATGCCAAATACCTCCTCGACATCACGGCGCAGCTGTCGGGCGATGACGCGATCTTCCTGCTTGCCGATGCCGGATCTCCGACGCTCATCCGCGACACGGCCGGCGACGACGCGCTCTACGTGTTGATGCCGATGCGGGTCTGAAGCCAACTTTCGTTGGATTTCTGCTCCATTAGCGCCATTCTGCCTTGTTTTTGCGACAAAGGCGCGCAACATGTCGGTTGCGCGCATAGACGCGCATGCGGTCTTGAGTGGGGATTAGGCCATGGTACGGCGCTTGAAGGAACGGTTTGAAAAGAAGTTCGATGAGGAAATCCGCTTCTTCAAGGGCATGATGCAGGGTCCGAAGCAGGTCGGCGCCATCGTGCCTACGTCCTCGGTGACGGCAAAGAAAATGGCGAGCGTCATCAATCCACAGTCGGGCCTCCCGGTCCTCGAACTGGGCCCCGGCACCGGAGTAATCACCAAGGCGATCCTTGCGCGCGGCGTCCCGGCCGAAAAACTGGTTTCGATCGAGTATTCCGAGGATTTCTACCAGCACCTCAAGCTCACCTATCCCGGCGTCAACTTCATCCACGGCGATGCATTCGACCTGGCGCGGACGCTCGGTCCGCTGGCCGGCCAGACATTCGACTCGGTCATCTCCGCCGTCCCGCTCCTCAATTTTCCAATGACGGACCGCATCCGGCTGCTCGAAGCCCTGCTCGACCGGCTGCCGCCGGGGCGCCCCGTCGTGCAGATCTCCTACGGGCCGGTCTCGCCGATCATTGCAAAGCCGGACAGCTACCATATCCAGCACTTCGATTTCATCGTGCGCAATATCCCGCCGGCGCAGCTGTGGATCTATCGCCGCGGCTGATCCCCAGCGGCAATCTCTTTGCTTTGTCTCTTGCGGACCTGTCCGTCTCATGCGACTGGACGCCAATCGAAAACTGGCAGGGAGTGGACCCGTGAATATGCGCGAGCGCCTCATCGTCGGGCTGGACGTTCCGACAGTCCGGGAAGCGGAAACCATCGTCGATACGCTTGGTGACGACATCCTCTTCTACAAGATCGGCTATCAGCTGGCCTTTGCCGGGGGCCTTGAATTCGCCCGCGATCTTGCGCAGGACGGCAAGAAGATCTTCCTCGACATGAAGCTTCTCGACATCGACAATACGGTGGCTTCCGGCGTCGAGAACATCGCCAGGATGGGCATGTCGATGCTGACGCTCCATGCCTATCCGAAAGCCATGCGGGCGGCCGTCGAAGCGGCGAAGGGCTCGGGCCTCTGCCTGCTCGGCGTCACCGTGCTGACCTCGATGGACGAGCAGGACCTGACCGACGCCGGATATGAATACGATCCGCACACACTGGTACTGCGGCGGGCGGAACAGGCGCGCGCCGCCGGCATGGGCGGCATCGTCTGCTCCGCGGAAGAAGCGAAAGCCGTACGGTCCATAATCGGTCCGGACATGGCGCTCGTGACGCCAGGAATCCGCCCCGCAGGCTCGGACAAGGGCGACCAGAAGCGGGTGATGACGCCTGCGGATGCGCTGAAGGCGGGGTCGAGCCATCTCGTCGTGGCCCGGCCGATCGTTAAGGCGCCGGACCCGAAGGCGGCCGCAAGGGCGATCCTCGCAGAGATGTCGGCTGCGGCACAGGCTTGACCCTTTCACGAAATTGCTGAATGAAACGCTCACAACATTAAAAGGGTGAGGTGAACACATGGCCAAGGGCTACTGGATCGCGCGCGTGGATATTCGTGACACCGAGCGTTACAAGGATTATGTTTCGGCGGCAAAGGTTGCCTTCGAGAAATACGGCGCGACCTTCCTCGCCCGCGGCGGTCCGTTCACGGAGCTCGAGGGCAAGGCCCGCGCCCGCAATGTGATTATCGAGTTCCCTTCGCACCAGGCCGCGGTCGATTGCTACAATTCGCCCGAATACCAGATCGCAGCGAAAATCCGCCAGGAAGTGGCGGATGCCGAAATGGTCGTCGTCGAAGGCGTCTGACTGCCCATCGGCAGTTCGTTCCATAGTGCGTGATGGCACTTCACCTTGCGGTGCTATTCGTCTAAAGACAGCTTGAAAGCCAACTGCCCAATTCTCTTCCAGGGAGCCCGTCATGACCTTGTCCAATCTTCCGCCGCTCGTAACCGTGTTTGGTGGATCGGGCTTCGTTGGCCGGCACGTCGTCAGGGCGCTGGCCCGGCGCGGCTACCGCATCCGCGTTGCCGTGCGCCGACCGGATCTTGCCGGCTTCCTGTTGCCGCTCGGCAATGTCGGGCAGATCTCCCTCGTGCAGGCCAATCTTCGCTACCGCGCATCGGTGGACAAGGCCGTGGAAGGCGCCGAACACGTCGTCAATTGCGTCGGCATCCTGTTTGAAAGCGGCCGAAACAGCTTCGACGCCGTGCAGGACTTCGGCGCGCGTGCCGTTGCCGAAGCCGCCCGGGCAACGGGCGCCGGCCTGACTCATATCTCCGCCATCGGCGCTGACGCGAAATCCCGTTCGAGCTATGCTTCCTCGAAGGGCAAGGCGGAAGCCGCCATCCACTCCATCAAGCCCGATGCCGTCATCCTGCGGCCCTCGATCATATTCGGCCCCGAGGACGGCTTCTTCAACAAGTTTGCCGGGATGGCGCGGATGCTGCCCTTCCTGCCGCTGATCGGCGGCGGCAAGACGAAGTTCCAGCCGGTCTACGTCGAGGACGTGGCCGAAGCGGTCGCCCGTTCGGTGGACGGCAAGCTCGATGCCGGCAAGATCTATGAGCTCGGCGGCCGCGAGATCCTGAGCTTCCGCGAATGTCTGGAAACCATGCTCAAGGTGGTCGAGCGCCGGCGCGCTTTCGTTCCGATGCCGTTCTACATTGCGTCCCTCATCGGCAGTGTCGCATCGGCGATCCCCTTCGTGGCACCGCCACTGACCAGCGACCAGGTAAAGCTTCTGAAAACCGACAATGTCGTTTCCGGGCAGGCAATGGCCGAAGGCCGCACCCTCGAGGCCATGGGCATCGCCCCGGTCACGCTGGAATCCGTCCTGCCGACCTACCTCGTCCAGTACCGCCCCCACGGGCAGTTTACCGGGTCGGGGAAAGCCGCCTGACGACCGCGACTGGAACCCTTTGGGTGTTCCGGCGTTGCACAAATGACGCAGCGGAGAAATAGCTGCGTTAACCGCCGGTTCAGCAAGATCTTCTATTGATGTGGAGATTGGCAATGGGTACAGAGTGCACCGCGTTCGGGAGCGCCTTGCTGCGGCACTGACGGAAATGCATACCATCGTTCTGAGAGGCAGTTTTATGGGTAAGTCTATCGCACTCTTTTTTGCGTGTGCGGCACTGGTCATCATGGCAGGCTCGTTCATGGCCCCCTCCACCGTTGCCGCCGGCAAGGGTAACTGCGCGCCGGCCTATGGGGTCGATCCGTGCAGCACGGGTTCGGTCTCCCTCGCGGACTGACATGCGCAGGCCTGGCGGGCGCTCGCGTCGCCCGCCCGTTGATTTCCGCTTCCTTCAGAATCCCAGGGTCAGCGCCAGCAGACCAAGCCCCCCAACAGCAATGCGCCACCAGGCGAACAGGGCGTAACCGCGCTTCGACACATAGTCGAGCAGGGCCCTGACGACGAGCACCGCCGAAATGAAGGCCGCGATGAAGCCGATCGCTATGAGCGCACCATCGTCGAAATTCAGCGCTGCGCGGTTCTTGTAGAGATCGAGGGCAAAGGCCCCGACCATCGTCGGCATGGCAAGGAAGAATGAAAACTCTGCCGCCGAACGCTTGTCCGTTCCGAGCAGAAGCGCGCCGACGATCGTAGCTCCCGAACGCGAAACCCCGGGGATCATCGCGACGCACTGGCAAAGGCCGATCTTGAAGGCAAGCGGCAGCGGATACTCCATGACGTCGGTATATTTCGGCGTCAGCTTGACGCGATCGATCCACAAAAGGACAAATCCGCCGAGGATCAGCACGATGCACATGAGCGCCGGCGTCTCGAACAGGACCGACTTGATGAAGTCGTGCGCAAGCGCGCCGATCACCGCCGCCGGCAGGAAGGCGAGCAGGATCGAGATCACAAAATGCCGGCTCCGGGGGCTCGACGGAAGCGTGAGCGCGATCGACACCAGCTTGTAGGTATAGACGCTGAGGATGGCCAGGATGGCGCCGAGCTGGATCAAGACGGCGAAGGTGTTGCCGGGTGACTTGAAGCCGAGAAAATGCCCTGCAAGCAGAACATGGGCAGTGGAAGAAACCGGTATGAATTCCGTCAAGCCCTCTATCAGGCCGAGGAACAGCGCACTGATGATCGATTGGTCTTCCATGAAAAGTCCTTTGGAGGCAACGTGGTGATGGGGTTGATTCGCTTGTGTTGATGGGGCCAAGCACCTATAGCTTGGAAGCCGTGGTCATGGCCAGTCGCCCGAGTTGCGGCCGTAGCCTGCCGGCGTCCAAGTAGCAGAGAATACGGACAGCAATGCCAACATTGTATCATCATCCCATGTCGACTGCGTCCCGGTTCATCCGGCTGGTGCTTTCCGAATACGGCTTTCAGGCCGATCTAGAGGAAGAGCAGACCTGGGAAAAGCGCAGGGAATTCCTGACGCTCAATCCGGCGGGAACGCTACCGGTCTATGTTGACGACAATATGCGCGCGCTTTGCGGGGCGACGGTGATTTCGGAATTTCTCGACGAGACGCATGGCGTCCTCAAGCGCGACCGGCGGCTCCTCGCCGAAGATCCGTTCCAGCGCGCCGAGATCAGGCGGCTGACCGAGTGGTTCCTGCAGAAGATGGAACAGGACGTAACCCGCCCGCTGGTGCGCGAGCGCGTCCACAAGCTGCAAATTCCAAACGGCCTGGGTGGCGGCGCACCGGATTCCAAGGTCCTGCGCACGGCCCGCAGCAACATCCGTCAGCACATGAAGTATCTCACCTGGCTCTCTGGGTCGCGGCCATGGCTTGCAGGCGACCGCATGAGTTATGCCGACCTTGCTGCCGCAGCCGCCATATCCGTTCTCGACTACATGGGCGAGATCGATTGGGCGGAGGCGCCCGTCGCAAAAGAATGGTACCAGCGCCTGAAGTCGCGCCCTTCGTTCCGCCCGCTGCTTGCCGAACGTGTGCGCGGGCTGACGCCGGTTTCGCATTATGCGGATCTGGATTTCTGACGAGGAGCGGCCATGCCCGGAAAGCAGGCCGATGAAAAAGAGGGCCGGACACGCGCGCGCCTGACCGGCTTCATCCGCCAGGAGGCGGCGGCGCAGGGCTTCGAACTCTGTCGCATCACAAGTCCCGATGCGATACCGCAGGCACCTGCGCGTCTGTCCGCCTATCTCGATGCCGGCTATCACGGCACCATGACCTGGATGCGGGAGACGCAGGAGCGACGCGCCGATCCCAGGGTTCTTTGGGGCGAGGTGCGTTCCATCGTGTTGTTCGGCATGAACTACGGCCCCGATCGTGACCCGCGTTACCTCCAGGCCAAACCCGTCAGGGCCGCGATCTCCGTCTATGCCCGCAATCGCGACTATCACGACGTGATGAAAGGCCGGCTGAAGGAAATCGCCACGCGCTTTGCCGCGCGCGCCGGGGCGGACGTGAAGGTGTTCGTCGACACCGCGCCGGTGATGGAAAAGCCGCTGGCCGAAGCTGCCGGGCTGGGCTGGCAGGGAAAACACACCAACCTCGTCAGCCGCACCTATGGCTCCTGGCTCTTTCTCGGAAGCCTGTTCACCACGGCAGAGCTCGATTTCGACGCGGCCGAGACCGACCATTGCGGTTCGTGCCGCGCCTGCCTTGACTCCTGCCCGACCGACGCCTTTCCCGCACCCTACAGGATCGACGCACGGCGCTGCATTTCCTATCTCACCATCGAGCACAAGGGCACCATCGACCCTGCCCTCCGGCCGGCCTTCGGCAATCGGATATATGGCTGCGACGACTGCCTTGCGGCCTGCCCATGGAACAAGTTTGCCGAAACCGCGCGGGAGATGAAACTGAGGGCCCGGGACGATCTGCGCGAGCCGGATATCGCCTTTCTGCTCACGCTTGACGATCCCGCCTTCCGCTCCTTCTTCGCCGGTTCGCCCGTCAAGAGGATCGGGCGCGCTCGTTTCGTGCGCAACGTGCTGATCGCAGCCGGAAACTCGGGCCTGCCGGACCTGATCGGGCCATGCACGCACCTTCTTCGCGACGAAGCAGCGGAGGTTCGCGGCATGGCCGCCTGGGCCCTGTCCCGGCTTATGGAGCCCGATGCCTTCGCCCGGCTGCGCGACGCCAATCGCCCGCTTGAAACCGATCCGGACGCGCTGTCGGAATGGGACCGATGAGGACAACACGATGCGAATGATGATTTTCGGCGCCGGCTATTCCGGCAAGGCGATCGGCAGTCTCGTCGCCAGCCAGGGACACACGGTCGCCGGTACGACGCGCAGCGCGGAGAAGATGCCGGCATTGGCAACGTCCGGGCTACGCCCTTATGTCTTCGACGGCGCGTCGATTTCACCTGACCTGTCAGCCGAATTGCGGACCGTCACCCATCTGGTGCAGTCGATCGCGCCCGGACGCGAGGGAGATCCGCTGGTCCGGATTCTCGGCGCGGATCTCAGACGCCTAATGCCCTCGCTCGAATGGATCGGCTACCTCTCGACCGTCGGGGTCTATGGCGACCATGGCGGCGCCTGGGTTGACGAGAATACGCCGTGCAAACCCGTTTCGGCCAGATCCATGGAACGGCTGGAGGCGGAGGATGCCTGGCGCGCGCGCGCGCGAACAGACGGCATCCCGCTCGCCATCCTCAGGCTCTCGGGCATCTATGGTCCGGGACGAAACGCCTTTGTCAATCTTGCCAATGGTACGGCGCGGCGCCTCATCAAGAAGGACCAGGTATTCAACCGCATTCGCGTCGAGGACATCGCCGCCGCCACCCTCCTGTTGGCCGAGACCCGCTCAGCCGGCATCTTCAACGTCACCGACGACGAGCCCTGCCCGCCGCAGGACGTCATTGCCGAAGCCGCGAGCCTCATGGGGGTCGCCCCGCCGCCGGAACAGGATTTCGAAACGGCGGAACTCTCGCCTATGGCGCGCTCCTTCTACGGCGAGAACAAGAGGGTCTCGAACGGGCATATCAAGGCGCGCGGGTTTCGGTTCCTCTATCCGGACTACCGCGTTTCCCTTGCGCAGCTCTGGGAGAGCGGCCAGTGGAACAAATGAGCCGTTCCCGCATTTAGGTGCATCGGCGCCGCGCGAACGGCGCCGAACGGTCACGATGCCTCGAAATCTCCGCATTTTGGGCAGCGAATATGGCGGCGTGCAAAAATTTTCCAAGAAAATTTTCGTGAACACCTCAAACAGGCCTCTAACTGGAATTCCATTCCATCTTTCTGGCTGTTTTCAAACGACTTTTCTCCGATCAGAGCAAAATCCCATTCACTCACACGGAGCGGCCGTCATCACGAATATTACAATGCGTAACATTACGTGATAACAACGAGGCACGTTTTTGCCATTTTTCCCTCCGCCTAAGCGTAGTCACGCAATTTCTGGCTACCTTCAACGCATAGGGAAATCTACATTGAAGAATATCCGGCGCTCTATTGTCACTGTTGCAGCTATATCCGCCCTTGCTGTTCTCGCTCCGCTTGAGGCCTCGGCAAAATCTTCATGCGGTGGCGCATCCTGGTATGCGCTTCACTCCAAGACAGCTTCGGGTGAACGCATGAACCCCTCGCTCCTCACCGCCGCTCACAAGTCGCTGCGCTTCGGGACCAAACTCAAGGTCACGAACCGCCGCAACGGCAAGAGCGTTGTCGTTCGCGTCAACGACCGTGGACCCTTCATCCGTGGTCGTGTCCTCGATCTTTCCAAGGGTGCGGCCCAGAACATCGGCATGATCAATTCCGGCACGGCGCACGTGTGCTACGAGATCATCAGCTGACCATCTGCGTCACGCACGCCTTCATGGTGCCTCTGGCAGTTTAGTCGCTTGCTCTTGCCGCGGTAAGCCGTTACCACGCAGCCTTCTGTTCTAGGAGAGACGACATGCGTTTGGGCGGCCGCCTTGCCGGCGCGATCGAGGTTCTGGATGACATTGAGACCCGCCGCAGGCCGGTCGCGGACGCCCTGAAGGATTGGGGGCTGTCGCACCGCTTCGCGGGATCGGGCGATCGCGCCGCAATCGGCAACATCGTCTACGATGCCCTGCGCATGAAACTCTCCCATGCCTGGATCATGGACGATGACAGCGCGTCCGCGCTCGCCCATGCCGTCCTGCTTCGCCAGTGGCACTTCACGATCGAGACGCTTGCAGCCGCTCTGGAGGGTGACAATTTCGCACCGCCGCCATTGACGCCGTCGCAACTGTCGGCTTTTGGCAGCCGCCACATCGAAGACGCGCCCTTGAACGTCCAGGGCGACATCCCCGACTGGGTACAACCCTCATTGGAGACAGCATTCGGCGAAGGCTGGCTATCGGAGGCCCAGGCCCTTGCCAGGCGCCCCACGCTCGATCTGCGCGTCAATACACTGAAGGCAACCCGGGAAAAGGTCCTGAAGGCACTGGAGCGCACCGGCGCGCAGGCCGCCGGGATTGCGCGCCATGGCATCCGCATTGCCCCCGGCGAGGGTCCATCCCGGCTGCCGAACGTCACGGCCGAATTGTCGTTCCAGAAGGGCTGGTTCGAAGTCCAGGACGAGGGGTCCCAGATCGTTGCCGATCTCGTCGACCCCCGCGATGGCGATCAGGTGCTGGACTTTTGCGCGGGCGGAGGCGGCAAGACGCTAGCCATGGCGGCCGCCATGCACAACAAGGGTCAGGTGCACGCCTACGACGCCGACCGCAAGCGTCTCGCCCCCATCATCGAGCGGCTGAAACGGGCTGGAACCCATAATGTCCAGGTTCATGACGCCGTCTCCGGCATTGCCGTCATGCGCGGCCGTTTCGATCGCGTGCTCGTCGACGCGCCCTGCACCGGAACCGGTACCTGGCGCCGCCGGCCCGACACCAAATGGCGATTGACCCCGCGCAATCTCGAAGAGCGCGTCAGCCAGCAGCGCGAGGCGCTGGCAGAGGCCGCAAGCTATGTGCGTCCGGGCGGAGAACTCGTCTATGTCACCTGTTCCCTGCTGCCGGAGGAAAACGATGCCCAGGTGGAGGCTTTCTGCACCGCCCATGGCGAGTTCGAGATCGTCCCGGCGCTGGAGACCTGGAACAGGCTTTTCGGCACGGCAAGCACACAGCCGCGCTCCAACGGACGGACGATCACCTTGAGCCCGGCCGCCACGGATACGGACGGATTCTTCTTTTGCCGCATGCAGCGCAGGCCGTGATCAGGCAGGGAAAGGCCTGAAAAAAGCAACGCGGAATCGCAGAAAGTTATTCTAGACTATTTGACACCAGTTTAATTTTCATCCAAGAGGGACGGGTTCGTTTCACGCAATGGCGCTCATGCGTCAAAGGAGAGACCATGATCCGCAAATCCGTTTTGGGCGCCAGTTTGGCGCTCCTGGTTGCCTCGGCAACCTTCGCGACCTGCCCGGCCGTCGCCGCGCCTGATCAGGCGGCTGTGCTGAAGCATTATGCGGCCATGGCCCAGGCGAAATACGAGGATTCACTGGCGACGGCCAAGGCTCTGGACAGCGCCATTGCTGCGCTCATCGCCAGCCCTAGCGAGGAGACCCTGAATAGCGCGCGGGCCGCCTGGATCAGGGCGCGCGTTCCCTACCAGCAATCGGAAGTCTATCGTTTCGGCAACGCCGTCGTCGACGACTGGGAAGGCAAGGTCAATGCGTGGCCGCTCGACGAGGGCCTGATCGACTATGTCGACGCCTCCTATGGAACAGAGAGTGACGGGAACACGCTCTATGTCGCCAATGTCATCGCCAACCCGAAGCTGAAAATCAACGGCAAGGAGGTCGACGCGACCAACCTCACGCCGGATTTCCTGTCCGGGACATTGCATGAAGCCGGCGAAATCGAAGCCAATGTCGCGACCGGATATCACGCAATCGAATTCCTGCTCTGGGGCCAGGATCTGAACGGCACCGGACCGGGGGCCGGCAATCGCCTCCATACCGATTTCGACACGAAGAATTGCACCGGCGGCAATTGCGACCGCCGCGCCGCCTATCTGAAGGCCGCCTCGGCGCTTCTCGTATCCGACCTCGAGGAAATGGTCGGGGCATGGCAACCCGACGGCGAAGCCACGAAGGCGGTCGAAGCCGATCCGAAGGCCGGCATTTCGAAGATCCTGACGGGAATGGGCTCGCTCTCCTACGGGGAACTCGCCGGCGAACGCATGAAGCTCGGTGTCCTGCTGCATGATCCGGAAGAAGAGCACGACTGCTTCTCCGACAACACCCATGCCTCCCATCTCAATGATGCGATCGGCATCGTGTCTGCCTATACCGGCGAATATGTCCGCGCCGACGGCACGAAGATGACCGGCCCGTCGCTTTCCGAACTGGTCGCCGCCAGGGACGCCGCTCTCGATGCCGAGATGAAGGCCAAGCTCAACAGGACGCTCGACGCCATGAACGCCATGGCCGAGCGCGCCGAAACTGTCGAGGCCTATGACCAGATGATCGGCGAGGGGAATGCGGAGGGCAACGCCACCGTGCAGGCGGCCATCGACGGGCTCATCGACCAGACCAGGACCATCGAACGCGTCATTGCGTCGCTTGATCTGGGCGGGATCGAGCTTGAAGGCTCCGATAGCCTCGATAATCCCAACGCCGTGTTCCAATAAGAAAAGGCGGGCCACCGGTTCCGCCGTGGCCCGGATTCCACCGATGACAGGCCTGATCTTCCGTCACAGCAGAATACTGCTCCTGACCGTATTCTCCTCCCTCGCCGGCCTGCCTGCGGTGAACGCCGGGGATCTGCCGGCGGAGAGGACCGATCTTTCGCCGAAGGATGCCAAAAGGGTCGAGCGGGTCGTCAGGCCGACCGCCGACTTCTCCAAAGCCGAGCCGTTCGAGCCGATGCAGGGCGGTGCTGCGACCTCGAGCTATCCGGTCAATGCCGATTCCTTTTCGCATTTCTCGTCGAACCTCACCTTTGCCGAGGAGGAGGAATTCAAGCTCGGCAATGCGCTGTTTCGAAAATTCTGGGTGTCGTCGCCCTCATCGACGCAGGCTTCCGACGGCCTCGGCCCGCTATTCAATGCGAGGGCATGCCAGAGCTGCCACCTGAAGGATGGCCGCGGGCATCCGCCGGAAGGCAACACGGACGCGACTTCGATGTTCCTCCGGCTTGCCCGGCCGGCACGTGACGACGCGGAACGTCAGATGATCGCCGATCTCAAGGCACTGAACTTTCCCGATCCCGTCTATGGCGAACAACTGCAGGACATGGCCGTGCCCGGCCTTGCGGCCGAAGGGCGGATGAAGATCACCTATACCGAGGAGGCCGTGATGCTTGCCGGAGGGGAGAAGGCCTCCCTGCGCCGGCCCCGCTATGAGATCGGCGATCTGCAATATGGTCAGCTTGATCCCGGAACGACGCTCTCGCCACGCATCGCCAATCCCATGATCGGCATGGGGCTGATCCAGGCGATCGCGGATGCCGATATTCGCGGCAAGGCCGACCCGGAAGATGCCGATGGCGACGGGATTTCCGGACGCGCGGCGCGCGCCCGCGATCACCGGACCGGCGAACTGAAGCTTGGCCGCTTCGGCTGGAAGGCCCAGAACGCTTCGGTCCGCGACCAGAGTTCGGGCGCCTTTGCCGGCGACATCGGCATCTCGACACCCGACGCCCAAAGACACTGGGGCGACTGCACGCAGGCGCAGGGCAAGTGCCGCGACATGCAGCATGGCGTGCAAAAGAGGCTCGGCGATACGGAAGCGCCCGATCCGGTGCTCGACCTCGTGACCTTCTACTCGGAAAACCTGGCGCCTCCGAAGCGCCGCGACGTCGAGGATGTCACAGTGCTCAAGGGCAAGTCGCTTTTCTACAATTCCGGCTGTATCGCCTGCCATACGCCGAAATACGTGACGAGCCGCAAAGCCGGGAACAAGGCACACCGCTTCCAGCTGATCTGGCCATATTCCGATTTCCTGCTGCACGACATGGGCGAGGGTCTGGCCGACGGCCAGCAGGTCGGCGATGCCGATGGCCGCGAATGGCGAACGCCGCCGCTTTGGGGCATCGGGCTGACCGACGATGTCAATGGTCACACCTTCTTTCTCCACGACGGCAGGGCGCGCAATCTGACCGAGGCCATCCTCTGGCATGGAGGAGAAGCCGAACAGGCCCGAAACACCTTCGCCGCAATGGCGCCCGACGAACGGCGAGCACTGATCACGTTCCTGGAGTCACTGTGATGCGGATTGCCCTTTCCTTGATCGCCTCGCTCTGCCTGGCTTTCCCGGCCGTGGCGCAGGACCGCAGTGCCGAAATCATCCCGATGGTCATGGAAAAGGCGGTGGATGATTTCATCCGCCCCGGCTACCGCCATTTCCGGCAAACAGCCGACGATCTCCAGACATCGATGCGGGCGCTTTGCGCAGAACCCTCCGCCGGCAACCTGAAGTCGGCCCGCACGGCCTTCGGCCAGACGGTTTCGGCGTGGTCGCGGATCGAGATCGTCCGGGTCGGACCCGTGATCGAAGACAACCGCTTCGAACGCATTCTCTTCTACCCCGACCGCAAGGGCACGGGCCTGAAGCAGGTGCAGGCGATCCTCGCAACACCGGATGAAAGCGCGGCCGCGGTCGAGACCCTTATGGACAAGAGCGTCGCGATGCAGGGGCTCGGTGCGCTGGAGTTCGTGCTCTTCGGTACCGGATCGGATATCCTGGCAAATGAAAGAAGCGGCTTTCGCTGTCGCTACGGCGCGGCGATTGCCGGCAATCTCCTGCGGCTCGGCGGTGAGCTTGCCGCCGAATGGGACAAGCCTGGCGGCATACAAGCAGCCTGGAAGCAACCCGGCCCGGACAATCCGGTTTTTCGCGACGGACGCGAGGCGATCACCGCCCTGCTCGGCATCCTCGTTCACGGCGCCGAGGCCATTCGCGACCATCGGATCGAGACCTTCTACAAGGGCAAGGACAGCAAGGCCTTCCCGCGCCAGGCGATCTATTGGCGTTCCGGCAATACCTGGAACTCGATCCACGGCAATCTCGAAGGCCTTCGCTCCCTGCTCGACCGGTCGGACATGGTTGCCCTGCTTGACGGGAATTCCCGTTCGGTCATCGCCTCCATCGATTTCGTCACCAGGTCCCTGATCCGAATGACCGAAGACATGAACCCGGATATCGAGGCGGCCGTCGCCGATGAAGCGGAGCGCGCCAGGCTCGATTTCCTGCTGCTCAACAGCAAGGACCTGATCATGCGGCTGAGCGACGAATTCGGCGGCGCAATCGGACTTGGGGCGGGCTTCTCCTTCTCGGACGGGGATTGACGATGACGCGGAGCGTGCTGATCGACAGGCGCGTGTTCGTCAAGGCGGCGGGTTCGGCCTTCCTCGCCGCGCTTGCGCCGCGCGGAGCTCTCGCGCTCGAACGCGCCGGCGCCGTCTTCGCATCCGGCTATCGCGCTCCCGATGGCTCCTTCGGTCTCGCCCTTCTCAGCGAACGCGGAGAACGCGTTGCCGGCATCGACCTTCCGGGGCGTATTCACGGCCTTGGCTTCTGCCCTGCCACCGGCAAGACCGTCGCCTTCGCCCGCCGGCCGGGAACCTTTGCAGTCGTCTTCGACGCCAGGGGGACTTCGCAACCCGTTATCCTCACCTCGGGCGAGAACCGGCACTTCTTCGGCCATGGGCATTTTTCGCCGGACGGACGACTGCTCTATGCCAGCGAGAACGACTTCGACAACAACCGCGGCGTGATCGGACTTTACGATGCCCGTGACGGATTTCGCAGGATCTGCGAGTTTCCGGCCCATGGCATCGGCACCCATGACATGACGGTCAGCGATGACGGACGCCTGCTGATCATCGCCAATGGCGGCATCGCCACCCATCCGGATTTCGGCCGCACCAAGCTCAACCTCGGCCATATGGAGCCCTCGCTGGTGATCGCCGATGCCACGACCGGCGTGCTGATCGAGAAACACGTGCTTCCCCCGTCGCTACGCCAGCTCTCGACCCGGCATCTCGCGATCGGCAAAAACGGCCGCGTGTGGTTCGCCTGCCAGTACGAAGGAGCGCGCAACGACCTGCCGCCGCTGATCGGACATTTCGGCAAGGGTGAGGACATATCCTTCGTCGGGCTGCCGGAAGACACCACCATCGGCCTTGCCAATTACGTGGGCGCGATTGCCATCAACCGGCAGGAGGGACTTGTCGGCGTCACCTCGCCCAGGGGCGGGCTCGCCGTCACGCTGGATGCGAAGACCGGCAAGGTGGTCCATGAGCAGCGCATTGCGGACGCCGCCGGCATCGCACCCGGCGCAGGGGGCTTTGCCGTTTCCTCCTATGGCGGGCGTTTCGCGGCCACGCAAAGCCCCGTCGCATGGGACCAGCACATTGTTCGCCTTGCCCTTGGCAGATGACACGCGCGCGCTATCTCTTCTCCATGCGAAAGATCCTGACCCATATCGTGTTCATTGCGCTCGTCGTCGGGCTCGGCATCATTTCCGGGCTCTCCAACATGCCGGGCGACTGGTATCAATCGCCACAAAAGCCGTTCTTCAACCCGCCAGGCTGGGTCTTCGCGCCGGTCTGGACCGTGCTCTACATCCTGATCGGCATCGCCGGAGCCCGGATCTGGGACAAGGCGCCGGCTTCTTCGGCCATGCAATTGTGGTTCGGCCAGATGATTTTCAATTTTCTCTGGTCGCCCGCGTTTTTCGGTCTCCAGAGCCCGACCATGGGCCTCCTGGTGATCGTGCCGCTTCTCGGGCTGATCCTCGCCTTCATCTGGCAAGCCAACCCGGTCGATCGGCCCGCGAGCCTTCTGTTCCTGCCCTATGCGGCATGGGTCGGTTTCGCCACGTTGCTCAATGCATCTCTCGTTCTTCTCAACTGATTTATCCATTCGTTCCGCTTGCGTGCTGAATGAGAGCATGCCAATTTCGCGGCTGCGAGAGGGCCTGTAATAATGAGCGATATCAACAGCGGAGACGTCCGCGAGCGTATCAGGGAGAGCTTTGCGCGCCAGGGCGCCATGCACACGCTCGGCGCGGAACTCACCAGCGTCAGCCAGGGCGTCGTCGAAATCGAAATGCCCTTCGACGAGAAGTTGACGCAGCAGCATGGCATCCTGCATGCCGGCGTGATTTCGGCCGCGCTCGATACCGCCTGCACCTATAGTGGCTATACGATGATCAGGCCGGACGTCTCGCTGTTGACGATCGAATTCAAGGTCAACCTGATGTCGCCCGGCAAGGGTGAGCGTTTCCTGTTTCGGGGCGAGATCACAAAACCCGGCACCACCATCATCGTGGCCGACGGACGCGGCTACGCCATCGGCGACGGCCCGGCCAAATTGATCGCCTCGATGACCAGCACCATGATGGTCGTGCGCGGCCGCGAAGGAATATCCGGGTGAAATTCGAACTCAAATCCGTCTCCGGAAAATCCATCCTGTTCGTCATGGCGGTCGATGCGGAATACGGTCCGTTTCTGCGGTCGCGCATCACCCCGCTGATGACCGGCGTCGGTCCGGTCGAGGCCGCCGTGACGCTGACGCGCGCGGTCTCCGCGCTTGAGGCCGGCGGCAAGATGCCGGATCTTGTCGTCTCGCTCGGCTCGGCGGGCTCGAACCGGCTGGAGCAGACGGGAATCTACCAGGTCGCTTCGGTCTCCTACCGCGACATGGACGCCTCGCCGCTCGGTTTCGAGAAGGGGCGAACGCCGTTTCTGGACCTGCCTGCGGTTATCGAACTACCGCTGCGCATTCCGGGCATTCCGGAGGCAAGCCTTTCGACCGGCGCCAACATCGTTTCCGGCACCGCCTATCATTCGATCGACGCCGACATGGTCGATATGGAGACTTTTGCGGTGTTCCGCGTCTGCGACGCCTACAAGCTGCCGCTGATCGGGCTTCGCGGTATTTCCGACGGCAAGGGCGAGCTTCGGCACGTCGGCGACTGGACGGAATATCTGCATGTCATCGACCAGAGGCTCTCGGCAGCCGTGGACGACCTGTTCGGCGCGCTGGAAGACGGCATATTCTGGTTCTAGGGCCGGACGTCGACGCGAAAATTTCGCGTTCCGGGGCAATTCTGAGATTGCCAGAACGGGCGGTTTTCTTTAAAGGCTCGACATGACCCAGACAGCCCATCCCGACAGTGTCCTCATCATCGATTTCGGCAGCCAGGTAACGCAGCTGATCGCCCGGCGCGTTCGCGAGGCAGGCGTCTATTGCGAGATCGTTCCCTTCCAGTCCGCCGAAAGCGCCTTTTCCCGGCTGAAGCCCAAGGCTGTCATCCTCTCGGGAAGCCCCGCGTCGACCCTCGAGGAAGGAAGCCCGCGCGCGCCACAGATCATTTTCGACAGCGGCGTGCCGGTCTTCGGCATCTGCTACGGCCAGCAGACCATGTGCATGCAGCTCGGCGGCAAGGTCGAGGGCGGACATCACCGCGAGTTCGGCCGCGCCTTCCTCGAAATCGACAAGGAATGTCCGCTGTTCGAAGGACTCTGGTCGGCGGGGTCGCGCCATCAGGTGTGGATGAGCCACGGCGACCGGGTCACCGCCATTCCGCCGGGCTTCGAGGTCGTGGCAACCTCTTCAAACGCGCCTTTTGCCTTCATCGCCGACGAGAAGCGCAAATATTACGCCGTGCAGTTCCATCCGGAAGTGGTTCACACCCCGGACGGCGCGAAGCTGATCGCCAATTTCATCCACAAGATCGCCGGCATCAAGGGCGACTGGACGATGTCCGCTTATCGCGCCAACGCCGTCCAGGCCATCCGCGACCAGGTGGGAGACAAGCGCGTCATATGCGCACTGTCCGGCGGCGTCGACTCTTCCGTCGCGGCTCTTTTGATCCACGAGGCGGTCGGCGACCAGCTGACCTGCATCCTCGTCGACCACGGCCTGATGCGCAAGAACGAGGCGGCCGATGTCGTCGCCATGTTCAAGGAACACTATAACCTGCACCTGATCCATGTCGACGCGGTCGACCGCTTCGTCGGCGAGCTCGAGGGTGTCAGCGATCCGGAAACCAAGCGCAAGATCATCGGCCGCCTGTTTATCGAGACCTTCGAAGACGAGGCCAAGAAGCTCGGCGGGGCCGACTTCCTCGGCCAGGGCACGCTCTATCCGGACGTCATCGAGAGCGTCTCGTTTACCGGCGGCCCGTCGGTGACGATCAAGTCCCACCACAATGTCGGCGGCCTGCCGGAACGCATGAATATGCAGCTCGTCGAGCCGCTGCGCGAGCTGTTCAAGGACGAGGTTCGCGTTCTCGGCAAGGAACTGGGTCTTCCCGACAGCTTCATCGGCCGCCATCCCTTCCCCGGTCCGGGCCTTGCCATCCGCTGCCCGGGCGGCGTGACCCGCGAGAAGCTCGACATCCTGCGCGAAGCCGACGCCATCTATCTCGACGAGATCCGCAAGGCGGGTCTCTACGACGCCATCTGGCAGGCTTTCGCCGTGCTCCTGCCGGTGCAGACCGTCGGCGTCATGGGCGATGGCCGCACCTATGAATTCGTCTGCGCGCTGCGCGCCGTGACCTCGGTCGACGGCATGACGGCCGACTTCTACCACTACGATATGGAATTCCTCGGCCGCGCCGCCACCCGGATCATCAACGAGGTCCGCGGCATCAACCGCGTCGTCTACGACGTCACCTCGAAACCGCCCGGCACGATCGAGTGGGAATAAGTCCCGGACTTGGCCCTCGGGTGGAGCTACCCTGGTTCCACCCACTTTCCTCCAAACGCCACTCCCGCGCCAAAACAGCTGCCAACGACATGTGCGCCGACTAAACGCCAGTCGACCTTGAACGGAGGCAGGCGAGGGTCAATTGCGCCCTTCGGAGATAGATCCTATGCTCTCGTGCCAGACCAGCGCGGTGGAGGGGTCATGATGCGACGGGTAGCCCCTATGGTATACCTCATCGGTGCCACGAACGCGGCCCGTTCCCTCTTTGCTTGCCTGGTGATCCTCGCTTTCGCGCTCAGTCCTTGCGGGACAATCGACGCTTTCGCGGATGACGAAACAGCGATGCGTCTGAGCGGGGCCTGCCAAGGATCCTATCCCGGATGGCTGCGCGGCGTGGTTGATGGCTACAACGAGCTCACAAGCAGTCCGGTGGAAAACCCAACCCTCGTCCTGAAGCGGATACCCACACCCGAACAGCTCTCCGTGAGCGACGCGCGCCTCGGCTTTGGCGACGGATTGCAGGCAGGCTTCAAGCTGGGTGTTGCCTATGGCGTGGAACTGCGAAAGGCGGCCCGGACGCGTGATGACGTTTCCCAAAAGATGGCAGATCTGACGGCACAATTCCAAGCCTACATACAAACACACTGTATAGAGCCAGCCGCCGCGTTGAACTGGGACACAACCTTCATGAATGACAGGGGCACCTCGACCGTCTCCAGCCTGAACGAAGCCCAGCTCGCCATGCATCTTGCTGCCACCGCCAATCAGATGGCTATCCAAGCCGAAAATATGGCCCGAGAAGCCAAGGAGGCCGAGGCAAAAGGGGACCAACCGGTGGTCATGGCCTTGAGAGCCGCTGCGCAGTCCTCTGCCCAGACCGCAGAGGGTTTTGCCCGGATGGCCAAAAGCCATGCCGCCACCGGTCGCGAGGAAGCAGTCCAGGCCATCATCGATGCACAGGCCGCCGCCGACAGGGCCAGAAAAGCCGCCGACAGCATCGGCGGCTAGGGCCGATCGAGTGGGGATGATGGATATCGAAGCAGGTGAGAGCGCCGGGATGCTTACCGTCTGCTGAGGTATTTCATGCCGGTATCGCACATGACGGTCACGATGGTGGCGCCCGGCTTCAGGCGCTGCGCCAGCCGCAGGGCGGCGGCGATATTGGCGCCGGTGGAGGTTCCGGCGAAGAGCCCTTCCTCCCGTGCCAGCCGGTCGGCCATTTCACGCGCCTCATCGGTCGAAACCCGCTCAATCCCGTCGGCGATTTTCGGACGCCAGAGCGGAACGACATATCCGGCGCCGATCCCGTCGATCCTGTGGGCTCCCGTCTGCCCACCGGAAAGCACCGGGGATTCGGAGGGCTCGACCGCCACGATACTGATGTCCCCGTTGCGGCGGCGAAGCGCTTCCGCCGTGCCCCGCAGAGACGCGGCGGTGCCGACGCTCTGGACGAAGCCATCGACCTGCCCACCGGTTTGCAGCCAGATCTCCTCCGCCATCCTGTGATAGGCCGAAATCTGGTCCACGTTGTTCATCTGGTCGGTCCAGAAGGCCCCGGTGTCCGCCGCAACGAGGCGCGCCGCCTCGATCATGTCGCGGGTCAGCTTTTCCGTCATGCGCCCGCCGTCGCTCGGCACGATCTGCAGCTTGGCCCCCAGGACCTTCATATGTTCCAACTTCTCCCGGGCAAAGGCGTCGGATGTCACGATATGAAGGGGATATTGCTTCACCGCACAGACCAGAGCCAGCGAAACGCCGGTGCTGCCGCCGGTATATTCGACCACCGAACCGCCCGCCTTCAGGCGCCCGTCCGCTTCTGCCGCCTCGATCATGGCAAGCGCCATCCGGTCCTTCATGCTGCCGGTCGGATTCTCGCTTTCGACTTTCAAAAGGATGCGGGATCCATTTTCCGGCACGACGTTGCGCAAGGGGACAAGGCTGGTATTGCCGATGCCATCAAGAATGCTGGTCCGCAATCCGTTCATGATGTTTCTCCACTTTCCTGGTGCCGCTCGAGCCAGATCTTCAGCGCGACGGCATTGTTTCGTTGCTCGTCACGGGCGGCATAAAGCAGGGTCACCGGCCCCTTCCGCAGGAGCGCCAGCAAATCCCGCGCGGAAGCCTGAGCGGCAGCGCCTTCCATCTCGGCGAAATAGGCAGCGCAAAATGCATCCCAATCCGCCGGCTTGCCATGGAACTGCTTGCGCAGGGCATCGCTCGGGGCGATGTCGCGGAGCCAGAGATCGATTCCGGCCTTCTCCTTGGAAATTCCGCGCGGCCAAAGCCGGTCGACGAGAATGCGGGTCCCGTCGTCAGCGCTCTGCGGTTCATAGACGCGCTTCAGCGCAAGCTCCATCGCAGTCTCCATGTTCAGTTCGCCCGGTCGCTGCTCGCTCGTCCTGCCTGTGGCCCTTCCATGAGTGTGATTCCATGTATATACATAGAATTATGACCACACGAAAGCAACAGCCCAAGACGCTGCGCACGGACGCCCGGGCGCTGGTTGAAACTTGCGCCGGCTGGAACAGCCGGTTGGCGGCGCGACGCATCAGCAATTTCCTCGACCGCGAGATGGCAGCCGCCGGACTAACCGTCACCCAGGTCGGCCTGATGGCGCAGATCGCCGCGATGACCGACGACACGCTGGGCACACTCGCCAAACGCTCCGGCCTCGAACAATCGACCCTGTCGCGCAATCTGCGCACCCTCGAAAACGCCGGGCTGGTCGAGATCGCCGTGGTCGAGACGGATCTCAGGCGCCGCGCCGTGTGGCTCACCGAGACCGGGGCCAGACAGCTCGAAGCGGCCATCCCGGTCTGGCGCGAGGCACATGCCAAACTGTCCCGGCTGATCTCGCCGGATCTGGCCGTTCGCCTGGCCGAGCAGACGGAGAGACTTGCCGGCGCATGAGCGTCTCCGAGGGCCTGGCAACCCACCCCTCTGTCCTCCATCCGCCTGTTGACGAAGGGCGCCAATCAATGATAGTAATTACTCACTATCTTTCAGATTGGCCAACCGCATGTCACGAAAGCAGCTTCCAGCCGAAGAGCGGCGCGCCCAAACCGTCGAGGCGGTCGTCGAGCTTGCCGGCGCCCAGAACCCCAGCGAGATCACCACCGATGCGATCGCCAGGCACATGAACCTGACGCAGGGTGCGCTGTTTCGCCATTTCCCGAACAAGGATGCGATCTGGCGTGCGGTCATGGAGTGGGTAAAGGGCCGGTTGCTGGACCGCATCGATCGCGCGGCTGCGGAGGCGCGAACGCCCATCGAGGCATTGCGGGCCATGTTCATGAGCCATGTCGAGTTCCTGATCGAGCATCCCGGCGTTCCACGAATGATGTTCGGGGAGTTGCAGCGGGCCGAAACCACCCCTGCCAAGAAGATCGCCCGCGCCCTGATGCAGAGCTATGCCGAGCGGATCGGGCGCAAGCTCGAGGAAGGCAAGAGCGCCGGAGACGTCGCGGCCGAGACAAACACGAAGGCGGCGGTCATGCTGTTCATCGGAACCATCCAGGGTCTGGTGATGCAATCCCTGCTCTCGGGCGACATCGAGCTCATTCGCAAGGACGCCGGCAATGTTTTCGAGATCTATATGCGCGGAATCAGCCGATGATCCCCGCCTCAAGCGCCTCAAACCGGGAGTGATATCAGGAAAATGGCCCAAGGTTCAGGAATGCGTATTGCCGGCATCGTCGCCGGTGCCGTTGCCGTCATATTCGGCCTGCTGACAATCTTTTCCGGAGGCCAGGCGCTCTTCGGCAACGAGGCCGCACGGGCCGCGGTCGGCGCGGCCGTGCCCTTCGTCCTGTGGTTCAATTTCGGGGCGGGCTTTGCCTATGTCGTAGCCGGCATCGGCTTGCTGATGCGCGCCGGCTGGGCCGCCCGGCTCGCGGCATTGATTGCGGGCGCCACCGTTCTCGTGGCCCTCGCCTTCGCCGTCCATGTCCTTTCGGGCGGGGCATACGAGATGCGTACGGTCGGGGCGATGGCCCTGCGCAGCCTCGTCTGGATCGTCATCGCAGTCGTCGCCCGACGCATGCCCCTCAAGCTCGGTTGAACACCATGGAAAAATCTCGCGACACGCAAGACGAAAACCTCCCGACCAGCCCGCCGGCGGCCGGGCGGCGCGTCCGCTCGCTTCTTCGCAAACCCGTCGTAAAATATCCCCTGGCGGTAGCCGGAATCGTCGCGCTCGCTGTGTTCGGCTCCCAGTTCTACAAGAATCGTCCCATCCCGGTCGAGGTTGCCGCAATCGAGCATAACGTCCCGGTTCGCGTCTTCGGTCTGGGCACGGTCGAGGCACGGGTCATGTCGAAAATCGGCTTTGAGGTCGGCGCGACATTGGTCGAACTCAACGCCGACCACGGGGACCGCGTCAAGAAGGGTGATGTCCTTGCGCGTCTCAACCTCGGCGAACAGGAGGCCAAGGTCGCGAAGGCGAAAGCGGCCTTGATAAGCATGGAAGCGAATATCGAAAGAGCCAGGGCCGGCCTTGAAAAGACACGCGCCATTCTCCTGCAGAAACAGGAGGCCAACCAGCGCACGCAGGCGCTGGTCGGACGCAATGTCGTATCCCGCGAGACGGCCGAGGAAGCCCAGCGCGAAGAGGACGTGGCGAAGGCTGACGTCTCGGTGGCGCAGAGCGAGATCGATGTCGCCAAGGCTTCGCTCACCGACGCCCGGGCCCAGCTGCAATTCGAGGAGACGATGCTCCGGCACCGGACGCTCGTAGCCCCCTACGACGCGATCGTGATCGAGCGCCAGAAGGAACTCGGCACGGTCGTCAAGGCTGGCGACCCGATCTTCACCCTGATAGCGGACCAGAGCTATTGGGGCCTCGCCTATGTCGACGAGGCGCTTGCCGGCTTCATCCGGGAGGGGCAGCACGTCGATGCCCGCCAACGTTCACGCCCGCAGGATGTGTTCACAGGACGGGTCGAACGCATCAGCCTGGAAAGCGACCGCGTGACCGAGGAAAGGCGGGTCTTCATCAAGGGCGACAATCCGCCGGACCAGATCTATCTCGGAGAACAGGTGGAGTTTTGGATCACGGTCGCCACCCTGGATTCCGCGCTCCTCGTGCCGGAGGCGGCAGTGCAAGGCTACGATGGCGTGCAAGGCAAGGTCTGGACGGTTGAATCCGGACAGCTGCAGCTCAGGTCCGTCACGTTCCGTCACCGCACGGAGGACGCGCGGCTCGAAATTGTCAGCGGCGTGCCGGAAGGCGCGCAAGTCGTAAGCCGTGTCGAAAGCGGTTTCCATGAGGGCCGCATGGTTCGCGTAGCCGGGACACCAGAGAAATGAATCTTGCCTATCGCGACATCCGGCACAGTCTTGGACGCTTCCTTCTGACCTGCGTAGGCCTCGGCCTGCTGCTCGGCGTCGTGCTGGCGATGATTGGCATCTACCGCGGGCTTGTGGTCGACGCGCTGACCATAGCGCGCGCTCCCGCCGTCGACCTGTGGGTGGTGGAAGCCAATACGCGCGGCCCCTTCGCTGAGGCTTCGCGCATCCCCGGCGATGTTCGCGAGACCGTCGCCCGGATGGCCGGTGTCGCGACGGCGGGCAGCATTACTTACCAGACGGTCGAGGCGGAGTATCGCGGCGGCAAGCTCAGGCTCTACGTGATCGGCTACGAACCGACCCGCCCCGGCGGACCGCCGGAAATCGCTGTCGGCCGCGGGATCGGGCGCAGTCATTACGAAATGGTCGCCGACATATCGAGCGGGCTGGCTATCGGAGACCGCATCGCGCTCGGCCGGCACACCTTCACCATCGTCGGCCTGACCCGGCATCAGGTCAATTCGGGCGGCGACCCGGCAACCTACATCACGCTCTCGGACGCGCAGAAACTGCAATTCGACCTTTCCCCTCCCGCAGCGCGCGTACAGATTGCGCGCGGCATCGGCGGTTCCGGCAGTGACAACGTCAACGCCGTCGTCGCCCGCCTCCAGCCCGACGCGTCGCCGGAAGCCGTGGCAGAATCGGTCCGGCGCTGGAAACATCTCTCTGCCATCACACAGGAGGCGCAGGAGACCATTCTGACGCGTTCGCTCGTTGACCGGGCCCGGCGTCAGATCGGCCTCTTCACCTCGCTGCTGCTCATCGTTTCGGCGGTGATCATAGCGCTCATCATCTACACGATGACGATGGAGAAGCTGAAGCAGATTGCCACGCTCAAGCTGATCGGCGCGCCGGACAGCACCATCGTCGGCATGATCGTCCAGCAGGCGCTGGCGCTCGGCCTCATCGGCTTCACGATCGGCGCCACGTTGATCCTCAACATCAAGGACTACTTTCCGCGCCGCGTCGTCCTCGAGCCAGACAACATCCTGACGCTCGGAGCGATCGTTTTTGCTGTCTGCCTGCTCTCGAGTGCGCTGGGCGTCCGCGTGGCGCTCAAGGTGGATCCGGCGACGGCGCTCGGAGGCTGACATGACGAACGTAACCGATATCGCCCCACTCGTGCGGCTCGAAGGCATCTCCAAGCATTTCGGCGAGGGGGAAACCCGCGTCGACGCCTTGCGCAACGTTTCGATCGACATCCACCCCGGCGAGGTCGTCGCGCTCCTCGGCCCCTCCGGATCGGGCAAGACGACACTTCTCAACGTCATCGGCTGCATCATCGATCCGTCCTCCGGGTCGATGGAGCTGGATGGTGAACGCGTCGTCGACAACGGTCGCTGGCTGCGCTCCAATCTGCGGCAATTGCGCCTCGACAAGATCGGCTTCATCTTCCAGTTTCACAACCTAATCCCGTTCCTCGACGCGACCGACAACGTTGCCCTGGTGCTGCAATTGACCGGAATGGACGCAACGCCCGCGAAGCGGCGCGCCCACGAACTCCTCGACTATCTCGAAGTCGGTCACCGCAAGAACTCCATGCCGGCAAAACTGTCGGGCGGCGAGGCCCAACGCGTGGCAATCGCGCGCGCGCTCGCCAACCAGCCCCGCATCATCCTCGCGGACGAACCGACCGCGGCGCTCGATTCCAAGCGCGCCGGAATCGTCATGGATCTGCTGCGCAAGGTTGCCGTCGAGCACGATGCGGCCATCATCGCCGTCACCCACGACGAGAAGATATTCGACCGCTTCGACAAGATCTTCAACCTGCGCGACGGCCGGCTGGAGGATTCGGACATCATTCCGGAGCCGCCCCACGCGGGGCCCTGATCGCACGCCTCGACACCGTTTACCCGCCTGCGCACTCGGCGCCGCAATGTGGGGCTTGCCCCATGGCAACCGGAAGGCGTCCGAAAGTCTTCGCAATATCAGTAAATTATAATAGTATAAAATATAGCATCGCGTGATCGACGGTGAAATTTTGCCTATACAATCGACCGTTCTATTACACGCACATACTATCCTTCAGATCCCGCAAAATACACCTGGTGCCTTCTCTTCCCGAACTCACTCTTTGTAAACCAATTCATATTAACTTTCATATTTAACGGAGCGATAACCATCTTTTTCTTCGCCCGTTCCTTTCTTTTTGAGAATTTTTGGCGAGGAGAGCCGCCGTGAATATGATTGCCGAACAATCTAAATCTGCCCTGGCCCAACACAAGGTCGACCGTCCCCACCCTACCTCTGGTGACAGCGATACGATCGAACGCCGCCTCGAATTCATGCAGATCGAAGAGCACGATCTCCAGAGCATCCGCTCGCTGAAATCGATCGTCGAAAGGGAATTGCCGCACGGCCTCGACAAGTTCTACGCGCAGCTTCGCAAGACGCCCGAAGTCAGCCGTTTCTTCAATTCCGAGGCGCATATCGACCGTGCCAAGGGCGCGCAGACGGGCCATTGGAGCAATATCTCCAGCGGCAACTTCAACACCGACTATGTCGCGAATGTCCGCACCATCGGACAGGTTCATGCCCGGATCGGGCTTGAGCCACGGTGGTATATCGGCGGCTATGCAATCGTGCTCGACCACCTGATCCAGCAGGTCGTGAGCGAAGTCTTCCCGAAGAAGTCGCTGATCGGCAAGCGTCGCATGGAGGCCGAAGAGGCAGGCAAGGCGCTCGGCAATCTCGTCAAGGCCGTCATGCTCGACATGGACCTGGCAATCTCCGTCTATATCGATGAGGCCGAAGCGGCGAAGCAGAAGGCGCAAGCCGAGGCCATCGCGTCGGAACGGGCGCTCGTCAGCAACATTTTCGGCACCGCCATGGCGCGCATCGCCGCGAAGGACCTCACCCATTGCATGAGCGAAGACGTACCGGACGCCTATCAGTCCGTTTGCAACGATTTCAACGATGCGGTTCAGCAACTCTCGGAAACGATCGGGCGGATCGCGGGCGGCACGCAGCAAATCCGCGCCAGCACCGGGGAAATCCAGACGGCCTCCGAAGACCTGGCCAAGCGCACGGAGCGCCAGGCCGCTTCCCTTGAGGAATCGGCTGCGTCGCTCGAGGAAATAACGACGACCGTGAATGATGCGAGCCGGCGTGCCGACGAAGCCGGAAAGCTGGTGGAGAAGATGAGAGACGGCGCGCAACGGTCCGGCGAGGTCGTCAAGCGCGCCGTTTCGGCGATGGATGCGATCGAGACCTCCTCCAGTGAGATCAGCAACATCATCGGCGTCATCGACAGCATTGCCTTCCAGACCAATCTGCTCGCGCTCAATGCCGGCGTGGAGGCGGCGCGCGCGGGAGATGCCGGAAAGGGCTTTGCGGTCGTCGCCCAGGAGGTGCGCGAACTGGCGCAGCGCTCGGCGCAGGCCGCCCGCGAAATCAAGATGCTGATCACGAATTCCGGCGAACAGGTCCGCAACGGTGTCGCCCTCGTCGGCGAAACCGGACAGGCGCTCGAGGTCATTGCTTCCGAGGTCGTCGAACTCAATCACCATATCGGGGCGATCGTTCAGTCGGCCCGCGAACAGGCCACGGCGCTGAAGGAGATCAATACCGCAATCGGCAGCATGGATCAGGCGACCCAGCAGAATGCGGCGATGGTCGAGCAATCCACGGCAGCTACCCATTCGCTCGCCGGCGAAGTGTCGAGGATCGTCGACATGGTTCAGGAGTTCAATGTCGCCGACAGGCACAGAGGGTCCTCTGCCCTTCCCGAATCAGCCGCTCCCGTCCGGCGGCCCGTTCCCGCCAGCCCTGCCGCCGAGCCCCGGGCAAACCGCCCGCCGGTTCAGATGATGAAGAAGCGACTGGCACAGGCATTCGGAACCGAGGGAAAGTCAGCAGCAGCCGCGGACTGGGAAGAATTCTGACCAGGAGACCAGGGAAGCGCCGGGCCCGCATTCCGGCGCATCATCAACGGCTGATGCTTCTCCATGTTTTCGATATGCCCGACTGTCAATGCTTTGATGAGGAACCGCTCGATGACCGATATTCTCTTCAGTCACGCCGTGCATAGACCGGGCACTCTCCCGTTTTCTTGAATACACAAAAGGTACTTTCTTGTGAGCGCCGCAACAAATCCCAGTGCCGAGACTTATGTAACCGACGAAATACTCCGCAAGATCGTCCTGGAAATGGACGATGGGATCATCGCCATCGACGCCAGCAGCACCATCCTCTTCTGCAACCGTTCCGCGGAAGCCCTGTTTCTGGCCCGCCAAGGCAGCTTGGTGGGCAAGTCGCTCGATTGCCTTCTTCCGCCGCGCTTCAGGCGAATGCATACGCACTATCTGCAGGACTTTCGCGACGGCGCGGTTGATGCACGCTACATGGGCAGCCGGCGCGCATCCATCGTGGGATTGCGCACCGATGGCACAGAAGTCCATCTGGGCGCCACGATCCTGCGCACAAGCGGCCCGAACGGACCGGTCTTCATCGCGGTCATGCGGGATCTGACAGAGCGGCTGAACCACCAGAGCGCGCTCGAACGCCTGGCCAATACCGATCCGCTGTCGGGCATATACAACCGCCGGGCCTTCACCAGTCTGGCGAAGGAGGAGCTGTTGCGAAGCCGGCAGGCGGGAATGCCGGCATCGATCGTCCTGTTCGACCTCGATCACTTCAAATCCGTCAACGACAATCACGGCCACGATGTCGGCGATACGGTGATCTGTGAATTCACCAATCTCATGAAGCCTGCTCTTCACAGTGGAGACATCGTCGCGCGCTGGGGCGGGGAGGAATTCATCGCCCTGATGCCGAACACCAGCCTGGATCGCGCAACCGCGATCGCGGAGATGGTTCGGCAGCGTTTCGAGCTTGTGGGGTTTGCCCTGGAAAGGGGCCAGAGCCTGCGCTTGACCGCAAGCGCCGGCGTCGTCTGCTGCGAAGACAGCCGGGATGATCTGGAAAGCATGATCAAGCATGCTGACAGGGCACTGTATGTGGCGAAAAGCGGCGGCCGCAACTGTGTTGCTCACGCTCCGCCTCTCACCGATCTCGCCGGATACACCGTCACCCACACTCCGATGCGCGCATGAGATGATTGCCCCGGTGCGGGACAGCGTTTTCCTTCGCGGCTCTTCGTGATAGTGGGTGCGAGGGAAACATACGGATTTTGGACATGACTGCGGCGATCTACGGCATCAGGAATTGCGACACGATGAAGAAGGCCCGCCAGTGGCTCGACGATCACGCGATCGCCTATTCCTTCCACGACTACAAGACTTCCGGAATAGACCGCGAAAGCCTTCAACGCTGGTGCGACGAAATGGGATGGGAAACCGTCCTGAACCGCTCCGGAACGACCTTCCGAAAGCTGCCGGAGGAGGCACGGGCAAATCTCGATCGGTCGAAGGCCATCGAACTGATGCTCGCGCAGCCGTCGATGATCAAGCGCCCGGTGCTGGAAGCCGGGGGCAGGCTGCTGATCGGCTTCAAGCCGGATTTCTACGACCGTTTCTTTGCCGGCTAAAGGGTGGCATATGTCGAAAACCACGCGCGCCACCCAGATGCTCGCCAAGGCGGGCGTCGCCTTTTCCGTCCACACCTATGACTATGACCCCGATGCCGAACGCATCGGCCTGCAGGCGGCCGAGGCGCTCGGCGAGAATCCCTGCCGCGTGCTCAAGACACTGATGGCGGAACTCGACGGCAAACCGGTCTGCGTCGTACTGCCCTCGGACAAGGAGGTCAGCATGAAGAAGCTGGCGGCCGCCTTCGGAGGCAAATCTGCGGCGATGATGAAGCCTGCCGATGCGGAACGGCTGACGGGCTATCATGTCGGCGGTATCAGTCCCTTCGGCCAGAAGAAATCCGTGCCGACGGCCATCGAGATTGCCGTTCTTTCAGAGCCGCAGGTCTATATCAACGGCGGCCAGCGCGGGCTGCAGGTAAGGCTCGCGCCGCAGGATGCGCTCGCGGCACTCGGCGCGATCGCAGCACCGCTGGTGGCCTAGCCAGAAGACGGCCGTGCCGAGGCTAGTGCCCGGAGAGCAGCTCTCAGGGACCAGCCATGTGGAATGTTGTTCGGTTCTGGAAGCTGAAAGACCTTTTGCCCACCCACACGAGCACTCCGCAGTGGTCCATTCTTGTTGGCGTCACGGGTGACAACGATCCATTCAATTGACCTCGCGGCTAGTGCTCGATCTGCCTCATCCTTGTAAAGCTTTGTCTTCTTTCTCTTGCTACCTCCCTTGAGGGGCACTTCCTTCCAGTACTCAAGCTCGCCGTTAGTTGCCCACCGAACGTTATCCTCAAACCCACCGAAACGTCGCTCAGCCTCGGGCAGACCCGGCTCATCAAATCCAAGGATTCTTTCCGTGCGAATATTGCACCTCGCGCGTGTCGATTGAATGAACCGGTGCAGCTCTGGTTTGTCTTCCGCAGACGGAATCTCCAGCTCTTGTTCACGCGTGAGCCAGATTTCAAACTCTTCTCCGGGCAATTCATCTGCCAGATCGATCTGGTTGAAAAACAGGAAATCCCAGCAGTTGTTATCTAGATAGACCTTTATCATTGATGCCTACCCACCATTTAACATGGTAATGACGATCTTCGATGAGAAGATTATGGCTCCATCGAAGCATTCAACACCAGCCTGGAGTATTGCATGACCCTCCCCGATTTCACCAGCGTCGTCGATCCGGCAAAACTCGAAAAGCTTGCCGAAGTGGCCATCAGGGTCGGCCTGCAATTGCAGAAGGACCAGGATCTCGTAATGACGGCGCCGATCGCCGCCCTGCCCTTGGCGCGCCTTATCACCAAACACGCCTATATGGCCGGCGCCGGGATCGTCACGACCTTCTTTTCCGACGAGGACATGACCCTGTCGCGCTACGCGCATGCCCCGGACGCGAGCTTCGACAAGGCATCCGGCTGGCTCTATGACGGCATGGCCAAGGCCTTCGAGAAGGGTGCCGCAAGGCTTGCGATTGCCGGCGACAACCCGATGCTCTTGTCGAACCAGGATCCGGCCAAGGTCGCGCGCGCCAACAAGGCGAATTCCATCGCTTACAAGCCGGCTCTCGAACATATCGCCAATTTCGACATCAACTGGAACATCTGCTCCTATCCGAACCCGTCCTGGGCGAAGCTCGTCTTCCCCGGCATCCCGGTCGACGAGGCTGTGCGCATGCTTGCAGACGCGATCTTCGCCGCCTCGCGTGTTGATCAGGCTGACCCGGTCGCGGCCTGGGCCGCGCACAACGCGGAACTTCGCAAGCGGTCGACGTGGCTGAACGGCGAGCGCTTCTCCGCGCTGCACTTCACCGGACCCGGCACCGATCTTATGGTCGGACTGGCGGATGGCCACGAATGGCATGGCGGAGCGTCCACCGCCAAGAACGGCGTCACTTGCAATCCGAACATCCCGACCGAGGAAGTCTTCACCACGCCGCATGCGCTGAAGGTGGAAGGACACGTCTGCTCGACCAAGCCGCTGTCGCACCAGGGCACGCTGATCGACGATATCCAGGTGAGATTCGAGGGCGGCCGCATCGTCGAGGCCAGGGCGTCCAAGGGCGAGGAAGTCCTCCTCAAGGTGCTCGACACCGACGAGGGCGCGCGCCGTCTTGGCGAAGTGGCTCTGGTGCCGCATTCCTCGCCGATCTCGGCCTCCGGCATCCTGTTCTACAACACGCTCTTCGACGAAAACGCCTCCTGCCATATCGCGCTCGGTCAGTGCTATTCGAAATGCTTCCTCGACGGGGCAACGCTCGGCGAGGAGCAGATCAAGGCGCAGGGCGGCAATTCGAGCCTCATCCATATCGACTGGATGATCGGCTCCGACAAGGTCGATATCGACGGCGTGCGCACCGACGGAACCAGGGTTGCGGTCATGCGGAAGGGCGAGTGGGCCTGACTGCCTTTGCTCCATTCGCTCTCTGGGCGAGCCAGACGCTGCCGAGCACGAGGATGAATCCCGCGCCCTGCACCGGCGTCAGGCTCTGCCCGAGGATGGACCAGCCGAGGAGTGTCGCCACAAGCGGGCTCAGGAATCCCAGGGAGGCCACCGCCGAGGGCTCGATCCGCGCAATCCCGCGAAGCCACAGGATATAGGTGAGCGCCGCACCGATCAGGCCGAGATAGGCGATCCCGAGGATGCTCCCAACCGTCGGTTCGGGCAGCGGCGGCTCGAGTAACATCGCAAGCGGCACAAGCAGCAGCCCGCCCGCCGTCAATTGCCAAGAGGCCAGGGTGAGGCTTGAAACCGGCGGTGCCCAGTGGCGCGTCAGCACGGTGCCCGCGGCCATGGACGCGGCTCCCACCAGCCCTGCCGCGATACCGACCGGATCGAGCGCGGCCTTCGGCGTCAGGACCAGCAGGGCCACGCCGAAAAGGCCGGCAAGGCCGGCAGCAAGCGCCATCGGACGGACCGGCGTCGTCATTACCAGACGCGATAGCCCTATCACGATCAGCGGCTGGACGGCGCCGACGGTCGCCGCCACACCGCCGGGCAGGCGATAGGCCGAAATGAAGAGCATGGCCCAGAACAGGGTGAAATTGAGCGCGCCCAGCACGAAGGCACGCAGCCACCACGCGCCCTCCGGCAGGCGGCGGACGAGGAGAAACAGGATGAGCCCCGCCGGCAGCGCCCGCAACATCGCGACCGTGAGCGGATAGCCCGCCGGCAGGAGGGTCGTGGTGACGATGTAGGTACTGCCCCAGATCGCCGGCGCGAGAGCGGTGATCGCAACGGTCGCCGCATTGGATGATATTATCTTCATATCAATATTCTCTACCTCAAGATATATAGTCAATTTAACAGTAAATATCTTGACGTCAAGATTCCCTGATCCTATCGAGGAAAGATGGACACCAGGAAAGACAAGGACGCCGTGGATCGCATCCTGGCACAGTGGCGACGTGAACGGCCGGACCTCGATGTCGGGGCCATGGGCCTGCTCGGCCGGCTGTCGCGGCTCAGGGCCCATCTTGGGCGCGAGGTCGAGAAGGTGCTCGCCGAGCACGGGCTGAACGGATCGAGCTTCGACGTGCTGGCGACGCTGCGCCGCTCGGGCGCGCCCTATTCGCTGTCTCCCGGCAACCTGCTCGAGACCATGATGGTGAGTTCCGGAACCATGACCAACCGGATCGATCAGCTGGAAAAGGCAGGGCTCGTTCAGCGCATCGCCAATCCGCAGGATCGCCGCAGCGTTCTCATCGCGCTCACCGAAAAGGGTTTGTCAGTGGTCGATGCCGCCGTCACGGCCCATGTCGCCAACCAGCACCGGCTGGTGGCCCATCTCGGCAAGGAGGATCGCGAGACGCTCGACCGTCTATTGCGGACCTATCTCGCGCATTTCGAATAGCAGACCCTAGAACAGGCTGCCCTGTCCGGCAGGCGGGTCAGCCTTCTTGGCCGGCTTGGCGGACGGTTTCTGGCTCGCCACCGGACCCGGAGGCGTCCCACCCCCTTCGCCGGTGACGGCGGAGACGCGGCCGTCAGCGAACTCGATGCCGATCTCCACCCCCTGACCCAGGGCGGCCGCGCGCGAAACGGGCCGGTCCCCGGCATCGCGGATGACGGCATAGCCGCGCATCAATACGTTCTTGTAGGACAGCGATTGCAGCATGCGGTCATGGGCGGAGATCGTCTGGCGCCGCCGCCGGGCCTCGCCGATCACGGCGCTGTCGGCACGCAGCATCAGGCTTGCCAGCCGGTCGCGCGCCCGCCCCGTCTGGGATTGCAGCCGCGAGGGCACCGCCGTCAGCGCGGCATCGTATCGGCCGAGCCGCGTCTTCAGCCGCTCGACCATGCGTTCGACGATGCGTTCCGCCATCGCGGCGCGCTCGCTCAGATGCTGCCGCCGTTCGACGATCCGGCGCGCCAGCATGTCGGGACCCAGCCGGGAGGCTGCCCTTTCGAAGCTTTGGCGCTTGTTCATGGTGTTGAGTTCGAGGCTTCGTCCGAGCGCGATGGCCGCCTCGTCGAAACGGCGCCGAGGCAGGGCAAGCAGCTGGTCGAGCGAGGGAAGCGCGCGCGCCAATGCGCGCAAGCCCTGGCGGCGCAGGTCCATCTGCCGGCTGGTCGCGCCGGAAAGCCGGGCGGCAAGATTGGCGATCTGCGCCTCGAGATCGGCCTTGACCGGAACTGCCATCTCGGCGGCTCCCGTCGGCGTCGGCGCACGAACGTCGGCGGCATAGTCGATCAGGGTCCAGTCGGTCTCGTGCCCGACCGCCGAGATCAGCGGAATGGCGCTTGCCGCCGCTGCGCGCACGACCGCCTCGTCATTGAAGCTCCAGAGGTCTTCCAGGCTGCCGCCGCCGCGCGCCACGATCAGGACGTCGGGACGGGCGATCGGCCCGCCGGGCTCCATGGCATTGAAGCCGTTGATGGCGTTCGCCACCTCCTCGCCGGATCCCTCGCCCTGAACCTTGACCGGCCAGACGATGACGTGAACGGGAAAGCGGTCCGAGATCCGGTGCAGGATGTCGCGGATGACCGCGCCCGTCGGCGAGGTGACGACACCGATCACCTTCGGCATGAAGGGCAGAAGCTGTTTGCGGGCGGGATCGAAAAGGCCCTCGGCGCCAAGCCTGCGCTTGCGCTCCTCGATCAGCGCCATCAGCGCGCCGGCACCGGCGGGTTCCAGCGACTCGATGACGATCTGGTATTTGGACGATCCCGGGAAGGTGGTGACGCGGCCAGTGGCGATCACCTCCATGCCTTCCTCCGGGCGATATTTCAGTTTCGCGAAACTGCCCTTCCAGATCACCGCGTCGATGCGCGACTTGTCGTCCTTCAGCGAGAAATAGGCGTGTCCCGAGGAATGCGGGCCGCGATAGCCGGAGATCTCCCCACGCACCCTGACATGATCGAAGGCGTTCTCGATCGTGCGCTTGATCGAGCCGGACAGCTCCGAAACCGTGAACTCGGCAAGATTGGTGGGCGAATCATCGCTGAAGAAACTGGTCATGACCTTTCCTACCGCAAAACGCGGGGAAGATCAGCAGCCGGGGATTTGCCGAGACGGCTTTTGCCATGGAAAGCCCGGATAGCCGGCCGGACGCCGGCCTCACTTCATTCCGGGCAGGTCGACCCGGTAGAGCGCAAAGCCCGATCCCTCCTGCCTTGGCAGAGGCTCGAGATAAGCCGGGGCCTCGCCCCGCTCAAGCGCCGCATAGAGCCCGTCGGGCTTCATTTCGGCAAGCCTCTTCGTCTGGCTGTCGCTGGCGCAGAAGGCAATCAATCGCGCGTCCGAACCGCGCAGGAAAGCCTGGGCCTCGACCGGCGTCGCAAGCCCGATATGCAGTTCCGTCAGCATGCCGCCTTGGTTGCGGTGATAGGGTGCGGTGAGTACGCGGTGAGGGGTGAAGCGCAGGATATCGGCGCCGCTGTTGGACGGCGCGACGACGGTCGTCGGCTCCAGACCGGCCATTTGCCGCATGGCGGAGGCGGATTCGCAATCCGCGCTCCCCGCAATCGTCGCTTGCGTGTTATTGCCCTTCAGCCTGTCGGCAATGCCGCCGGTGCCCTCGGCTGCGAACACGCCGACCAGCGCCCACACGCTCGGCACCGCCATCAGGGCGCCCACGACGAAGGCAAATCCGGCGCTCATATTGTCTGGATCGCTGTTGGCATTGCGCCGCAGTTCGGTGATCAGCAATGCCAGCGGCAGGATCGACAGGAGATTGGCGAATATGGCGCCGCGGACCTGTATCGCCGCGATCGCCCAGGCAACCAGGATGAGCGAGAACAGGATGGCATGCTGCTCCACCCGGTCGCGGCGGAAAATCCGGAAGAAGCAGACGGAAAGAGCAAAGAAGCCCACGGCATAGAAACCACCGAAGCTTGCCGGCTCGATACGCAACTGGTCGAGGATCGACTGCGCTTCGGTGACATTCTTGAGCCAGAGCGTGACGAGCAGCGGATCGAGATCATTGAGCGGGTTCTGAAGGCATTGCGGCGCGAGCACGAAGGCGGTTCCGAGAACGGCCACGCCGTCGGCGGCAAGGACCGCGAAGCGGAGTTCGCGTCTCAGCCGGCTGGCAAGCAACGCCGAGAGAAAGAGGAGGGCGCCGCCTACGGCCGCGATCCCGTAATAGCCGATCGAAAGGCTGTCGCAGGTAACCACCGGATAGAGACGCGGCGGGACGGTTCCGAAGAAGAAGACCGTGATCGCCATGGCGACCGCCAGCGCAAAGGCGCGCGCCGCGCCGGCAAAGGCCTCGCCGTGCCAGGCCCAGAGAACCGCGACAGCGAGGCAGGCCGTCGCCACGAAAGGCGTCGTTTCCGCCCCGATCGCGATCGCGAGCGCCGCGGCAACGCCCGCCACCGCGAAGCTTGCCGGCCGGTATTGCCGGTCGATCAGCATGGCGGCGATGGTGGCGACGAGCACGAGCTGGACGTTGTGGTGATCGATCGAGCCCGGCAGGAAACGGTTTGCCGTCACGATCAGGACGACGGTGAGCACCATGGCAAGCTGCATCACCTGCGGGCCGCCGATCCGGCGCCCGCCGAGCCCCATGGCCGCCAGCAGCGGTACCGACAGGAACATCGGCCAGACGAGGAGCGCGGCGGCTTCGGCTCCGGATGGCGTCAGGAATTGCCGGAAGAACAGGATCAGCGCGGCGATCGGCAGATCGATCAGCCGAGACCAGTGCATCAGCGTGCCGCCTTCGAGGCCGAGCCGGTACTGCATCAGGTCGAACCAGCCCTGGCCGGACAGGAAATCGCGCACCTCGACGAGGCGCATGACGTCGTCGTTGTCGGCTCCGACATAATCCTCGGCCCCGGGCAGGGTCAGCAGGGCGACGACTGCGAAAGTAAGCAGGCTATAGAAGACAACGGAGATTCCATATCGGGACCAGAGCGGCGCTGGCGCCCCTTCAGACATTGCTTTTCCCGCCATGTGCACAGCGTCCCCGCGGGCCGTCTCTGCGCCCGGACGGCCGACGGCAAAAATCGTTGAAGAGTCTTGACGCGCGAAACCTAGCCTTAACCTTCTCAAGAAATAGTAAAGCAGGGCCTGGGCCATGAACGGTCGCGGCAATCCTTTGGCGAGCGAACAGCATGCGTGTACCCGGGTCCGAGCATCTCGACATAGCGGTCCTTCTGCCCTGCTACAACGAAGCGGCGACGATCGGGGCAGTCGTGCGCAACTTCCGTCAGGCGCTCCCCGACGCGCGCATCTATGTCTACGACAACAATTCCACCGACGGCACCGCGCTTCATGCCATGCTGGCGGGCGCCACGGTCTTTCGCGAACGGCGGCAGGGCAAGGGCCATGTCGTGCGCCGGATGTTCTCCGACATCGAGGCGGATATCTACGTCATGGCCGATGGCGACGGCACCTACGCGCCGGAGGACGCCGAGGATCTCGTGCGCACGCTCGTGACCGAGCGGGCGGACATGGTGGTCGGGATCAGGCGCGGCGTCCACGAGGATGCCGGCCGAAACGGCCACGCCTTCGGCAACCGCCTGTTCAATCGTCTCTACCGGTTCCTGTTCGGCATGGATTTCACCGATATCCTCTCCGGCTACCGCGCCTTTTCCAGACGCTATGTCAAAAGCTTTCCGGCGGTCTCGGCCGGCTTCGAGATCGAGACGGAAATGTCGGTGCATGCCTCACGGCTGAAGCTGCCGGTCTGCGAACTGGAGCTCGACTACGGGCGTCGTCCGGAGGGCTCGCATTCCAAGCTCTCGACTTTCCGCGACGGCGCCAAGATCCTCTGGATGTTCGCCATGCTGATGAAGGAGACGCGCCCCTTCGCATTCTTCGGTGTCATCAGCGCCGGCTTCCTTTCGGCAAGCCTCGTCTTCATGGCGCCGGTGCTCTACGAGTATTTCCTGACGGGACTTGTGGAGCGCATGCCGACCTGGGTCCTGTCCGTGGCGCTGATGATGATGTCCTTCCTGTTCTTCACGGCGGGCCTCATTCTCGATTCGCTTGCCCGCTCACGCGCCGAGCATCTGCGCATCCACTACATGAGCCTGCCGGGCCTCACGTCGGAATACGCCGGCACGCCTGCGAGGGCGCCGGCAAGAGACCCGCGCGAGGGCAGGAACGCTGCTCCGGAAGCGGATGCGGCATGAGGAAGCTCCTGCGCTTCGGCCTTGTCGGCTGCGCCGGATTTGCGGTCGATGCCGCCGTGCTGATGCTCCTGCTGGACGTCACATCACTCGGGCCCTTTGCAGCCCGGGCGGTCGCCATTGCGGTGGCCATGACCGCCACCTGGCTGCTCAACCGCAGCTTCACCTTCGGCGCCTCGCGCCATTCGCTGGCGATCGAAGGCTTCCGCTACGGTTCGGTCGGCGTCACCTCGGCGTTCGTGAACTACATGCTCTATTCGGGTCTGCTGATCTCGATCCCGATCCTGAAACCCCTCGCCGCCCTCGTTCTGGCCTCTATCGCCGCCATGGCCTTCAGCTTCTTCGGCTATTCCCGTTTCGTCTTCAGGCGGTAAATCACACGCAGGGACGATGCCCTTCGTCCGTCAGACGGTCTCCCAGCCATCCTTTTCGCTGGCGCGATAGATGGCATCGATGAATTTCTGATTGAGCCTGGAATATTCGAGCGAGACGACCTCATCCTTCCCGCCCATCGCCGCTCGGGCAAAGGCCTCCGCCTCGCATTTGTACTGGCGGCTGTCCTGGAAGCGGAAGATCTGCGACAGGTTGTGCGACTGGTTGGTGAGTTCGACTTCCTCCGCGCCCCAGCGGTCGGCATTGAACGGCGACTTCACCTCGATGAAGCCTTCGGTGCCGTGGAAGATCATGGACTGGCGGTTCGCCATCTGGGTGGAGACATAGAAGCTCATCTCGAAGGTTCCGAAATCGGCCTTGACGCTCGAATAGATGTCGGTGCCGAAATCCGGGTCGCGCTCGACCACTGCCTGGACCCGCAGCGGCTCCTTGCCCGTGGCGAAGCGTGTGGTGATCGCCGGGTAGACGCCGATATCGGGAAGCGCGCCGCCGCCAAGCTCCGGAATGTTGCGCATGTTGGCGGGATCGCGGTTGAAATAGGTGAAGGCGCCCTGCACATGGCGAAGGCGTCCGATCGCCCCTTTGGAGAGCAGCTCCCGCACCTTGCGCCAGACCGGCGCGTAAGTGACCATGAATGCTTCGGAAATCAGCACCCGGTTGCGGTCGCGGGCGGCGATCACCCGGTCGATCTCCTCCGCCTTCAGGGCAATCGGCTTTTCGCTCAGCACATGCTTGCCGGCATCGGCCGCCTTGATCGACCATTCGACATGCTGCGATGTCGGCAGCGGAATATAGACCGCATCGATCAGATCCGACCCCAGCATTTCCTCATAGGAGCCGAAGGCATGCGGCACAGAAAACCGGTCGGCCATGGCGCGCGCCCTGGCGAGGTCGCGGCTGGCAATGGCCGTCACCACGCAGTTTTCCGCATCCTGAATGGCGGGAACCACCAGTTCCCGGCCGATCTTCGCGGTCGACAGAATTCCAAAACGCAGCATGTCTCTTCTCCGGCCTGTATCGTTGCCGCCAGAAACTATTCAGAGACCGCCGTCAATGCAATGGCCGGCGCGCACTGATCCGGCCGCTCGGCATGATGATGTGGCCGGATATGTCCGCTATTCGTCTTCAATTCGTCTTTCAGACCTACATGGAAGTACTATCATGGGCTATCGTTAGCATTGTGGAGATGACAAAAATGACCGATACGAGAACAGCCCTTCTGGTGATTGACGTCCAGGAATCCTTCCGCCATCGCCCGTATTGGCGGGAAGAGGAAATTCCCGCCTTCATGTCACGGCTCCAGGCCCTGATCGACGGGGCGAAGGCGGCGGGACACGCCGTCGTGCAGGTTTTCCACACCGACGACGACGCGGAACTCCGCCTCGACAGCGGCTATGTCACGACGCTTTCAGGCCTCAGGATCAACCCCGACGTCGTGGTCCACAAGACCCGGCACTCCGCCTTCGTCGGCACGCCGCTCGAGGTCTGGCTTCGCGAGAAGGGAATCGACCGGCTGATCGTATCCGGCATCCGCACCGAGCAATGCTGCGAGACGACCGCGCGCCATGCCGCCGATCTCGGCTACAAGGTCGACTACGTCACGGAGGCAACGCTGACCTTCCCGATGACCCACGCTTCCGGCGAGGTCTTCAGCGCCGCCGACATCAAGAAGCGCACGGAACTCGTCCTTGCCGGCCGCTTCGCCCGCATTGCCACGGTGGAGCAGGCGGTGCCCGGGATCGGACAGGCCGCATGACAGCCGCCAGCCACACCGCCCGCCGGCTCATCCCCGTCCATGTCGTGCTGCCGCCGCACACGCTGCTGATGGATGTCGCCGGACCGCTGGAGGTGTTGCGCTACGCCAATCTCGAACAGGAGGACATCCTGTTCGAGTACCACTACATCGCCGCCCGACCCCAACAGACGACCTCGATCGGTCTGACACTCGCCAATCTGGAGCCATTACCGGACCGGCTGCCCGAAAATGCCTATGCATTGTCGCGGGCAGCACGAGCAGCGCTCCCGAGCCCGAACGTTCCGGGCCCGAACGGGCGGAACTTTCCGCGTGGCTGCGCCGGGCGGTCGTTCCGGGCGTGACGCTGGTGACCATCTGCTCCGGTGCGCTTCTTGCCGCTGCAGCCGGCCTGCTCGACGGACATGCCTGCACCACCCATGCCGATTGCATCGAGGAATTGAAACGGCTTTCGCCGACGGCCCAGGTTCTCGAGAACCGCCTCTTCGTCGAGGACGGCGCGCGGCTCTCCAGCGCCGGTATCTCGACCGGCACTGATCTCATGCTGCACATCGTCTCGAAACTCACCTCGGCCCCCACGGCGCTTGCCGTCGCCCGCACCATGGTCGTCTACATGCGCCGAAGCGGCTCGGACCCGCAGCTCTCGCCCTGGCTTTCCGGACGCAACCACGTGCATCCGGCCATCCACCGCATCCAGGACGCGATCATGGCCGAGCCGGCGCGCGACTGGACGCTTTCGCAGTTAGCCGGCATCGGCTATCTCAGCGAGCGCCATATGACAAGGCTCTTCCGTGAGCAGACCAACCTCTCCGTCACCGCCTATGTCAATCTCATGCGGGTGACCCTTGCCCGCGATATCCTCGCGAACACGCGCCTCGACATGGAAAGCGTGGCGGAGCGCGCGGGCTTTGCCTCGCCGCGCCATATGCGCCGCGTCTGGTCGCAGCACAACAGTCTCCCGCCCAGTCACTATCGGCGTTAGATCACAGAAATTGAGTAGTCGATCACCGCCGCGATTGCTAACCTCGGTTCTCATCCTTCCGGCCCATTGCGGCCGTCCCGGCTAATCATGGAGTTCCGCTATGCAGATGCGCCCGCTCGGCCGCACAGGCCTTTCCATCGCTCCCGTCGTCTTCGGCGGCAACGTGTTCGGCTGGACTGCCGACGAGAAGACTTCGTTCGCGATGCTCGATGCCTTCTTTGATGCCGGCTACAATGCGATCGACACTGCGGACGTCTATTCTTCCTGGGTCGATGGCCACGAAGGCGGCGAGAGCGAAACGATCATCGGCAAATGGCTGAAAGGCGGCCATGTGCCGCGCGAAAAAGCGGTGATCGTCACCAAAGTCGGCTTCGACAGCCAGGGCCGCAAGACCGGGCTTTCCGCCAAATGGATCGCCGAGGCGGCCGAGGCCTCGCTCAGGCGTCTTGGCACCGACTATATCGACCTCTATCTCGCCCACAAGCCGGACGACGAGGTGCCGATCGAGGAGACGCTCGAAGCCTTTGCCAGGCTCAAGCAGCAAGGCAAGATCCGGGCGATTGGCTGTTCCAACTACGATGCGGCCCAGATTCAGGCCTCCTTCGACGCCGCAGCCAAGGCCGGCCTGCCGCGCTTCGACGTCGTGCAGCCGGAATATAATCTCTATACCCGTGACAAGTTCGAGGGACCGCTTCGCGATCTCTGCATAAAGCAGGAGATCGGCGTGATCAGTTACTATGCGCTGGCCGCGGGTTTCCTCTCCGGCAAGTATCGCGAGGCGAAGGACACCGAGGGGGCCGCACGCGGCTATCGCGTCGGCGATTATCTCAATGACAAGGGGCGCCGCATCCTTGCCGCGCTCGACAAGGTCGCGGCGGAGACCGGCACGACACCGGCAACCGTCGCCATCGCGTGGGTCGCGGCCCGGCCCGGCGTGACCGCGCCCATTGCCAGCGCCACCAGCCTCAGCCAGCTCGACAGCATGATTGCAGCCGGCAAGCTCGAACTCTCAGCGACGCAGATGGCGCTGCTCAACGAAGCGGGAGCGTGAGGCGATGGCAGTTGAAATCAGGGACGCCAGCCCCGCAGACGAAGCCGCCTGGCGCCGGCTCTGGGCCGGCTACCTCACCTTCTACAAGGTCGATCTTCCCGAGACGGTTACCGACCACACCTGGGCGCGCATCCTCGACCCCTCGTCCCGTGTCGCGATGCGCGTGGCGCTCGTCGACGGCGAGATGGCGGGCTTCGCGATCCATCACTTCCATGATTCCACTTGGGAGCTGACACCCGACTGCTATCTCGAGGATCTTTATCTCGATGAGAAATTCCGCGGCCACGGCCTCGGTCGGGCGCTCATCGACGACCTGATCGCGCTCGCTAGGACCAGGGGCTGGTCGCGCCTCTACTGGCACACCGACCGTGACAATGCGCGAGCCCGCAAGCTCTACGACACCTATGCCAAAGAAGACGGGCACGTGCGCTATCGCGTGACGCTCACGTAATCAGGCGCCATAGCGGAAGACGTCGATGAAAGCCCTCGGCGCCGCGATCATCCTGCGCCCTTCGGTCGAGGAACAGCACGTTGATCCTTGCAGCTATTGTCGGCACAAACGCATTGGCTCACAGTGCTTGCAGACGGTCGCGGTGGATGCCCTCCTCCCGCGGATAGCGTGCCGCCGGACCGCAACGGTCCTTTCGCAAAGGAGAAAACCCTTGAAAACCAGAAGACTTGGCACTCTCGACGTTTCCGCCCTCGGGCTCGGCTGCATGGGCATGAGCCACGCCTACGGGCCTTCCGCCGACGAAAGCGGCTCGATCGCCACCCTTCACCGCGCCGTGGAGCTTGGCGTCACCCTTTTCGACACGGCAGAGGTCTATGGCCCCTACAAAAACGAAATCCTTGTCGGCAAGGCCCTGAAGCCTGTCCGAGACAAGGTCGTCATCGCCACCAAGTTCGGCTTCAGGATCGACGCGACGAAGCCGGCGGCCGAAATGATGGTCGGCACCGATGGCCGGCCGGAAAATGTCCGGGCCGTCGCCGAAGCGTCGTTGAAGCGCCTCGATACCGATGTCATCGATCTGTACTACCAGCACCGCGTCGATCCGGCCGTACCGATCGAGGAAACTGTCGGCGCCATGGCCGAGCTGGTGCGTCAAGGCAAGGTCAAGGCGCTGGGCCTGTCGGAGGCCAGTGCGGAAACGATCCGCCGGGCGCACGCGGTTCATCCGATCGCCGCCATCCAGAGCGAATACTCGCTCTGGACCCGCGACCCGGAAGAAAACGGCGTGCTCGAAACCTGCCGCGAACTCGGCATCGGCTTCGTGCCGTTCTCGCCCCTCGGCCGCGGCGTGCTCACCGGCGCGCTGAAGAAGCTCGACGGCCTCGCCGCCGACGATTTCCGCCGCACCCTGCCGCGGTTCCAGGCCGAAAACTTCGATGCCAATCTTGCGCTCGTCGGCCTGCTCGAGGCGATGGCGAAGGAAAAGGGCGCCCAGCCGGCACAGCTGGCACTCGCCTGGGTTCTGGCGCAGGGCGATTTCATCGTTCCGATCCCGGGCGCCAGCAAGATCCCTCATCTGGAGCAGAACGTCGCCGCCGCCGGCATCGTGCTCTCGGCAGACGAGTTGAAGACGCTTGGCGACATGCTGTCACCGAAGAAGGTGGCCGGCGGGCGCTATCCGGTGCGCATGGCGGAAATGGCAAACAGATAGCCGGCTTTTCACCTTCGCGGGTGCGGGCCGGTCAGCTGCCCGGATCCGGAAAACCCCCGTAGAACTCGGCATGGCTTCCTTCGTGATTGGCCATGCCGGCTTTTGTCAGCACGCCGCGCGGTTCGGTATAGCTCATGATCCTGCGGACCGGCCTCTCGTGCCACTGGATGTTGAAGGCCCATAGTTTCGGGAAGAAGCAGAGCGATGCGTAGGGCAGGTGGTCGTGGATCCACCAGGCGAGCTTCCGCCAGTCGCCGGGGGCCTGATGACGGTCCCAGACCCATGGCACGACGACGCATGCGGTCGCGCCCATGCATCCGTCGGCGTCGCGCATGTCCCAGATATGGTCGGCCGCCGTCGCGGCATTCGTCGAGCAGTTGAGCTTGTAGCGGTTGCCGTACCGATTGACCTCGCGGGAGCGGTATCCCGACCGGATATGCAATCGGCCGAAGGCCTGCTGCAGCGGCTCCAGCAATTGCTCGCAGAGTTGGGTTCCCGCCGCGATCGCCAGACCGGGATCCTCCGGAATATTGGGGACGGCATAGAAGTTCGAGATTTCCGAGTGAAGGAAATCCCGGAAGAAGAAGTTCCGCGAGAGCCGCACCCGCCCGAGATCCTCGAGCGCCTTCATAGAACCCGGCATTTTCATGGGCCGCTTCCTCCCGAAATGACAAGACCGCCGCCAGATTGGCGACGGTCTTCCAGTTCGTCAAGGAAGGGCGATCAGGCGCGAAGCACGCCGCCCGTGGCCTTTTCGACATTGGCGACGATCTTTGCCGTCAGCGCGTCGAAATCCTCGTCGGTCAGGGTACGCTCGACCGGCTGGATCAGCACCTCGATCGCCACCGACTTCCTGCCCTCGCCCAGGCTTGCGCCCTCGAAGATATCGAAGACATTGACGCCGGTGATCAGCTTGCGGTCGGCACTTGTCGCCGCCTTGACGAGGCTGCCGGCCTCGACCGACTTTTCGACCACGAAGGCGAAGTCGCGCTTCACCATCTGGAAGGGCGAGAGATCGAGCGCCGGCTTGGTGCGGGTCGCCTTCCTTTTCGGCTCCGGCATGACGTCGAGATAGACCTCGAAGCCGCAGAGCGCGCCGGAGACATCGAGCGCTTCGAGCGTCTTCGGGTGGAACTCGCCGAAATGGCCGAGAACGACCTTCGGGCCCATCTTGATGGTGCCCGACCGGCCCGGATGATACCATTCCGGTCCGCTCTGTTCGATCTGGACATTACCCATCGGCAAGCCGCAGGCTTCCAGAACGGCGAGCGCATCGGCCTTGGCGTCATAGACGTCGACCGGTTTGCCGCCGCCCTTCGCGGCGTTCGACCACATGCGTCCGGCGCCGGCAAGCGAGGCCGTGCCGCGTCGGATGCCGCCGGCGACGCGACGCTGGCCTTCCGGCTTATCGCTCTCATAGGTGCCCGAGACCTCGAAGATCGCCACGTCGCCGAAGCCACGATCGGCATTGCGCTGGGCAGCCGTCAAGAGGCCCGGCAGCAGCGAGGGGCGCATGTCCGACATGTCGGCGGCGATCGGATTGGCAAGCTTCAGCGCGCGGCTTCCGCCGCCGAAGAGCTTTGCATGCTCTTCCGGGATGAAGGACCAGGTGACGGCTTCCAGCATGCCGCGCGAGGCCAGCGCCCGCTTGGCGGTGCGGGTGCGGATCTGCAGCGGCGTCAGGATCTTGGCATTGACCGAACCGGTCGGTGCCAGCGGCTCGGGCTTGATCTTGTCGACGCCATGCACGCGCATGACCTCTTCCACCAGGTCGGCCTTGCCGTCGACATCCGGACGCCAGGAGGGAACCGCGACGGAAACCGTCTCACCCTTGCCCGAGACCTCGAAGCCGAGGCCGGTCAGGATCTGGCGAGCCTCGTCATTGGAGACGGTAAGGCCGGTCAGCCGCTTCACTTCGGAAAAGGGGAAGTCGACGGTCTTGCGGTCGAAGCCCTTGTAGCCGACGACCTTGGCCTTGGCCGCCGTGCCGCCGCACATCGAAAGCACCAGTTCGGTGGTCCGCTCGAGGCCGGGCATCATGTATTCCGGGTCGACGCCGCGCTCGAAGCGATAGCGCGCATCGGTGATGATGCCGTGGCTGCGGCCGGTCTTGGCGATATTGATCGGGTCCCACAACGCGGATTCGATCAGCACCTCGGTGGTGTTCTCGTCGCAGCCGGAATGCTCGCCGCCCATGATACCGCCGATCGATTCCGGGCCGTTGTCGTCGGCGATGATGACATTGGCCGGGTTGAGCTTGTAGGTGCGCGTGTCGAGCGCGAGGATCTCCTCGCCCTCGCGGGCGCGGCGCACAACGAGAGCACCCTTGACCTTGCCGGCGTCGAAGACGTGCATTGGACGGCCCTGATCGAAGGTCATGTAGTTGGTGACGTCGACCAGCGCGGAAATCGGACGGAGGCCGATGGCGATGAGCCGCTGCTGCATCCAGCGCGGGCTCGGGCCGTTCTTGACGCCGCGCACCAGGCGATAGGCAAAGCCCGGGCAGAGCCGCTCGTCGTCGAGCACGATCTTCACCTCGATCGGCGTTTCGCCTTCAACCTTGAACTCCGGCGCTTTCGGGGCCTTGAGCTTGCCGAGGCCCGAAGCGGCGAGATCGCGGGCGATGCCGAAGACGCTGGTGCAATCCGGACGGTTCGGTGTCAGGTTGATCTCGATGACAGGATCGTCGAGGCCTACATAGGAGGCGAAAGCCGTGCCGACCGGCGCATCTTCCGGCAGGTCGATGATGCCGTCGTGATTGTCCGACATGTTGAGCTCCTTTTCGGAGCACATCATGCCGTGGCTTTCGACGCCGCGGATATTGCCGACGGCAAGCGTCACGTCGATGCCGGGCACATAGGTACCGGGCTGGGCAAACGCGCCGATCAGGCCGGCGCGCGCATTCGGCGCGCCGCAGACGACCTGCACCGGCTTGCCGTTGCCGGTGTCGACCATAAGGACCCGCAGCTTGTCGGCATTCGGATGCTGGACGGCCGAGACGACCTTGGCGATGACGAAGGGCTTGTAGGAGGCCTTGTCGTCGACATCCTCGACCTCGAGGCCGATCGCCGTCAGGCGCTCGCAGATTTCCTCGAGCGTGGCCTCGGTTTCCAGGTGATCCTTCAGCCAGGAGAGTGTGAATTTCATTGTTCTGTTCTCCTTATGCGCTCAAACCGCCGAACAGCGTCGGCACGTCGAGCGGGCGGAAACCGTAATGGCTCATCCAGCGGACGTCGGCATTGAAGAAGTCGCGCAGGTCCGGCATGCCGTATTTCAACATGGCGATGCGGTCCAGCCCCATGCCCCAGGCAAAGCCCTGATATTCGTCCGGGTCGAGTCCGCCGGCGCGCAGCACGTTCGGGTGGACCATGCCGCAGCCGAGGATTTCCATCCAGTCCTTGCCTTCGCCGAACTTGACGATCGGGCCCGACGAGCGGTCGCACTGGATGTCGACCTCGAAGCTCGGCTCGGTGAAGGGGAAGAAGGACGGGCGGAAGCGCATCACGACATTGTCGACCTCGAAGAAGGCCTTGCAGAACTCTTCGAGGATCCAGCGCATGTGACCGACATGGGCGGTCTTGTCGATGACGAGCCCTTCGACCTGATGGAACATCGGCGAATGGGTCGCGTCACTGTCCTGACGATAGGTCTTGCCCGGGATGACGATGCGGATCGGCGGCTTCTGCGCTTCCATGGTGCGCACCTGCACAGGCGAGGTATGGGTGCGCAGCACCTTGCGGTCGCCGTTGTCGTCGGGCTCCAGGAAGAAGGTGTCGTGCATCTCCCGGGCCGGATGGCCTTCGGGGAAGTTGAGCGCCGTGAAATTGTAGTAGTCCGTTTCAATATCCGGACCTTCGGCGATGGAGAAACCCATGTCGGCGAAGATCGCGGTGATCTCGTCGACGATCTGGCTGATCGGATGGATGCGGCCGCGCTCGGCCGGCGAGGAGCGGACGGGAAGCGAGACGTCGACCGTCTCGGCCTTCAGCCGGGCGGTAATGGCGGCGTCCTTCAGCTCGGCCTTGCGGGCGGCAATCTTGTCGGTCACCTCGTTCTTCAGCGCGTTGATCGCCGCACCGCGCGTCTGGCGCTCTTCGGGCGTCATCGAGCCCAGCGTCTTCAGGAGGTCGGAGACCGACCCCTTCTTGCCCAGCGCCGCGACGCGCACAGCCTCGATATCGGCTTCCGTGTCCGCCGCGGCGATATCGGCGAGAAGTGCCGTTTTCAAACTGTCGAGATCGGACATTTCCGTTTCCTGCCCCTGATACCGCCGAGGGTCCCTAACGCCCCGGCATGACGACAAAATGAAAAACCCGCGCCAGCCCTGCCAGCGCGGGTTTCCCAACGATTTCTTTTTACAAAAGCTTGGGAAGCGCTGGCTTACTTGACCGCGCTTTCAAACTCGTTGGCCGTACCGGCTTCCTTGAGGTAGGCCAGTGCCTTCTTGGCGGCAGCAACCAGGGCGCCGAAGGCGGCCGGCTCATGGATCGCCATGTCGGACAGGACCTTGCGGTCGACTTCGATGCCAGCCTTGTTCAAGCCGTCGATGAAGCGGCCGTAGGTCAGGCCGTGCTCGCGAACGGCAGCGTTGATACGCTGGATCCACAGGGCGCGGAAGTTGCGCTTGTTCACCTTGCGGTCGCGATAGGCGTACTGCTTGGCGCGATCAACGGCGGCCTTAGCGGCGCGGATCGTGTTCTTGCGGCGGCCGTAGAAGCCCTTGGCTGCCTTGAATACCTTGTTGTGCTTGGCGCGGGAAGTTACGCCACGTTTTACGCGTGCCATGTCATGATCTCCTTATTGATCCAAAAAGCGAAAGGGTCTCAGAGACCGTTCGGCAGGTAGTTCTTGATGACCTTCTTGCCGTCAGCTTCGGCGAGAACCATCGTGCCGCGTGCATCGCGGATGAACTTGTTGGACCGCTTGATCATGCCGTGGCGCTTGCCTGCGGCGGCCGCCAGCACCTTGCCGGAGGCTGTGATCTTGAACCGCTTCTTGGCGGAGGACTTCGTCTTCATCTTGGGCATTTTGCTACTCCATTGTTTTTGTGAAAACCAGCCGACGAAAGCCGGTTTTCAAGCATTAGAAACGGCCACGGCATGCCCTGCCGGACCGTTCGGACGGGCGCTTATAACCGCTGACGGGCAAAAGCGCAACGGGTCGCTTCCGGATTCTCGGAAATGCTCCGGCTATCCGCGCAAGGGTACCGACAGCCGCACCGCGAGCCCGCCGAGCGGCGACCTGTCCAGCGCCATCTTGCCGCCATAGGCCTCCAGGATTTCTGCCGTGATCGAGAGCCCGAGGCCGGAGCCTCCATCGTCTCCATCTGCAGCACCCAGACGAACGCCCCGCGACGGAACGGCGGCAAGGCCTTCGGGACCGATTCCGGGGCCGTCATCCTCGATCGTGATCTCCACCGAGCCGTCCGTCCCGGCGGCGGTGACGCGGATCAGACCGGCGGCAAAACGCGTCGCATTGTCCAGGATATTGCCGAGTGCCTCGGCGAGGTCGGCGGCATCCATGTCCACGGTCAGGTTCCGGTCGATCCGCATCTGCCACTCGATGCCGCGCGGCTTGGTGATCGGCTTCAGGACCATTACCAGCTTGCCGAGGAGGGGGCCCAGTTCGGCAAGGCCCATCTGTTCAACGCCCAGCCGCGCCGACTGCAACTGGCGATCGGTCCGCTGGCGAATGAGATCGACCTGCTGGCGTGCAAGATTCTTCTCGCCGGGAGGAAGATGATCGGCAAGCTGAAGCAGCACGGTCAGCGGCGTCTTGAAACCATGCGCCAGGTCGCTGGCGCGCGCGCGCGCCCTTTCCACCGCCGTCTCGCGCTCCGCCAGCAGCAGATTGAGCTCGGAGACGAGAGGCCTGAGTTCCGATACGCCGACATCATCGACCGAATTCGCATGTCCGGCGCGCACAAGCCCGACCCGCTGCTGAAGGCGCGCAAGGGGAGCAAGCCCGACGCTCACCTGAAAGATCGCGGCGGCGACCAGGACCGCGGCACTCAGGACGAGCATCAGCGCCATGGTGCCGTGAAATTCCGCAAGCGCGACGTCGAGTTCGGCCCGATCGAATGCGGCCGAAAGCGTAAATCGCCGCGCGCCTGCGGAGGCCTCGAGGGAAATCGTGCGCCTGTAGACGAAGAGCCCGGCGCCATCTGGCCCTTCAGCGGTCAGGAAGCCGTATTCCGCGGGAAGCTGGGCATCGGCCGGCAGGTCGACATCCCACAGCGACCGCGAGCGCAGGACCTCGCCGGTCTCGGCCTGCACCTGCCAGTATCGTCCGCTGCCCGGAAGACTGAAACGCGGGTCGGTCGGAGTCTTGTCGAGCACCGGCTCGCCGTTGCGCAGATCCAGGTCTGCCGCCAGCTGGTCGACGATCGTCGTCATCTCCACCCGGTAGCGCTCGGCCACATAGCCGGAAAAGACACGGCTCAGGCCGTAGCCCAGCAATAGAAGAATGAAGACGATCGCGACAAAGCCTCCGAGGGCGAGCCGGATCCGGAGCGAATGGTTCATGCATCTTCTTCCGGCAGGACGTAGCCGAAACCGCGTCGTGTCGCGATGGCCTCCGGATCGGTCTTGCGCCGAAGCCGGGCAATCATGGCCTCCACCGCATTCTTGGCCGCATCGTCTTCGCGGCCCTGGACATGGCGGGCGATCTCGATCGGATCGAAGACGCGGCCGGGCTCGCTGACGAAAAGCTGCACCAGGCGATATTCGAGCGATGTCAGATCGAGCGGCCGGCCGTCATAGGTTACCCGGCGGCTCTGGTCGTTGACGACGAAACGGCCGGCGGATTTGACCGGCGTGGGGCGTCCGCCCGCGCGGCGAAGCAGCGCCTTCAGGCGTGCGAGCAATTCCTCGTTACGGAATGGTTTGGGCAGATAGTCGTCCGCGCCCGCCTCGAAGCCGTCGACACGCTCCATCCATGAGCCGCGCGCCGTGAGCACGATGACCGGCGTATCGAGGCCGTCGGCCCGCCAGCGCCGCAATATGGTCAGGCCGTCCATGCCGGGCAGGCCGAGATCGAGGATGATCGCGGCATAGTCGCCCGTTTCGCCCTCGGCCCAGACTTCGGGGCCCGTCGCAAGGTGGTCGACAAGGTACCCTTCCGCCTCGAGCCTGGCTTTCGTGTGTTCAGCGATATCGCGATCGTCTTCAGCAAGCAAAAGTCGCATTGCGTCACCACAGCCCGAACGGGCCGAGCTTGCGCCCCGTCACCGCATTGAGACGAAGGGTCTGCACGCCACCGTCCTTGTTCTCGACCTTCAGGATGTACACCGGCGCCTTGCTTTTCAGCGAGAGATCGACCGATAGCACGCGGCCGGCGCGCATCGAATCGACGCGCTGCAATATCTCGCGAAGCGGAAGGATTCGGCCTTCCCGGACCGCATCGCGCGCCTCGACATGATCGGCGTCGTCAGGCGCGGCGTCATGGGCGGCGGCGCCTGCGGGCGCGGCGCTGTCCTTGTCGTCGTTGCCGCCGGAACCGGAATCATCGTCGTCGTCGTCGTTGCCACCGGTTCCACCAGTTCCACCGTTGCCGCCATTGCCGCCGTTGCCGCCATCGTTGTCGCCGTCACCACCACCGCCACCGCCATCGTCGTCGGAGGCATAGGCGGGTGCGGCCTGCAGCAGCGGTGCAGCGCAGAGCATCGCTACCGAGAGCAGCAGCAGGAAATTTCGCCTATCCATGGCCGTCATGCCTATAGTTGCCTTTCATTGGCCAGCGGTCGTGATCAACATTAGCGAGTGTTTCGTCGGCACGCCACCGCGCGAATGAGAAAGCCCCGCCCGAATGGGCGGGGTGAAAAGGTTGCAGTCCCGGCGGCTGGATTGCAGCCTTTTCAAGCTGAATCAGTTGGCCGGAACGACCGTCACGGCCGTGACCGTATTGGCCGGGTCCTTGAATTTCACTTCCGGCTTGCCGTGTTCCCACTCGAACCGCAGCTGCAGGCGCTGGCCGGCCTGGTCTACCGCGATCAGCTGACCGTTCTTGAGACCCGCGAACTGGGTATCATTGACGACCAGTTGGGTTTCGTCGGCTCGGCCGTTGGCGGCATTGTCGTCATCGATATCGTCGGTGGTGTCGTCCATGCCCTTTGCATCGTCGTCCATGCCGTTCGCGTCGTCATCCGACCCGTCGTCGTCCGCACCCGGACCGTCGTCGTTGCCATGGTCGTCGTTGCCGTTGTCGTCATTCCCGTTATCATCATTGCCGCCACCGTTGTCGTCATTTCCGCCGCCGCCGCCGTTGTCGTCATCGGCATGGGCAACGGAAACGACGGACGACGCCAGAGGCAAAGCAAGGGTCGAAACGACGGCGGGCAGGACGGTCAGGGAGAGGAGCGCCGTGCTCGAAACGAGCAGGGGCTTGCGCAACAGGTTGATCATCTTTCTTCCTCCAGTGTTTGAGAGTTCATGATCTCGACGAGGGCACACTAGGCCACCCGGCCTGACAGAACGGCGAGCCGTCCCGTCAGCAAACTGTCAGCGCAGTCCATGAAAAAAGCCGCCCGGAGGCGGCTTGGTTTATTCGGGAGAGGGATGCCGGTCTTACTTCGGCGCCAGCACCATCATCATTTGGCGGCCTTCCAGCTTCGGCTCTGCCTCGACCTTGGCCACTTCGACAGTGTCTTCCTTGACCTGCATCAGCAGCTTCATGCCGAGCTCCTGGTGGGCCATTTCACGGCCGCGGAACTTCAGCGTCACCTTGACCTTGTCACCTTCCTCGAAGAAGCGGTTCATCGCCCTCATCTTCACCTCATAGTCATGAGTGTCGATGTTGGGCCGCATCTTGATTTCCTTGACCTCGACGATCTTCTGCTTCCTGCGCGCTTCGGCCGCCTTCTTCTGGTTGGCGAATTTCAGCTTGCCCAGGTCCAGGATCTTGCAGACCGGAGGTTCGGCATTGGGTGAAATCTCAACCAGGTCCAGGCCAGCATCTTCGGCCATCCTGAGCGCCTCGTCAGTCGCGATGACACCGAGGTTCTGGCCTTCTTCATTGATAAGCTGGATCTTGGGAACCCGAATTTCCCGATTGGAGCGCGGCCCCTCCTTGGTGGGGGCTTCGGCTTTGAAAGGTCTGCGAATGGTCGTATTCTCCTGAATTGTTTTCGATTGCGACTGGGGCTGCCACGCCCGGGTAGGCAATTTCCCGGCTTTGTGACAATTGCCGCGGGCAGTCAATAACATGCTTTGGAAGAAAAATCACCTGCTGTCCGTCACAACGCGAATCTGTTTTATAAAAACCGCCGGAAACGTGGAGTCCCTCATGACCGAAGCCCATATCGCCACCCAGCCGAGGTTCCTGACCGTCGGATCGGGGGCCGAAAGCCGCGAGATCGCGATGCTCGTCCGGCCGGCGGAAAACCCCTCGTCCGGCCCGGCCCTGATGTGGCTCGGCGGCTACCGTTCCGACATGACCGGGACCAAGGCGGTCGAGGTCGACCGGCTCGCGCAAAGCTGCGGCCGGGCGGCGATCCGCTTCGATTATTCGGGTCACGGCGCCTCGGGCGGCGATTTCAGTCTCGGAACGATTTCGCGCTGGCTCGAGGAGGCCATTGCCGTGCTCGATGACGTTCGCCCCGCAAGTGTCGTGCTTGTCGGCTCCTCGATGGGCGGCTGGATCGCGCTCAGGCTGGCGCAGGAGCTGAAACGCCGGGGCAAGGGCCCAAAGGTGGAGGGCATGGTACTGATCGCACCGGCGCCGGATTTCACCGCCGAACTCATCGAGCCGAACCTTTCCGACGCGGAGCGGGCATCGCTTGCCGGGCGGGGCTATTTCGAGGAGCCGTCGCAATACAGTCCCGAGCCGAACATCTTCACCCGCGCCCTGATCGACGACGGACGGCAGAACCGCGTACTCACCGGGATCATCGAGACCGGCTGCCCCGTGCATATTCTCCAGGGCATGGCCGATCCGGACGTGCCCTATACCCACGCTCTCAAACTCGTGGAGTTCCTTCCCGCCGACGACGTCGTGCTGACGCTGGTGCGGGACGGCGATCACAGGCTTTCGCGCCCCCAGGACATCGAGCGCATGAATGCCGCCATCCTTTCCGTGACCGACCGTCCGTGATGCATTTTAACCATAGTTGGCGATAGGCGACCTTCCGAAACTGCTAATGATTGACTAACGCCCCGGTTGGACCTTAACTCTTTCTTAACGATTAAGAGGACGGGTTCATGATGAACAGATCGCGCGTATTTGCCGCGCTGCTTGCGGTTTGCGCCGTCATGGCGCCGCTCGACAGCGCCATCACCGCGCCTGCGGCGCAGCGGGTCATGATCACCGGCGCCGTCACCTCGCAGCCGATCGGTCACTACGAATTCTGCCGGGCCCATCGCGACGAATGCAGTATCCGCACCAAGGCGAGCGCGGCGCCGCGTCTCACCAGCCGTGGATGGGCGCTCGTCCAGGAGGTGAATTCCTCGGCCAATGCCTCGATCACGCCGATGACGGATGCCGACATTTTCGGCCGCGAGGAGGTCTGGGCCTATCCGAAGGATGTCGGCGACTGCGAGGACTTCGTCCTCTTGAAACGCGAGAAGCTCATCAAGGACGGCTTTTCTCCGTCGGACCTCCTGATCACCGTCGTGCGCAAGCCCGATGGCGAAGGCCATGCCGTGCTGACGCTGCGCACGGCGCAGGGCGACTATGTCCTGGACAACCTCTCCGACGAGGTCAAGCTCTGGTCGGATACGCCCTATACCTACCTCAAGCGGCAGGCCGTGTTCGATACCGGCCGCTGGGTCACCATCGAAAACGGCACCACCGACGTCATGGTCGGCGCCCTGAAGTAATCGGACGAGCCGGTCAGCTCTGCGCCCCGGAGTGCCGTGGCGGCATGCGGGAAAGTCCGATCATCGCGGCAAGCCCCACCGCTCCCATCAACAGCAGGCAACCGATCGCGGCGGCGGTACCAGCCTGTTCGTTGAGGAAGATGATGGTCACGGGGGCCGCGGCCGACAGGACCATCCGTATCCCCGACAGCGTTCCCATCGTGCGCCCATAGCCGGCGGTGCCGAAATAATGAAGCGGCAGGACCCCGCGGATGATTGAGGTCAGTCCCTGACCGATGCCGAAGAAGACGGCAAACACCAGGGCTACGCCAACGGCAGGGAAAAGCGAGGCGGCAAAGAGCAGCGCCAGCGCCGCGAAGATCGCTCCTGTGGCGATCAGCCCCGTCACCGGCGGCGACAGAACTCCCCTTCGCGCATATTCGATGAGGCGGGCGGCAACCTGGGATGGCCCGATCAGACTGCCTGTCAGGGTCGCAATCGCTGGCGTGAAGCCGGCATCGCCGAGCAGCACCAGCAGCGATGCGCCCATGGCCGAGAGAACGAAGCCGCCGGCCGAGAGGCTGATGGCCATCAGGGCAAGCTGCGGCCGGCGGCTGACGGTTCCGGGACTGCCGGCTTCGCCCAGGTTTTCCGCCGGTGTCGCCGGCAGCCGTCGATAGGACGGCCAGAGCGCGTGCACCGGCAGGGCCAGCAACAGGTTCAGCCCCGCGAGCACCAGATAGACCTCGCGCCAGGTCATCATCGTCAGAAGCCATTGAATGAGCGGCCAGAACACGGTCGAGGCAAAGCCTGCCACCAGCGTCACAAGGGTGATCTGGCTCCTGGCCTCCTGGCCGTGACGCTGCGCCAAAGCGGCAAATCCGGCGTCGTATTGCACGGCGACCGATACGAATTCGGCCGCCAGCGTGACGGCGGCGAACTGCCAGCCGTTCTGGACCATGGAGAGGGCGCCAAGCGTCGCGGCCGCCAGGATCGATCCGAAGGTCAGCACGGGGCGCGCGCCGAAGCTGTCGATCAGGCGCCCGATGATGGGCGCGGAGATGGCGCCACCGAGGAGACCGATGGAAAAGACCGCGAACACAAAACTCTGCGACCAGCCGAAATCGCGGGCGATTTCGGGCGCAAGAATCGAGAAGGAATAGTAGAGCGTGCCATAACCGACGGTCATGGAAACGCCCATGCCGAGGGTGGCCGGAGATGGTTTCATGATGACGCCGCCACGCTATCCGCGTTTCGGCGTCATGACAATCGTCCCGCGATCAACCGTTGCCGATCAGGATACCCGCCGCCAGCACAAGCGAGCCGCCGAGCACCACCTGCATGGCGGCGCGCATGAAGGGCGTTTCCATATATCTGTTCTGGATGAAGGCGATCGCCCAGAGCTCGAAGAAAACCACGACGGCTGCGGTGATCGTCGCTGTCCAGAAATGCGGAATGAGATAAGGAAGCGCGTGGCCGAGACCGCCGAGCGCCGTCATGATGCCCGATGCCAGTCCGCGCTTGACCGGAGAGCCGCGGCCGGAAAGCTTGCCGTCGTCATGAGCGGCCTCGGTAAAGCCCATGGAAATGCCGGCGCCCACCGATGCCGAAAGACCGACGAGGAAGGTCTGCCAGGTATCGCCGGTGGCAAAGGCGGCCGCGAAGATCGGCGCCAGCGTCGAGACGGAACCGTCCATCAGGCCGGCCAGGCCCGGCTGGACGTAAGTGAGGATGAACTGCCGCCGGGCGGTCTCGCCTTCCTCCGCCTTCACCTCTCCCGGAACATGCTTTTCGCCCAGCATGCGGGCCGTCTCCTCGTGCCCCTGCTCGGCCAGCGCGAGGTCGCCGAGCAATTTGCGGGTCGAGGCGTCGGTCGTCATTTTCGCGGCTTCGGTGTAGAAACGGAAGGCGGCCTGCTCCATGGTTTCGGCCTCCTCGCGGATCTGTTCGAGCGTCTGGTTGGCGCGCAGCCAGTCCGGCTTGCGGTCGTAGAAATCGCGCACGTGCTCGCGCCTGACCAGCGGAATGCGCTCGCCGAAGCGCTTGCGATGGATGTCGATCAGCATGTTCCGATGGGAATGCTCGACCTCCGCCATGTCCTCGAAAACCTTGGCCGATTGCGGATATTGCGCCCTTAGCTGGTCGGCATAGGCGAGATAGATCCGCGCGTCGTCCTCCTCCGACGAAATCGCCAGCGCCAGGACTTCCTGCTCGCTCAGGCTCTTGAACGGACGCTTGGAAGTGGGAAAAAATCGGCCGAGCATTGCAATCTCCTTTTAGAATAATTCTAATTTATGGCATTGGTCTGCGGGGTCAAGTCTGAAATCCGGTCACTCCACCGTCATATCGCCGCATTCGCCGCGACGATAGCGCCCGTGGCGGTGCCGTGCGGCGATTGGCGCCATGCCGATGGTTTGACCATTGGGCACCGCTCATCGATAACCGTCAACTCGGGAAAGCGCGATTCCAGCGACCAGGGAGGCAGAGGCCATGACAATCGAGTTGACCGGACGGGCCGCCCATGTCGGCGACATCCGGCTGAGGGCCGAGGCCGAAATGGCCCGCCTCGGGATTGACGCGGCCTTCATCGACACCCTCGTCGAGACCTTTTACGGCCGCATCCGCTCGCACGAGAGGCTAGGCCCCGTCTTCGAACAGAGGCTTGCCGGACGCTGGCCGCAGCATCTGGCCAAGATGAAGAGCTTCTGGTCGTCTATCGCCTTCAAGAGCGGTGCCTATGGCGGCAAGCCGGTTCAGGCCCATCTCGGCCTGCCGGGTTTGAGCGAGGACCTGTTCGGACAATGGCTGGGGCTCTTTCAGGCGACACTGCGCGACATCGCGCCCAGCGAGGAGGCCGAGCGATGGTTCATGGCGACCGCCGAGCGGATCGCGAAAAGCTTGGTGCTGGCGACAAGGTGACGCTATTTCGACGCCTGCCAGCTGCCGCTCGCCCCACCCCACTTGTTGCTGCCCGACCACTGCCCGGAACCCGATTGTCCGTCCACGCGGCCGCTGATCGTGCCGCTGAAGGTATAAGGCTTGGTCTCGCTGAACACCGTACCCTGAAGCACCCCGTTCAGCGGCGCGCTGAATGACCCATCGGCACCAATCGAGCCGGAAAAGCTGGCGTTGAAACCGTCGCCGTCGTAGCTGCCGGAGACTGATCCCGAAACCGAGGAGCCGGAGACCGTGAGTCTCAACGAACCGGAGGCCTTGCCGGAAATGCGTCCGCTGTACTGGCCGGCGAAGTCCGCCGTGGGCTCCTGCGGCTCCTCGGTCAGCCCGCTGTGGCCGGCAACGACGTCGCGGTATTCCTCGAACTTGGCCAGTTGGTCCTGGTACTCTTTCGAATTCGTCCCGTGCACCAGTCCGGTCGACAGGAGGTTCGCCATGGCCTTGATATGGATTGCATTGTGCGGATCGAGCACGCCGTCCTTGTCGAGCCTGTCGCGGATCAGCTGGGTGAAGCGCCCGAGATTGTAGGGGTGTTTGGTCCACCAGTCGCGCCCGTACTTGCCATAGGCCGCCGTGTCGAGAGCCTCCATCATCAGGTCGGCTTCCGCCTGCGCATCGGCGCGGGCCTTTTCCACGACGGCTGCGGACTGTTCCTGCTTGTTGCGCGTGGCAAAGGTCTGGAGAATGTCGTCCACGACTTCCTCGTCGCTGGTCTGCGTCAACCGCTCGCGAACCGCATCGCTCGGTTCCGCCGTCGCCAGGCTGATGTCCTCCGCCCGCTGGTCGGCGAGCTCGATCTTGCGGTCACGGACGATCGATGAATAGAGCCCTTGGGTTTCCAGCCGCTGGCGGATCGCGTCCCGCGTATATTCGTCGCCCTTGGCATATTCCTGGTAAAGCTCCTCGATCGTGCTGTCGACGAACTTGCCCTTGGCATAGGATACCACGCCCGCCGCCGTCTCGATTGCGGTGAAGGCGGCGGCGGCCGGCGTTGCGGCGATGAAGGCGCGACCGAGATACTCATAGGCCGCCTGCGGATCGCCGCCCGCCGCCTTGCCCAACACGTCGGCCGCCTCGTTGACCTTGTCGATGTTGCCGAGCACCCCGGCCATCTGTTTGCGCAGCGCCGGATCCTTGATGCCGTTGGCCAACGTCTTGCCGAGCGCGATGGCGACCTCTTCGGAGGCGGCCTTCACTTTCTCCGGATCGCCGCTGGTCATGGCATCCGCCGCATTCTCGGCGAATTTGTTGATCTCGTTGGCCGAAAGCGCCACCGTGCCGAGCTGCCGGACCAATGTCTTGTTCGCCCCCGACTTGTAGAGTTTCTTGTAGAGCGCGACGATCGCCGCCTGCGATTGCGACTTGATCACCTCCTTGGCCTGCTCGTCGGCATAGTCGAGCGCCGCCTTTTTTGCGTCCTCCTGCCAGGTGGTCGGCGCCTGGGCGAGAGCCGCCGACAGGGGCGCGAGCGAAAGCGCCGAGGCGAGGATCCCGGCCAGCACATCAAAGGGTCGCCACGGTCTCATCTTGGGTCAAGCTCCAGGTCGGCGAGATCGAAATCGGCAAAGGGATCGGTCCCTCCCGACGCGGCAACGGCCAGCACCTGCGTTCCCTCCGGGGGCGGCATGGTCTGGTCGAGGCTTGCCAGCACCATCTCGAAGAGCGGCAGCCCGTCGGCCAGGTCCTCGCCGAAGGCGCGGTAGGCGAGCGTCAGCCGTGCGCCGTCGCCGCGCGGCTCGTCGAAGAAAATCTGCCGGGCGCGCATGCGTCCCTGGCTCAGTTCGAGGACGGTCGCGGGCCGCCCGAGCACCACCGCGTATTCAAGGGACGCGACCTCGTCGCTGGGCATCGGCTTGTCCCTCGGCCAGAACGACACGGCGATCTCCGCGCCCCCGCCGGGCCGGGCCATGACGATCCCGCCGGCGATCTCCTCGTCGGGCTTGACCTGCCAGCCGGTCGGCACCTCGACGGAGGTCCGGCCTATCCAGGCGCGGCGTTCCTCGTCGTCCGCTTCCCCGGGTCCGGCGGCGCCAGGGTCTGGCGCCCTCGCCTCTTCCGGCGGCACCGCCTGCGGAATGGCCGCCTGGCTCCTGTCCGGCTTCGCAATCCCGGCCTTTCCTTCCACGTCGCCGATCTTCACGCTCTCGAGGATGCGGTCGAAATCGCGCTCGCCGCCGCCGAGGCGAATGCCGCCGGTCGCCTCGAACAGGAAATGCAGGCGCTTCTTGTCCGCTCTCCCCTCGTCCAGCGTCACGCTCAGCGTTTCGACCTCGCCCATCTTCGAGTGGATCCACAGGGCCGGCTGGCCGTCGACTGTCACCTTGTGGTTGGAGACGATGTCGGAATAGCCGAGCAGCGGCTCGTCCGGGAACCACCACCAGACCATCAGGCTGCGCTGGCCGTCGGGGGCTTTCAGGGTGAGCGTGTCGCCTTCGACCGAGGCCGTCCAGTCCGCCGGCGCGGAGAGGGTGAAGCCCTCGAAGGCATGCGACGCCCAGCCGTCCGTACCGGTACCCGAAGGTGCCGCGCCTGTGCCAAGTTGGACGCTGCCGGCAGGGGCCATGGCACCCGGCTGATCCGCATCCGTCTCCGCTGGCCGGTCCGGGCTCCTGGCCGCCTCGTCCGCCGTGCGCAGCGAGTTCGCCATTCGCGCGGCCATCGGATCGAGCTTGGGCTTCAGGCTCTTTGCATAGCTGATCTCGAAGGTGTGGATCACCGCGCCATCGCCGCTCAGCAGAACCTTGCGCAGGAAGAAATCATCGCCACGAAAACCGGAATGCAGATACCAGTTCTCGCCCTTGCGCCGCTGGGTAACCTTCTCGTCCTCGCCCAGGCCCGCCAGATGCTCCTCGATCAGTTCGTCGAGGGTGCTGTCGAACACATTGTGCGAACCGAAAACGATGAAGCGGGCCGAGCCGTCCTTCGCCTCGAACGTCCGTCCGTCGTTGTTTTCCGGCGGCGGCAGCATGCGGAACATGGGGGCCGAATAGTCGATCCGCGTGCCGAAGCGGTCGTTGCGGTAGGTGATCCAGTTGCTGGCCATGGGATCGGCCGGGACAGCGGCGGTATCGTCGCCGGAATCGGCCCGGTCAATCGTGGCGTCCTCAGTGTCCGGCGGCGGCAGCTGTCCTCCCATGTCGGAGGGCGGCGCTTCATCGCCAGGACCGGGCGGCGTCTGGATGCCGGGGGGTGCCATGCCGGGGGGTGCATCAAAGGATTCCATATCCGGAGGCGGGCCGCCGCCCGGTGGCGCGTCACCAAAGATATAGGCGTCATAGGCCCAGCCGCGCGTGCCATCCTGCAGTTCGACATTCAGCCAGCGGCCGTCGCGCCCGATGACGGTGAGATATGTTCCCGGCCCCATCGGCAGGATCATGGGAAAGCGCGTACCGGGTCCGGTCCTGAGCGCCAGGAAATTGTCGCCGGCCGGGTTGAGCCCGCCGACATAGTCCGCCCGCGCCGGCAGGGCCGCGAGCGACAATAGGAGCACAGATCCAAGCCAGAACTTCCGATGACGATCCACGCGCAACCTCCTCCTCCACCGTCAGCCGCTCCGACGTAACCTGGCGGCCTGCCCCGATGGAAATCCCTTGATCTCTGGGCCGACTATGCGCTTCTGCGGCCAAAGCATATTGACACAAGTCAACTGCCGCCGCGAAGCGGCAATCCCGGCGGCATATTCCGCTGGGATTGCCGGTGGATGCGGACAGGCCCTAAGCCTCCAGCCCCTTCAGCACATTGGCGACGTTCAGCCCAATTTCCGGTACGCCGTATCCGCCTTCCATGACGGTGAGGATCGGAAGACCGGTCGCGGCGACCATCTCGCCCATGCGGATATAGTCCGCGCTCTTCAGCTTGAAGAAGCTGATGGGGTCCTGCTCGAAGGTATCGACGCCGAGTGACAGGACGATCGCCTCGGCGCCATAGGCCGTAATGCGCTTCAGTGAATCCGCAAGGGCTGCCGACCAGACCTCCCAGGGCGTGCCCGCCGGCATGGGATAGTTGGCGTTCAGCCCCTCGCCTTCACCCTCTCCCGTCTCGTCTGCATAGCCGAGGAAATAGGGGAAGGCGTCGACCGGATCGCCGTGCAGCGAGGCAAAGAAGATGTCGCCGCGATGGTAGGTGATGTCCTGCGTGCCGTTGCCGTGGTGGAAATCGACGTCGAGGATCGCGACCTTTTTCGCCCCGTGATCGATGAGGCGCTGTGCGGCGACCGCGGCATTGTTGATGAAGCAATAGCCGCCGATGAGATCGATGCCGGCGTGGTGGCCCGGCGGGCGGTAGAGCGAGAAGGCAAACCGGTTGCCGGCGTTCAGCCAGTCCGCGCCGGAAATCGCCACGTCCATCGAGGCAATCGCCGCCTCATAGGTGCCGTGGGAGATCGC